>OGHC01001411.1_pt1 | contig 10488 bp, 10 predicted proteins | sample 1571381 | NCBI WGS metagenome assembly OGHC01 (sample SAMEA2581945, study PRJEB24529) | metagenome | biome: Human gut stool | place: China | collected 2011 | reverse complement strand
CGGAAGCATGAGGACACGGCGGGAGAGAAACAGCCGGGGAACAGGCAGGGAGAGGTGGTCGCAAGGAGAAAGAGAGGGAAGAAGCGGGTTGGGGTAGCCGGCTGTCGGCAGGTTGTGGAATTGACTGCCGATTTCGGTTGATTTCTGAAAATTTTTGTCTATACTGAAAGCAACGAATCGATTATTAACTTCAAATATTATCAGGTATGAAAACAAAATTTCAGTTTTTGTTTGTTTACGACGACAATTCGGAAAGTGCCGAATTGATCGCGGGGAAAAAAGTGAAAGCAATTCGGATTTCCGAGAATTGTCTGTTGTCGACGGAGTATTTCGGAACCACTGGCTACACTTCGTATGATGCTTTCGAGTTTGCCTGTCTGCACGGTGTTTCCCTGCTGACGCCCAAGGAAGCCAAAATCGTCCAAAGCCGCCTGAGCGGAGTGCGGATGATGCTGAAAAAATGCGGCAGTCATGTTCAAATCGACCACAAATGTCTGATCTGGACGGCTGACGAAGGGGACGGCAACTACAAGAACATGGAAGCGGTATCGCTTTCCGACGGCAAATGCAAAATGCTCGGCTGCGAGGAATGGGACACTTCCGGCGGCTTGCTTTGCAAACTGCGCGCCTGATTGTTTTCAGGCTTAAATGGAAAAAAGATCCGGTTTTGCCGGATCTTTTTTTGTAACGAGAAAACCCTGCGCGTGATTATAAAGAGCTTGCGGCTTTATTCCGTTTCGCTCTTTGTCGTTTTCTGTTTTTCTTTTTCCCGTTTTTTTCCTCTTTTCCGCTTCTCTTTTCTTTCTTTTTGTTCTTCTTATTTCCGTTATTTCCATCTTTTCCGTTTTTCCTCTTCCCATTTTTCCGCTTCTCTTTTCTTTCTTTTTGTTCTTCTTATTTCCGTTATTTCCATCTTTTCCGTTATTTCCATCTTTTCCGTTTTTCCTCTTCCCATTTTTCCGCTTCTCTTTTCTTTCTTTTTGTTCTTCTTATTTCCGTTATTTCCATCTTTTCCGTTTTTCCTCTTCCCTTTTCCGTTTTTTTCTTTGCTTTTTCCTCTTTTCCACTTTCTTCGTTGCTTCTCCCCCTTTTCTCCCTTTTTTCTTTTCTTCCTTTTTCTCTTTCTCTTGTATTTTTTTACGCCTTGTTCTTAGCGTATGAAAAAATCCTTTGTCGGAACAAAAGCGACGGTCCGGCAACTGTCTGATAAAAAGCAAAGGCGTTTTTTTATGAACATGCATATAATAACGCACACAATATGGAACCGGAAAATACCATGTTGTCTTTGCGCCGAAATATCGCCGGAAAGCGTTTTACGGAGGCAGACAAACAGGTTCAATACTGAAGGAATTGTACAGACAAAAAGAAATACCGGTAATGGAGGCAGAGGTCTGTTCGGACCGTGTTCATATGTTGCCGGAGATACCTCCCGAATATTCCGCAAGTTCATTCTGGGGCTGTCTGAAAGGTAAAAGCGGTTATGAACGATGGGAAAATGCGAAATTTCGATATGGCAACCGGGAATTCTGGCGCAAAGGATACTTGTTGATACGACCGGAAAGAATACCCAAAAGACAGCCGGGCATATACGGAAGAAATTAAAAGAAGACGGGAAGGCTGGTCGGCAGATTATGGACTTTGTGCCGTTTATGGCGAGTCAGACAATCTGCGTTTGGTTGAAATCTGATACGTCATTTGGGTGCGGCTGAGCCTTCTTAGGCGTATGTGAAGAACCCCCGGCCGAGCCGGGGCCGATTGTCGGAATCACGCCGTATTATGTCAGCGGGAATAGGCAAATGTCGGTTTTGTAACGGATCGGTTGACCGGGAGACGTCTGTGAGGATCTTTCCGGACGGTTCGTATTTTTTTGGGGGAAAAAAGCCTTTTATCCGCGGCGGCGTTTGCCGCTTGGACTTCGGGAGAACGGGAAAAACATCGTTTGCCGGCTGCCCGCTAATGATAGAAATAAAGAAAACGTGCAATAAACGGTTGCATTTTGGCGGCGGACGTGTTATAAAAATACCGTCGCTGTTTTCAGCGGCGTTATTATTCAAGCCCAGGGGAATCGAATCCCTCACTAAGAAACATAGCCAAGTGTTTGTGGCGAAAGTTGGCGCTCTTCTGCAAGGAGGAGTGCCACGAATAAGGCATGCCAAATAAGTGGCTGCATCTTAGTGTGTATTCGAAGCTCCTCCACCTTAAAGCATTTTGCCAAGGTGGAGTTTTTTTGTAATACCGGTCGTCGGTGCGCCCGCAGACAGGCCAAATAAGCGGCTGCACCTCGTCGTGTATTCGAAGCTCCTCCGCCTTGCCGGAAGCGGTATTTTTTTTTAATCAAAAAACACCGCGTTTTTTAAGGGGAAATTAACCAAAACCGATTTATGCTTAACTTGGTTTTTTAAGCATAAACCGTTTATTATTATAAAACTGTCGGGAGTTCCATCCCACATAGTGTGATGACAATGGTCACACAACCCCGTTGTAATTCTTTTCCTCGGAAGCAGGGAAGGAGTACAACGAAATAAGCTTCATTGGACTCGCAAGAGCTTCTTTTGAGGACGAATAAGTGTTGCTGACTATGTAGTATGGAAAACTCCTTCCTTCTTTCGGGGACCCGAAAGGAGGAGATTTTTTTTTCATTCATTTTTATCAGGAAACAGAGTTATGCTTAAATCTCCCCAAAAATCTTCCGCCAAAACCGTCAAATCCATAAAAGCTTCGCGCGGCCGGCTGGCCGACGGACAGCCCAACCCGGTTGACGTTCATGTCGGTATGCGTCTTTTGCTCCGCCGAAAACAGTTGAATTACAGTCAGGGACGGGTGGCCGGCATGCTGGGGCTGACTTTTCAGCAGATACAGAAATATGAGCGCGGCGCCACCCGGATCGGCGCTTCCCGGTTGTGGGACTTTTCCCGCATTCTCAGGGTGCCGGTCGAATATTTCTTTCAGGGCATGGATGAAGACGCGATCAATCATTCGCCGCTGATGAATTTTCATACCGTTGAGGAAGTGCAGAAAATGGCGGGAAGTTTTTTCCCGGCGGTTGATCCGATGCTGAGCAACGAAAACATTCGTCTGATCAATGCCGTAGACAATCCGAAAATTGCCAGACTGGCCTGTGAGCTGATCAACGAAATAAAACAAAGCTGCCGTTACGGGCAGACGGAGGAAGAGGCTGCCGGCCGGAAAAGGGAACGCGGACAAGGTGCGGCCAAAGGCGCAGAGAAGGTTTGCCGCGGTTCATAACGGCGGCGGCAAAGACGGAACGCCGCGGCGCAAGACCCCGGCAGGGCGGAAACAACGATTTTTGCCCACGGTAAGCGTTCGGCGGCGGTTTAAACGGTTAAGATTTTAACTGTCTGTGTAAATTTGCGCAGGCAACGGCTGTCTTTGGCGATGTGTTAAGCGTTTGTGGATAAAAAAACGGATTTCTGCTGCTGATTTTAATGGCTTGCCAATGTAAAAACAAATAACGGTTGTGTTTCGCCGGTGTTGTATTTCTTGTGTAACAGGTTAGGGGCAAAAAGAAGAACGGTGATGGAAATATATCCAAAGCAGAAGTCCCCGCCCGGTTGTGCCAACGGCGAAGACAAAACAGACAGCTGCAGCGTCGACCACAGCGGCTTCGGTTTGCGCGATGAGTCGGAGTATCAGACAGGAAAGCAGGCATTGACGGAAACGTTTTGACAGCAGGGGCAGGGCGGGATTATCCGCCGTGCGGCACCGGTTTTGGGGCGGCCGGAAAACAATTGCGGTTAATGTATATGTTCTGTAAGCATATTGGAGCAGGTCATTCGGCCGGTTATCTTCGAGTTTACTGCACATTACCTGCTTTGGTTTCCGTTCCCGGCTCAAAAGAACAGGATCTGACGTTGACCGGTCTGTGGCCGAAATATCCCGATGCTTATTGTGTCTGTCGCTGCGCTTTATCTTCGGCCGCAAGATGTTTTATGCCTCGTCTTGGCATGTGAGAGGCGTGTGCCCGCATCGGCCGGCACGGTTTTAGAAAAAAATTGACTTTTGTCCAAAAAGGTGACAAAGTACATGGTATGTGAAACAATTATTAAGCTTAATTATATGGAAAAAATTTTATTATCCTGTCCGTTGCTTTATCTTAACGGCACGGTGACCAACGAATTGCTGAAAGGCGAAAAAGTTATTGCCATCGTGGTTGAAAATACGCTGATGAGTTTGAAAAATCAAATTCGCATGTCGTATCGCGGAGCAGAACGGGAATGTGAAAATCTGACTTTTGCCGACGGACACTACGGTTATCTTTCTTTGAAAAAAGAGTTTGAACTGTGGGTGTCGCATCGGGAGGAAATCAACCGGACCGTGGAAGTTTTGCGCGAAAACGGCGTCAATGCCGATTTTCTGCTGGCGGGCACGGTTTACTGGACGGCGGGCGGCGACAAGTTTTATGCGCCTGTCGTTAACGCTTCTTCCGGCTATACGCTGGTGCAGGACAAAGGAAGTTCTTATGTTTCGCGGGCAGCGGTCGGCAAATAAACGAAATCACTTTTAAATGTTTTGCTTATGGATATTATTGAATTTGAAAAAGCTTACGCGGAACTCATTGCCCGGGGCATTGATCCGTCGGAATTCGGCCGTTGGCTGATATCGTTTGACGAAAGGCATCCCTATGCGCCGGCGGTTTCCCCGCTGCGGCCGCTGCCGGAATTCGTTTATGTTTACGAAGGTTTTGAAGACAAACGGTTTTACCGCGACGTCGAGCTTTCCGGGATCAGGATTGCAGACGGGCTGACGCTCAGTACCAACATGCAGTTGTGCGGCTGCGATGCTCTTTGTGCCGCGGAATATGCGCGCGAATGCGGAGAGCTGCTGCCGGCGTACGACGAGTTGATGCTGACGGTTTCGCTGCTGCCGAAGCTTAATGCCGTGCTGCAAGCCGGCGGCCTGTCACCGGTTCCGGTAACGCGGCCGTTCTGGTGCCGGCAGGGCGACAGCTTTGAACTTATCGGTTTGTGCAACGGCAAACCCTGGCGCGAATCGCCGGGAAACGGCGGCGTATTGCTGAAGTTTCCTTAAAACGGACGCGGCAGACAGAAATTTTAAAGAAAAGCGTGTCGGAGCAATCCGGCCGCTTTTTTTGTTTTTCGGGCGTTGACAAGGGCCAAGAAAAAATCCCGCATCGTTTGATGCGGGATTTTTGCATTAACCCTTAAAAAAATTACTTTTTCAGGATGGATTTGCCGGCGAACAGGGCAACGTCGCCCAGTTCTTCTTCAATACGAATCAGCTGATTGTATTTGGCCATGCGGTCGGTTCTCGACATGGAGCCGGTTTTGATCTGGCCGCAGTTGGTGGCAACCGCAATGTCGGCAATGGTGGTGTCTTCGGTTTCGCCCGAGCGGTGGGACAAAACGGCGGTGTATTTGTTGCGCTGGGCAAGGTCAACCGCTTTCAGGGTTTCGCTCAGCGAGCCGATCTGGTTGACTTTGACCAGAATCGAGTTGGCAACGCCTTTTTCAATACCCATGGCCAGACGTTTCGGGTTGGTAACGAAGAGGTCGTCGCCAACCAGCTGAACTTTGTCGCCGATGGCGTCGGTCAGCATTTTCCAGCCTTCCCAGTCATCTTCGGCCATGCCGTCTTCAATTGAGAAAATCGGGAACTTTTCGCACAGGCCTTTGTAGAATTCAACCATTTCGGCGCTGGTGTAGGATTTGCCTTCGCCGGTCATTTCATATTTACCGTCTTTGTAGAATTCGGAAGAAGCGGCGTCAATCGCCAGGACGACGTCTTCGCCCGGTTTGTAGCCGGCGTCTTTGATCGAATCGACGATGAAGGTAAGAGCTTCTTCGGCCGATTTCAGATTGGGAGCAAAACCGCCTTCGTCACCGACGTTGGTGTTGTGGCCGGCTGCTTTCAGGTTCTTTTTCAAAGTGTGGAAAATTTCCGCGCCCCAGCGGATCGCTTCCTTGACCGAATCCGCGCCGACCGGCATAATCATGAATTCCTGAATGTCGATCGGGTTGTCGGCATGCTGGCCGCCGTTGACGATGTTCATCATCGGAACCGGCAGAGTGCGGGCCATGGTGCCGCCGAGGTAACGGTAGAGCGGAAGCCCGGCTTCTTCGGCCTGAGCCTTGGCAACGGCGAGGGATACCGCCAAAATGGCGTTGGCGCCGAGTTTGCCTTTGTTTTCGGTGCCGTCGAGGTCGATCATGGTCTGGTCGATTTCGATCTGGTCTTCGGCATCCAGGCCGGCCAGGGCGTCGTAAATTTTGTCGTTGACGTTTTCAACCGCTTTCAGAACGCCTTTTCCGCCGTAGCGTTTTTTGTTGCCGTCACGGAGCTCTACGGCTTCATGCACGCCGGTCGACGCGCCGGAAGGAACCGCCGCGCGGCCGAAAGCGCCGCTTTGCAGGACAACTTCCGCTTCAACCGTCGGATTGCCGCGGGAGTCAAGAATCTCGCGGGCATGAATATCAACAATTGCACTCATTTTTTTCTCCTAAATTAAATTATCAAAACTGCCTTTAACTTTGACTATTTTCGTTTGTTTGTCAAGTGTGTGCATGAAGTCGTTGCAGAATTCTTAAAAAATAATTGCAAAAGCGGGGCGCTCGGGTAATACTTAAAAACAAGGTTATCAACAGGGAGGTTCTGATGTTTTCGGAAAAATGGCATTACCGCTTTATGGAAGTGGCGAGGCTGATCGCCACCTGGTCGAAGGACCCCAACACCAAAACCGGCGCGATCGTGGTCGGGCCGGACCGGGAAATCCGCGCCACCGGTTATAACGGACTGGTGCGCGGCGTCAACGACGACATTCCGGAACGGATGGAGCGCCCGACCAAATACGATTTTTTCGAACACGCGGAAAGAAACGCGGTTTACAACGCGTGTCTGACCGGCACTTCCCTTAAAGGCTGCGTTCTTTATGCCACCCATCCGCCCTGCACCGACTGTGCGCGGGCGATCATCCAGGCCGGGATCAAGATGGTGGTGACCAACCGGCTGCCGGAAGATCCGAACGCGCCGGCCGGCGGCTGGCGTGACAAGCTGGTCTATTCCGAGCAGATGTTTAAGGAAGCCGGGGTCGAATATAAGATTCTTGACTAAAAAACCGCGCGGCTCCTCTTTAAATGTAAATCCGACTGATTATATGATGCTAAATTGACGCTGTCTTAAAGTTTTACCTCCGCGGCAGTTGCCGTGCGGGTCGAAGATGGCGAATCTATACAGTTGGAGAAAGTTGTATGAAAGTTTTAATCGCAGACGAACATGCGTTGTTCCGGGACGGTCTGGGGCTGCTGATCGAGCAGCTGGACGGGTCGGCGACGATACTGCAGGCTTCAAATTTTGCCCAGGCGCTGAAAATTCTTGACACCGAGCACAAGTTCGACCTGATCATTATAGACCTTGACATGCAGGATATGGTTTGGGAAAAGGGGTTTGACGCCATCCGCGCCAAAGCCGGAGACGCCAGGCTGGTGGTCATTTCCGCTTCCGAAAACGTGCATAACATCAGGGAAAGTCTGGAAAAAGGCGCCAGCGGCTATATTACCAAGCGGGCGGAAACCAAAATATTAAGCAACGCGCTGAAACTGATTTTGGACGGCGGCACCTATATTCCGCCGGTGATGCTCGGCAAAAATCTGGACGATACGCCGGCCAAAGGCAAGGGCAAGATGCTGACCAACCGGCAGTCGCAGGTGCTGGGGCTGGTTGCCAAAGGCATGTCAAACAAGCAGATCGCTTATGAAATGGGCGTGTCTGAGGCAACCGTCAAGCTGCATATCAACGCCCTTTTGCGCGCGATCGGCGCAACCAATCGTACTCAGGCGGTGATCATCGCGCAGAAAATGGGGCTGATCTGATTTTTGCGGATAAATTCCGGATGTTTTTTTATACTTTTCGCGCCGGCCTTCGGGTCGGTTTTTTGTTTGTGCGAAAAAGCCGTCCGATGTTTGCCGCAGCGGTTTTCTTATCTACCTTCGGTTTGTTTTTCAACTGAAGTTTTACCGTTATTCGGGAATAAACGCGTTTTTTTGAAAATAACGCGTTTGACGGTCACAACGGGCACTTTCTAACTTATTGATAAAAATAAGTTTTTTGTTTCGTCCCGAAGAAGAGTGCGGTGTTTCCGGACACTTATGTGTTTTTTTCTATTCTATTGATTTTGCGTATTGTTTTTCGTTTTTGGACTGTTGCGAAAAAAGGTACGTTAAATTGCAGCGAAAATCAACCCCAAAAATCAAAGGGAAATCTATAAAAGTATCTATAACGAAATAACGTACAATACTTTACAGCACCTGTAGTAATCAGTCTTGATAAAAGGGGAAAAGTCATGAGAATATTATATAAAACCATGTGGTTGTGCCTGCTGGCCGTGTGTTTATGCACGCTTGCGGCAACACCGGTTTCGGCCAAAGTCTGCTTCGTCGGCGAGGAAAATTGTACCGGCGGCGGCAGTTTTGATCACTATAAAGATCCGGCCGAAGACGGAAATTTATGTACACAGGAAGGATATGTAAAGAGATCAGAGTGTACTTCTGATCCTTCAAAACGTATTGTTGAATATTGTCCATACAACTCCGGCTATGTTAAATGCTGTGGTGCGGAGTTTGCTTATGATTCTTGTGTCTATCCTCTGTTGGTAAAAGACAGGTGTGTGAATAAGTTTAAATGTCAATGCGATCCGGAAAAGTATCCGTATACGGCGCAAGCGTGTCGTGATCTCAATATAAACAGCCGTGCCGCCGGTGCTTCCTGTGCTCAGGTAGAGGGGTTCAATACGGCGCTCGGGGGAACGACGACCGAAATTTATTATACTGAATGTAAATGCGACGAAGCTCTTTATCCATATACGGATGAAGACTGTGCCAATGACGGCGGTGTTTCAAATGGAGAAATGTGTCGCGGCAGCGACGGTGTTTCCCGTTATCCGTATTGTATTTGTGACAGAACCAAATATCCTTATACAAGTTCCGGATGTGATAATGAGGAAAACGGCGATTTTGGCGCTGATGACAGTCAGGGACATTGTATTCAGGGTGGTATTTATTATTTCCATGCCTGCCGTCGCTGCGATAATTATCCGGCGACCTCTCTGGCTAATGTTGACGGCGGTAAGGGAGTCGGGTATGAGGAATGTCCGAATGCGCCGACTAAGAGATGGAAAATTTTAAAATGTAAATATGGTTGGAAACCCGGTGCCAATGGCGGAAATTGTACGCCGATGACTTGTGATGAAACAGTAAAGGCCTGGATTAATGATCCGTCTTATCCAAGCCGCAAAACGACTTACAAAATTTTGAATAAAGCATCTATGTCGGCATCGTCAAGTCACAGTACTTATGTGATTACCGAAGGAATTAGTCCGACTTATATTTACCGCGGTAAGACTTATTATAGTGGCGGTGATTTCGGACAGAGGGTGAGTGACAGCATGATACAGACGCGTTGCAATACCCGGCCGATATTGAATTGGAGATACTCCAGTTTTGACGGCAGCGGAAGTCCTACGGTTTTTTATGGCGTAAACTTGAAGTTTACGGGCAGCAGCGCAAGCACTTCGAGTTCCGATACGTTCTATTGTTATAACTGCAGTATCAGCGGAAGCAATGTTACTTTTAACGGAACGACAACGTTGGCTAAAGGAAGCTATTATAACGCGGCTTCGGATTCGTCCATGAATGTTAACGTCAGCGGAAAGCTTACTATCAAGGGACGGTATACTTCAACCGGTTATAATTATACGGGTGGAAATATTATCGTTGATAATACAGCTGAAAGAAAAGTGTTGTTTGATTTGCAACAACCTGACGGTACCCGTGGCATGTTTAAGCCGACGACAATGACTGTGCTGGGGCTTGCAGCTATGAAAAACGCTGAAGCAACCGTTGCAAATACTTGTATCGGCACAACTTGCAACGGTACCTCCAATGCCTCCGGCGTGACTTATATATCAAACGGTCATTACAGCAGTTTGACCTTGTATAATACAAACTACTATTTGTACGAGTGGGCCAATAACCGGTCGAATAACTTGCACATGAGTTCAGGCACAATGTTTGGCGGTGATGCCAGCGGCAAGATTATTTTCCAGAGCAACACCCGTTACATGGTCGGTTTTGCCAGACTGTACAGATATTGCGGCGATTGTCCCGATACGGCTTATCCTTACCTGACTTCAAGCGGATCCTGGACAACCAGAAAGTGGTATGAAGGCGGCGGACGTTGCGGACCTTACTGTGCCAAAACTTCCAATAAAGGAGATCGACCGGATGATATCATGTGTATGATTACCGGAACCGGAGTTAAAACCCATCGTGCGGGTGGGCGTACACATCCTGATTGCCGCTGGTTCGATAAGGGGAATGACGTACAGAAGGAATATTTCCAATTCTATAATATATAATATTTAATCCCCGCCCGTACCGGATATGCAATATGATCCGGCAGCACAATCCCCTTTAGGGCGGGGCCCTCTGATACGGGGCGGGGAGGAAGGTTTGA
>OGHC01001408.1_pt1 | contig 10518 bp, 12 predicted proteins | sample 1571381 | NCBI WGS metagenome assembly OGHC01 (sample SAMEA2581945, study PRJEB24529) | metagenome | biome: Human gut stool | place: China | collected 2011 | reverse complement strand
TGAAAGGGGCGAGCAGCCCCTTTCTCGTGGATCCAGCGCGTCGAAATCGCTGGTGGTTTTCTGGTTCTCTTTTGACATCAAAAGAGAACAATCAGCCTTAATGAAAAAGCGCTCTGCCCCGCGCACAGGCGCGCGACGCTGGTGCTTTTCTGGTTCTCTTTTGGCACGCAAAAGAGAACGTAGCTTAAAGGAAGAAGAACCTTCCCTTTATCAAAGGAGAACCAAAATGAAAGTCTTTGATCTACATTGTGACACCCTGAGTGAGCTGCGCTACGCCGAAAAGGCGGGTACGCCCAAGAGCTTTGCGCAGAATGATCTGCACATCGACCTGCAGAAACTGAAAAAGGGCGACTATATGCTGCAGTGCTTCGCCGCCTTTGTCAATCTGGGCGACAAGACCCCCGGTGCCGACCCGCTGGTGACGGCGCTGGAAGAGATCGACGTCTTCAAACGCATCATGGAAAAATACCCGGAGGATATTGCTCCGGTGTATCGACCCTCTGACATCCGCAAGAACGCCGCCGAGGGCAAGATCAGCGGAATGCTCACCATCGAAGAGGGCGGCTGCTGCAAGGGCAGCATCGGCGTGCTGCGCCGGATGTACGAGCTGGGCGTCCGCATGATGACCCTGACCTGGAACCACGAGAACGAGCTTGCCAGCCCCAACGTCGTCCCCGGCGGGGGCCACAACATCTGGCCCTGCGCCCCCAACACCGAGACGGGCTTGAAGGAGAAGGGCTTCGAGTTTCTGGCCGAGATGGAGCGTCTGCACATCATCGCAGATGTGAGCCACCTGTCCGACAAGGGCTTCTGGGACATTGTGGAGCACTCCACCCGCCCCTTTGCGGCCAGCCACTCCAACTGCCGCGCCCTCGCGCCCCACTGCCGCAACCTCACCGACGAGATGATCCGCGCCCTCGCCAACAAGGGCGGCCTCGTGGGTCTGAACTACTGCAGCGGCTTCCTCGACAACCAGCCCGAAGAAAAGCTCTGCCGCAGCACCACGGCCCTGATGGCAAAGCACGCGGCCCACTTCAAGCAGGTGGGCGGTATTGAGATCATCGGTCTGGGCAGTGACTTCGACGGCATCGGCGGCAAGCTGGAAATGGACGACTGCTCCAAGCTCCCGCTGCTGGCCGACGCACTCCGCCGCGAGGGCTTCACCGAGGACGAGGTGGAGGCCATTTTCTACCGCAACGCCCGGCGGTTCTTCGAAGAAAACCTCTAAATAATGTATAAAACGACAGGGAGATTCCAAAATGGATAAAAACATGACGCTGGAAAAGCGTATTGCCGCCGAGCTGTATTCCTATCAGGGCAAGATGAGCGTCTTTGTGGACGACCTGTACGGCCACACGGTCGAGATCGGCGCTGACGAGGAATTTGAGACGGCTTCCACCATCAAGGCATATATCCTCGCAGCCCTGTATCTGCAGGCCAGCCGGGGCGAAGCCAGCCTTGAGGAAAAAATCACCTACAAGCCCGAGCACTTTGTGGACGGTTCCGGTATGCTCCGGGCTCTGGGCGTGGGCGCAAGTCTGAAAGTTAAAGACGCCGCCACCATGATGATCATCTGCTCCGATAACATCGCCACCAACATGGTCATCGACTATCTGGGGCTGGACACCATCAACGCCTGCATCCGGGAGATGGGCTTTGCCCACACCGTCCTGCACAACCCGCTCCACTTTGATCTTTACAACGACCTCGGCACCACGACGCCCCGGGACTACGCCTCGCTGTTTGCGCAGGTGGCAAAGGGAACGCTCGTCAGCGCTGAGGCCAGCGCCGAGATGCTGGCCATCTTCCGTCAGCAGCACTACAATACCATGCTGACCCACGACTTCCCTCAGTTCTATCTCGACTGCGAGGAGACCGGCGAGCCGGAGCTCATCTGGGTGGCCAGCAAGAGCGGCAGCATGAACGCCTGCCGCAACGACGGCGGCATCGTCCACACCCCCTACGGCGAGTATGTCATCGTCCTGATGAACAAGGACTTCCACGACATCATCGAGTACAATGACCATCCCTCCATGGTCTACGGCGCCCGGGTGTCCCGGATGATACTCGACCAGATTTTGGCCTGCGAGGGTGAGCTGTACAAGTAAAATCGTGGAAGAAATAGGAATATTAAGGGGAATTATAACAATGGGTATTCAAATCAGCCTGCCGATGATGGCATTTCTGGTGTTCATGACCGGCTTTGCGGGCTTTATCGATTCGGCAGCGGGCGGCGGCGGACTCATCAGTCTGCCGGCCTATCTCTTCGCGGGCCTGCCGCCTCACTATACTTACGCCACCAACAAATTCAGCGCCGCCTGCGGCACGACGTTCGCCACGGCCAGCTTCTTCAAGAACGGCGCGATGAACATCAAGGTGGGCATCCTCGCCGCCATCGGCAGCTTTGCGGGCAGTGCCTTGGGCGCACACATCGTCCTGATGCTCAGCGATGAGGTGCTGCAGATGATGATGTTCATCATCCTGCCCATCGCGGCGGTCATCATCCTGTGGCAGCGCAATCTCCCGGACGAGAACCGGGACGACGGCACCCTGAATTTGAAAAAGGCCCTGCTGGCCCTGGCCATCGGCTTTGGCATCGGTCTGTACGACGGCATGGTGGGGCCTGGCACCGGGACCTTTGCCATCATCGCTTTCACCAGCCTGATGGGCTTCGACCTGCGCACCGCCAACGGCAACGCCAAGGTACTCAACCTCGCCAGCAACTACGCCAGCCTCTTCACCTATCTGAGCAGCGGGCTGGTGGTCTTTCCGGTGGGCATCCCCTGCGCCATCAGCAACATCGTCGGCAACATCATCGGCTCCCACTTCGCCCTGAGAAAGGGCGCAAAGTTCATCCGCCCCATGATGCTCGTGGTGCTGGTGCTTTTGCTGGGCAAGCTCATCACGGATATGCTGTAAGTATAGCAGTTTGCGTTTTTAATGCACAAGCAACATCCGCAAACTGCATATCGCAAATATGCCATTTCGATAGGCACTATTTTTGAAAATTGCGATAAAAACGAAAAGAGGCTGCCGTGTAGATGCACAGCAGCCTCTTCCTATATACTCTTAGTCGATGACCAGCCCGTTATCGAAGAAGGCCAGACCAAACGCACCGGGACCGGCGTGGGTGCCGATGACGCAGCCGATCTGGCGCACCAGCGGCTCGGAAAGGCCGAGATTGTCCACCAGATAGGTCTGGATGGGGTTCACCTCGCGGGTGCTGATGGTGTAACCGGCCAGAGAGGGGAAACGGGGGTTGACGCCGCCCAGCTCCTCGATCTTCTTGAAGAGGGCGACGTATGCGCCGGGCAGACCCCGGGCCTTGCCGGCCATGGCGACTTTGCCCTCCTTGATGGTGATGAGGGGCTTGATGCCCAGCATCCCGCCGGCCACGGCGACGGCGGCGGGCAGACGGCCGCCCTTGCGCAGATACTTTAGGTCGTCGATGGCGGCGACGAGGTGCAGGTGCTCCTTGGCGTGTTCGAGGGTGGCGGCGATCTGGACGGCAGACCTGCCTTCATCCCGCAGGTGTGCGGCCATACGCACCAGCAGACCCTCGCCGAGGCAGACATTAGTGCTGTCCACGAAGAGGACGTTGTCCACGTTGGCCAGGTCTGCGGCCAGCTTCGCACACTGATAGGTGCCGGACAGCTCATGGGACAAAAAGATGCCCACGACCTCGTCTCCGGCGGCAGCAGCCTCGGCGTAGAACTTTTCGAACAGCTCAGGGCTGGGCTGGCTGGTGGTGGGCAGCTTTTTGCAGCCGGCCATGTGCTCGTAGTACTCGCTGGGGGTCAGGTCCACGCCGTCCCGGATGACGGTGCCGTCCTCGAGGGTGACGTTGAGGGGGATGACGTCCACACCCAGCTGCGCGGCCTCGGCGGGCAGGATGTCGGATGCGGAATCGGTAAGAATGCGTATCATATAGTTCGTACCTCCATGGGTGCGTTCATCGTGTGTCTTTGGTAAAACGACAAATCCATAAAAAAGTCGTACAAAGTATACCAGAACGCCGGGCGGTATGTCAATCTTTTGAGTGAAATTTCTTCGAATGAACGAAAAACTGCTTGCAAAACGGGGCGGCAGTATGGTACAATGTCCGCCGACAGGAGGGTGCGCCGTGAAAAGACTGATAAGGGAAACGGAAAAACCGTCTTTTCCGGCTCAGTGCCGGGTCCTGGCCGAGGCGGCGGTGCTCTGGGGGATGCTGGCGGTGGGAGCACAGCTGCTGCTCCCGGCGGAAAAGACGGCTCTGCCCGAGGGCGCGGCCCTCGCGTGGGCTGCGCTGCGCATCTGCCTTGTGACCCCTCTGGCGGAAGAGCTTGCCTTCCGGGGCGGGGCGCTCTATCTTTTGCAGCCGCTGGGCGGCGTGGGGGCTGTGGTGGTGCAGGCGGTGCTTTTTGCGGCTCTGCACGGCAGCTGGACGGCCCGGGCCTATGCGCTGGGCATGGGGCTCATCTTCGGCTGGGCGGCTCAGAAAGCGAAGAGCGTATGGCCCGGCAGCGCGTTACATATTATAAATAACTGCCTCGTGTTTGCCGCACGGCTGGCAGAAAGGGGAATGGGATGACCGATTTTGAGCTGATGGGCGCGGCGCTGGAAGAGGCCCGGAAGGCCGCTGCGCTGGGCGAAGTGCCGGTGGGCGCGGTAGTGGCGAAGGACGGAGAGATCATCTCTGCCGCCCACAACACCCGCGAGACGGAGAAAAACGCCCTCCACCACGCGGAGCTGCTGGCCATCGACGCGGCCTGCAAAAAGCTGGGCGGCTGGCGGCTGTGGGAGTGTGAGCTGTTCGTGACGCTGGAGCCCTGCCCCATGTGCAGCGGCGCCATCATCAACAGCCGCATCAAGCGGGTGGTGTACGGCGCCGCCGACGTCAAGGCGGGCTGCTGCGGCTCGGTGACAGACCTCTTCGCCCAGCCCTTCAACCATCACCCCGTCATCGAGAAGGGACTGCGGGCCGATGAGGCACAGCAGCTTTTGCAGGAATTTTTCGTTTCACTGCGGGTCAGGCGGGCCGCAAAGCCCCGCTGGAAGCCGCCCGTGACCCCCTGAATCTGTGAAAAAAGTGGGAACTGCGTGAAAAAATCACCGGTGACCACTTTATTTTTTCGCCCGATTGTGCTATATTATTCAATGGAAACTTGTCGAAACCACACAAATGCCGCCGGGCGCGCCGCAGAGCCGGCCTAGACCGGAAAAAGTGAGCAGAGCGCAGCTCCGGCGGGGTGGGGAAGCTGTTTCCTTTCCCGCCGCAGAGGCTTTGACACGAAGAGGCGCTGTGGCCGAAAATAGTGGACAGGAGGGTTTGACTCTTGTACAACGACGAATTTGAGCTGACATTTGACCTTGCAGACGCCGGGCCGAAGACAGAACAGCGCAGGCCGACCCTGCCCGAGCCGGAAGAAGCGGCTGCGGCCGCACCGCCGGTGCAGGAAACGAGGGAAACGCCGGTCAGCGCTGCGCCGGAGAACACACCGGCACCGGAACGCGAGCCGGAACCAGCGGCAGAGCCCCAGAGCACTGCCCCGGCGGCGAAGGGCCGCACCGTCCTCATCTCGGGCGGCGACCGGGGCATCGGCGCAGCAGCAGCCCGCGCATTCTACGCGGCGGGCTACCGGGTGGCGGTGTTCTACCACACCAACGCCGAGGCCGCCGCAGCCCTGCAAAAAGAGCTGCCGGGCGTACTGGCCATCCAGTGTGACGTGGCCAGCCGGGCCAGCTGTGAGCTGGCCTTCCGCGCCGCCGAGCAGGCGCTGGGCCGGGTGGATGTGCTGGTGAGCAACGCGGGCATCGCCCAGCAGAAGCTGTTCACCGACATCACGCCGGAAGAGTGGCAGCGGATGCTGGACGTCAACCTGACCGGTGCGTTCAACCTCTGCCAGCTGGCCCTGCCCGGGATGATACGCCGCAAAGCGGGCCGTATCCTCACCGTGAGCAGCATGTGGGGCCAGACCGGCGGCAGCTGCGAGGTACACTATTCCGCCGCCAAAGCGGGCCTCATCGGCCTGACCAAGGCGCTGGCAAAAGAAGAAGGTCCCAGCAGCATCACCGTGAACTGCGTGGCCCCCGGCGTCATCGACACCGATATGATGGCCTCGTTCACTGCTGAGGACAAAGCGGCATTGGCCGAAGAGACCCCTGTGGGCCGTCTCGGCACCGCCGAAGAGGTGGCAAAGCTTCTGCTGTACCTCGCCGGAGAAGACGCCGGCTACATCACCGGCCAGGTGTTCGGCGTCAACGGAGGTCTTGTGATTTGAGAAGCTGTTTTCACAGCCATTGCACACCGTCTGGCCGACATTTTTGTCTGCATACTGCGTTGCTTTCCCTTGCAATCCGTCAGGATTGCTGCGGAAAATCGCCTTGTCTGCGGGCAAAAATCTACGGCCATCCGGCACACTCTGGCCATGAAAACAACTTCTATGCAGCAAGACCGAAACTATGAGACAAGTTCACTTGCGGGGCGCTTCCCCCGCAGTGAGAAGGAGAGAGCGAAATGGGCATGACTTTGAAGGAACTGTTGACGAAAGGCGAAGGCACCCTGTCGGCACAGGAGGCCAAAACTTTGGCTGCACAGTGCAGGATGGATGTGGAAACGCTCTATACGCTCCTTGAAGAGCGCGGCATCAAGATCATCGAGGATGAGGCCGACGCCGATGTGAATCTGGACGTGGACAGCATCATCGCCGAGGTGGAAAACGCCGAGAACAACAGCGACGAGCTGGGTCTGGGCGGCGAGGACGAGGAAGAAGCCGCCGAAGAGAACCCCGCCGACCTGAAGGCTGCGATGGATGAGCTGCTGGACGACCCCGTCAAGAACTACCTCAAGCAGATCGGCCAGATCCCTCTGCTGAGCGCGGAGCAGGAAGTTGACCTGAGCAAGCGCATCCACGCCGGCGCCGAGGCTGCCCATATCCTGCAGGCCGACCGCCAGAAGTACGGTGCGCCCGAGTACATCAAGAAGAACAGCGCCCGCTTCTCCTTTGAGGAGGACGAGAACAGCCGCAGCTACACCGAGGATCTGGACGAGGACGGCGAAAAGTCTGCCGAGGATGCCGAGGAAAAGGCAGACGAGGAAAAGGCCATGGAGGCCGTGGAGAACGGCCCCCTGAGCGAGGAGCGCCGTCAGGAGCTGCTCAAGACCCGCCGCGATGGCCTGAACGCCCGCCGCAGCCTGAGCGAGGCAAACCTGCGTCTGGTGGTGTCCATCGCCAAGAAGCATGTCGGCCATAATCTGGCCTTCCTTGATCTCATTCAGGAGGGCAACATCGGCCTGATCAAGGCCGCCGAGAAATTCGACTGCGACCGCGGCTTCCGCTTCTCCACCTATGCTACCTGGTGGATCCGTCAGGCCATCACCCGCGCCATCGCGGATCAGGCCCGCACCATCCGCATCCCGGTGCATATGGTGGAGACCATCAACCGGATGCGTCAGGCCACCAACCAGCTGGTGTACCAGAACGGCCACGAGCCCACCCCGGAAGAGCTGGCAAAGGCCATGGACATGAGCGTGGAGCGCGTGCGCGAGATCCAGCGCATGGCACAGGAGCCCGCCAGTCTGGAAAGCCCCGTGGGTGAGGAAGAGGATTCCTCTCTGGGCGATTTTGTCGCGGACGAAAACGCCGAGGCACCCGGCAAGGCAGCCGACCGCGCCATGGTGGCACAGCAGATCAATCTGGCACTCAAGAGCCTGACCCCCCGCGAGGAAAAGGTCATCCGCCTGCGCTTTGGTCTGGATGATGGCCGTCCCCGCACGCTGGAAGAGGTCGGCCGCGACTTCGGCGTCACTCGTGAGCGTGTGCGCCAGATCGAAGCCAAGGCTATCCGCAAGCTGCACAGCCGCAAGTGCCTGACCCTGCTCAATGGTCTGATTGAGTAATACTAAAAAATAGAGACACCGGAGCGTCTGCAGACGCTCCGGTGTCTCTGCTTTATAAATAAAATTTCAGTACGAGCTCAGCCCAAGGCTGACGTCCAGCGCCTGATCCACCCGCTTCTGGTCGGCGGCGGTGATCTGCCCGGCGCGCTCCCGCAGGCGGTGCTTATCCAGCGTGCGGATCTGCTCCAGCAGCACCACGCTGTCCTTGGCAAGGCCGGTGTCCGCCGCCCGGATGTTGATGTGGGTGGGCAGGCGGGTCTTGTCCAGCCGGGATGTAATGGCCGCCGCGATCACAGTGGGGCTGTGCCGATTGCCGATCTCGTTCTGTACGATCAGCACCGGGCGCACACCGCCCTGCTCCGAGCCCACCACCGGCGAAAGATCGGCGTAGAAAACTTCTCCTCTGTGTACCTCCATGGAATCTCCCTCCTGTTTGTCTGGAGGATGTGCCCCGCTATGTGATGCGTCCGGCGCATCCTGTCTGCTCTCAGTATGCGCAGGCGGGGTGCGGCTTATGCAGTGCGGGGGCGATATTCCATTGTATGCACAAAGAGTGGTCAGCTTTCCTCTTCCAGCGTGCAGAAGGCCAGCGCCATGCCGCCCTCGTGGCTCAGGGAGAGCCGGGCCCGCAGCCGGTGCTGCGCCACCCATGCGGCGGTCTGCCCGCTGAAACGGTAAGCCGGGGCACCGTTCTCCTGCCGGACGGCCTCGATCTCACATAGAGAAAAGGGTTCCCGCAGGCCGGTGCCCGCCGCCTTGAGAAAGGCCTCCTTGGCGGCAAAATCTGCGGCGGCGCTGGCAAGGCGGTGGGCATTCAGCGGCGCAGGGGAGGCCTCCAAAAGTCCCAGCGCCGCCTGCTCGGCCGGGCCGTACACCCGGCGCACAAAGGCCGCTGCGTGGGCAGAGGAAAGGCTTTTTTCCAGATGGGAAAGGCTGCACAGGTCGCAGCCGATGCCGTAAAGCATACAAAGGCTCCTTTCGCGGGCAGAATGCCGCCCGGACATCGTTCATCTTGCCGGAACATTGCTGGAAATTTTGTGCAGGATGTGCAAATCCAGCGTAATTATCTTGAAGTTTCGGCGCATTTCGTGTACAATGGGGCTAGTTTCAACCGAAGGGGGTGTATTGCGTGGGAGACGCAACCGCGATTTTCTCCATCCACGATAAAAAGGACTATGAGATCCACGAGATCGTACAACAGGTGTACGATGCTTTGAAGGAAAAAGGCTATAACCCGGTCAATCAGCTGGTGGGCTACATTTTGTCCGAAGACCCTACCTACATTACGACCTATAAGAATGCCCGTGCCATGATCCGCAAGGTGGATCGTGACGACCTGCTGCAGGCTATGCTGCGCAGCTACCTCAACGTGTAATACGGTCCTTTTCAGCCCCGCTGTCTTGCAAGACGGCGGGTTTTTTTGTGTGACCATTTTAATCGTTTTCCACCAGCGGCAGGGTGAAGATCTGGTTCACCACCACCTCGTACTCCCACGGCTCCCGCAGCTTTTTCAGCTGTTTCTCCAGCTTTTCCGCCCCGGCAAAGCAGTGGATGAGGTAGAACCAGTGCCCCTTCATCCGGCTGATGGCGCAGCCTGCGCTGCCAAACAGTTCGGTGTAGCCGTGGTACAGGTCGGTCAGGTAGCCCCGCAGCTCCTCCTTGGTGGCGGGTGCACCGCCCCGCGCCCTGCGGAAGAGCGCCGGGTCTGCGATGAGCCCGCGCCCTACCATGATGCCGGACAGGGTGGAAAACTCCTCTTCCAGCGCGTGGAGCTGGGCGGCGGTGGTCACATCGCCGTTGTAGCACACCGGCATGGTGCACCGGGGCAGCGCAGCGGCAAAGGCGGCGCGGTCGGCCTGCCCGCGGTACTGCTGCCGCATCACCCGGGGGTGGATGGTCAGCTCCGAGATAGGGTAGCGGCTATAAATTTCCAGAATGGCGGCAAACTCCTCCGGTTTCTCTACCCCCAGCCGGGTCTTGACCGAGACAGGCCCCTCGGTGCGGGAGAATACGCCGTCCAGAAAGGCGTCCACCTTGGCAAGGTCCCGCAGCATCCCGGAGCCCTTGCCCTTGGCGGTCACCGTCCCGGCGGGACAGCCCAGATTCAGGTTCACCTCGGTATAGCCCAGCGCCCGCAGCTGCCCGATCATCCATGCAGCCAGTTCGCCGTCCTTCGCCAGCAATTGCGGGATGACCGGCGCACCGGGGTTTGCCTCCGGGGCAAGCTCTGCCATCTTCTTTTTAATGAGCACCCGGTTCTCCGGCGGGGAGATAAACGGCGCATAATAGCGGTCGGCAGCGCCTTGTGCGCCGAACCATTTCTGATGGGTCTGCCGCCAGACCCGGTCTGTGAACCCCTCCATGGGGGCAGCATAATAAAGCATGGGCGTTTCTCCAAACGTTTTTGTTACCGGTATTGTAGCATAAAATTGCGTGAGGGGAAAGGGGAGGGGACGGGGGATGTTCTCTTTTGGCACCAAAAGAGAACCAGAAAAGTGTGCGCTCTGCGGGGAAAGTTACTGCCTGCTTTCAGCGTGCAAAGACGCTCCGCTGGGCCAGAGGCAGGGAGGGGTGTTCCGAGTCCCCCCTCCCTACCTCTGGACTCCACCCACCCCGCAACGGGCCAAGGGCTGCTC
>OGHC01001404.1_pt1 | contig 10553 bp, 8 predicted proteins | sample 1571381 | NCBI WGS metagenome assembly OGHC01 (sample SAMEA2581945, study PRJEB24529) | metagenome | biome: Human gut stool | place: China | collected 2011 | reverse complement strand
GTCGATTTTTTCGCCCATATCGCCGAGCCCCGAGCCCAAAACTATGGCTGTTTTCGGTATTTCGGTTATTTTCGACCTTATATAATCTGCGTTTCGCTCTATGATGTCAGCCATTTTTCTTTACCTCGCTTATAATTCTGCTCGCTGCGGCATTTACGGTGCTTTTGACCTTTTCGATATCAATCGTTGTGAATTCTCCGTCCTTATAAAGCACTCTTCCGTCCGCCATAGTCAGCACAACATCGGCACCGTCTGCGGCATATACAAGGTTATTTATCATATCGGTTTGCGGATACATATGCTCACTCTCGATGTTTAAAACGCAAAGGTCAGCTTTGTATCCCTCTTTTATTGCACCGCTGTCCTCTCTGCCCTGTGCCTTGTAACCGTTTACGGTAGCCATTTTTAAAATATCGCGTTCGGAAACCACCGAGGCGTCGTTATGAAGACCTTTCGGCAAAAGCGCGCAAAGGAACATTTCCTTTATCATATTAAGATTGTTGTTTGAGGCGACGCTGTCTGTACCTATTGCCACATTGACGCCGCTTTTTAAGAGCTTGTAGACATCGCATATACCGCTGCCGAGCTTCAGGTTACTCGCCGGGCACGTGGCTGCCGTCACGCCCTTTTCGCGTAAAAGCTCAATATCTCCGTCCTCAACCCAAACACAATGAGCCGCAATTGTCGGCACGTCAAAAACTCCGCATTTATAAAAGAGCTGCGTCGGAGTTAATGAATATTTAGCCTTACATTCTTCGTGTTCTTTCTTCGTTTCAGACAGGTGTATGTGCGCCCTAAGCCCCCTCTCGCGGACCTTTTCGGCGAACTGCTCAATTATTGTTCTTCTGTTTGTATACTCGGCGTGCAGGCTCATATCTATTTTAAGTCTGCCGTCTGCGGCATTGTGAAACCGCTTTACTATATCTTCACTTTCGCGGAAGCTTTGCAGATTTTCAATATCGGTATCCTCAAAGCTCGTTATTGCGCGACTGAAATTGCATTTAATACCGCTGTCCGTTACGGCTTTCGCGACATTTTCGGAAAAGAAATACATATCGGAAAAAGATACGGTTCCGTATCGGAGCATTTCGGCTATCGCAAGCATTGACGAATAATATGCGTCCTCGCCCTTTATTCTATCCTCAAACGGAAAAACCTTTTCGTTCAGCCAACGCTGAAGCGGCAGATTTTCGGCATAGCCGCGCAAAAGCGTCATCGGCGAATGCGAATGTGCGTTTACAAAGCCGGGCATCAGCACCTTGCCGGTACCGTCGTATTCTTCGCCTTCATAATTTTCAGGGCGGACGCTGCTCACATAAACAATTCTGTCGTCCTTTGTCTCCACGAACATTGATTTTACATAATCAAAGTTTTCATCAACAATACCGATATTTTTAAATAACATAAAAGCTCCTCTTTGCATATTACGAAAAAAGGGCGTTTTGCGCCCTTAATTCTCGACTATTTCTATTGTCTGTATTTTTACATCCTCTAACGGCTTGCTTTGGAAGAAATCCACCTTGACATTTGCTATATCGTCAACGACATCCATTCCCTCAAACACCTGGCCGAATACCGTGTGATGATAATCGAGCCACGGAGTACCGCCGTTGTTCTCGTATTCGCGCACAGCCTCGAGAGGGAAAAGCTTTTCCGAAGCGGTTTCAAGCTGATCAACAAGGTCGTCGGAAACGGAATCCGCCTGAACTATAAAGAACTGACTGCCGTTTGTATTGGGGCCTGCATTAGCCATGGAAAGCGCGCCTCTGAAATTGTGCAGCTCGCTTGAAAATTCATCGGCAAACGGCTTGCCCCAAATGCTCTCGCCGCCCGTTCCGGTACCCTTGGGGTCACCGCCCTGAATCATAAAATCCTTTATTACTCTGTGAAATATAAGTCCGTCATAGTACCCGTTTTCAGCGTGCGTAACAAAGTTTTCAACCGCTTTGGGTGCTTCCTCCGGGAAAAGTCTCACCTTAATATCGCCCTTGTCGGTCTTGATAACTGCTATTTTTTCGCCGACAGCCGGCATTTCTTTTTGCTTTAACATTTGTTCCAACTCCCATAATACACTTATAAATTGCACCCGGTTTTCTCTGCGACAAATCGGATACATCATCAAGTTAATAATATCACACAAACACGAAATCGGCAATAAACAATTCCCCGAAAAGTGATAAACACCAAAGCGGTATTGTGTGCAAAACAGAATAATTGTTGACAAATACGGTTTGCGATAATATAATGATTTAAAGCAAAGAAGCGAGTTGTACAGCTCGCTTCTTTTTTATTTAGGAGTGAAAAATATGAAAGTTTATCACGGAAACATACTTACGGTAGATAAAAACGATACCGTCGCCGAATATCTTGTTGAAAATTGCGGCAGGATAGTTTATGTCGGTGACAGTCTGCCGGAGGCGTTTAAAGACGCAAAGACGATAGAGCTTCGTGAAAAGGCGTTGGTACCGTCATTTGCCGATACTCATATACATTTTGCGAGCTTTGCCACTTTTTATGCCGGTCTTAACGTTATGGAGGCAAAAAGCAACTCGGAAATACTTGAAATGCTGCAGTCTCACGTCCGAAAAAGTAAGGAAAAAATAATTATAGGCTTCGGAGCCTCTCCGTATTCGGTGTCCGACGGTCATCTTGTCAGGCGCACCGAGCTTGACCGCGTCTGCCCCGACAAGCCTGTGTTTATAGTTAAATACGACGGTCACGCCTGCGTTATAAACACCGCTCTTTTAAATAAAATCCGTGATAAAATAAAAGGTCTTCGCGGCTTTCACGAGGATACAGGCGAAATGAATCAAGAAGCGTTTTTTGCCGTTTCGGATTATGTTACCAATTCTGTTTCACCGTTGCACCTTATAAAGAATATGCAAAAGGCAGCCGACTATATGGCCTCTGTCGGCATAGGAATGATACACAGCGTCAGCGGCGTCGGATTTTCTCACGATTTGGACGTCGATATGGAACGCTATTTCGGTGCGGGATTGAAAAACGGTATGCAATATCGTGTATTTTTCCAAACCATGGATACCGAAAAGGTAATCAAACGCGGTCTTACGAGAATCGGCGGATGCTTTGAAACAGCTCTCGACGGTTGCTTCGGCTCAAAAGACGCATCTCTTCTCACACCGTATGAAAACAGTAACGACTGCGGAGTTTTATATTATTCCGACGAAAAGGTGACGGAATTTTGTAAAAAAGCAAACCGCGCGGGCTTACAGATAGAGATGCACGCAATAGGTGACAGGGCTTTTAATCAGGCGACAAGAGCCTTGAAAGCAGCCCTTGACGATTATCCGAGAGAAGATCACCGTCACACAATAATTCACGCGTGTTTGCCCACCGAAGAGGGCATTGAAATATGCAAAAAATATAACATCTCATTATCGGTGCAAACCGCATTCATCGACTGGCGACAAGAGCCGGATGAATATCTCAAAGAGATACTCGGCGCGCGCTCAAAAAGACTAAATCCGATTAAGACTTTCTCCGAAAACGGTATAAGGCTTTCGGCGGGCTCGGACGCGCCCTGCACAACGCCCGACCCCATTAACTGGATGTACAAGGCCTGCAATCACTCCTGCGCCGAAGAAGCGTTGTCCGTAAAAGACGCCCTGCGAATGTGTACCTACAACGGGTACCTCGCCACATTTGACGAAAAGGACCGCGGTTCTCTGGAAACGGGTAAAATCGCCGATATGGCAATTCTCTCCGAAAACCCCTATACTGTCCCCAAGGAAAGACTCGGAGAAATCAAAGTTACGGAGCTTCTTCTCGGCGGAAAGACTTACGAGAGTGCAGTCTCGCCGATATTTACGCATATTATGCGCGGTATAAAAAACAAGGGCAATTGCTGAAAGCAAAAAACGGGAGGTGAAAAATTTTCACCTCCCGTTTTGTATATACTGCGTATCAAGCCGTATATGCGACCTAAATCACAAATATTTTGTCACATCTTCGGTTTTTCGTTTCGGGACAACGTAATCGCCGTTACCGTCGATGAAATACTTCACGTCTTCGTCATTTATGTCTTTTATTATGCTTTTATGTGTAGGATAACCGAATGCGACCACAGTATGGAGCGTTTGATTTTCCGTGAGTCCGAAAAGCTCAGACAGCTTTACCTTGTTACAGGCGCCTATAACACAACTTCCGACGCCCTTATCCCACGCCGCAAGCGTCATATTGGAAATGGCAAGTCCCGCGTCCGTATCGCAGTTTTTATTTATATCGAGGTTTTCAACCACTCCTATAAACAGCGTCGGCTCTTCTCCTTCTTTTGGCTGTCCCACCTCAGGCGACAAATAGCCGGCCCATCTTGTATACGAAAAGGTCTTTTTAACCATTTCGGGAGATTTTACCACGACGAAACTCAGAGGCTGTTTATTCGCCGCACTTGAAGCGTAGCGCGCAGCAGTCAAAATATCCTCTACCACGCTGTCGGGCACGGGGTCCTGCTTGAATCTGCAGTATGTACGCCTGGTCTTTAATAATTCCATAATATCCATAGCTATACTTCTTTCTGTACTGAAATTGAATTTATTGCGTCTGCCGCATTATTCGTCGGTACGATTTTGCAGACAGCTTATATCGACATAATAATAGGACGGGTCATCCGAATCTATCTGCACGGGAAATGATGTAATATTTCTGCGGGCAATTAAATCCGTAGGGTCAAACCAGAGATTAGGGCTTACAAAAACATAACCCTTTCCGTCTACGGGATCGGTCCATTCACAGAGCACGACATACGGATTGTGACCGTTGACAGAATAATTTTCATTTATGCTGACTTCGGTGTACGTCGCGTAAACCGTCCTTGAATTTTTAAGATACCGCTTATAAGCACGGTGTTCTTTTATAAGGCTTAAGCCGCCTACCGCAATAAATATAAAGCCGAAAGCACATATAAATATTGATATTCCGTAATCGTCGCCGACAGCAACTCTGTCGGGGTTATCGTTGTCATAGTAAATCTTAATTATCTTTCCGACACGATACGAGCTCATATAAGTACCTATTTCGGTGATATGCTCTTCACCGTCAACATCAAATGCGATATAGACTCGATGGTTTGTCTCATCATCGGCGCCTCTCTCGGTCGTTATCCTGATAATTTCAGCCTCGGCAGCAGTCATATTCTTGCGGTTAAGCGACCTGAAACCTATAACGCAGCCGACAATAAAAAACAGTGCACCTATCGCCATAAACAGCGTCATTACTTTTTTTACCGTACTGTTCATTACTACACTCCGATGTCAAACTTTGCTTTATTTATTGTAACACAAAAACATAAAACAAAAAAGTAAAAATCCCCATTCTTTCGAATGAGGATTTTTGTAAAGATGATATAAAAGAGATACCTTTTGCAAATTGTAACGAGGACTTGAACTAACGATAATAATCATATTAGTAGATAAAATTAAATTTTCAAGTTGCAAATAATGAATTGTTGAAAATTAAATAGGATTTATGTTATGATTACCTTGCAAGCAAAATGTAAAGTAGGTTGAAAGGCGGGTTGGAATTTGTGAAAAGGGCAATAAGTATTTTAGTTGCTTGTATCCTTGCAATGTCATCTGCACTTACGGGCTTTGCCGTTTATGCGGAGGAAGAAAAAGAGTCAAAAGGAATAAACAATTTCATTGACGGTATTGTTGAACTGACACATGAGTATGATAAGGGGAAAGAGTTTGTTACCCCCGAAGAAAATGAAACGGTACAAATTCAACCTTTTTCTGCTCGAAATTCAGAAGAAGTCACAGACAGCACTGAAACTGAATATACCTTACAGGATTTCCAGACCGCAAGATTGATTGTCCGTGCGAACGATAAATTTGACGAGTTCGGTGCAAAAGAACATGTCAGCGGCTTTGAGGACTTTCATATTTTACAATATGAAAGTCCCGAAGTGGCTATGGATGCATATTACGAGCTACAGTCAGTGAAAAATGTCTTTAATGTTGCGCCTGATGAAGTAGTAGACGGCTCACAGGGCGAAACTGATGAAATCATTTCTGAAACTGAATTGCAAAATGAAAAATATTTGTGCGATTGGAGTCATGATAGAACACAATCAGACCGTCTTTTAGACTATCTTGAAACACAAGACTTTTCAGAGCGCAAGATTGTTGTGGCAATACTTGATTCGGGAATTGACTATCATAATAGGATTTTTGAAAATCGAATGGAATATTCGCGTTTTAACTCTTCTGTAGACGGCAACCCCGATGACGAATTCGACAGTGGAGAGAAATGTCACGGGACAAGTGTTGCAAGCGTGATTGTAGATAACACACCCAAAAATGTAAAGGTATCGGTGTATAAGGTCTTTAATGATGATTTAACGACTACCATTTCTCAAATTTCCGCAGGATATATCGCAGCGATTGCAAAAAATCCCGATGTTATCAATGCAAGTATGACACATATTTCCGATGATAGTGGAATAATTAGTGCCTGTTTACAAGAAGCATATTCTAAAAATATTCCTTTAGTTGCAGCTATAGGCAATACTGGCAGACAGGATACGATTCAATTGCCTGCAAATGCTCCGCACACTATAGCAGTATCTGCAACAGATAGAAATAACACCGCAACTCTTTGGAGTACACAATCTGTCAATACTACCGTATCTGCTCCGGGCGAGGATATAATAGTTGCAATCTCTAATAACAACTATCGGAATGCAAAAGGGACCTCTTTTGCTACGCCTTGTGTTGCGGCTTTAGTTGCAAATTTAAAATTAGCTGAGCCGAATATAACTGTCGATGAAATTGAAACTCGATTAAAAAAAACATCGTATGATGTGAAAAGATATAATGAGTATGTGGCTTCATCTAATGCTAACTTAGATAATTTCCATTCTCTCTGGGACGGCGTTGGAATGGTTCAATTTTGCAGTGCATTCGGTTTGCCTGAACTTACTGCTCCTGAATTTAACTTAGAGAGTAAAGTTTATGTGGGTGAACAGATCTGTTCTATTCAATGTGCAGATGAAAATGCTAAAATACTATATACTACGGACAGTACATACCCCGATTCGGAAACTGCCATTGAATATAACAAACCTTTCCCCGTTACAGAAAGAACACGAATTCGTGCTGTTGCTTATTATGCAGACGACGGATATTACAGCCGTGAGGTTGAAATTACGCCCCGTATTCAGTATACAGACAATGACGAAAACTTTACAGTTACCGATGACGGTGTAATAACATCATATAGCGGTACAGTTGCCGATTTATTTATTCCAGATACGATAAACGGGATAACCGTAACTGGTATAGCAGACAATGCGTTTCAGACACCTAAACTGATTAGCTTAACTCTACCTAAAGGCGTAACGGAGATTCCGGAGTATTCATTTTATAAAAATCAGTCTTTGGAGTTTGTACGAGGAGAAGGTGTTATTCGCATCGGCTCAAGTGCATTTGATAGCTCCAACATAATGTATGCGGAATTTCCCAATGCAAAAGTAATTGGAGAATCAGCTTTTTCGATTACTGAACATTTTTGCTTTGGTGTTTTTACCAATGTAGAAGAAATAGGATCATATGCCTTTGGCCGTTCAAATATTATTCATTTTAACGGACCTGCTGCCACAACGATATACAGTGGCTCATTCACATATAATAGCCGTATGGAGGTTCTCTCTCTTCCGTTGATTACAGAGTTTTATCTAACTGTCAATGACGATTTTTATAGCAACGACCGTCTTACTATCATTGATATGCCATCGGTAGTAGACTTACAGTGTACAATGTTTCAATACACATCTATACGAAAAGCAGATTTCCCGTCGTTAGTAAGCATAGATTCTTTAACATTTAGAGGGTGTCCTCAATTAGAAATCGTCAGTATTCCATCCATTTTAGAAGTTCCAACAGGTGCATTTGTTTGTGGGCATAATCCGGCTGTCAGCAGACCACGTGTATACAATTTGGGAAGTGCAAAAACTATTGGGGAAAACGTTTTTGGCAAATCTCCTACTTCTCGTCTTGAACTTTCACACCTTGAAACTGCTGAAAGCCTGCCACGAACAGAAGAATGTATAATTTCTATGCCCTCAACATTTAGAGAATGTACCGAAGATACGAAGGGCAGAAATTACAAGGTGTACGGCACTAAAGGTACTTATGCAGAGCAGTGGGCAAATGAAAACGGACACACATTTATTGAAGTCTCACAGGACACTGCCGTGCTTACTCAACTGCCCGAAAAATATACCGATGCGGACGGAGTTTTAACAGCAGATGTAATCGGCTTCAATCGCACCTACCAATGGTATGCAAGCAGTGAGAACAACAATACTGCGGGTACGCCTATTCCGGGTGCAACAGGCAAAGAGTTTAACCCAGCCGACTACCCAGCAAAGTATTATTATTGTGTTGTAACAAGTACCGATGTAGGCTATGACCCCATTGAAATCCGTACAAATGTAACGGAGAACACCACATATCAGGCAGCCGATTATACCGAGTACAACAAAGCAGTTGAACAGGCAAATGCCCTCAATCGTGATAATTATGTGGATTTCTCAAAAGTAAATGAGGCTTTAAGCGTAGATGTCAGCAATTTGCCTGTAAAAGACCAAGCACTTGTTGATGCTCAAACAGTGGCAATCATCAACGCAATAAATTCACTTGTGTATAAATCAGCTGATTACACCGAGTACAACAAAGCTGTTGAACAAGCTAAATCACTTAATCGTGATCATTATGTAGATTTTTCAAAAGTTGACGAAGCACTTGCTGTTGATGTAAGCGGTAAGAACATCACCGAGCAAGCAGAGATAGATGCACAAACAGAGGCAATTACAGATGCAATAAACGGTTTAGAATTAAAACCTGTTGCACCGCCTGTAACTTATCCGACAGAGCCGTGCGACCCGGTAAAACCGACTGAACCTACAGTCGCTGAAAATTCGTCCGTTTCCGCAGACATGCAGAGCCCCGAGATTCCGAAAACTGCAGGCGACAAACTCGTCTGTATCAGCGCAGCGAGCCTTATTCCTTTTGCAGTATGCATTTTCACTCTTATTCGTAAGAAAAAGGAACCGGACTAATAAAATGCATAATTCTAAATACAACTACTCTATTTAAAGACTGCAAAGATAACATTCGGTGATGTAAAACTGTAAAAATCGGCGTACTTACATCCCTCCGATTTAAGAATGAAAAAGGCAGATAGATTTTTCGATTTCTATCTGTCTGATTTTATTGATATTCAATTGTTTGCGAGTTCAAATCCAACAGGAATGGATTATTTGCTGTTTGGCATCTATAAACTCATCTTGAAAAAATTTTTCAAATTTAAGGAGAAAAAACGAGTGATATGCCGAGTCTCCCTCGGCGTGACATTTTTGCTAACGCAAAAGTGATATTCGCCGTTGGCATAGTGGTATTTTATTCGCATAAAGCTGCCGCAGGCAATATCACTATGCGCAGCATAATACCACTGCGTAGCAATACCGCTCGCCATAGGCAAATATAACTGAAAAAAGCACCTGCATTCGCAAGTGCTTTTTTCTTGTGATTACGCGACGGAATAGCACAATTACAATTCCAATATATATGAAGTACTACTGTATTTTTTGATAATAAATCTTTTCTTCCGAACCCCAAGGAGACATTTTCCTATCAATAATGTCAAATCCATATTTCTCATATAAATTTTCGTGATCACTCACTAGATATACTTTATCAAAACCAATCGATTTTAAATATGACATTGAATATATTATAAGCCTTTGACTCAACCTGTTACCACGCCACTTTTCGTCAACGAACAAATACCCAATATAAGGCGTATAATGTACATCAGGAATACAATCTGTTATTGCAACAGTGCAATATCCACAGATCTCATCATCATTAAGGGCGACAATAACTCTTTCCCAATCTTTAAAACCATTGTTCATCATAGCATTCGCTAATGATTTTCCTGCTTTCCACGAACAACTATCTGCATAATTTTTCACTTTGTTCCACATTTCATTAGATGCGGTAATAGCCTTGATTATCATTTGTTCTCCTTTGCCGTATTGATAGAAGAAATCAAAATTCCTTTGACTTCCGTGCATTTATTGAGCAATGTTTTGTCCTTAAAGCAAATTCTTTGGATTTTATAATCAAAGGACTATCTGCCATAATATTACCGCCTTTTCTATTACGATTATAACACTATAAAATAAAAAGAGCAAGGTATCAACCTTGCGTTTATAATTAGTGCCGTAGGCACACCTAACTTATTACCTATTACTTCTTACTTATTACTTCCCAAAAATCCCGTATAAAACTTTATTTGAAGTAAGAGTGAAGAGGTAAGAAGTAAAAAGTAAAATCCCGTCCACTTTAGTGGACGGGATTTTTGGCTCCCCCAGTTGGACTCGAACCAACGACACCGCGGTTAACAGCCGCGTGCTCTACCGACTGAGCTATGGAGGAATATTGAAACCGACTAAGCAAAGCTTAATCGGTTATTTATGTCGGCATCGACCTATTTTCCCGGGCCGCTTCCAGCCAAGTATTTTCGGCACG
>OGHC01001401.1_pt1 | contig 10594 bp, 6 predicted proteins | sample 1571381 | NCBI WGS metagenome assembly OGHC01 (sample SAMEA2581945, study PRJEB24529) | metagenome | biome: Human gut stool | place: China | collected 2011 | reverse complement strand
TGCCGGCCGGTGGCGGGTGGTGTTAATCATGCGCGAGATGAGTTCCATACTCTCTCGTGCGTCTAATTTTCTCTCTTCCATACGCAGTGAGTTTTGATGATTATATATTTTAGCATGCCGCTTTTTTCTTTGCAGATTCGGGTATCCGTTCGTTGGCAGCCGTTTTTGACTGTGTTTACAAGGCATCCCTCGCCCCGAATGATTTCGGGCTGTTGTCCGACCGTATCGGAAATCGAGTTTTTTCGTGCGGTCCGACCGTCGGCGGATCACTCCGCATCGTCATCGTCCGAGAGTTTTGTCAGGTGGAATATCAGATCCAGAATAAGACCGAGCCCCCAGCCTGTCATGACCCACAGCACCCACCAATAGTGGGGCGTCGTGAGGGCATTGACTCCGGCCAGAAATGCACAAATTACTGCGTATGTTATCCATTCCCGGATGAGCCGGCGCTTTCTGCGTGCGGCTTTCGCATCGATTTTTCGAGTTGTTTCCATAGCTTTCGGTTTTTGTTGGTATTACAAATATAAACTACTTTATTTTATAAACCAAATAAAATGCCTGAAAAATTGAAATTTTACGATGATTCGGGGCAGGGGGCGTTGAGGATGAAATGTACGGGGTAGGCCGAAAGGCTTTACCGAGATCTGTTAAATTATGGTATTATATGCGACCGTTTTTTTTGAATTCGGCGGTAGCCGCAATTTTGCGGGCCGTTATTCGATGCCGGGTTCACCCTGAACTTTTTTCTTGGGAGGGCGCGAGAAACGTCCGAGCATTGTCGGTCAGATTCGGATCGGAGGGCAGTATATTGATTGAGATATATCTTTCGTGGCCCTTTATTCGACGGTTGCAGCGTCGAATCCGAAGGGACGTTTATTCGCGGGCTTGTGGCCGCGTTTATAATTCGCCCCTTGCCTGCATCCTTTTCCCGGAGGGGATTTGGGGTGCTGTGCTTTCGAAGAGGTACATTAATATATAATCGCGTCGCATGCTTTATCCGAGCAGGATCAGGCTGAGGGCCATGATCGCCATGCCGCTCATCACGCCGTAGATCGAGATGTGGGCTTCGCCGTATTCGCGAGCGGCCGGCAGCAGTTCGTCGATCGAGATGAAAACCATGATTCCGGCGACGCCTGCCAGGATGCAGCCCATCATGACGGGAGACATGAACGGCATGAGGATAAAATAGGCGAGCAGGGCGCCGACCGGCTCTGCCAAACCCGATAGGAGCGAATAGCGGAAGGCTTTCATCCGGTCGCCGGTGGCGTAAAAGACGGGGATCGAAACCGCGATACCTTCGGGTATGTTGTGTATGGCGATGGCGACGGCGATGGCGATACCCAGCGTGGGATTTTCGACGGCGGTGGCGAAGGTGGCGATGCCTTCCGGGAAGTTGTGGATGCCGATAGCCAGGGCGGTCATCAGTCCCATGCGCATCAGTTTGGCATTTTTCGGTTTTTTCTCCAGCTCTTCGATCATATGGGCTTCGTGCGGGTTCTCGACCGAAGGCACCAGCCGGTCGATGACGCCGATCAGCAGTACGCCGCCGAAAAAGGCCAGGGTCGTAATACCCATCCCGGTTTGGGGTCCGTAGATGGCTCCGATAGCCTCCCGTGCCTGTTGGAACAGTTCGACGAACGAAACGTAGATCATCACGCCGCCCGACAGTCCCAACGAGAACGAAAGCAGTCGCTTGTTGGTACGGTGGGCGAAAAGGGCTATCGTGCTGCCGATACCGGTTGCCAGGCCGGCGCCGAGGGTGAGCATCAGGGGTACAAAAAGAGTGTGAGCCATCTCGAATACTGTTTTTCAGTTGGTCTTTGCAAAGATAGTGCAAGCCGAAAGCTGTGTCAAATTTATTTGGATGCAACCGAGGCGCCGCCTGTTTTCTGTAAAGATCGTGCACGCGGAAGCCGTTCGGTTTTGTCGGAAGCGGCCAGGGGCTGCCTATTTGCCGTAAAGTTAGTGAATTTTATCCTTTCTTTGCCGGAGAACATCGAATAAGGAGTGTGCGTTGTGTGAAAATCCCGTCGTATGGCGATCGATTCACTACTTTCGGCAGGAGAAGATCACTATTCCCGGCGAGTCGCGTGTTTTCCCGATCCGGTCTTTTTTTGCGGCGCTTGAAAATATCGAGCGCAGTGCACGATGAAATTATTCTTGAAGAAATTTTATTTAATTTGTTGATAAGTAGTGTTATATGTATTTTTAGGGTGGAAGTGGACGATATTTTTCGGAAAAGATGGTGCGAATGGTGTAATAATTGTTACCTTTACCCAATAAACAAGGCAGGTTCATTCTGATCTTTATCTTCTTTGCATTTTCCCGGACCTATATCCCGTCCGGATTTTTCCATCGTTGAAATCGACCTTTGTAAACTTTCTTTGTTTAGGCAATTTCGCTTGAGTATGTCTGTCGCAGGCAGAAGAGAGCCGTTGCCGGGTTTTAACGATGTCCCGAAATTGAGATTATTTTTTTACTTGCATACGCCCGTTCTGACCGCCCTTTTTCAGCGTGGTTCGGGCAGATTGCGCTGTCGGGGAACAAGGTGTGCGTGACTGCGGTTTCGACCGGGAACAGGAAACTTCCTCGCTTCCGTTTTTCCGCTTCCGCACCGGATGCCTCCGCGACAGATGAAAACTCCGTCGTACGACGGAATTATACGATGATTATGACATTTAACGAATTGAAAATTACCGACCCTATTTTGAAGGCGATCGGTGAAAAAGGATACCTGGCTCCTACGCCCATTCAACAAAAGGGTATTCCCGTGGCGCTCGATGGGCGCGATATGCTGGGCATCGCCCAGACCGGGACGGGTAAGACGGCGGCGTTCGCCATTCCGATCCTGCAGCATTTGAGCAGTGGGATGCAGGCAGAGCCGACCGACGTGCCGCGCCGCAACCGGCGGGGGCGGAATCACGATCGGGAATCCGGAGTGCGGCCGATCCGGGCCCTGATCCTGACCCCTACCAGGGAGTTGGCCGTGCAGATCGGCGACAGTTTTTCGGATTACGGAAAATATGTCGGTCTGAAGCATCTGACGATTTTCGGCGGTGTGAAACAAGGCCCGCAGGTCGAGGCGCTTCGTGGCGGCGTGGATATTCTGATAGCTACGCCGGGGCGCCTGCACGATCTGATCGGACAGGGGTTCGTCGAACTCGACGCGATTACGCATTTCGTGCTGGACGAAGCCGACCGGATGCTCGACATGGGATTCGTCGCCGACATCAAACGTCTGCTGCCGCTACTGCCGAAGTCGCGCCAGACCCTCTTTTTTTCGGCGACGATGCCTGCGGACATAGTGGCGCTCTCGAAAAGTATGCTGACCGACCCCGTGTGGGTGGAGGTGACTCCGGTTTCGTCGGCGGTGGCTGCGATCGATCAGCGGGTCTATTTCGTGGAGAAGCCGGAGAAGAAGAAACTGCTCGTATCTCTGCTCCGCGAGGAGGATAAGTCCGTTCTCGTCTTCTCCCGCACCAAACACGGAGCGGACAATATTTCGCGTCTGCTCTCCAAGTCGGGTATTCGAAGCGAGGCGATTCACGGCAACAAGTCGCAGAATCACCGCCAGCGCGTACTCACGGATTTCAAGTCCGGCAAGATCCGGGTGATGGTCGCTACGGACATCGCTGCCCGTGGCATCGACATCCGGGAACTGGAGATCGTCATCAATTACGATCTGCCGGATGTGCCGGAAACGTACGTACACCGTATCGGCCGCACCGGTCGTGCCGGACATTCCGGAACCGCCCTTACGTTCTGCACCCCGGACGAGCGGCCGCTCATGAAAGACATACAGCGGCTGACAGGCAAAAAACTCAATGCGGAAACATACCGTGCATAATAATCTTTAAGTTGAATTTAATGGCAAAATCGCAAACATTCGGAAAAAGAGAGAACGAAAAGAAAAAGCAGGCCAAGCGCTTCGAAAAACAGAAACGCAGGGAAGAACGTCAGGCCGGAGGAAGCTCTTCGCTCGACGATATGATCGCCTATGTGGACGAGAACGGGAATATTACCGACACTCCGCCCCAGCTGCGGCCGAAAGTCGAGATCCAGCTCGAGGATATCGTGATAGCCACGCCTAAAAAGGAAGATATTGCGGCCGAACCGCTGAAAGGGCGTGTCGAGTATTTCAATACCGAGAAGGGGTACGGGTTTATCAAGGACCTGGCTTCGACGGAAAAATATTTTTTCCATATATCTTCGGCTCCCGAAGGGATCGGCGAGGGGCGGATTGTCCTTTTCGAACTCATGCGGGGTACACGCGGTATGAATGCGGTGAAAATCGCATTTGCGCAATAAACATTTATCCACAGTCAAAATAGAAAAAAATGAACATTTACGTATCGAATTTGAACTTCCGCACCCGGGGCGAGAGTTTGCAGACTTTATTCGGGGAGTACGGAGAAGTATCTTCCGCCAACATCATCACCGACCGCGAAACCGGCCGCTCGCGCGGCTTCGGTTTCGTCGAAATGCCGGACGAGTCGGCCGCACGGAACGCGATTAACGCGTTGAACGGTTTCGAGCTCGACGAGCGGGCTATCAACGTCAATGAGGCCCGTCCGAAGACCGAGCGCAGCGACCGGGGTGGTTACGGCTCCAATCAGGGCGGCAGTTACGGGCGCAACCGGTATTGATTCAGATCGGCCGGAAAGAGCGGGGAGGAGCGTTGAACGCCCCTCCCCGCTCTTCGATAAGGCCGTGCTTTTTCCGGCGGGGGATGGGGCGGAGGTTTCCGGAGGAACGCTCGATGGCCGTCCGGTCGGGTGGACGGGCGTCGGAGCGCGGACCGAAACTTCTGCCGGGGCGTATCGTTCTGTCGTTGCAGGATGCCGGCGAAATTTTTTGGCCGGGTTGTCTTGCCGAAACCGTAAATTATGCTTACCTTTGCCCTTGATAACACCGGAACCCGATCAAGCCAATGTTTAGTTTCATACCGAACGCATTTCAGGAGGCCCAGTACGTACGGCGCCGTCATTTCCGGGGTAATCATTCGGAAAATATTTCCAATTTTTATTATAATTTTTCCAAGTTATTAGGGTAGCTGTCCAAGTTGCCCTATTTTTTTGTGCACCCGCTGCGGCGAGGTGCGAAACGGTACAGCAAAATGAAGACGATTCTCAAAGGTGCGAAGTTCTATCGGGACGGAAGGTTCGAAACGGGCGATCTGGCGATCGAAGACGGTAAAATCGTTGCCATAGGCGGTCGGGTCGCGCTTGAGGCGGACGACCGGGCAGTCGATTTGACGGGTTGTCATGTATTGCCGGGATTGGTCGATGTGCATGTCCACCTGCGCGAACCGGGTTTTTCGGAGAAAGAGACCATTGCGACGGGTACGGCTGCCGCCGCGCACGGAGGTTATACCACCGTTTGTCCGATGCCGAATCTCAATCCGGCTCCCGATTCGCCGGAGCATCTGGAAGCGGAGCTGGCTCTGAGCCGCCGCGATGCGGTCGTTCGGGTGCTGCCTTACGGTTCCATTACGCGGGGACAGAAGGGACGCGGGGAGCTGGTCGATTTCGGGGCTCTGGCCGGAGAGGTCGTGGGCTTCTCGGACGACGGACGGGGGGTGCAGGGGGAGGAGCTGATGGCCGAAGCCATGCGTCGCGCCGCAGCGGTCGGCAAGCCGATCGTGGCCCATTGCGAAGTCGATGAATTGCTGAAAGGAGGGTATATCCACGACGGTGTTTATTGCCGCGAGCACGGGCACAAGGGTATTTGCTCCGAGAGCGAGTGGCGGCAGGTGGAGCGCGATATAAAATTGGCAGCCGAAACCGGATGTCAGTATCATGTCTGCCACGTTTCGACCAAGGAGAGCGTCGAGCTGATTCGCCGGGCGAAGGCCGCCGGGTTGAAAGTCAGCGGCGAAACGGCTCCGCACTACCTGCTGCTCTGCGACGAGGATTTGCAGGAGGACGGTCGTTTCAAGATGAATCCGCCGCTGCGGGGACGTGAAGACCGCGAAGCCCTGCGGCAGGCCGTCGCCGACGGGACGATCGAGGTGATCGCCACGGATCATGCGCCTCACACCGCCGAACAGAAATCGCGCGGATTGGCCGGCAGCGCGATGGGTATCGTGGGGTTGGAGTGTGCTTTCCCGCTGCTCTATACCTATTTGGTGAAGCCGGGGCTGCTTACGCTGGAGGAGCTCGTCGAGCGGATGTCGATGGCTCCGCGCCGGATTTTCGGCCTCGGCGGAGGCTTGCAGGCGGGCGAACCGGCTGATTTAACGGTGTTCGACCTCGATGCGGAGTACGAGATCGATCCCGAAACCTTCCTGTCGAAAGGCCGCGCTACGCCTTTTGCCGGCTGGCGGGTTGCGGGCCGTACGCTCTGGACGCTGGTCGGAGGACGTACGGCATACGCGACGGAGCGTTTCCGATAGACGGGGCGGGAGCGATGTGCGCGGATTGTCCCGGATCGGAATACGAAATGCGATTCCGTTTTTCGACGGGCGGTGACTGCGGTCGTCGCGGATTCTGCCGGATGCGGGAAACAGGGCCGGAAATTGAAAAATGAACGAAGACAAATTACGAAATAACCGAATATGAAACCATTCACCAAAAAAATCGTGCTTGAGTCGGGCCGCGAGTTCTACGGCTACGGTTTCGGCGCGGACCGGGAGGCGACGGGCGAGATCGTGTTCAATACCTCGATGGTCGGCTACCAGGAGATTCTCTCCGATCCCTCCTATACCGACCAGATGGTCGTGATGACCTATCCGCTGATCGGCAACTACGGCATTACGGACGAGGATTACGAAACCAAGTATCCGACTATCGGCGGTATGATCGTGCGCGAATACAACGACCTGCCGAGTAATTTCCGCTATACCAAGACCCTTGGCGAAGTATGCGAGGAGTACGGCATACCCTGCGTCTGGGGGATCGATACCCGTATGCTGACGCGCATTATTCGTGACGAGGGTACCCAGCGGGTGATCGTCGTCGATGCGTCGATGCCGCAGGAGGAGGCCCTGCGCCGCCTGAAGGAGGCGCCCGTGCGCCGCGACATGGTCGAGCGCGTGAGCTGCCGCAAGCGTTGGTTCTCCCGCACGGCCAATCATCGTTTCGACGTGGTGGCGGTCGATTGCGGCATCAAGCACAACATCATCCGCAAGCTCAACGAGAAGGGTTGCAACGTGACGGTAGTGCCCTACGATATTACGGCCGAGGAGGTGATGGCTTTCCGTCCCGACGGACTTTTCCTCTCGAACGGTCCCGGCGATCCGACCGACGTGCAGCCGGTCATCGAGATGGTCCGCACGCTTCGGGGGCGCCTGCCGATCTTCGGTATCTGCCTGGGACACCAGGTGATTTCGCTGGCTTACGGAGCCCGCACCTTCAAGATGAAATTCGGACATCGCGGCGGTAACCACCCCGTGAAGAACCTCGAAACGGGCAAGGTCGAGATCACGAGCCAGAACCACAGCTTTGCGGTCGATACGGAGTCGCTGAAGGGCACCGGACTGACCCTTACGCACCTGAATCTGCTGGACGATACCGCCGAAGGCGTCGAATGCCGCGCCGATCGGATTTTCAGCGTCCAGTATCATCCGGAGAGTGCGCCCGGTCCGCAGGACAGCACCTATTTGTTCGATAAGTTTATCAAAATGATGGAGGAGAGTCAAAATGCCTAAGAGAACGGATATCAAGAAAGTGATGGTGATCGGCTCCGGCCCGATCGTGATCGGCCAGGCTGCGGAGTTCGACTACGCGGGTACGCAGGCTTGTCTGGCCCTCAAGGAAGAGGGGTACGAGGTCGTGTTGGTCAATTCCAATCCGGCGACGATCCAGACCGACGTGCAGATTGCCGATAAAGTCTATATGGAGCCGCTGACGCTCGAGTACGTGGCCAAGATCGTCCGTTACGAGCGTCCCGATGCCATCGTGCCGGGACTGGGCGGGCAGACGGGCCTGAATCTGGCCGTGCAGCTCGCCAAGAAAGGCGTGCTTCAGGAGTGTCAGGTGGAGATTCTGGGTACTTCGTTCCAGAGCATCGAGCAGGCCGAGGACCGCGAACTCTTCAAGGAGCTTTGTCAGTCGCTGGGCGAGCCGGTGCTGCCGTCGCTGATTGCTAACAATATCGACGAGGCGGTCGAGGCGGCGAAGCGGATCGGTTACCCCGTCGTGTTGCGTCCGGCCTTTACGCTGGGCGGTACGGGCGGCGGCTTCGCCGACGACGAGACGCAGTTGCGCGAGATGATGCGCAATGCGCTTTCCCTCTCCCCGGTGCATCAGGTGCTGATCGAGAAGAGCATCAAGGGGTATAAGGAGATCGAATACGAGGTGATCCGCGACCACAACGATACGGCCATTGCGATCTGCAATATGGAAAACATCGATCCGGTCGGCGTCCATACGGGCGACTCGATCGTGGTGGCTCCGAGCCAGACGCTGACCAACAAGGAGTATCAGTTGCTGCGCGACAGCGCCCTGCGGCTGATCCGTGCCCTGAAGATCGAAGGCGGCTGCAACGTGCAGTTCGCGCTCGATCCCCTCTCGTTCAACTACTACCTGATCGAGGTCAATCCCCGCGTGTCGCGGTCGTCGGCTCTGGCGTCGAAGGCCAGCGGCTATCCGATCGCCCGCGTCAGCGCCAAGATCGCCGTGGGCCTTACGCTCGACGAGATCCGCATCGCCAATACGCCGGCCAGCTTCGAACCGGCTCTCGACTATGTGGTTACCAAGATCGCCCGCTTCCCGTTCGACAAGTTCAGCGACGCTTCGAACCAGCTCGGAACCCAGATGAAGGCGACGGGCGAGGTGATGTCCGTGGGCCGCACGATGGAGGAGAGCCTCCTGAAGGCGGTGCGCTCGCTCGAAACGGGGGTCTGCCATATCTACCATAAGAAATTCGACGACTGGACGGTCGATCGGATGCTCTCCTATATCAAGGAGGGAACGGACGACCGTCTTTACGCCATCGCCGAGCTGATCCGCCGGGGCGTCGAGCTGGCGCTGATCTACAACAGCACCAAAATCGACATGTTCTTCCTCGAGAAGTTTAAGAACATCGTCGAGTTCGAAAAGGTCGTAGCGGCCAATCCCCGCGACATCGAAACGTTGCGCGACGCCAAACGCATGGGTTTTAGCGACAAGTTCATCGGTCAGTTGTGGGGCATGAGCCAGAAGGAGATGTTCCTGCTGCGGCGCGAGCACAATATTTTCCCGGTTTATAAGATGATCGATACCTGCGCGAGCGAGTTCTCCTCCTATGTGCCGTATTTCTATTCCACTTACGAGCAGGAGAACGAGTCGATCGTGAGCGAACGCGAGAAGATCGTGGTGCTCGGGTCGGGACCGATCCGCATCGGGCAGGGCGTCGAGTTCGACTATTCGACCGTGCATGCCATCTGGTCGATCCGCGCCGCCGGGTACGAGGCGATCATCATCAATAACAATCCCGAAACCGTTTCGACGGACTATACCACCAGCGACAAGCTCTATTTCGAGCCGCTGACCGTAGAGGACGTGATGAACGTTATTACGCTCGAAAAACCGAAAGGGATCGTCGTGTCGCTCGGCGGCCAGACGGCGATCAACCTCGCTGAGCCGCTGCACGAACTGGGTGTGCCGATCATCGGTACGGGTGTCGAGGCGATACGGAATGCCGAAGACCGGGGTTGTTTCGAGAAGATCATGGAGGAGTTGGGAATACCCCAGCCTGAGGCCGAGGCCGTGACCGATATCGAAGCCGGTGTGCGAGCCGCCGAACGGATCGGCTACCCGGTGCTGGTGCGCCCGAGCTACGTGCTGGGCGGCCGGGCCATGCAGATCGTTTCGAACGAGGAGCGTTTGCGCCACTATCTCCAGACGGCGGTCGAAGTCAATGAGGACAGCCCTGTGCTGGTCGATCGTTATATTATGGGCCGCGAACTGGAGGTGGACGCCATCTGTGATGGCAAGGATGTCTTCATTCCCGGTATCATGGAGCACGTCGAGAAGACGGGCATCCACTCCGGCGACTCGATCAGCGTCTATCCGACCTTCAGCGTGAGCCAGAAAGCCAAGGACAAGATCATCGATTATACCGTGCGGCTGGGCCGCCGGATCGGTATCGTCGGTCTGTATAATATCCAATTTATCCTCGACGGGGAAGAGGACGTATATGTGATCGAGGTGAATCCCCGTTCGTCGCGCACCGTGCCGTTCCTTTCGAAAGCGACGGGTGTCCCGATGGCTGACATCGCCACACGGGTCATCCTGGGTCATTCGCTTCGGGAGCAGGGCATTACCGAAGTATATGGCAGGGAGCGCTCCCGCTGGTTCGTCAAGGCCCCGGCCTTCTCGTTCGCCAAGATCCGCGGCATGGATTCGTATCTCTCGCCTGAAATGAAATCGACGGGCGAGGCCATCGGCTACGACGACAAACTGACTCGCGCGCTCTACAAGGCGTTGCAGGCCACGGGCATGCACGTCTCGAACTACGGAACGATCTTCGTGACGATCGCCGACCACGACAAGGAGCAGGCGCTTCCGCTGGTGAAGCGGTTCTACGACCTGGGCTTCAACATCGAGGCGACGACCGGGACCGCCGAGTTCCTGCGGGCGCACGGCATCCGCACCCGTACGCGCCGCAAGCT
>OGHC01001399.1_pt1 | contig 10597 bp, 8 predicted proteins | sample 1571381 | NCBI WGS metagenome assembly OGHC01 (sample SAMEA2581945, study PRJEB24529) | metagenome | biome: Human gut stool | place: China | collected 2011 | reverse complement strand
GCAGGTATAACCTCATACTTGAATTCCTTTGGTATGAATGGCAATGTGTCAAAGCTCCATCTTTTCAGATTAGGATCATATGCATCCGGGTAGCTCATAGTTACCAGATGTCCTACACACCATGTCACAATATGGTCTCCACCCTCAAGATATCCGTCTTTTCTTGTGAAGTTCACATGCAGTGCCTTGGCAAACTCCTGCGCCACGCTTGGTTTTTCCGCGATATATACGGATTTTCCCATTATATCCCTCATTTCTGTGTCTATTACACAATTATTATTCTCCTGAAGCATCAAGAGTTCCCATATAAGCTGGTATATATTCTTTTATAAAAAAATCTGCTTCCGGAATATTCATATCAACAATAGCCTGATATATTGTCTTTTCCGCATCAGCAAAATCCATATTACCAGACTTCTTTTCCTCAAGACATTTGATATAAGCTGACATCTTATCAGCCGCCTTTACATATTTCCAGAGTTCTTCTTCCTCTTCTGTCTCTGATAACACACCCTTATAATGTGCTCTTATATCAGATGACAGACCTGAGAGCATCTGCTCCTCTGCAACATGCTCTACTTCCTTATAAGCATTTCTTATAACCGGATTGTAATACTTTACAGGAGTCGGAAGATCACCCGTAATTATCTCTGTAACATCATGATACATTCCAAGAATTGCAAGCCTTTCAGCATTAATATTCCCACCATATATCTCATTGTTGATAATTCCCAATGCATGTGCTATGAATGCCACTTCAAGACTATGCTCGCACAGATTCTCATGGCGTGTATTCTGCATAAGTCCCCATCTGTTAATATATTTCATTCTCGACAGCATTGCATAAAAATAATTTTCCTTCAATGTAAATGTCCCCTCTTTACTCTTTAAGTCGTTTCATAATTTTATATCATAATAGGTTTTTAAGCAAGTAAAAAGAGATGCCATCTCTGACATCTCTTTTCTGGTATGTGTATTAGAATTTAATTATTCTGCATCCTTAGGAGTGATATAACCCTGTGCCTTAAGAAGCTCTGCAATAAGAACAGCTCCACCTGCAGCACCTCTTAATGTGTTGTGTGAAAGACCAACAAACTTATAATCAAACACACTGTCTTCTCTTAAACGGCCAAGTGAAACACCCATTCCGTTCTCATAATTTACATCAAGCTTAACCTGTGGACGGTCATCTTCTTCAAGATACTGGATGAACTGCTTTGGAGCACTTGGAAGATTAAGTTCTTGTGGAACTCCCTTGAAGCTTCTCCACTTTTCAATAATCTGTTCCTTAGTTGGCTTCTTCTCAAAGTTAACAAATACAGCTGCTGTATGTCCATCAAGAACTGGAACTCTGATACACTGACATGTGATAACCGGATCACTTGCAGGAACAATCTTTCCATCCTCAATCTTACCCCATAATCTTAAAGGCTCTTTCTCAGACTTTTCTTCCTCGCCACCAATATAAGGGATGATATTCTCAACCATCTCTGGCCACTGTTCAAATGTTTTACCAGCCTCCGCATCCGTGACATTCTTCATTACTGCAACAAAATTACCTTCATTAATTCTTGCAATATATGCTCTGTCCATAAGTATCTTCTTAAGCACACCAGCCACATTTATAAGTGCCTGGTTACCTGCTTTCTGTCCATACTGTATATTAATATCTGACAAATGATTAATATCGCAGACAACTACAGCAACACTGCCATTATATTCATCATACTGTTTACAATGCTCCATAAAGCTGTACATGCTGTAAACTCCTGTAAGCTGGTCATAAATAACCATATTTTCAAGTTCAGCATAAGCCTTCTTTAACTCCGACACATCCTGCATAACAATAATAGTACCCAGCAGTCGGTTTTTTTCATCTGAAAGTCTCTCAATCCTGCAGTCATATATTCTGTCATTATGCTTCCATTCAAATGTATCCTCTCCAGGTTTAACAGGCAGGTCATTCTCCCTGACAAACCACTCAATATTCTGTTCCCTGTTATCGTATTCAAGATTACCTGCAACATCCTTCATTGAAGAATTAAAATCTGCAAGAATTCCCTCATAATCAAACAGTACTACAGGAATCTGCATATGTTCAATTATCATTTCATGTGTAACTGTAAGCATATTTTTCTTAGAATACCAGAAAGTATTCCAGTACACCATTGTTCCCATAAGTGCATATAGAAAAATTGATATGTCAAACCTTAAGTCAACAGCTTTCATGATGAATATATATTTAAAAGCAATTATAACAATAAGCCCGGCAGCCGTAAATATATATCTTCCCCAATACGCTGATGGAATACGTATGCATTTGATAATAAGCAGTGCAATTATAAATGCTACAATAACCATATTCATAATCGCATGAATACCAAACCACAGCTCGCCTTCATAGCCGAGAACATAGACTCCTCCGCATTTGTTAAGACTATATTTCAATGCCGTTTCATTAAATATATTAATTATAAATACAACTGAATCAACCATTGCCGCAAATATGCACAAAACAACTGCAGTTCTGGTTATCCTGTTTGCAAGCCTTGTAAATATGCCTGTATACGTTAAAAGTGCAACGAGTGCAAAATCCTGTGCTGCCATCATTATGCTTGTTGCCACCGACATTGCCATGTAATTATCTGTGATAAAATTGACCGAGTATGTCACAACGCATATGAGAGCAAGCATCTCTGTAAGACACACTATCCGTGTCATCTTATCCCGCTCAAGACATGTTCTTATAAACACCACGACAAGCACCACAGCCGCAACTCCATAAAGCGACAGATACATAATATTCATATTCCCATATCTCCCATACCCATAATCTATATACATAATATTAACATTATTAAACAGCTTACTCAACTATCAGTTATAAAAATTACCCTGCACTGAAAAAGCCCCGCACGACACTTTTGTATCACGTAGGGCTTTCCATACCTTAAAATGTATTACATACATTTGCAGCTTATAGCTTTATTCTTATTCATTATATTTCTTACTTAACTGCTGTTACTTTGTAATCTTTATCCTCTACAGCTTTTTTTAATACATCGTTATCAACTTCCTTAGAAAGTGTAACAACTGCTGTTCCGTTCTCATGGCTTACAACTGCCTCTGTTACACCATCAACAGCCTCAAGTGCCTTCTTAACTGCAGCTTCACAGTGTCCACACATCATACCCTCAATATTCATAGTCTTTGTCATAGTTTTGTCTCCTTTTGTCGTTTTATTTTTATTTTTGCTAGACTTTTTCTTATAAATGTGGTCTTTTCCTGTATCATATATCTTTATAAGATTAAGTCTTAATGCATTAGTTACTACACAGAAGCTTGATAAGCTCATAGCTGCTGCACCAAACATTGGATTAAGTGTCCATCCAAATACTGGTATCCACGCACCTGCTGCAAGTGGGATTCCTATACAATTATAGAAGAATGCCCAGAACAGATTCTCGTGTATGTTGGTAAGTGTTCTCTTTGAAAGTCTTATAGCAGCAGGAACATCTGATAACCTGTTCTTCATAAGAACTATATCTGCCGCATCTATTGCAACATCTGTACCGGCTCCAATTGCAATACCTATATCAGCTCTTGTAAGTGCAGGTGCATCATTAATTCCATCACCTACCATTATAACACTTCCCTGCTCCTTAAGTCTTGCTATCTCTTTTTCTTTTCCTTCAGGAAGTACTCCTGCTATAACTTCATCGACTCCGGCAAGCTTTCCTATTGCCTTCGCACTTCTTTCATTATCTCCGGTAATCATCACAACCCTGATTCCCATATTCTGAAGTTCCCTGATAGCCTTTGGGCTGTCTTTCTTGATAGTATCCGCAACAGCTATTATTCCAAGAAGCTTGTTATTTCTTGCAAAGAAAAGTGGTGTTTTTCCTTCTGATGATAAGTCATCAGCCTTGTACCTTAAATCATCAGAGATATTACAATACTCTGAAATGAACTTAAGATTACCACCTGCCACTATATTTGTATCAAGCCTGCCCTGGAGCCCGTGGCCCTCTCCTGCCTTAAAGTCGGTCACTTCTTCTGCAAATGAATTCTTATCGCCACTCTCTTCAACATAATTAACAACTGCCTTTGCAAGTGGATGTTCACTTTTTCTTTCAAGACCATATGCTATAGCAATAAGTTCATTTTGTGGGATTCTATCACCTGTTATAATATCTGTAACCTTTGGCTCACCCTCTGTAATAGTACCAGTCTTATCAAGTGCAACTGTCTGCATCTTGCCTGTCTGTTCCAGAGAAACAGCAGTCTTGAACATAATTCCGTTCTTTGCTCCGACTCCGTTACCAACCATAATTGCAACCGGAGTTGCAAGCCCTAACGCACAAGGACAGCTTATTACAAGCACTGAGATTCCTCTCGCAAGTGCAAATCCTAAGTCCTTGCCACATAACAGCCATACTACTATTGTTATAACTGCTATTATTATTACCGCAGGCACAAATACTCCTGAAACTTTATCAGCAATCTTTGCAATAGGTGCTTTAGTTGCAGCCGCATCACTTACCATCTGTATTATTTTGGAAAGTGTTGTATCTTCTCCAACTCTTGTTGCCCTGCATTTTATATATCCTGATGTATTAAGTGTTGCTGCACTTACCTGATCCCCCTCCTGTTTATCAACAGGAATGCTCTCACCTGTAAGAGCTGATTCATTAACTGCAGTGTTACCTTCAATGATGACACCATCTACAGGTATATTCTCACCTGGTCTTACAACAAATATATCACCTGTCATAACCTGTTCAACAGGGACGCATGTTTCCTGCCCATCTGCATAAAGTACTGCCGTCTTGGCAGCAAGCTTCATAAGACTCTTTAATGCATCTGTCGTCTTTCCCTTTGAGCGGGCTTCAAGCATTTTTCCTACTGTTATAAGTGTAAGAATCATAGCCGCTGACTCAAAATAGAATTCATCCATGTAGTGCATCACGCCTGCCATATCACCTCTCACCTGACAGTCTGTCATGGCAAAAAGTGCATATGTACTCCACACAAATGCTGCTCCTGAACCAAGCGCAACAAGTGTGTCCATATTAGGTGAACGATGTAACAATCCCTTAAAGCCACTTATGAAGAAATGCTGATTAATAACCATTATTATTATTGTAAGCAGCATTTGTATAAGGCCCATGGCCACATGATTTCCTTCAAGTACTGACGGAAGCGGCCAGCCCCACATCATATGTCCCATGCTGAAATACATAAGCACAACAAGAAATATAACTGAAGCTGCTAATCTCTTCTTTAAAACAGGGGTTGTCTTATCTGCCAGCGCATCTTCCTGCTCCTGCATTGAAGGACTGCTGCTCTTTGCCCCCTTAACTGATGCACCATATCCCGCAGCTTCCACAGCTTTAATGATTACATCTGGGGTTGCAGTTCCCTCAACACCCATTGAATTAGTAAGAAGACTTACCGAACAGCTTTCCACTCCAGGCACATTGCTGACAGCTTTCTCAACTCTTGCCTGACAAGCCGCACAGCTCATTCCTGTAACATTGTACTGTTCCATATCGCACTACTCCTCCTTGCTGTTAGTTGTTATTCCTGTCACTTTAAAATCAAGTCTCTCAATTGCAATTCTTATATCAGCATCATCAATTTCTCTGTCAACTTCAATTGTTGCCTGCTTCTTCTTAAGATTAACCTGGCATGAAGCACCATCAATTTTGTTAACAGATCTCTCAATACTGTTCTTGCAATTCTCACAATGCATGCCTTCAATATCTACAGTCTTAACAGCAATTACAGGATTATCAAGTGTCTTCTTCTCTTCCGCAACAGTATCTCCACCACCGCCACAGCAGCCACCTTCACCTTTCATATGCTTAACACTGCTTATAACTGCAATTACTACTATTATTGCTAATATGCCGATTATTATAGCTGTTCCCATATTATGCATCTCCTTTTATACTTCATTACCTTGTGCAAATTCTAGCGTATGAATTTGCCGATTGTCTTAACAAGCTCTTCTACCGTATCGTCCTTGCCTTCTTTAATATCTTGGACTACACAGCTCTTGATATGGTTATCTAAGAGCACCTTCGTAAAACTGTTAAGTGCTGACTGGGCTGCCGATACCTGATTAAGAATGTCAATACAGTATGCGTCCTTCTCAACCATTCCCTTAATCCCTCTTATCTGACCTTCAATTCTGCTAAGCCTGTTACAGAGGTCTTTATATTCCTTGGCATCGCGTTCTTTTGTCTTATGACAGCAACATTCTTTTTCCATTATTCCTCCTTAGTCTGGTTGTTATATTCTGTGTCTGATAAACGCTTTATTATATTTATCTGTTGTGATTGCAACATACCCTAGTGGGGTATGCTCTATTTACATGATGTATAATATACCCCATATGGGTATATGTCAACTATAATTATTGAGATTATTTATCGAAAAATTTTTATTTAACCTGAAAATTTTAAGATAAACATACTAACTCATGATATATACTTCGTTAGTATGTTTTTTAAGAAAATTTTTTTATAAAAATATTGTCAGAAACCCACTAATTCATTACATCTCGCTTCTTTAGTAGGTAAATTGAGTTGTATTTTTCACTAACTCTGTTATCACGACTTCAATATACAAGAAAACAACCTACTAAACTCCACAATAACTGCAGTTTGGTAGGTTGTTGCATTATTTGTTATGTAAAGTTCTAATCTGCCCGGGGCTTACACATCAACACTAGAACAAGCTTATCTCGTCCCCATTGCTGACATTAACAAATCCTTTATATCCACGTTCCTCAAGCTTTCCGAGGAACTTTCCCATCTTCTTAGGCTTTACATATAATGAGCATACTTTACCTTCTGCTCTGTATTTTTCTGCTATTGCATAGGCTTCCTTAACCTGTCCCTCATCGTACATAACAGCAATCTTGTCTGCTGATGCCTTAGTCTCAACACCATTCTGCATAAGGATTGAGAAGATTCTCTCGAATCCGATTGAGAATCCAACAGCGCTTACCTGCTGTCCTAAGAACTTGCCAATAAGGATGTCATATCTTCCACCACCTGCGATAGCACCCTTGAAATCAATACTTTCAACTTCAAATACAGTTCCTGTATAGTAACCCTGACCTCTTACTAAAGAAAGGTCAAATACAACATCAAACTGACCGTCTGAAAGCTCATTTACAGTGTTGATAATTTCTCTTACGCTTTCTGCTGGAGCTTTATCATCCAGTATAGCCTCAACGCTTTCAAGGCTTATCTCCTGTGCACTTGAAACACTTCCAAAGAATCCGATAAACTTCTCAATTGCAGCAGCGTCAAATCCCTTGTCTGTAAGCTCAGCCTTAACACCGTCAAGTCCGACCTTATCCATCTTGTCAAATGTAATGCACACACTGTCAAGCTGATCCTCGGTAAATCCACAATTCTGAAGGAATGAACGGAGAAGTCTTCTGTCGTTAATCTTAACCTTGAAATTCTTCATGCCAATAGCCTTAAGAGCCTTGGTTGTTGTAAGAATAAGTTCAACCTCTGAATCTGTAGAATCAGAACCAATAATATCAATATCACACTGAACAAACTCACGAAGTCTGCCCTTCTGTGGTCTTTCAGCTCTGTACACTCTGTCCATCTGGATACATTTCATAGGAAGAGTGAGCTTGTCCTTGTTGTTAGCAAAGTAACGGCTGAGCGGAAGTGTAAGGTCATATCTTAATCCCATATCAGCAATTTCATTCTCACAGGCTGTTCCTGTCTTAGGATTTTCCTGAAGTGAACTTACAGCCTTCTCAAGCTTATCGCCTCTCTTCATAATCTTGAATATAAGATTTAAGTTCTCACCACCATCACTCTTATCAAGGTTCTCAATATCCTCAATAATAGGTGTTGTAATGTGTTCAAATCCATTAGCAACATATACCTTTAATATCTCATTCTGAAGGTAATCCCTGATTTCAACCTCATTAGGAAGATAATCATTAGTACCCTTAACTGGTGTTATTTTCATAATTGTCTCCTCATTTACACACTAAGGCAGATAACCGGTATTCTCCAGCCATCTGCCCCCATTTTCTTTAATACTAACTATTTCCCGCCAGTATCGAAAATGCTTCGCATTTTGCCTGACTCTTAACAGTTACTAATTAAGCTTCATCAATTGCCTTACCAATATCATGTCTCATATATTTGTTATCGAAATCTACCCATTCAGTAGCTTCATAAGCCTTGGCTCTTGCTTCCTTAAGGTCCTTTCCAAGTGCTGTAACACCGAGAACTCGTCCTCCATTAGTTACAACCTTGCCTTCTTCGTTGAATTTAGAACCTGCATGGAATAAGAAATAATCATCCTTACCCTTGAAGTTTTCCATTCCCTTAATCTCGAAGCCCTTCTCATATGCGAGTGGGTATCCGTCAGATGCGAGAATTACACATACACATGCGTTATCTTCAAACTGAAGGGCAACCTTATCAAGAGTTCCATCAATACAAGCCTCAAATACATCAACAATATCATTCTTCATTCTAGGAAGAACAACCTGTGCCTCAGGATCACCAAATCTTGCATTATACTCAAGAACCTTTGGTCCCTTTGGAGTAAGCATAAGTCCAAAGAAGATAACTCCCTTAAATGGTCTGCCCTCACTCTTCATTGCATCAACAGTTGCCTGATAAATGTATTTCTTACAGAACTCATCAACTTCCTTAGTGTAGAAAGGTGATGGTGAGAAGTTACCCATTCCGCCTGTATTAAGACCCTGGTCACCATCCTTAGCTCTCTTATGATCCTGAGCTGATGACATAATCTTAATTGTATTACCATCAACAAATGAAAGTACTGAAACCTCACGGCCTGTCATGAATTCCTCAATGACAATTGTATCACCTGCTGTTCCGAATTTCTTATCAAGCATAAGCTCATCAACACCTGCAAGTGCATCCTCTTTATTCTCACATATAAGAACGCCTTTGCCAAGTGCAAGTCCGTCAGCCTTAAGAACGATAGGATACTCAGCAGTCTCAAGGTACTTCTTGGCCTCTTCTGCTGATGTAAATGTTTCATAAGCTGCTGTTGGAATATTGTATTTCTTCATAAGGTCCTTAGAAAATGCCTTAGATCCTTCAAGAATAGCTGCATTCTTTCTTGGTCCGAATACTCTTAAGCCCTCTGCCTCGAATACATCAACGACACCGCCGACAAGTGGGTCGTCCATACCGATAACAGTAAGGTCAATGCTGTTTTCCTTAGCAAATGCTACAAGCTTCTCAAACTCCATTGCCTTAATATCAACACACTCTGCAAGCTCTGCAATTCCCGCATTACCCGGTGCACAGTATATCTTGTCAACCTTAGGACTCTTGCTTAACTTCCAGCATATTGCATGCTCTCTTCCGCCGCTGCCTACAACTAATACTTTCATCTTAATTCCTCCGCATATTGTTATCTATATACTTAGTCAGTAATCATTAATTAACATGTTCATTGGCAATCTTGTTAATTGCCTTAGGAAGAAGCTTCCATTCAGCCTGCTCCATAATTCTTCTCTGAAGAGTTTCAGGAGTATCACCATCAAGTACATCAACTGCCTTCTGGAAAATAATCTCTCCTGTATCCATTCCTTCATCTACATAATGCACAGTTGCACCTGATACCTTAACACCCTTTGCCAGAGCTGCTTCATGAACCTTGAGTCCATAGAAACCAACTCCGCAGAATGAAGGTATAAGTGATGGATGAATATTAATAATTCTGTGGCTGTACTGATGAACCATTTTCTCTGGGATTCTTACAAGGAATCCTGCGAGTACTATAAGGTCAACATTAAGCTCATTCACTTTATCAAGCAGCGCATCGTTAAATGCATCTCTGCTTTCATAATCCTTAGGTGATATGCAATATGCTGGAATATTGTTATCCTTAGCTCTTGTGAGTGCATATGCTCCGGCATTATTGCTTATAACTGCTACAAGCTCTGTGTTAGTGATTGTTCCATCCTTAACAGCATCGATAATAGCCTGAAGATTAGTTCCGCCTCCGGAAACCATAACTGCAACTCTTAGCATAAAGTAACTCCCTTCTCGCCAGCTTCAATGCTTCCGATAACATATGGAGTCTCACCTGCAGCCTTAACTGCTGCCATAACTGTATCAACATCAGCAGGATCAACGGCAAGTACAAGACCGATACCCATGTTAAATGTATTATACATCATATGCTCTTCGATATTGCCATCTTCTGCAAGCATCTTAAAGATTGGTGGTACTTCGTAGCTGTCCTTCTTAATTACTGCCTTAACACCGTCTGGAAGCATTCTAGGTACATTTTCATAGAAACCACCACCTGTGATATGGCTGCAGCCCTTAACCTTAACGCCTGCCTTCTTGATTTCCTTCATTGTCTTAACATATATCTTAGTTGGAGCAAGTAATGCCTCTCCTAATGTCTTTCCAAGTGAATCGTAATATGTATTAAGAGATTCCTCTGTCATTGTAAATACGCTTCTTACAAGTGAGAATCCATTGCTGTGTACACCACTTGAAGCGATACCGATAAGAGTATCACCCGGCTTGATGTTCTCGCCTGAAACAGTAAAATT
>OGHC01001398.1_pt1 | contig 10600 bp, 9 predicted proteins | sample 1571381 | NCBI WGS metagenome assembly OGHC01 (sample SAMEA2581945, study PRJEB24529) | metagenome | biome: Human gut stool | place: China | collected 2011 | reverse complement strand
TGTTGTGGTGCACCTCCAGGGACTCGAACCCTGGGCCCACTGATTAAGAGAAACCGATGTGAACAATCATCAATTTCCAGAATTACGCAAATTCGTCGTTTTTAGCGCCTTGTCGTAAATTAACATTTTGCATCCGCTGCATTCTTTGCACCTGTTGTTCCCTCTTGCATCCGTTATCCAGCTATTCCGGTGTGCAAAAAGTGTGCAAAAATGTGCAGAGCCAAAATCAGCACCTTAAAACAGGTATCGGATTTTTATGCAAAGCCGGGAAAATGGTCGGGTTCGAGCCCAAAATGGCAGCTGCAATCTTGCCTGTTTAGCCAAACATCAAATGTACATCAACAACTACGATTCATGGCAGGGATTTGGACAACTGCAATCTCTTATAAATCCAAAGCAGCTCTTTCTATGTGGACTTTTCTGGGTGGAAATACCCAGAGGGTTCACTTTTTTTTATTTTATCGACAGCGCCTCCATCCGGGCTATACTGCTGTTTTGACATCTATTTGGCAGCAAAACCCTGAAGGATCACGACTCGTTATAAAGCGTGACGGATTTCAGACAAAAGCGCACAAGGCTTGAACAAAGCCGTAAGATCACTTTCTGGAGCGACAAAGACTTATACAATCTTTGTTTCGATTGCAGGACCCTTTCCCCCACTTAATACTTTTAGCGGTATTATGGCCTTGCAAGAAAGAAATGAGGTGAACAATTATGAGCATTACAAATGCGGCGAGAAGATTTGACGCAAAAGCGGGGCGCTTTATTTGGCATCATCCGCTACTTGGCTCCATCTCCATCTTTGTTGGAATGCCATTACTGGTTTTGGCGTGTGTCTGTATCAGTACGATCGTTATCGCCTTTCCTATGGCATGGCTTTTTGGTTGGTTGTAATCTTTATTTCATCTTTAAACACACAAAAGATCACTAATGCCATTTTTAGAGGAAAGGTTTTATGATATTGGGGACAGCAAAAAAGGAGGATGAATCTTATGCAAATGCTAATTGCACTCATAGGTGTATGTGCGGCAGCAATGCTGCTGTGGTATGTCTATATTTTAATGAAGGGAGATGATCAGGCATGAGCGCCATGATCCAGTATGTTTTATACCTTGCCATTCTGGTTGTTTTGGCAATTCCGCTGGGCGCATACATAAAAAACGTCATGAGCGGCGAGAAAACTTTTTTGTCCAAAGTTCTGACACCGTGCGAAAACCTGATTTACAAGGTTATGCGTGTAGACAGAGAAGAACAGATGACATGGAAAAAATATGCGGTAAGTGTATTGACCTTTTCCGATGTCGGGCTTGTTTTTCTGTTCCTGCTTCAACTTCTGCAGGGTGTTCTTCCCGGAAACCCGCAGCATCTTTCCGGTGTGAAATGGGATTTGGCATTTAACACTTCTGCAAGTTTCATTACCAATACAAACTGGCAGGCATATTTCGGTGAATCCACATTGAGTTATCTCACTCAGGCTTTAGGTCTGACTGTTCAGAACTTTGTTTCCGCAGCTACAGGTATCGCCGTTCTATTTGCATTGATCCGTGGCTTTATCAAGGTGAAATCCTCCGGGTTGGGAAGCTTTTGGGTGGACTTGACCCGCATCGTGGTTCACATCCTACTCCCGCTGAATCTGGTCATTTCTCTGTTGCTGGTAGGCGGCGGCGTGATTCAGAACCTGAAAAGTGCAGAAACGGTATCCCTTGTAGAACCGATTGCCGTCAGTGCAGAAGGCGAAATCCTTGAGGATGCGGTAATTGACTTAGACACCGAAACCGTCACTGTAGATGGCGAAATCGTTTCGGATGCACAGATTGTCACCGAGCAGTTCGTACCGATGGGTCCTGCGGCCAGCCAGGTCGCAATCAAACAGACCGGCACCAACGGCGGCGGTTATATGGGCGTCAACTCCGCACATCCTTTGGAAAATCCCAATGCCTTTACCAATCTGATCGAAATGATTTCCATTCTACTGATTCCGGCGGCACTGTGTTTCACATTCGGTTCTGCGGTAAAGAACAAGAAGCAGGGTGTTGCGATCTTTATGGCAATGTTTCTCTGCCTGGTTGTTGCTTTGGGCTGTATCGCCGTCACTGAACAGGTTGGCACCCCCCAGCTTGCACAAAACGGCGCAGTCAATATGTCAATGGCCGAACAGGCAGGCGGCAATATGGAGGGCAAGGAGACTCGCTTTGGCATTGCAGGGTCCTCTACATGGGCAGCTTTCACCACAGCAGCCTCCAACGGCTCTGTAAACTCCATGCATGACAGCTACACGCCTCTTGGCGGCATGGTGACTATGCTGCTGATGCAGCTCGGCGAGGTTATTTTCGGCGGCGTGGGCTGCGGCCTTTACGGTATGCTTGCTTTTGCTATTCTGACGGTGTTCATTGCCGGTCTGATGGTAGGCCGTACACCGGAATTCCTTGGCAAGAAAATTGAGCCTTATGAGATGAAATGGTCGGTACTGGTTTGCCTTGCAACACCCATTGCAATTCTGGTCGGCAGCGGCCTTGCCGCTGTAGTACCCTCTGTCATGGATAGCCTGCATAACGGCGGTGCCCACGGTTTCTCTGAAATGCTGTATGCCTACTCATCCTGTGGCGGCAATAACGGCTCTGCCTTTGCAGGTTTCAATGCGAATACCGTATTTCTGAATGTAAGCCTGGGACTGGCGATGCTCTTTGCCCGGTTCCTGCCCATCATCGGCACACTTGCAATCGCAGGCAGCCTGGCTGGAAAAAAGAAAATTGCCACGACTGCGGGCACCTTGTCTACCACAAATGGAATATTTGTTTTCCTGCTGATTGTTGTGGTATTGCTGATCGGTGCGCTGAGCTTCTTCCCGGCGCTTGCCCTTGGTCCGCTTGCTGAGTTCTTTGGCAGCATTGCGTAAAGGAGATTTACAGATATGCGTACAAAACAGAAAAGTGCTTTTGCCGACCGGAAAATGCTCGGCAGAGCAATTAAAGATTCTTTTGTGAAATTGAGCCCGAAAACACAGGCAAAAAATCCGGTCATGTTTCTGGTTTTTGCGTCTGCGATCTTGACCAGTATCCTTTGGGTGGTGTCCCTGTTCGGCTTAAAAGACGCTCCAAGCGGATATACGCTGGCGATTGCCATTATCCTTTGGTTTACCGTGCTATTTGCCAATTTTGCCGAGGCCATTGCAGAAGGCCGAGGCAAGGCACAGGCTGATTCTCTCCGGGCATCCCGTAAGGACGTAGACGCGCATAAGATTCCCTCTGTCTCGGAGAAGGACAGCGTGACCGTGGTTCCCTCCGCCCTGCTGAAAAAGGGGGAACTGGTGATCGTCAAAGCCGGAGAGCAGATTCCGGCAGACGGCGAAGTCGTAGAAGGGGCGGCATCTGTGGATGAAAGCGCCATCACCGGCGAATCCGCTCCTGTAATTCGTGAGGCAGGCGGCGACCGCAGCGCTGTAACCGGCGGCACCACTGTACTGTCGGACTGGATCGTTGTCAGAGTGACCAACGAAGCCGGAGAGAGCTTTCTGGACAAGATGATTGCGATGGTAGAAGGTGCTGCCCGGAAAAAGACGCCCAACGAAATTGCTTTGCAGATTTTTCTGGTAGCCTTGTCCATCATCTTTATTTTAGTAACAGTCTCCCTCTACACTTATTCTATTTTTTCTGCAAAACTGGCAGGAATTGAGAATCCCACCTCTGTAACAACTCTGGTTGCGCTGCTGGTATGCCTTGCTCCTACTACCATTGGTGCCTTGCTTTCTGCCATCGGTATTGCCGGTATGTCCCGACTGAACCAGGCAAATGTTCTGGCCATGAGTGGACGCGCCATTGAAGCCGCCGGTGATGTAGACACTTTGATGCTTGACAAAACCGGAACCATCACTCTGGGCAATCGACAGGCATCGGAGTTCATTCCGGTAGATGGTGTAGATATTCAGGAACTGGCAGACGCCGCTCAGCTTTCTTCTTTGGCAGACGAGACCCCTGAGGGCAGAAGCGTTGTAGTGCTGGCCAAGGAACAGTTTGGAATTCGTGGCAGAAGCCTTCAGGACAAGAATATGCATTTTGTCCCATTTACTGCCGTGACCCGTATGAGCGGCGTCGACTTTGACGGGAACGAAATCCGAAAAGGCGCAGCAGACGCCATGCAGAGCTATGTGACCCATGCAGGCGGTATGTATTCTCCGGACTGTGATCGAGTTGTCAAGTCTATTGCGTCCAAGGGCGGCACACCTCTGGTTGTGGCTAAGAACCACAAGATTCTCGGCGTTATCTATCTGAAGGATATTATCAAGCAGGGTGTGAAGGAGAAATTTGCAGATCTGCGGAAAATGGGCATCAAGACCATTATGATCACCGGCGACAATCCGATTACTGCTTCGGCCATTGCTGCCGAGGCCGGTGTGGATGACTTCCTTGCGGAAGCAACGCCGGAAGGAAAGCTGGCAATGATTCGTGATTTTCAGGCCAAGGGTCATTTGGTCGCCATGACAGGCGACGGCACCAACGACGCTCCGGCTTTGGCACAAGCAGACGTTGCAGTTGCCATGAACAGCGGCACACAGGCAGCAAAAGAAGCAGGTAACATGGTGGATCTGGACTCTTCACCCACAAAACTGATCGACATTGTTCGCATCGGCAAACAGCTTTTGATGACACGAGGCAGCCTGACTACCTTCTCCATTGCCAACGATGTGGCAAAATACTTTGCCATTATTCCGGCGCTGTTTATGGGACTTTATCCGGGACTGTCTGCTCTGAATATTATGGGGCTGCATTCCCCGCAAAGCGCTGTCCTCTCTGCGATTATTTATAATGCACTCATCATTATCGCGCTCATTCCGTTGGCACTGAAAGGTGTGAAATACCGTGAGGTCTCTGCCGGAAAGCTGCTGTCACGGAACCTGCTGGTTTATGGTCTGGGCGGTCTGGCGGCTCCCTTTATCTTTGTGAAACTGATCGATATTCTGCTTGTATTTACCGGTCTGATGTAAGGAGGATGCATCCTATGAATGCAGTAACAAAGAAAACGATCTCGTATTTTGAAGGAATTCTTGGAATGACCTTAGCCGTCCTATGTGTGAATACACTGCGTTTCGCCATATGGGAACCGGAATTGCTTCAGAAAATTTTTCTCACAATCTTCGGATAAGGGGGTATCTATCATGAAAACGATAAAAAGTGTACTGCCAAAGGCAGGTATGATCTTTTTGATCTTTACGCTGCTGTGCGGCGTAATCTATACGGGTGTTGTCACAGGAATTGCTCAGCTTATTTTCCCGGATAATGCAAACGGAAGCATCATTGAAGTAGACGGGAAAAAATACGGCTGTGAGCTGCTGGGGCAGCAATATACAGATGAAGCCCATATGTGGGGGCGCATTATGAATATTGATGTTTCCACCTATACGGATGAAAACGGAAAGGCACTGATGTACGCTGCTCCCTCCAACCTCTCTCCGGCAAGCGAGGAGTATGCACAGCTCGTGGCAGAGCGGGTGGAAAAGCTCCGGGCTGCCGATCCGGACATGGACGAAACGGCCATTCCGGTGGACCTGGTTACTTGTTCCGGCAGTGGGCTTGATCCCCATATTTCCCCGGCAGCAGCGGAATATCAGGTAGCACGCATTGCAAAGGCAAACGATATGACCGAAGATGAAGTGCGTGAGATCATCCAAAACTGCACCGACGGTCGCTTCCTTGGCATCTTTGGCGAAGAGACCGTCAATGTGCTGGAAGTCAATCTGATGCTGGACGGTATTCTGGAGGGGTGAAATGAACATAGCTAAAATCATGATTCCCAAAATCTCCACTGTATTTCTTTATGAAAAGGATACGATTCGTCAGGGATTGGAACGGTTTATGGTACATGGCTATACCGCTGTCCCGGTACTGAATGATCAGGAACAGTATATTGGAAGCGTGACGGAGGGAGATTTCCTCCGCCACCTTCTTGCTTGCCAGACAACAGACTTGAAAGTACAGGAGGGATACCGACTTGGCAGCATTGTTCGCAGAGATTTTTGCCCTGCGTTACAAATAGATGCAGATTCCGAGCAGGTTGTAACTGCAATGCTGAATCAGAATTTTGTCCCCATCGTTGATGGCCGGAATGCTCTATGCGGGATTCTGACAAGGAAACGGCTGATTGAATTTCTGGCACAAGCTCGTGATAAAAAAGAATAAGTCCTGCATCTTTAGACGATTTTAATGCAGATACGCATTCTCTTTTACCTTTTTTACTCCCTTTGATATATGATTAAGGACACGTAAAGAGTCACAAAGGGAATCACTTCTACATGAGTGACAGATAGGAGGGTTAAAATGGAACTGCCAAGACAAGATCCGGATCAGCTTCTTCATGCGATCCGTAACGATGCATCCACTAAGAAAAGCGGAAAACTCAAAATCTTTTTCGGTTATGCCGCAGGTGTCGGAAAGACCTATGCCATGCTTCAGGCGGCTCATCAGGCTAAGGAGCGTGGCATCGATGTGGTTGCTGGATACATAGAACCCCATGCCCGACCCCAGACGATGGCACTTCTGGACGGCTTGGAGCAGCTTCCTGTGAAACAAGTTGCTTACGAAGGAATGACCCTTCGTGAATTTGATATTGATGCTGCGCTCAAGCGAAATCCCCAGCTCATACTGGTGGATGAGTTGGCCCACACCAACGCCGAAAGCAGTCGGCACACGAAGCGGTATCAGGATGTTCAGGAACTGCTAAATACTGGAATTGATGTCTATACGACTGTAAATGTCCAACATATCGAGAGTCTCAACGATACAGTAGCCTCTATCACCGGAATTCTTGTGCGGGAGCGCATTCCGGATTCCACCTTTGATCAAGCAGATCAGGTAGAACTGGTGGATATTGAGCCTGCGGAGTTGCTGGAACGACTGGCAAGTGGAAATGTGTACCGGGAAGATCAGGCGCAGCGGGCAACAGTTAATTTTTTCACGCTGGAAAATCTCACCGCATTGCGGGAAATCGCCCTCCGTCGGTGCGCTGACCGGGTGAACTTGCTGACGGAAAGCGCCAGAGTACAGAGTCGAGGCGATTACCATACAGACGAGCGCATTCTGGCATGTCTTTCCTCGTCGCCATCCAACGCAAAAATCATTCGGACTGCTGCAAGGATGGCAAGAGCCTTTCGGGGAACATTTACCGCTCTTTATGTGGAAACGCCAAATACAGCGGCGATGAGTGACGATGATAAAAAGCGTTTGCAGGATAATAAGCGTTTGGCCCAGCAACTTGGCGCTGCGATTGAGACAAGTTATGGCGATGACGTGCCTTATCAGATTGCGGAATTTGCCCGTCTTTCCGGCATCTCAAAAATCGTAATTGGACGAAGTACCATTGCACGAAAGAATATTTTCAGCAAGCCCACCTTGACGGAACGCCTGATTTCCAGCGCACCTAATCTGGATATTCATGTGATACCGGATGCCAGCACAGGAACCAGCTATCAGGAAAAAAAGCGTAAGGCGCAGGCAGATGCGATGCCCCTGCGTGATGTTCTGAAGAGTATCGTCGTATTGCTGGTAGCTACACTGATTGGCTGTGGCTTTGACGCTTTTGGGTTCACGGAGAGTAATATTATAGCAGTTTACATATTAGGCGTACTTGTGGCCGCTGTAATCACAACCAACCGACTGTGCGGGATTCTGACCTCGGTTGTCAGTGTGCTGGTTTTCAATTTCTTTTTTACCACTCCGAGACTGACATTCCATTTTGACGATCCGAACTATATTGTTACCTTTACCATTATGTTTATAGTAACACTGCTTTCCGGATCTCTCGCTACCCGACTGAAAGAAAATGCGAAACAATCTGCCCATACAGCTTACCGTACAAAGATTCTTTTTGAAACCAACCAGCTTCTGCAAAAAGAGCAGGATGAGAATGCGGTGATCACCGCTACGGCAGGGCAGCTCATGAAGCTGCTGAAAAAAGATATTGTCGTCTACCTGTCTGATGGTAAAGAACTTGCCACCCCTAACGTTTTTCGTGCTGTTAATAGCATTCAGGAAGATTTAATTTCTGAGAACGAGAAAGCAGTCGCCGATTGGGTCTTCCGAAACAATAAACACGCCGGTGCCACAACAGATACATTATCCAGTGCAAAGTGTTTATACCTTGCGATTCGGGTCAACCAGCATGTATATGGAGTGGCTGGTATTGCGGTGAACGGTATTCCGCTGGACTCTTTCGAAAACAGCGTACTCCTCTCTATTCTGGGCGAGTGCGCTTTGGCACTTGAAAACATCAAAAACGCCAAAGAAAAAGAGGAAGCGGCTGTTCTGGCGCAAAATGAACAGCTTCGTGCTAACCTGCTGCGGGCAATCTCTCATGATCTTCGAACCCCTTTGACAGCGATTTCTGGCAGCGCAGACAATTTGCTTGCAAATTATAAAAAGATGGATGATGCATTGCGGGAGCAGACCTTTACCGATATTTATGACGATTCCATGTGGCTGATCAATCTCGTTGAAAACCTGTTGGCAGTCACACGAATTGAGGGCGGACAGGTCAATCTAACTCGGAGTATCGAACTCATGGATGAGGTCGTTTCTGAAGCACTGAAGCACATCAACAGAAAGAGTAAAGAACACACCATTCGTGTGACCAGCGGGAATGACTTTATCCTTGCCCACATTGATGCGAAGCTGATCGTTCAGGTGATTATCAATTTGGTTGACAACGCCATCAAATATACCCCTGTCGGTTCAGTAATTGAAATACATACCGATCAAAAAGAGCAATGGGTCACGGTTTCCGTTTCCGACAACGGCCCTGGGATTCCCGATGAGCAGAAACCCCGTATTTTCGATATGTTTTATAGTGGGGCCAATAAAGTGATCGACAGCCGCAGAAGCCTTGGATTGGGGCTGTCCCTCTGTAAGTCCATTGTGACCGCCCACGGCGGCACGATCACCGTATCAGACAATCAGCCAAATGGCACTGTGTTTACATTTACATTACCCGCCGGGGAGGTAGAGCTTCATGAATAAACCTTTGATATTAGTGGTTGAGGATGACCCATCTGTACAAAATCTCATTACAACCACATTGAAAACAAATGATTATCGTTATGTGGTAGCGCCCAATGGCTCGACAGCCATTATGGAGGCCACATCGCACAATCCTGAAATCATCTTGCTGGATTTGGGCTTGCCGGATATGGATGGCGTTCAAGTCATTCAAACGGTACGCTCCTGGTCCAATACCCCCATCATTGTAATTAGCGCCAGAAGTGAAGATAATGACAAGATTCATGCATTGGATGCCGGAGCTGACGATTATCTGACAAAACCTTTTTCTGTTGAAGAATTATTGGCTCGACTCAGGGTGACGCAGCGAAGACTCTCTCTGATGACGGCAGAGATGTTTACTGCCAGTTCTGTATTTGTGAATGGTAAGTTGAAAGTGGATTATGCCGGGGGATGCGCTTATCTGGATGAAAACGAACTTCACCTGACACCCATGGAGTATAAGCTGTTGTGTCTGCTGTCCAAGAATGTCGGCAAGGTACTGACCCATACCTTTATCACTCAAAATATCTGGGGCCGCAGTTGGGATAACGATGTGGCTTCCCTGCGGGTATTTATGGCAACACTGCGGAAAAAGCTGGAGCCAACAGAGGAGTCCCCGCAATACATCCAAACACATATTGGTGTGGGCTATCGTATGATAAAAGTAGAATAATACTATGCGGTCGGCCAGTGTTCACAGATGCATCAGATGTTCAACATACCGAATTGAAGCTCGTGCCGAATCACCGTTTGAATTTGCGGTCGCTGCGAACCTTTCTGACCGTGGATGACGAAACGTTTGAACGCTTGCAGAAACGGTTTGAGAGTATGGTACGATAACCTGTTTCTGATTTAAAAAACTTGTCAAGAGGGCTGGCACCGTCCAGTCCTCTCTCTTTTTGCCAAAGTTCCCCTTTCTTTTTCTTGCAAGCTGCCGAAAGTGGCATGTTTTCAAAAGTTCGCGTTTGCGAAGCGTAGCGCAGCAATGAAAGCCCCAGTGGGGCTTTTAAGCGACAGAACGGTCTTGCGTAGCAAGATGGAGGGGCCTTGCCCCGACAAGTTCACGTTGACACAACTCAATTTTTGTGGTAATCTATCCTAACAATTTAATATAACATATTTATTTAGAGTTCCAGCTCGGCTCCCGGAGGAGCCGGAGCAAGTTTTTGACTTTCTTATCGCTACATAGCAAACCCGAATCAAGGCCATCCCGGAAAGGATGGTCAGGTTCAGGTTGTTGTGTGGCGATTTTTTATTGCAAAATCCAGCACCGTACCTTGAAAACCGAAAGACCGTCTGCACGGGATACGCGGCGAAGACCCTGAAAAGGAGAGCCGGAAAACGCTGCCGGAAGGGGGCAGGAACACCATGCAGGGAGAACGGCAATTCGCCTCATGTGGACATTTTGTCTACATGAGGTGAAACGGACGTTTATCTGCTCGTTGCGGCAGGAGAAATCAATGTGGACAAAATGTCTGATTTCATCCGTAACAAAACCACCGGAGTTATCATTTTGAGAACTTCGGTTTTTCTGTAACACGTCACCCCCCACTCCGTAAAAATCAGGTGCCGCT
>OGHC01001393.1_pt1 | contig 10641 bp, 8 predicted proteins | sample 1571381 | NCBI WGS metagenome assembly OGHC01 (sample SAMEA2581945, study PRJEB24529) | metagenome | biome: Human gut stool | place: China | collected 2011 | reverse complement strand
CTTTTGTATTGGGGGCTGATTTTCTGAATGGTGAACCGGGATGGTTGATTCTGGGTGATAATATGTTTTACGGGCAAGGATTTTCGGCTATGCTTCGCCGGGCAGCTACATTGCAGAAGGGTGCTTGTATCTTTGGATATTATGTGAAAGATCCACGGGCGTATGGTGTAGTTGAGTTTGATACTAAGGGGAAAGTCATTTCTCTTGAGGAAAAACCTGCCATGCCTAAGAGTAATTATGCTGTTCCGGGGCTTTATTTTTATGATGCTGATGTAACTAAGAAGGCGGCTTCACTAAAACCATCTGCCCGTGGTGAGTATGAAATTACAGATTTGAATAAATTGTATCTTGACGAAGGCACATTGCAAGTCGAACTTTTTGGCCGTGGGTTTGCCTGGTTGGATACCGGTAATTGTGATAGTTTGCTTGAAGCTTCCAATTTTGTGGCTACCATTCAGAACAGACAGGGCTTTTATGTCAGTTGCATCGAAGAGATAGCTTGGCGTAATGGCTGGATAACGACTGCCCAGTTACGAATTTTGGGTGAACAACTCGGTAAAACGGAATATGGCAAGTATCTTTTGGATTTAGCGAAATAATAAATCGACATAACAGAAATAATTATGAAAACTTATCTTGTAACCGGTGCTGCCGGATTTATCGGTGCTAATTATTTGAAGTACATTTTAGCAAAACATGATGATATTCGTGTGGTAGTGCTTGATTCACTGACTTATGCCGGAAATTTGGGAACGATCGCCGGTGACATTGACAACGAGCGTTGCTTCTTTGTGAAAGGAGATATTTGTGACCGCGATCTGGCTGATCGCCTTTTTGCGGAGTATAAGTTCGACTATGTAGTGAATTTTGCTGCCGAGAGCCATGTTGACCGTAGTATAGAAAATCCTCAGTTATTTCTTATTACTAATATATTAGGTACGCAAAATTTGTTGGATGCGGCACGGCGTGCTTGGGTGATGGGAAAAGACGAACATGGTTATCCGACCTGGCGTAAAGGAGTACGTTATCATCAGGTATCTACCGATGAGGTGTATGGCTCGTTGGGTGCTGAAGGGTATTTCCACGAAACGACCCCGCTTTGTCCGCATAGTCCGTACAGCGCTTCGAAAACAAGTGCGGATATGGTAGTAATGGCCTATCATGATACTTATAAAATGCCGGTTACTATCACTCGTTGTTCTAATAATTACGGTCCATACCATTTCCCGGAAAAATTGATTCCATTAATTATAAAGAATATTCTTGAAGGTAAGAAACTTCCTGTTTACGGAGATGGTAGCAATGTACGTGATTGGTTGTATGTGGAAGATCATTGTAAAGCGATTGATCTGGTAGTACGCCAAGGAGTAGAAGGTGAAGTGTATAATGTGGGTGGACACAATGAGAAAACGAACCTCGAAATTGTAAAATTGACTATTGCGACTATTCATAGGTTGTTGGAGGAGAATCCGGGATATCGTAAGGTGTTGAAAAAGCAGGAAAAAGGTGCGGATGGCGAAATTGCTATCGACTGGATTAATGAAAGTCTGATTTCTTTTGTAAAAGACCGTTTAGGACATGACCAGCGTTATGCTATTGATCCTACGAAGATAACCGATGCACTTGGTTGGTATCCTGAGACAAAATTTGAAGTAGGGATTGTGAAAACAATTGAGTGGTATCTGAATAATCAGAGCTGGGTAGAAGAAGTTACCAGTGGCGATTATCAGAAGTATTATGAAAGAATGTACAAATAAAGGGGAAAAAAGAAGAAAGGAGAATGGAGAGGGGAGAAGTGCTATGCAGCGTAATAGCGCAGTCTCTCTCCATTCTTCCTTTTTCCTTCCCTTCTTTCTTTTCTTTATTTCAGGATGAGCGAGAGTGAAAGAAATATTCCCATGAACAGCATATTACGAGAGGTTTCTCCTAATATGCTGTTTAATTTTTTGCCACTGTGTATTTTTACCATTTTGTTCCAGGTGGAAAGGTGTAGAAGGAAATAAGCAATTGCTGTTATTATACCTGGAATGCTGTTTCCGGTGAGATATAAGCTCAATAGTGCAGCGATTATCCCTAATGCCAAATATAAATATCGGCCGAAAGGTTCTCCGAAGCGTACTATGATTGTACGTTTTCCGCTTTGGGCATCTGCTTCCCGGTCGCGATAGTTATTGATAATTAATAATGTGTCTACTATTAGTCCGCAAACCAGTGAAGCTACTGTGACATCCGGTGTCCAATTCAGCGTTTGTACATAGTAAGTACCACCTACAGGTACAAATCCAAAAAAGCTAATCACCAGTGCATCCCCCCACCCATTGTACGAGAGAGGGTAGGGCCCTGTGGTGTAGAAGAATGCGAAGATGACACACAATAATCCGACGAGAATTAGCTGCCAACCGGCGTAGAACAATAAAATGCTCCCGATAAGGCATGCCGGGATAATGGTGAATATAATTCCTAATTTCATGGCACCGGGTGAAATCCATCCTTGTGCACAAGCACGTTCCGGTCCTAAACGGTCTTCGCGGTCTGTTCCTTTTAGACAATCGAATAGGTCATTGATGAAATTGGCTGCGATTTGCATCAGTCCGGCAAAAAGGAAACAAACCAGTGCAGGCAACCATTGAAATTGTCCGTCGGCATAGGCAAGGGCTGCACCTATCAGTACCGGGGTAGCTGCTCCTGCCAGAGTTTTAGGGCGTGCGGCAAGTAACCATGCACGCCAAGAATTTCGCTTTATTTCTTTCATGTTGCAAAGGTACGGAATTTTGGAGTATCTTTGCACCTCTCAAATTGAATAAAACAATATGCGGATGCACCGATATGCATGTGCGAATCGGTGTGTGTTATTCCACCGGGAGGTAATTGATACATTGTCATATTAACACATTAATGCATTGGCACATTGTCATATTGACACATTGATTTATTATTAATTATATGAAGAAGTTAGCATATTTCCTGATTCTACTCTCTTTCCTGTTTTCTTCCTGTAAGTCGAAGAAAACTTTGGTTGTCTCTCCGGCTTATCCCGTGTTGGCTGTCGATTCGCTTCGTCCGGACACGGGCGGTTTTATTTCCGGTTTGTTTGCTCCCGACCATTCGCAACTCAAGGAACTGCAGCGCACACAAAAACAGAAAAAAAAGCAACAGGTCAAGTCTGCTTCACATAATTCTCCCGTTCCTGCCGGAGTAGCTCCGGGCACTTTGATTACTCATTCGAATATCAGCGTATCTTCTGTCTATAAAGGTATCGACCGTGTAGTGAAATATGATTTTACCCATCGAGATGTACCTGAGGCTTTTGATGGCTTCCGTATTGCTTTTATTTCCGATCTTCACTATAAAAGCCTTTTTAAAGAGAAAGATTTGGATGGCCTTGTTCGGCTTCTCATAGCTCAGCAAGCCGATGTATTGCTCATGGGAGGTGACTATCAGGAAGGTTGTGAATATGTGCCCGAATTATTTGCAGCTTTGGCTAAAGTGAAAACTCCGATGGGAACGTATGGAGTAATGGGCAATAATGATTATGAGCGCTGTCATGAAGATATTATCCGTGAAATGAAACGTTATGGTATGCATGTGCTTGAACATAAAGTAGATACTTTGCGGAAAAATGGACAGCAGATACTGATTGCCGGTGTGCGCAATCCTTTCGACTTGAAACAGAACGGTAAGTGTCCGACGCTTGGGCTTGCTCCTGAAGATTTTGTGATTCTGCTTGTTCATACTCCCGATTACATAGAGGATGTCTCTGTGGCAAATACAGATCTTGCCTTAGCCGGACATACTCATGGCGGGCAGGTACGTATTTTTGGTTATGCTCCTATTATACCTTCACATTATGGAAGTCGTTTCCTCACGGGATTGAAGTATAATACAGCAAAAATCCCGATGATTGTAACCAATGGCATCGGGACTTCTAATAAAAATATCCGTATCGGCGCTCCGTCTGAAATAGTGATAATTACTTTATACCGGTTGAAACAATAAATAATCCGATTGTGCTATCTTTTCATGAATTTTACGTTTTCTGTACCTTTTGTTCCAATTATTTTCAAGATGTATAATCCGGCTGGTAGATCAGCGATAGATACGGTCTCGGTATCATTCTTTGTTTTTGTATTCACAATAACGTTACCATTTATGTTGCAGATAGCATAACTATTCATACCTTCCATACGGAATTCTACCTCTCCATCTTTGTTGAAAACGTAAGTTAGTTTTCCGTTTTTACTCTGAGTGGTTTTCATTCCGGTAGAAACATCCAAGAATTCACTTGAAACATATTTCTCCATGGGGAGATACTGGCTGGCTCCCGGTTCGTAAAACCACATATAAACAACTCTGGAGACAATTTCACCGTATTCGTTATAAGTATATTCTGTCATTTCTCCATCTGTTTGTTCCCATCCCGGATCAGGTGTTACTGGACTTGCTGTAAAAGTTGCTACCGGTTCTTCCTCTTCCATAGGGAAGAATCCTGCACTTATGATCTGGTTTCCTTTATCATCGTATTTCCAGATCAAATACTGTTGTTCTACTATTTCATCGTTTGTAAATACTCCATCCCCATTAGCGTCTACTTTATAAATAAGTTCTTCGCGTTGGTCTCCATTTTCATTTAATATTTTATAAGTATGTACATTTGAAACATATTCTTCTTCTGAATCGCTATTTGTTTGAGTTACATTAATGGTACACTCAAAATCCTCTTTACCTGTGAAAACGGTTTTGTATGTACCTACTTCTTTTCCTCCTTTAAATACTTTTGCTTCTTTTATCCGATTATTGCCTGTTACAAATTGCTCATTTGTTTCTATAATTTGTCCGTTGGTATTTTCCCATACAATATTGTCGTATTTTATACCTTCTTGCATGCCATCACCATAATCATTGGTAGAATTAATCCATGTTTTTGCCTTACCGGTGACTTCATCGTAAATTATATCCGTACGTTCGCGATCTATGTATGATTCTCCATCATAATTGAGTAATTTCACTAAAATCTGGGTGATGTTATTATTACTGTCTCTTGTTATCAGTTTTTTATGTTCGTAGTTTTTTACCCATTCATTCTTTACTTCATCCCAATTATAGGTAGCTCTGCGCGTAACAAAGTCCGTCACTATATTGTCATAATCGAATTCTGTTTTTTGATGATTGACGAGTATCCCATCGGTTTCATGTTGTTCTATACGCTCGATAACCTTTTGATTATCATTGTATTTTATAAATGTTCTGCTTCGTTTTTCCCCTTCTTCTGCTTCTACTGATTCTTGTTCGAAGACAGTTACATTTCCATATTTATCATAAGTATATTGAATGATATTATCTTCATACCATGTAATTTCGTCACTTTCGTCTTCCGGATCACATGCGAAGCAAACTTCTGTTTTAGGCCTCCAAATGCTATTATCATTATTTCTTGTCGTTTTGTTTACCGGTTTCATGAATTGGCTTATCTTTTTTTCCGGAGCTTTTGCTGTCTTTTCATTGGGACGGGTATAAATTTGGTCCGTTTGAGCATAACTGAGCCCCGAATATAAAAGACCACTAATAAGTAAAAGAGTAAAGTTTTTCATACGCTTTGTTTTTTAAAATGAAAATTTCATGTTGTTATATTTGTTATTTGCGCAAAGGAAACAAAAAACATTTAATAATATCAATTACCGTGTCATATTTTCATATATTTGCAAAAAAAATTAATAAATCATGAATTTATGAGAAAGTATTACGCTTTTCTGTTATTTCTATCTTTCTTTTTTCAAAATCTGTGTGCCAAACAAATTACACTTGAGGAAGCGTTCGGTTTAGCGAATCGTTTCTTTGCTTCTGTGACTTCTGATCGTGGAAGTAACACACGTACAACCTCGTCTGTGTTGACTTTGGCTTATACATCTGTTATACCTGCTGATAGTAAGGATACGCGTGCTGTTTCAAGTTTGGGATTGCCGACTTACTATGTATTCAATGCCGATAATAACAGAGGTTTTGTGATTGTAGCTGCTGATGATCGTGCCCGTTCGATATTGGCTTATTCATTGACTGGTTCTTTTGGTTTGGAAAATCAACCTTTGCAGGTACGGCAATGGCTTAGTGGTTATGATATAGAGATTGCGCGTCTGTCGGAAGTTTCGTCTGTTCCGGAAATTGCTGGTATGGTAAGTCCTTATGCTGGTGATATAACTACACGCACTATGACTACGTCAGTTGTAGAGCCTTTGTTGGGTGATATTGTTTGGAATCAAGATACCCCCTTTAATAACGAATGTCCTTTTGATAAAAATTACAGTATGACTGCTCCTGTCGGTTGTGTAGCTACGGCAGCAGCTCAGATCATGAAATATTATAATTATCCTTTAAAAGGTAAAGGAACCAAAACTTATACTTGTAAGATTTTGAATAAACGGTTAAGCGTCGACTTTAGCAATACTACTTATGATTGGGTCAATATGTTGAGCGATTATAATGGAAAATATAGTGAGGCGCAAGCAAAAGCTGCCGCTATATTGTCTTATCATGTGGGGGTATCTTGTAATATGGATTATAGTGTTGAAGGTAGTGGTGCAACGGCCAAGGATATTGCTACCGGTCTTAAAAATTATTTTTCATATGATAATAATTTGGAATATATAGAACGTACTCATTTTAACGAGAGTGACTGGTCGGATTTTCTGAAGGCTGAGTTAAATGAGAAACGTCCTATCCTTTATTTTGGTGAAGGCCCCAGCGGAGGGCACGCATTTGTGTGTGATGGTTATGATGTCAATGGTTTCTTTCATTTTAATTGGGGATGGGGAGGCATTAGCAACGGATATTATCAGATTTCGGCACTTGAACCGCAAGATTTGGGTATTGGTAGCGGAATGGGAGCTTATAACCACTATCAGGCCATATTGATCGGTATTCAGCCGCCGAATGAATCTTCTACCCATCTGGCACGTGTACAGTTGAACGGAACTTTTAATATGCAGGAGACTGAAACAGCTCGGGAAGGAACCAATAAAGCAACCATCGGCTTTTTTAACTATGGTTTGCAGAGCTTTACCGGTGAGGTGATTTTAGGACTTTATAAAGATGAGACGTTATTGACAGTTCTGAGTAGTACTGCCGTAACTAAACTTAGTCCTTTGGGAGGTGGAACAAAAGGGTTCACTTTCGACGAGTTTTCTATTCCATCTTCAATAGAGAATGGTACCTATCGGTTGTTGGTAGCACAAAAAGAAAATGGTGTTTCGAACTATACTATTATGCTTACGCCAGTCAACTATCCGAATTATCATATTGTGGAAGTGACAGACAATAAGGTGAGCTACGTAAAACCGGAGTTTGAACCCCTGTTGAGTATGGTGAAAAAGCCGGAAATAATAAGTACGAAATTATATAAGGGTAGGAAAGCCACTTTCCGGGTGACCGTGAAAAATGACGGTGAAGAGTTCTATTCTTATATGGGTATTTTATTGCAAAAGAAGAGTCTTGACGAGGAGAAAGAACGTCAATATGTAGGTATGTTCCCTACGCGTATTCCAAAGGGAGCTACCCGTACATTTGAGTATAGCACCGATGCTATTGAAGTAAGTCCTGGTGACTATGACGTCGTGGTTGTTTGCGATGTTGATAATGCATGGAGTAATAGATGGTGGGATGCCATCGGACCTAATGAATTTAAGGTAACTGATGCTACGATATTGGATGAACCAGCCGATCCGGTTTATAAATTATGGAGCTCGGTAACGGCGGTTGCTCAGGATGGTTCTAACAATATTTATCCTAATAGTAATATTGTTGTTACTTCTAAGATAAAAAATAGTGGTGGATATGGCGATGGCTCATTCGCTTTGATCTTTTTTACTGACCAGAATCAGGTTGTAGGCAACTCCAATGTTGTAGAATTGTCTTTGGAAAAGAATGAAACAAAGGAAATACAAATCGTTCATAGATTAACTTATCCAGTAGGTCAATATGGTGTTTTACTGGCTTCTGTAGATGGGCAGTATGCAGATGCGTTATTACCGGAGTTTCTGAATCGGACGACATTCAGAATAATTCAGGATACAGGAATTGAAGAAACTGTAGTTGAAACGTCTGTTCTTTCTTGTTATGAGGATCAGGATATATTGTGCCTTGAGGCCGATTGTGAAATAGAAACTGTAAAAATGATAGATGTATCGGGTAGAGTAGTACGTTCCGTTTCTGTCACCGGTGATAAAACTGAAATTCAGATAGGTGACTTACCTTCCGGACTTTATATGATTCAAGCCGGGACGACACAAGGAATACGGCATTGCAAGTGGATGAAGAAATGATATAAAAGGTCGCTTTAAGTGGCTTTTGCATCATATTTGAAGGGTATTGGAAGTTAAGATCAGCTTCTGATACCCTTTTACTTATTGGAAAATAGAGTGATATTAAGTTCTTACTTGAATTTTTCTCATAATACTGAGCAGAATTTAAACCGGTTCTGAACGGAACAAAGAATTTTAGTGAATGGTGTTTCCTGTTCTTGGTATAAAACTGATATTATTTTTGCCGGTGAAGTTCTTCGTAAACTGCCGGATGAAGGAAATAACGTACATCTTTTCCTTCCGCCAAAGCATACCGGATAAAAGTAGAACTTATCTCAAAAGTAGGTGATTTGACGATGCGCACATTTGTTGGAAGTAAGTCTTTATTTACGGGATATCCGGGACGGGGATAGACAAGTAATTGATTTTCGGCAATAATCCGTTCCGATTCGCGCCAACAACCGAATCTTTGCCAGTTGTCTGAGCCGATGTTGAGATGAAATTCCCGATCGGGATAAGCTTTTTTCAAACAGTCCAGTGTATGTATTGTGTAAGAAGGACGGGGAAGATGAAATTCAAAATCGGAGGCATGGAAGTACGGATAGTCTCCGATGGCAAGCTGCACTAACCGGAGACGTAACTCATCCGGCCATAAGTCGGCCGGTTTCTTTAGCGGGTTGTGAGGACTCACCACAAACCATACTTCATCTACCTCACCAAACTCACAAAGATAATTGGCTAAGGCAAGGTGTCCGATATGAATCGGGTTGAAAGAGCCACTGAAAATTCCGGTTTTTAATTTTTTCATAATCGCTGCTGAGGGATTATTAATAAAATATCCGCTAAAGAAGAAGGTTTATTGATGGAGAGAGGGCTATTTATTTAGAAATTCTTTTATAACTTTCAGAGCTTCTGCTTTTGCTGCTTCCAAATCATCATTGATAATGACCTTATCGAATTTGGAAGCAAAGCTTAATTCATATTCTGCTTTCGCCACACGGTGTTCTATCACTTCCGAGGCATCTGTACCGCGCCCTATAAGACGACGGCGCAACTCTTCTACGCAGGGGGGCTGGATGAATAAAGATAAAGCCCGGTCTCCATAGAATTTCTTTATGTTGCATCCACCTACTACATCTACATCAAACACCACATTTTGTCCGGCTTCCAATTGTTTTTCTACCTGGGCTTTCAGTGTGCCGTAGTAACGGTCTTTATACACTTCTTCATATTCCAGAAATTCGTTGTTTGAAATACGTTGACGAAATTCATCGGGAGAAAGAAAGAAGTATTCCACTCCATGTTTTTCTTCACCACGTGGCGGGCGACTGGTTGCTGAGATAGAAAATGCAAGATTTAAGTTCTGCTTCAGCAGGTAATTGATAATGGTAGATTTGCCCGAACCTGATGGAGCGGAGAAGATGATTAATTTTCCGTTCATAGCGCTTTATTAATTGCCGGTTACGAATTACAAACTACGAAAGGAGCAGGAAACTGTCTTTCTTTGCATCCAGATATTACTTACTATCCGTAGTTTGATAATTTATGACCGATTTACATTACATTCAGTACCTGTTCTTTTATCTGTTCCAATTCGTCTTTCATCTGAACTACGATCTTTTGCATTTCTGCATGATTGGATTTACTGCCCAATGTATTGATTTCACGGCCCATTTCCTGTGCAATAAAACCTAATTTTTTGCCCTGTCCGCTACCGCTTTCCATGGTGCTGATGAAATATTTCAAATGATTGCCGAGACGTTGTTTCTCTTCATTTACGTCCAGCTTTTCTATATAATAAATAAGTTCTTGCTCCAGACGGTTTTTATCGTAATCTACACTCAATGTTTTTTCGAGAGCATCTGTTATGCGCTCTTTGACTTTTTCGACACGTTCTTTTTCATAGGGCGTGATAGATTCCAGTAAATGCGAGATATTGGCTATTTTTTCACGGAATTTCTTTTCCAGCTTTTCCGGTTTCCACAAATCATCTGAATCCAAAAATGCAACCCATCTTCCATTAGCCATTCTTAACGCTCTATTTCGGCTGACAGCAGCTCCTGAATTTCTTTGATTTTTTATATATTTAATTCTTGGATCTTTAATTTTTCCAATCACAATGTCTGTATCATCTGCTGAACAATGATCACCAATAATCAATTCCCCATTCTGGTAAGTCTGATTAATTACTGACTGTATTGTTTCAGCAATATACTGTGCTGTATTATAAGACGGCATTATAATTGACACCAAATCACTCATGCTATTTTCCACTCTCTATTAAAATCTGTTTTGCTATTCTCTGCTTATCCTGATATTCTTCCTGACTAATCTTACCTGTTCTTAACAA
>OGHC01001391.1_pt1 | contig 10645 bp, 5 predicted proteins | sample 1571381 | NCBI WGS metagenome assembly OGHC01 (sample SAMEA2581945, study PRJEB24529) | metagenome | biome: Human gut stool | place: China | collected 2011 | reverse complement strand
GCGGACGCAGATTTTCCCGATTTCGGCGTGGGCGTTCTTCGATTTGCGCACCACTTCGTAGATGCCCTGTCCGACGACGCCGAATCCGAACAGTCCGATTTTGATTTTGGTCATGGGGTATCCGGTTTTTAATTGTTCATAAAAGGTAGCAGTATGTCGTTCAACTGTTCGTGTTCGACGAGGAATCCGTCGTGGCCGAACGGCGAGTCGATTTCGTGGTACGCGCTGCCGGGGATCATGGCGTGCAGGCTGCGCATCTCGGCGGGCGTGAAGATGATGTCGGTCGTGATGCCGACCACCAGCGTCCGGGCCGTGATGCTGCGGAGCGCCTGCTCCAGTCCGCCCCGCCCGCGGCCCGCGTCGTGCGTGTCGAAGGCGTCGAGGATCGCGTAATAGGAGTAGGCGTTGTAACGGCGGCGGAGTTTTTCGCCCTGGTATTGCTGGTAGGTGCACGCCCGGTGCACGGCGGGGCGCTCCTCGCGGTCCTGCTGGGTGAGGTTGTAGCCTTCGGGACCGCGGTAGCTCAGCAGGCCGATGGCCCGGGCCGCCGCCAGTCCTTTCATTCCGGCGTCGTCGCGCGGCTGGCCGAAAGTCGTGTCGGCCTCGATGGCCATGCGCTGCGTTTCGTCGATGGCGATGCTCCAGGGCGACGCTTTGGCAGCCGTGGCGATCAGGACCAGCTTGCCGATCCGCTCGGGCTCCTGGACGGCCCATTCGACCGCCTGAAAGCCGCCGACGGAGCTGCCGACCAAGGTGTGGATGCGGTGAATGCCCAGAATGTCGGCCAACAGCCGGTGGGCCCGTACCATGTCGCGGATCGTCAGTTCGGGGAAATCCTTGTAATAGGGGCGTCCGGTCGCCGGATTGACGTGCAGCGGCCCGGTCGTGCCGTAGTGCGAGCCGAGGATGTTGGCGCAGATGATGAAATGCTCGGCGGGGTCGAGGAATTTGCCCGCCTCGACCGTGTGCGGCCACCACGAGGCCACGTCCGAATCGGCGGTCAGGGCGTGGCAGACCCAGATGACATTGTCGTGGGCCGCATTCAGTTTCCCGTAGGTGCTGAATGCGATCGTCAGTTCGGGCAGAATGCCTCCCCGCTCCAATTCGAAAGGTTGGTTATGACGGTATATATTCATTGTGTTTACAGTCGTTTTAATGCGTTGCCGATCCCTTCTTTCAGGTCGTCGATGTGTTCGATGCCCAGCGAGAAGCGCAGCATGTTGGGATAAACGCCCGAAGCGACCAGTTCGCGTTCGTTGAGCTGGGAGTGCGTCGTCGAAGCGGGGTGTACCAAGAGACTCCGGGTGTCGCCCACGTTGGCCAGGTGGCTGATGATCTCCAGGTGGTTGAGCAGCGAGGAAGCTTGCTCGGCCGACCCTTTGACGCGGAAGGTCAGTACGCCGCCGAAACCGTTGGTCAGGTACTTCTTGGCCAAATCGTGGAAAGGACTGCTCTTCAAACCGGGATAGTTTACGCTCTCGATCTTGGGGTGCTTCTCGAGCCATTGGGCCATTTCGAGCGCATTGTCCACCGATCGCTGTACGCGCAGCGAGAGGGTTTCGAGTCCTTGCAGCAGCAGGAAGGAGTTGAACGGACTCTGGCAGGCGCCCGTGTCGCGCAGCACTTCGCACCGTGCCCGTACGGCGAAAGCCTGGTCGCCGCAGTTTTCCCAGAAGTTGAATCCGTGATACCCTTCCGAGGGTTCGCTGATCAAGGGGTAGCGGCCGTTGCCCCAATCGAAGTTGCCGCCGTCGATAGCCACGCCGCCCATGCTGTTGCCGTGACCTCCGATCCATTTGGTCGCTGCGTGCAGCACGACATTGGCGCCCCATTTGATCGGCTGGCAAAGGTAGCCGCCGGCTCCGAACGTATTGTCGGCGATTACCGCGATGCCGTGTTTGCGGCCGATTTCGGCGATCGCCTCGAAATCGGGGATATTGAAGGCCGGGTTGCCGATCGTTTCGATGTAGATGGCCCGCGTACGGTCGTCGATGAGTGTCGAGATGCTCTTCGGGTCGTCCCCTTGTGCGAAACGGACCTCGATGCCGAGTCGGCGGAGCGTGTATTTGAACTGGTTGGTCGTTCCGCCGTAGAGGTAGGAGGTGCTTACGATATTATCGCCTGCCTGGGCGATGTTCGTGATGGCGAGCATTTGGGCGGCCATGCCCGATGCCGTCGCAACGGCTCCGGTACCTCCTTCGAGGGCGGCGATGCGCTCTTCGAAAACGGCGGTCGTGGGGTTGTTCAGGCGGGTGTAGATGTACCCCGGTTCCGTGAGGGCGAAAACGGCGGCGCTCTTTTCCGCACTTTCGAAGGTGTAGGCCCCCGTCTGGTGGATGGGGACGGCGCACGATCCGGTCGCGGGATCGGCCTGTTGGCCTGCATGTACTTGCAGGGTTTCGAAACGGAGATTCTGTTTTTTCATGGTTTTGAAAGTTGATTTATGTTTTCGGGATTGTTACAAACAAAAAAATCCGGCTGAACCAGCCGGATTTAAGAGATACACGTACGACGAATCTTACACCCGGCATTTACACCTGCGCATCGACATCATCATACCCATCATCGAAACCGAAAGTCCGACGATCAGCGAGTAAGAATTATTGGATGTAATGCCGTTTTTCATGCGGGTAAAATACGGGTTTGTTATCGTATTGATGTCGTAAATATAGTTATTTTTCGTGAAATGGTGCTGTCGAGAGAAAAATATTTTACAATGCCATTATTCAGTCTGAAAATGCAATATTTGTAAATATAAGATTTTTTCTCGAGAATCCCTGTTTGTATAAAATGTTGAAAATTAGATCTATTTGTGGCCCGTTCCGTATTTGAAATTCTTAAATTAAGAATAGTTTAATTAAAAAATGTAGTTGAAAGTTTGATATTTGTGATATGTTAGATTTACTTGTTTGATATGTGATACTTAGGCAAATTATTTGCCGATGCAGCATATTAGACTAATTGATTACCAATAGTTTGAAACTTAAATGGTATAAAAGTCTGATTTTGCTCCTTTTTCTGCGCTGAACTTTTGCAAAGATAATGCGTTTTTCCGGTACAAGAAAACAAATGAGAAGACTTTGATAAAAAGGTGATTTTTGGGTGCGATTTTGTAAGTCTTTCAATGATATTTACGAAAGATGTTGTAGGGTGTTTCATCTGTTATTATGTTGTGATTATACCGCAGATTATTTCTCCAAGATTGAATACGAAGTGACTTATACCGATTGCTGGCGAAAAGAAAAATCAGTCGGGTAAATCTTCCTTTTCCCTCTGTTTGACTTAACTTTATTGCCCGTGTATATAATAACGGTCATTAAAGTCAAGTTGAGTATCTTTTTCTTTTGGCAAGCCAATAATTATGCGCATTCGTTGGCTATTTCAAAACATATTACTACTTTTGTATTGTAAATATCAATATAGTGAATATAATATCAATATATAGTATTTAATCATCAGTATAGTGATATATAAATATGAAAGATTTGTTTGAATACTCCACTCCTGAGCTAGTACGCATGTTGGGTACTCGTTTTAAGGAATATAGAATGCGGTGCAATCTGACACAAAAAGAAGTGTCGGAACTTTCAGGTGTCGGGCTTACTACCATACACAAGTTTGAAAATGGCACGGCAGGCAACCTTTCATTGTCAACATTTATTCTCTTGTTGAAGGTAGTCGGTCAGATTAATTCTTTAGACGATATTTTGCCGGAATTGCCCGAATCGCCTTATCTTATGCGTGAAAATGAGAAAAAAGCGCAACGAATCAGACACTCTAAATAAGACATACAGATATGATGAAGTCGTTAAAAATAATACTTTGGGAAGAAGAAATTGGTCGTTTGGCTTGGGATGAACGCCGACATCTTTCTTATTTCACATATAATCCCGATTTTATCAGAAAAGGATTGAATATATCCCCTTTGGTTGCACCTGTTGATGGTACCAGAGGGCTGTTGCCTGTTTGGGGTGAAGATGCCAAGATTTACCAGAAGCTTCCGGCATTTGTCGCAGATTCATTGCCTGATGCCTGGGGTAACCAATTGTTTGATTTATGGCGTCAACAGCAAAAAATATCCAATTCAGAGATAAATCCGTTGGATAAGCTCTCGTTTATAGGCAGACGAGGAATGGGTGCGTTAGAATTTGTTCCGGAAACTAACAGGGAGCGAAGAACAGAAAAAATAGATGTTAAGTCGTTGGCAGATTTGGCAGAACGCATTTTTGTAGAAAGGGAGAATGCCCGTATTATGCCGGAGGAGTCCATAACCATGCAATCTTTGTTGACTGTAGGTACATCCGCTGGGGGGCGTCAGCCGAAAGCGATTATTGCGATAAACAGAGAAACAGGAGAGATACGAAGCGGTCAAATTGCAGCTTTGGAAGGATATGACTATTATCTTCTCAAATTTGGTAACTCCGAATATTGTTCGGCAGAATTAGAAATGACTTATTATAAGTTGGCAACTATGGCAGGTATCAATATGATGCCGTCAATGTTATATTCAGTGGATGGAAACAATCATTTTTTAACCAGACGGTTTGATCGTAATGGTGGAAAAAAGATTCATACACAGACTTTGGCTGCCATATATCCCGATGCCGAGAGTTATGAGCAATTGATATCTGTTTGCCGTAAGCTCCGTCTGCCTGATGCGGATTGTCAGGAAGTATTCCGAAGAATGGTCTTCAATATTCTGTCGAATAACACAGATGACCATAACAAGAACTTTTCATTTATTATGAATGAAGATGGTGCCTGGCGTCTTGCTCCTGCATACGATATTACCTACATCATTGACAGGGGCGGTTATTTGCCGAACAAGGAGCATTGCATGTATATTCGAGCCAAACTGTATGACATCACACGCTCGGATGTTATTGAATTTGCCCGTGATAACGGAATTCGTCGTCCCGATGCTATCATCAGAGATGTCGTTTCTTCATTGAAGCAGTTCCGTACAATAGCAGTTGAAAATGGGGTATCGGAGTCGTGGATAGGCAGAGTTGAGTCAACTATCGCCAACCACCTGAAAGCATGGGGCGAATGGGAGTGCGAAGCCGAAGATGCTGCAATGGAAATCGATGAACACACCATCAGCAATATGCGTGTTGAGCAAACTTATAAAGGGAATTACCATCTGCTGGCAAGCATTGATGGCGTAGAAAGGAAATTTGTGATAAATAAAAAGAATGCAGACTTTGCCTATATAGAACAAATTGGTTTGGCAAATCTTACGACTGAGCATTTGAAAACTCTGGTGGAAAGATATTTCAAACTATATTAAGCTATGCTGCCTAAAAGGGAAAATAATTCGTGTAATCATTTGAAACATTAATGCCATGTTTTCTAATATTGATTTTAATTCATCTCATAGGTAAAGGAATGAAAGTTTGAGATATGTCTATTTACGCATCTTTGGAAAATAGCTATAGACGACCAACAAGGATATACAACTTATCAAAATTCAGAAGTATTTACATATTTGAACACTAAGTCATGAAAAATATCAATATAGAAAAGGTTAAGGAAGTATACAACAATACTTGGCGCTCATATACTGAAATGCAGTCTAACTTGCCATGGTTTGAAGATTTCAGACAGGAAGTAGAGACATTGAAAGGTTACCGAGGTAGAGAAATCTTGGAATTGCTGCAAAACGCTGATGATGCAGGTAGTCCGAAAGCCTGTATCTCTCTCAATACTCATTCAAATACCATTACGATAACTAATTTTGGGGAAGGTACAATACCTTTTTCTTTCGAAGGTTTTCGAGCCGTAATGCTTTCAAATCTGAGTCCGAAAGAAAGCAATGGGGAGGAAAGACTCATTGGGGCAAAAGGATTGGGATTCAAGTCTGTTCTTAATTGGGCAGAGAAGATAGAACTGCAGAGTAATAACATAAAGCTTACTTTCGGTACAGAACAAGCCATGTTCAAGTGGAAGGAACTGAAAAAGAGACTCTATATCCAACAAGAAACTATCAAAGACCAGGAAGAAATGGCTGCCCAGCAGGGACGCTGTGTTCCAATCTCTATTTTGAGGTTGCCGGACATTGAGGAAGTGGAAGCGGAAGATGACAGGACCTCGATAGTTTTGCATTATAAGCCTGAAACACAATCATTAATAGATAGTCAACTCAGAAAATTCACACCAGAATCGTTACTATTTCTTCATCATCTCAAGGAACTTGAAATTATAATTGACGATAAAAGAGCTTGCTATACTCTTTCCGGTAAAAGTGAAGAAAAAGGCATCTCTACCGCATCATTGAGCGTAGAATCCGAAATAGAAGGTATCTCCGCCAATGAGAGCCAATGGGCATTGGCACATGACTTTGGCCGTGAATGTGGAAAACGATACGAGGCTGCGGCTGCTATCAATATATTCATGCGCAATATCGCCGAGCAATCGCATTTCCTGTATTGTTTTTTCCCTACTAAGGTTAAAATCGGAATGCCTTGCATACTTCATGCGACACTTGAACTTGATGCCACACGCAACGCCTTGATAGAGGCAAGCAAACTCAACGATAGGATGATGGACAAACTTGCTGGCTGTATTGAAATCCTTTGCGAATATCTCAAACAAAATGAAAACCATATCGACTGGGCTCCTTACCTAATGATGCATCCTCAATCATTTGATGAGAACTATCTTAAAATCCTTAAGAATAATTTATCCCGAAGAGCTAGCGGGAAAAAACTGATTCCTACAATTGGCGGTGAGTATTGCAGCGAAGAAGAAACTTATTATTACACGAACCAAATCTTTAAAGCGGTAAGGGTTAGAGGTAAGGATTTGTTTGCTAAAATGCGTCTTGATGGAGCGCCTACAAGTCTGGTCTGGAGAGAGGATCCTGATATAAAGAGTCATGTGGAGGATTATTGCAATAATGTGTTGAAGGAGGACTATGATGCTTTGGCCGATTTTATTTGTATGCTTTTGGAATACCATAAAATACATTTGGTTGCTGAAAAATACGAAATACTACCTGACCCTGATGGAAACATAATACACCAGAATGTAGGAAGTAAGCCGTCTGATGAAATTTTAGCGCATGTCAACACAGGTGAAAGAATAGACAATATTCCTTCCTTCCGACGACTCAGATATGTATCTCCGAAGCTGATCGCATGTCTTGTTGAGCGATTGGAGATGAAGGGAGATTTGCGAAATCGTGAAGTTGCAAACCGTCTGTCTGCCATTACTATAGTCACAAGCACAGACATCACCGGAGTAACTCGTCTTCTTATACCCAAGGAAAGCGACAAAAATCTCAGCGATGACAATAAACAAGAATTGATGATAAGTCTATTTCGACTGTTCATGTTTCGAATGCAGAGTACTAAGGATGGATTTGTGATATCTAAAGACGTAAGTCCATACATTCTATCGGAGAATGGAGAATGGAAGCGTGCATCTGAATTAGTAATGTCTGACAGAAGATTTCCTGATGGATTCCGCAACATAATAGATAGCGACACATATTATGCACCGGAGCAATGCGCCGCATATCCTGCCTATCTCGAGGGATTGGATCTTTCGAACAGCAAATCGGAGAATGAATGCGACAATAGTGATAAGAGAATCTCTACTCCATCAAACGTACAGAGCTTCCTTAAAGCGCTAGGGGCCAATCTCTATTTTTTGCGCAAAGAGGAGTCGATAACGAATGGCTTGAAGTATGCAGAATATCTATTTCATAAAAAAGAGATTGATGTTTATGCTAAAAACCGTTGTGTGGGTAAAAAAATAATACCAGACATTAATGCGCTGCGTAAGCTTAGTCTTCAATCCCTATTGATACTGCTCGAAAAATCGGATTTTGCAGACAAAATTATCAATGGCGAAAAGTTTCAATGGTTTTATAACGGAACCAAGGAGAAAGAAGTATCACTCAGTTATGTGGCGTTCAAAATCCGCACAGATACTGATGCCGGGATGTTGAAGAATTATTCCATTGAGGAAGATTTTTGGCTTCCCGGATTCAAGAATAAGCATGTACTGAAAATAGATACCTCGGACTATCGAACCAGAGCATTGCTGCATAAATTAGGCGCAAAAAGACGTATGGCAGATTTTGATGCCGAGGAGTTGTATTTGGCGTTGAATCAGATTGGGGAAAACTGGAAGCAAACCCAGAGCACAAATGGAGTAAAAAACATGTATCACGAAATAAAACAGGCGTTAGACCAGAGAGTAGATGCTCGTCCTATTCCCGACAGCTGTCAATTGAATCTGCTCTGTACTATTAATGGCGAATGCAGATTGATGCCGTCGCGCGATATTTTCTACAGCGACAATAAAAGCTTGCCCAAGGCTGTGATGGACAAACTGCCCCTTCTGCTGGCCAACAATCGTGAGGGAGAGGGAAAGATTAGCCAATATTTCGGATGCCGCACTCTTAAGGATCTTTCCACTCGCGTGCTGGAGGAAGAAATCAATGTAAATCTGGATAGGCAATTGGGTGCGCACCTTGAAAAGATCAAGCCCTACCTTCTGGCTTATGCAGTAGAGAAAGCAGGATCTCTTGGCGGGAATCGAGAGGCAAGTGTCAATCCCCAACAGAAAGCTCTCGAAACACTTAGCATCACACCGGTGAAATCATTGTCTTACAGATATGAAATAGAAATGAATGATATGAGACAATATGACAACGGAATAAAACTGAATGAAAACGAGATGCTATATCACAGAGATGCGTCTACTTCACAGAAAAAGCGTCTCGAGAACATCTACCTTAAATCTGTTTGCGAGTCGCTTGAAGAAGCCTTGATAAATCCCCGATTCGTCAACGCTTTGGTGGAAGCTGTATGCATAAGTCTGAGACTTTCGATGGATGAGAATATTCACAAGTTCTATCGCATTATCAAAGCCACTGATAGGGAATTGGAATATCTGCGCACCTCAGAAATCGATCCTGAGCTATGGCAAGGCTGCATTGCTGCCTTCGGTGCGAGCAAAGAAGAAATAGATTTTTGGGAAGAAGTATGCCGTAAGAATGGAAAAGAATTCAACTGTTGGCATGATGACAATCTTGACAGAAACATGTTGGCTGAAATTCTGGGTATTGAAAGAAGCATTGCCACAAAAGAGGCTTTTGAGGCGAATCAGAAACGACTACTGAAAGCTCAACGGGATAAATTGACAGCCGGATATTGCTGGCATATACATAGTCTATCCTTTGGAAATGCAGCGAAGGAAAGATGTTATTTAGCCCGAAAAAGTGACTTTGAGAAGGATGATTGGGTGGAGAATCTTCAGAAAGGCATTTCACATAAACTGGCCCCTGATTATGCAAATATAATAGCCAAAGAATGTCGGGATCGGTTTGACTTCACCCAAGACGCAGATTCGAATGATAATTATCCAGATATATTGGACGATTACAAAAAGCTGATTAGCGAGTGCAACAGTTCTCTATCTCTGAGCGAGGCGCAGAAAAGTATGTTATATTTCCCTGGTCATGTCAAAGAGTTGGAATCATGGCTTCAGGATATATCGAAAGCAAATGAGGAAAAGGAAGAAGCCGACTCTAATCGACTCATTAGTTCTTCTATATTGCCGATAGAAGAAGTAAGCATTGAGCTGGTGGATAACACTTCTATACATGACGGAAAGAACTATGGTGGAGGAGGTAGCGGTGGTAGCAGCAATGACGACAAGGTAAAAAACGTCATGGCAATTGGGCGGAAGACAAGGTGGTCGAGGCAATGGAGAAAGACCCACGTTATAAGATTATCCGCAAATGGTCGAAATATCTCGATAAATTGAATGGTAGCGATGAGGTAGGCTACGATCTGAGTTACGAATTAACATCGCGCCCCGGAGAGACGAGAATGCTTGAGATTAAATACAGCGACGGGAAGTCATTCATCATGTCTGCCAACGAATTCAATGTAGGCTGCAAGAATCCACTTTACGACTTTGCGCTTGTATCCCCAAAGGAAATTAAAATAATCCAAGGAGCACTGACTGATGACAGCCGTTATAGCGCTACAGCACATTCTTATAATGTCAAAGTATCAACCATAACGAAAAACGATGTATGTCTTTCAGATACTGATAGTAATGAGTACATTCAGTAGAGTAGTATAAGATGGACTGTTTTTTCCCTTTGTTTGGCTTTACTTTAATATACGTATATATGAGTACAGAGTTAAAGTAAAGTCATCTTTCTTTTGGTAGGCAATATGTATTTTGCTGTAATGCTTGTTTGTATATCATATCGGACATCACAACCTATGATATATAACGTAAAACTAAGATAAAGTTTTGCTACTGGAAATCAATTGTCCTAATTTTACAAATGATTAGATGAACCGCATAACCTATCATTTAATATATAAACACATACCATTTATGTACTATATGATATGTTGATATGATGGGGTCGTTTCAACAGGCCTCATCGTTCAAACAGGATTCCGGCTTTTATAAAGATGGGTTGGGTTCAACCACCCCATCTTTCCGTGTCCAAAGTTGCAATTTGCTCTTTTGGAATAAAAAATATGGCTCAAAATTTTGTGTTATGCCACAAAAACATTATGTTTGCATAGCATAATAAAAGCGTAATATGAACTTCGTTGATAGAATAGAAGAAACAGCACGACTGAGGGATGCTCTTTCAAGAGAGAAG
>OGHC01001389.1_pt1 | contig 10652 bp, 8 predicted proteins | sample 1571381 | NCBI WGS metagenome assembly OGHC01 (sample SAMEA2581945, study PRJEB24529) | metagenome | biome: Human gut stool | place: China | collected 2011 | reverse complement strand
GCGAGGACGAAACGTGTGCCGCTGCCGCGTTTGCCGCCGCGGTGGTTTCACCGCCGGTGGTCTCTTCGCCGGTTGTGGCCTCGCCGTTTTCGGCTGTGGTCACGGGACCCGCTATAACCTGATTACTTCTCGTTATTTCCTCGTCACCGTTCTTTTTTGACTTGCATGACGAAAAAACACAAGCTATCATAATAAGCGCAATAACTGCGGATGTTATTCTTACAGACATACTTTTCATTTTATCACCATCCGTTAGATTATAAATCAAGAGTATTATTGCACACTTGATTTGTAAAGTCAACAGATAAAGCAATTTTAATTTGCCTATCTCTGTCTTTTATAGTATAATTGAACAATAAAATTTTAGGTGGTACAAAATATGAGTGAAATAAAAGACATCGGGCTTTACGAATCCGGTGAAAGAAAAATACAGTGGGTAAAGGCAAATATGCCGCTTTTGCGCGCACTCGAGGAGGAATTTTCGGCAGACAAGCCCTTTAAGGGACTTAAAGTTGCGCTGTCGGTTCACCTTGAAGCCAAAACCGCATATCTCTGCCGCGTTCTCGCCGCAGGCGGCGCAAATATGTATATTACGGGCAGCAATCCGCTCTCAACTCAGGACGACGTTGCCGCGGCACTCGTAAAGGGCGGCCTCAATGTATTTGCAAAGCACGGCGCATCGGCGGAAGAATACCACGCGCACATCGAAAAAGTCCTCGAATGCGGTCCCAACGTGATAATCGATGACGGCGGCGATCTCGTAAACACCATTCACAACGAATACCCTGACCTCACAAGCGGCGTTATAGGCGGCTGTGAGGAGACAACTACGGGAATTATACGCCTCAAAGCCATGGAAAACGACGGCAAGCTTCGTTTCCCGATGGTTGCCGTGAACAACGCCAAGTGCAAATATCTGTTTGACAACCGATACGGCACGGGTCAGTCCGTATGGAACGGCATAAACAGGACAACAAATCTGATAGTTGCAGGCAAAACCGCGGTAGTGGCAGGCTACGGCTGGTGCGGCAAGGGCGTTGCAATGCGTGCCAAAGCTCTCGGCGCAAAGGTGATTGTCACGGAAATTGACAAAATCAAGGCGATGGAGGCGGTTATGGACGGCTTCTCCGTAATGCCTATGGTTGAGGCGGCGAAGTACGGCGATTTCTTTATAACCGTGACCGGATGCGACAATGTCATCACCGAAAAAGCGTTCCTCAATATGAAGGACGGCGCAATAGTTTGCAACGCAGGTCACTTCAACGTGGAAATCAACATTGACGACCTCGAGAGGCTCGCGACGGAAAAGGAATTAAAGCGCGACAACATAATGGGTTATAAAATGCCGACAGGCGCATGGGTAAACCTCCTCGCCGAGGGCAGACTCGTAAATCTTGCCGCAGGCGACGGCCATCCTGCCGAAATTATGGATATGAGCTTTGCCCTGCAGGCTCTCTCCGCGCGCTACGCCGTTGAAAATCGCGACAAGCTGAAGGTTGGTGTAAACGTTGTTCCGGAGGAAATAGACTGCCGCGTTGCGGAAATGAAGCTCGCGTCATGGGGTATAACAATTGATGCGCTCACCCCCGAGCAGGAGAAATACATAAACAGCTGGAACGTATAATATACAATATATAATCGGGGACTGTGAAATTCACTTTTTACAGTCCCTTTCATTGACAAAACGCGGTTATTCTGTTACAATTCTATGCGTTAATATTTGCGCCAATAGCTCAGCTGGATAGAGCGTCCGCCTCCTAAGCGGAAGGTCGGGGGTTCAAATCCCTTTTGGCGCGCCAGAAAAGGACAGATTTCGTTAGAAATCTGTCCTTTTCAACTAAATCCACCCTTGCGGGTGGGTGAAATATTGCTTCGCAATATGAAATACGCTTTCAGCGTATGAAATCGCTGCGGCGATGGGTGGATTTAATTTCATTTTCTGCGTAGCCGAAAATTTCATCAAAACCGTAGGTTTTGATTTCATCGTGAGCAACGCGAACGATTTCATTAAAAATTCCGAGAGTTCAACTCTATCCACAAAAAACATAAAAACATCTTTTCTGTACCCCACAGACACAAGCAATGCCGAAAGCCTTTGTTTTCAAGGGTTTTCGGTTTTTTATTTTTGTCAAAAACGAGAAAACGAAAAAGCCGCAGTTTTTCATCGGCTGTTTTTCCGTCTGCTAATGGAATTTATGACTGATGTCGTCCGCCTTTCGGGCGGATTTTTTTATGTTATCCGATGCGTATTTTTATGATTGAAAAATTTAAAACGAGCAAAAGTGCGCATTTACGGTTCAATAATATTGCATATTAGATAACAAAACGGGCACACTATAAGCACAAACGCTGAATTTTATTGCACGATATTGACTGTATTTGAACGTTTTTGTATAATTAAGGCACAACAGAGATATCGGAGGTGTGAATATGCTTACAACCGACAGAAGAGCGCAGATACTTGAAATTCTGCGTCAGAACGGCTCGGTTACCGTTTCAAAGCTTGCCGAAAAATTCGAAACAAGCGAATCTACGATAAGGCGTGACCTTTTGGCTCTTTCCCAGCTCGGGAAAATAAACAAGGTTCACGGCGGAGCGACTGTTCTCGGGCAGGAATTTCTCCACAACGAGGAGGATTTCAACGAAAAATCGCTGATGAATATAAACGAAAAAGAAGGAATAGCAAAATATGCCGCATCGCAGATAAATGATGATGATTTCGTTTTTATCGACGCAGGCACGACCACCTTTCTTATGACCAAATATATTTCCTCTTCCAAAGCGACCTTTGTAACCAACGGAATCGCCCACGCAAAGGAGCTGACGGCCAAGGGCTGCAAGGTTTTTGTTATCGGCGGTGAATTAAAAAGCACAACCGAGGCAATCATAGGCTTAGTAGCCGCTTCAAATCTTCAGAAATATAACTTTTCAAAAGCGTTCATCGGAACAAACGGAGTCAGCGAAAAGCAGGGCTTTACAACTCCTGACACCGAGGAGGCAATGCTAAAAGCCGTTGCCATGGAGCGCAGCTTTGTAACCTATGTGCTTTGCGACCACACAAAGTTCGAAAAAGTTTCGGCGGTATCATTTTCACCGGTTGCTGCGGCGTGTATAGTCTGCGACAAATGCGATGACGAACAGCTTAAATCAAAAACGGTAGTGAAGGAGGTAACTGCTTAATGGTTTACACCGTTACTCTGAATCCGGCTCTCGACTATGTGATGAAGCTCAAAGCTCTCAGAACCGACGACATAAACCGTACGGACGGCGAAGAAATCTATTACGGCGGAAAAGGCATCAACGTGTCGGTCATACTCACACAGCTCGGAATCCCCAACACGGCACTCGGCTTTCTCGGAGGCTTTACCGGAAAAAAGCTTGAAGAAATGCTCAAAAACGACAATGTTAGCTGCGACTTTAATTATCTTAAAAACGGCGATACGAGAATAAACGTCAAAATCAAGGCCGACAAGGAAATTGATTTGAACGCCTGCGGCCCCGAAATCACAAAAGAGGATATGCAGAGCTTTTTAAGAAAGCTTGACGGCATAAAGAGCGGAGATTATCTTATCCTCGCAGGCTCTATCCCGAATACCCTCCCCGATGACATTTACGAGCAAATACTTGAGAGAGTCGGCGACAGAAATATAAACTGCGTGGTTGACGCAACGGGCGATTTGCTCAAAAACGTGCTCAAATACAAACCGTTTTTAATAAAGCCGAATCATCATGAGCTCGGCGACCTGTTCTCGGTCCAAATTAAAAGCGACGATGACATTGTGAAATATTCGAAAAAGCTTCAGGAAATGGGTGCTAGAAACGTGCTTGTTTCAATGGCAAAGGACGGCGCAATGCTTACGGACGAAAACGGAAGCGTCCACAAGATAGACAACGCAAAGGGCAAGCTCATAAACTCCGTCGGTTGCGGAGACAGTATGGTAGCAGGCTTTACGGCAGGATATATCAAGACCGCCGACTATTCCTACGCTTTAAGACTCGGCTCGGCGTGCGGAAACGCAACGGCCTTTTCAGAAAAGCTTGCAACCCGTGAAGAAATCGAACGCGTCTTTAACGCGGAGTATAAATAAGGAGGAATACTTATGAAAATCATCGACTTATTAAAAAAGGATGCGATTGCTCTTAATGTTTCTCTCACCGACAAGGAAGAGGCAATCGACAAGCTGATTTCCCTGCACGAAAAGGCAGGAAATCTTGCCGACAAGGCGGCGTACAAGGAGGCTATCCTTGCAAGAGAGGCTCAGGGCTCGACCGCAATCGGAGAAGGAATTGCCGTTCCGCACGCAAAATCAGACAGCGTAAAGACTCCCGGTCTTTCGGCGATAACGGTTCCGAACGGCGTTGATTACGGTGCTCCCGACTCCAAGCCCTCGGACATTTTGTTTATGATTGCCGCTCCCGTTGACGGAGATTTACATCTCGAAATACTCTCCCGTCTTATGGTAATGCTTATGGAACCGGAATTTTGCGCGGCTCTACGGGGCGCAAAAACGACGGACGAATTTTTGGAAATAATCGACAAAAAGGAAGCGGAGAAATACCCCGAGGAAGCGGTAAAACCCGAAGTAAAGCCGAAGGGTTACAGAATACTCGCAGTTACAGCCTGTCCGACGGGCATAGCGCATACCTATATGGCGGCAGAGGCACTTGAAAAAGCGGGCGAAAAATTAGGCTATCCGCTCAAAGCCGAAACCAACGGCTCCGGCGGTGCTAAAAACGTGCTCACAAAAAAGGAAATCGAAGAATGCGACGGAATAATCGTTGCCGCAGATAAAAACGTCGAAATGGCACGTTTCGACGGCAAGCCCGTTGTAAAGACCTCGGTTTCAAACGGAATTAACAAGCCCGAGGAGCTTATCAAAAGAATCGTTGACGGAAAAGCCGCGATATATCACGCCGACGAAAGTGAAAAGCAGCCTATTGATGACGACGAAAAGGAAAGCGGCTGGCACAAACTTTATAAGCATCTTATGAACGGTGTTTCGCATATGCTCCCGTTCGTTGTCGGCGGCGGAGTTCTCATAGCTCTCGGCTTCCTGTTCGATACGCTTGCAGGCAATGCCGATGTCGGCGGAACCTTCGGCTTCACAAGTCCCGTTGCGGCAATTGTGTTCTGGATAGGCAAAGCGGCATTTGCGCTTATGCTCCCCATTCTTTCGGCTTATATCGCATCGTCCGTTGCCGACAGACCGGGTCTTTTGCCCGGTATGATAGGCGGCGTATTTGCGGCAAACGGTTACACCTTCAGCTCGCTGATTGAAAACCAAAGCCTTGCCGGAGACGACAAAGCGGTGTCGGGCTTTCTCGGTGCTCTGCTCGCAGGCTTCCTTGCCGGTATTATTGTAAATCTCCTCAAAAAGGCATTTTCTTGGCTTCCGAAATCAATGGACGGAATAAAGCCCGTATTTATCTATCCTCTTTTCGGCACGCTTATCATGGGCCTTCTTATGTGTCTTGTAAACCCCGTTATAGGCGTTGTCAACTCCGCTCTTTCCTCGTTCCTCTCGTCGCTCGGCGATACAAGCAAAATACTCCTTTCCATAGTACTTGCGGCAATGATGGCAACGGATATGGGCGGTCCGTTCAACAAGGCGGCTTATGTTTTCGGCACGGCTGCAATAGCCGACGGCAACACATGGATTATGGCGGCTGTTATGATAGGCGGTATGGTTCCCCCGATTGCAATCGCACTTTCTACAACCTTCAACAAGAAGAAGTGGACATCGGAAGAAATCAAATCAGGCCCCGTAAACTATCTTATGGGTCTGTGCTTCATTACGGAGGGTGCTATCCCCTACGCCGCTTCCGACCCGGTCAGAGTTATCCCCTCATGCTTAGTAGGCTCTGCTGTCGCAGGTGCTCTTACATCACTGTTCAACGTTACATGCCCCGCACCTCACGGCGGAATCTTCACATTTATAGTATGTGACCATCCGCTTCTCTATATCGTAGCCCTTATTGCAGGCTCGGTTGTCGGAGCGCTGATGCTCGGTCTTCTTAAAAAGGATCGTAAAGAATCCGTATAACAAACAATCAGAAACCGTGCCGAGGGGCGGTGTCCTCTCGGCAGGTATTAAACATAAGGAGAATTATTATGGTACAGAAAACTTTTACAATCACTAATAAAATGGGACTTCATATGCGTCCGGCAAACACCTTTGTAACGGAAATGTCTAAATTCTCTTCGGACGTTGACATTGTTTTCGGAGGTAAAAAAATCAACGGCAAGAGCATTATGAATATAATGGCAGGCTGCATCAAATGCGGAAGCGAAATCACCGTAGAGTGCAGCGGCGCAGACGAAAACGAAATGCTCAAAAAAGCCGAAGAGCTTATCACATCGGGCTTCGGCGAAGAATAATATTGCCGCGGCTTAATGAAAGGGTGGGTTTAATGCTTAAAGGAATCGGCGCATCTCAAGGCTTCGGAATCGGCAAGGCCGTTGTTATAAGGGACACAAACCTTGACTATTCATCCGTAAAATTTACCGATTCGGATCATCAAAAAAAGCGTCTGCACTCGGCAGTCGCCGACTTTTCCGACGAAACAAAATCACTTGTGGCGGAGCTTAAAAAGAATGCCGGAAAGAAAGAGGCGGAGATACTCGAGGGACATCTTGTTATGCTTGAGGACCCGTTTATGCTCGCACAGATGGAAGAAGCAATCGACAACGGCTCTGTTGCCGAAGCGGCGGTTGACAGCATATGCACAATGTTTATCAATATGTTCTCGGGTGTTGACGACGAGCTTACGCGCCAACGCGCCTCGGATGTAAAGGATATAAGAGACAGCCTTTTGCGCATTCTTCTGGGTGTAAAAAGTGTGGATATTTCATCCGTACCGAGGGGCTCTGTTCTCATCGCCAAGGATTTCACCCCGTCCATGACGTCACAAATAAACAGGGAAAATGTTTCCGCAATTATCACCGAGGTCGGCGGCGTTACGAGTCACAGCGCAATACCCGCCCGTGCCATGGGCATACCCGCCGTTTTGTCGGTCGTCAATGCGGTTGAAAAAATCTCGGACGGCGATATGATTATTGCAGACGGCTTCAAGGGAAAAGTATTTACCGACCCCACAGAGGAAGAGCTTGAAGAATACAGAACCAAGCAGGCGGCATATCTGAAGGAAAAAGAAAGCCTCAACGAATACTTCTCAAAAGAAACCGTTACAAAATCCGGCGTAAAAAAGCATGTGTACGGCAACATCGGCAAGGCTGAGGACGCACAGAACGTATTGCAAAACGGCGGCGAGGGCATAGGTCTCTTCAGAACGGAATTTCTGTTTATGGACAGAGCCTCTCTTCCCACGGAGCAGGAGCAGTACGAAGCATATTCAACCGTCGCAAAGATAACGGACGGCAAGGAGGTTATCATTCGCACACTCGATATAGGCGGAGATAAAGCGATAGATTACCTTAAAATCGAAAAAGAGGACAACCCGTTTCTCGGACACCGCGCGATAAGATACTGCCTTGACAACCCTAAAATTTTCAAAATTCAGCTTCGTGCAATTCTCCGCGCAGCGGTTTTCGGAAACATAAAGGTTATGCTTCCGCTTGTAACGACACTTGACGAGGTTCGCAGAGCAAAAGCCCTTATCGAAGAATGCAAAGATGAGCTTAAAAATGAGGGTCTTAAATTCGCCGACATTCCCGTGGGCGTTATGATAGAAACTCCGTCGGCGGCAATAATTTCCGATTTGCTTGCAAAAGAGGTTGACTTCTTTTCCATCGGCACAAACGACCTGACGGGCTACACCATGGCTGTTGACAGAGGAAACGCCGCTGTTTCAAAGCTGTATGACCCGATTCAGCCTGCTGTTCTGCGCCTTATCGAAACGACGATCAAAAACGCCAAAAAGGCAGGCATCCCCGTCGGAATGTGCGGAGAAGCGGCAGCCGATACACGTCTTATTCCCTTGCTTTGCAAATGGGGGCTTGACGAATTTTCGGTATCGCCCTCATCGATTTTGCACACAAGAAAAAGTATATGCGAATGCGAATAACGGTGAATCTCCCGCATCTTATTTTATATAATCAAGCAGCTGAGCCCTCGTGAAGCACCTCAAAACAATATATTTGATACAGAAACAGATTAACCCCTCGGATAATGCAGACGTATATCCGAGGGGTTAAGTGCATTATTATATGAAAAACCGTTTATTTTAAGCAAAACCTACTCATAACGGACTAATAATCAACATTATCTTGCTTTTTTGTACGCTATATGATATTATTGGTATACATACTAATAATATTATAAACAGGTGATATATTTGCGTAGAAACAGCAGTGAAACAAAAAGAAAAATCCTAACGGCGTGCGTTCGGTTGTTTTTGGAGGAGGGCTACAAAAGCACCTCCGTCAGTCGAATAGTCGAGGAAGCAGGCGTCGCAAGGGGCAGCTATTTAAATCTGTTTCCGACCAAGGACAAAATCTTGCTGGATTTGACCGAATCGATGTTCGGCGGTCAATTTGACGTGGCGAGGAGCATTGCGGACAAAAAGCTGCCGCCCGTATATGCCTATGCGGTGGAAACATCTCTTCAGCTCACGCTGACGGAGCTTAACGAGAACCTGCGAGAAATCTATATTGAAGCATATTCTCAGCCCGACACGGCGGAATTCATCTATCTGCACACCACGGCGGAATTAAAGCAGATTTTCGGAGCAAATTTCCCCGATTACAGCGAAAGTGACTTTTACGAAATGGAAATCGGCACGGCAGGACTTATGCGTAACTATATGGCTCGCAAATGTGATATTCATTTCCCGTTGGAGCGCAAGCTCAGCAGGTTTTTAACGGCATCAATGAGAGTATATCGTGTACCGGAGGAAGAACAGGCAAAGGTGCTTGCTTTTATCGGCTCGATTGATATTCGGGAGCTTGCCGTCACGGTTATGCATAAGCTGTTTGCCATGCTTGAAATGAAATATGACTTTAAGCTGTCTACGGACGGCGAAACGGAGGAAACAACATGAAGAAACGAATACTTAGTATCCTGCTCATGTGCTGCATGGTGTTGACGCTGCTGCCGGTGACGGCACTGGCGGAGGACTCGGCCTACACCGTGGGCGAGGACACCAGCGTATCAGCGCGGGCGCTTGCCGGAACCGCCGGAACAAAGTTGAAAGCGGACAACATCGACGCCTATGTCGCCAACGGTCTGGGCAGCGGCTCTGAACAGAGCGGCATCCTTTTCCTGCTGGCAGTCGGTTCCCGCAAGTATGTCACCATCACCTACGGCGGCGGCGTGACAGCCTTTACCGATTACCGCATCGAGCAGATCGAAGATGCCGTTGTCCCCTATCTCTCGGACGACGACTGGGCCGAGGCCGCCTCCGAGTACCTCTCCATGTGCGCCGACACGCTGGATTTCTACGCCGAGCACGGCGAACCGCTGGATGTTGACAACGACACCAGCGGCTGGCCCATCCTGCTCCTCATCGTCATCGGTGTGCCCATGATCATTGCCGGTATCGTCTGCGGCGTGCTGTACAGCCAGATGAAAACAGCCCGGCTCAAGACCGAGGCCAACGATTACATCGGTGCGGGCTTAAAGCTGGGGGTGCAGGTGGACAACTACACCCACACCGACCGCGTGCAGGTCTACGACCCGCCCCACGAGGAGAGCAGCAGCTCCGGCGGCTCCTCCGTGGACAGCGACGGCTTTGGCGGCTCCTCCGGCGGCTCGTTCTGAGCGCCCTTTTCTCCAGCAATAAACCACCGGTTCTGCCGGTGGTTTTCGCTTGTTTTTATTTCCGTGTAACCCGCAAAAGAAAGGAAACTCAACGAATGTCAAAGAAGATCACCGCCCTGATCCCCGGAGCCGCGCTGGCACTGGGCATCGCCTGCATCGCCAAGTGGCTGGAAACGCTGGAAAGCAGCGCCGGGCTCCACCTCATTGGCGCTTCAGTCATCGCCCTGTTTATCGGCATGGCCCTCAATGCGTTTTTCCAGCCTAACAAAACAACCGCGCCGGGCATCAAATTCACCTCTAAGAAGATCCTGAAATTCGCCATCGTCCTTCTGGGTGCCAGCCTGAACATCCGCACCGTGCTGACCGTGGGCCGTTTTTCGCTGACGGTCATGCTCTTCACCCTGGCCACCTGCTTTGGACTGGGCGCGCTGATCGGCAGAGCGCTCGGGCTCAACTGGAAGACCAGCAGCCTGATCAACGCCGGGACCGGCATCTGCGGCGGCTCTGCCATTGCCGCCATTGCGCCGGTGATCGAGGCCGATGACATGGATATCGCCTACGGTATGTCCGCCACCTTCCTGTTCGATACGGTGATGATCGTTGTGTTCCCGCTCCTCGGCCGGTGGCTCGGGCTTTCCGATGCCGCATTCGGTCTCTGGGCCGGTACGGCGGTCAACGATACCTCCAGCGTTGTAGCCACCGGTTACGCTTTCAGTGAAGCAGCCGGCGACTTTGCAACGATGGTCAAGCTGACCCGCACGCTGGCGATCATTCCGGCTGTTCTGGTCTTTGCCGCCATCAACCTGCACCTGAAAAAGAAAGAGAGTGCCCAGGCCAACGGTGTCAAGGTGAGCATCCGTTCCATTTTCCCCTGGTTCATCCTTGCGTTCCTTGCCATGTCCCTGCTGACCAGTCTGGGCCTTCTGCCCGCCG
>OGHC01001382.1_pt1 | contig 10683 bp, 8 predicted proteins | sample 1571381 | NCBI WGS metagenome assembly OGHC01 (sample SAMEA2581945, study PRJEB24529) | metagenome | biome: Human gut stool | place: China | collected 2011 | reverse complement strand
ACGGCCGGGCATTCCGAAAAGGTTTCGAGCTTCTGACCGCGGCTCCACACGGACGGGTCTATCCTGAGGGTATATCCCGTGCCGTTCGGTGCCATCCACTCGTGCATGGGCAGCGACGGTATGGCAAATGCAGTCATAAGCGACATAATAACTCCGCCGTGGGTTATTACCGCGGTCGATTCTACGCCGGCTTTTATAATTCCGTCGATAAGCCCGGCAAAGCATGAGCAGACTCTCTCGTTGAAGGCCGCCTGACTTTCGCCGAAGGGTACGGGCGTTTCCGGGTGCTCACCCGACAGCCAAGTTTTAAAGGCGTCGTCATCCTTCATTTCGTCGGCGGTTCTGCCCTCAAATTCGCCGAAGTCGTACTCTATAAGCCCGTTTAAAATCATGGGCTCTTTGTCGGGATATATGAGCTTTGCGGTTTCCGTGCAACGCTTTAAGGGGCTTGAAACCACCGCGTCAACCTCGGGATAGCCGCCGTATTCATCTATGATGTCTTTGATTTGCCTGAGCCCGTATTCGGATGCCGGCACATCGGTTTGACCGATATATTTGCCGTCAAGATTTTCCTCTGTCATGGCATGGCGGATCAGGTGAATTTTATAAGCTTTCATTTTGCTTTGCTCCTTCCGGGGAATAATACTGTACAAACAGTCTAATTTGATATATAATTATAATACAATTTGTAATATTTGGGGGGACATTTTATGAATTCCGTATTTGCCGCAAGGCTGACAAAGCTTCGCAGGGAGCGCGGTATGAGCCAAAAGGACGCCGCAAAAATGCTCGGTGTGTCGCAGTCGCTCCTGTCGCACTATGAAAAGGGTATAAGGGAGTGCAGCCTTGACTTTGTGTGCCGCGCGTCGAATTTTTTTGACGTGAGCTGTGATTACCTCTTAGGTCAGGTCGATACAAGACGCTCTCTGAGCGAGGAATTTGATATGACCGATACCGTGCAGGACGGAGAATACCGCACGAGTACGCTTTTTCGCGCGTCCGTTATGCTCAATGACAGTATGATAAACTGCGGTTCGCCGGAAAAGCTGAAGGATTATTTTGCACTTTCGATATACCGTATGGCTGTTTGCGCCGCAAACGGCGGTTATATTCCGAAAAAGTGGATATCGCTCGATTGCGAGACAAGTCCGGTCTTCGGCAGCGTGCTGATGACGGATATAATAAGGGAGCTGATGGCCGAGGCAAATCAGGAATCGCAAAAGAATATCGCCGAACCGAAATGCGTAAAAACCGTTGTGGAGCATTCGGAAAAGCTGATACGCAAAAGAGCTGCCGAGTTAGCGGCGGAAAAGAGCCGCGGATAGCTTCTCTCCCTCTTTTAAGACAGCATATCGATATTTTTTATAATATATGTTTTTATGCTGTTTAAAACTTGCTGCTTTTGAAGCTTCGCCTTGAATTCGCCGTCAAGATTTTCAATTTCGTCCTTGTCCACGGAGACTTCCTCATTGTTTTCATCGTACATCGAAAATTCCTTTTCGACAATCAAAGAAAGCTCGTTTTCGCCGACGGCACAGAGTGCCTTTGAAGCGAGAAATGTCAGCGGCTCACCGTTGTTTCTGAAAAAGAACGAGAGGGAATCGCTCTCGGTATCCTCCAAAAAATAATAAAGGGTGTAAATGTATTTTTGCGCCTCTGTAAATTTGCCGAATACCTTTTCAGGGTCTTCGGCCTTTTCCGTTTTTGCCTGCAAGACCGCCGAAACGCCCTCGAATAGGGTTTCCGGGTCGGAACTCTCCGCTTTTTCACGCGTTAAGAAAGAAAACTCATCCTTGAGAGCTTTCTTTCTGTCATATTCTCTCAAAAGAGCGTCACGCTCGTTGTTGTGCTTTTTAGCCGCCGCCGAGGCTTTGCTAAGTACAAATACCGTAATGACGCACAGGACGATAAGAAGCAGCCACAAGTACCAATATTCCACTATTATTCCTCCGTCAGGATTTTATATATGTCGCTCTTTTTGATTCCGGTGAGCTTTGCCGCGTTTTTTGCCGCCTCGTTTTTTGACATTCCGTCATCTGTGAATTCTCTTGCCTTCGCGACGGCGGACTCCACCGTGTAAATCTCCGGAGCGGCCTGCGGCGCTCCCTCTATAACTAATACGAATTCACCCTTGATAGGTATGCTTTCATATTCTTCGCACGCTTTTTTGAGCGTGGTGCGTTCAACATTTTCGTGGATTTTCGTAAGCTCTTTAATAATCGCTATACGGCGGTCGCCGAGGCAGTCATAAAGGTCCTTAAGCGTGCGTAAAAGCTTGTGCGGAGCCTCGTAAAACACCATGGTGCGTTTTTCATCCTTAATGCTGTCAAGATGCTCGGCGCGACTCTGCTTATTTACGCTCAAAAAGCCTTCAAACGTAAATCTGCCGGACGGCAGCCCCGACAGCGCCACGGCTGTGGCAAATGCGGTGGGGCCGGGGACGGATACAACATTTACTCCCGATGCAATGCAGATGTCAACAAGGTCCTGACCGGGGTCGGAAATTGCCGGCATACCTGCGTCCGTGACAAGAGCACAGCTTTCTCCGCCGAGAATAGGCGCAAGAATTATTTCGTCGCGCTCACGGCGGTTGTGCTCAAAATAGCTGATGAGCGGCTTTTTTATGTCAAATCTGTTTAAAAGCTTCAGGGTGACTCTTGTGTCCTCCGCCGCTATAAAATCGCAGTTTCTGAGGCACTCTGCGGCACGGGGAGAAAAATCCGAGAGGTTGCCTATCGGAGTGCCGACAACGTAAAGCTTTCCCGTCATTACATATCCTCCCTGTATTTACCTAAAATTCTTGTCATTTCGTCGGACAAAACGTCCTTGCTCTTGTATATAAAAAGATTGTTTTTGACCGTTATGCCCGTTTTTCCGCCGAGTCTGCCCTCTACAAGGCACAGCCACGGAGCCTTTTCGGGTGAAGCTGCAACAAGGCGCAGCGCTTTCGGCTCGATTTTATATTCCTTCATTGCCTCCATCGTCTCAAAAAGGCGCTCGGGTCGTATACAAATGCATAGCTTGCCGCCGAATTTCAGAAGTTTCGATGCGGCTTTTGTTATGTCGCGCAGATTACACAGCGTTTCGTGACGGGCTATTTTTTCGTTTTCCTTTTGGCTTTTTATTCCGGCGTTTTCCGCCTTATACGGCGGATTCATCGTTATAACGTCGAATTTTCCGCACGGAAATATCCGCGGAGCTTCTTTCAAATCAGCATTGTACACAAAGAGCTTGTCCTGCAAATCGTTTGCCTTGACGGAGCGCGTAAGCTGACTGCACGCCTTTTCCTGGATTTCGACTGCCGATATTTCTTTTCCGCAGCCGTCCCTGCACCAGAGCATGGGAATTATGCCGCAGCCCGTACCGAAGTCGCAGCATACGTCATATCGTTTCGGCGACGCAAAGTCGGCAAGCAGCAGCGCGTCCGTGCCGAAGGTGTGCTCCTTTGAGACGATAAGCCCCAAGTCCCTGCTGAGATATTCGATATGTTCGTCTTTGTTAAGTGTAATTTCGGTCATTTATCTGTCCCATTTTTCGCAAAGCGCAATTATCTGATCCGCAAATTTTGCAAGATCCTTGTTTGCACCGCCCTCATTATGTGCCACAACCGTTTGGAGACGCTTTTGTGCCGAGAGCAGTCTCTCATAAACCGTGCTTACGCGGCGAGAGGCGTTTTGCGAGGCTGTATTTTTAACTATCTTTTCGCGGTTTCCCTCAACGAGAACCTTGTTTTCGGTGAGGCTGTATTCTTCGCCGTTGTACGGGGCGCTCGCTGAAAGCCCCAGTTCGTCGCGAAGACGTGCGGCGTATATTTCGCACACCGTGTCCTCGCCGTGATTTACAAATACGTGCTTTGGCGGAGCTTTAAAGCTTTTCATCCACTTTAACAAGCCCTCGTTGTCGGCGTGACCGCTTATGCCGTGAAGCTGCTCTATTTCCGCACTTATATGGATTTTTTCGTCAAAGAGCTTTACGTCCGTCGCACCGTCGGTTATGGCTCTGCCGAGTGTTCCTACGGCTTGGTAGCCGACGAATAAAATCGTACATTCGGGTCGCCACAAATTGTGCTTTAGGTGGTGGCGGATTCTGCCGGCCTCGCACATTCCGCTCGCCGAAATTATGACCTTCGGAGCGGGATCTGAGTTTATTGCTTTTGATTCCTCACTTGTCACGGAGACATAAAGGTTAGGAAAGGCTATCGGATTTATACCGTTTTCGATAAGCGACGCCGCCTCGTCGTCAAAGTCGGAATAGCTGTCGCAAAAAACGTTGGTGGCCTCAACTGCAAGGGGACTGTCCACATATACGGGGAAGTCGTTGTAGTTTTTGAGCATACGCTCTTCCTTTATCTGCCTTATAAAGTATAAAAGCTCTTGAGTTCTGCCGACGGCAAACGACGGTATAACTACATTGCCGCCGCGTGCAAAGGTGCGGTCAAGTATGGGCACGAGCTGCGATATGTATTCGAGTCTTCCGCCGAGACTGCCGTCGCCGTAGGTGCTTTCGGTTATGACGTAGGTGGCGTCGGTAATATACTGCGGGTCGCGTATTATCGGCTGCTCGGTATTGCCTATGTCGCCGGAAAAAACTATTTTTTCGGTTTCTCCGTTTTCGGTGACGTTTATTGTAATGCTCGATGAGCCCAAAAGATGACCTGCATCGGTAAAGCTTATGGATACACCGTCAAAAACGTGATAATCCACACCGTATTCGCACCTCAAAAACTGAGAACAGCATTTTTGAGCGTCCTCTACGGTGTAGAGCGGAACATATCCTGCTTCGCCCGAACGTTTTGCCCTTCGGTTGCGCCATTGTGCTTCAAACTGCTGTATGTGCGCAGAATCTTCAAGCATAATTCTGCAGAGCTTCGCTGTGGACGCGGTTGCGTAAATCGGCCCTTTGTATCCGTTCGCCGTAAGGTACGGCAGCTTGCCGGAATGGTCTATGTGAGCATGGGTCAGAAAAATGCAGTCTATATCGGCGGGAGATACGGGAATATCCCGATTTTTATATGTGTCGGGTCCTTGCTCCATACCGCAGTCAATCAAAATGTTCTTGCCGCAGGCGGTGAGAAGCGTGCAGCTTCCCGTGACTTCGTGTGCGGCTCCTAAGAATATAAGATTCATATTTTCCGCTCCTTTTTAAATGGTGGCGCCCATCGCCGATGCCTTTTTTATTATGGTAACATAAATTATCGCAAAAATCCAGTATTAAGCCGCTGCGGGATAAATAAAAAGGCACGGCAGTAAGAACTACTGCCGTGCCTTGTAAAACATGTATTTGTTTTGTCGCCAAAGCTTATTTTACGGTCTGCTTTTTGGCTTTGTTCTTTATAACGGCACGCTCTATTGCCTTGACAATTTCAACGAGAGGAATTATCAGGAACGCAAGACCGAGAGCCGTGAAGAATTCGCGAGCGTCAATGGTTGTGAAATCAAAAGCGTCTGCAAGGAACGGTACTTCTATAACGAGCGCAGTTGTTATGAGGGAAAGTACGGTTGACCCGAAAATGTATTTGTTGAAGCTGCCGTGAAGGAGCATTGATACGGTTGAGCCATGCTGCGAACGCATATTAAACGAGTGGAATATTTCGCACATTGACATTGTAAGGAATGCCATGGTCATACCGTCGGCACTTTCGGTAATTTCCCATCTGCCTGCCTCCATAAAGTGGCCTATGAAGTAAGCGGCAAGTGTCAGAAGCGTTACGAAAAGCCCTTGGTATACTACGTCAAAGCCGACGCCGCCTGCAAAAATGCCGTCCGATGATTTACGCGGCGGACGTTTCATAAGGTCCTTTTCGCCCTTCTCCATACTGAGGGCGAGGGCCGGGAAGCAGTCGGTAACAAGGTTTATCCAGAGAAGATGTACGGGCTTTAATATTGTGAAGCCGAGCAGGTTGGCTGTGAAAATAGCCATTACCTCGCTGAGATTTGACGAGAGCAGGAATTGAATTGACTTCCTTATGTTGTCGTAAATTCGTCTGCCCTCTTCCACAGCAGATACTATGGTGGCGAAGTTATCGTCGGCAAGGACCATATCCGCAACGTTCTTTGTTACATCAGTACCTGTAATGCCCATGCCTACGCCTATGTCCGCGCTCTTAATGGAGGGGGCGTCGTTTACGCCGTCACCCGTCATTGCCGTTATCATACCGCGGCTCTTCCAGGCATTTACTATTCTTACCTTATGCTCGGGCTGAACTCTGGCATATACCGAGTACTGTGTGACCTTTTCTTTGAAGTCCTCATCGGAAATATCATCAAGCTTCGCGCCGGTTATGGCCTCGCTCTTGTCCTTTATAATGCCGAGCTCCAAGGCTATTGCAACAGCGGTGTCCTTGTGGTCGCCGGTTATCATTATGGGTCTTATGCCGGCACCGCGACATTCCTCGATTGCCGCCTTAACTTCGGGTCTTACGGGGTCTATCATACCTACAAGGCCACAGAAGACGAGCTCATTTTCGATATTATCGGGCGACTGATCCTCGGGAACACATGACAGCTGCTTGTAGCCGCAGGCGAGAACTCGAAGTGCTCTGTCGGCAAATTCCTTATTTTTTTTGAGCACGGCATCTCTGTCTGCGTCCGTAAGAGGGCTGACTTCGCCGTTTTTGAATATCCTTGTGCAGTGCTTTAATATCTCGTCGGGAGCCCCCTTGGTGAACTGTAATATTCCGTCCGCAGTCTTGTGAATTGTGGACATCATTTTACGATTTGAGTCAAATGGTGCCTCGCCGACTCTCGGCGCGCTCTTCAGAAGCTCGTTTTTATTCATACCGAGCGACATAGAGTATGCCACAAGAGCCATTTCCGTGGGCTCGCCTACAAGATTGCCGTCATCGTCAAGATTTACGTCCGTGCAGAGAGCCATGCCCTCTGCAAGCATTTTTTCGTTGTCACAGTAATGCTCGACTACGGTCATCTTGTTCTGAGTGAGCGTACCGGTTTTATCAGAGCAGATTATCTGTGCGCAACCGAGAGTTTCAACTGCGGTGAGTTTGCGGATGATGGCATTTTTCTTTGACATATTGGTAACGCCTATCGAAAGCACAACCGTTACTACCGCCGCAAGACCCTCGGGGATAGCGGCAACCGCGAGCGATACGGCGAGCATAAACGAGCCAAGCAGGAAGTCAAGATTCATTTCCGTGCCTGTTACAAGAGCTCTGACTATATCGAAGGCGAACATAAATACGCATATTCCGAGAACTATGAAACTGAGAATTTTTGAGAGCTGACCGAGCTTTTTCTGAAGCGGCGTCTGCTCATCCTTTGCGCTTGACAGAGCACCTGCTATTTTGCCCATTTCGGTGTCCATACCGATGCTTGTTATAACAGCCTTGCCTCGGCCGTAAACAACGGTTGAACCCATATACATCATATTTTTTCGGTCGCCGAGGGGGACGTCTTTTTGCCCCTCAAGGCCTATTGCCTTTATGAATTTGTTGACGGGTACGGATTCACCCGTAAGTGCCGATTCCTCGATTTTAAGGCTTGCACTTTCAAAAATTCTGCCGTCCGCCGGAACAGCGTCGCCCGCTTCAAGCAGTACAACGTCGCCTACGGTAAGGTCCTCACTCGGTATTTCGCATACCTTGCCGTCGCGCAAGACCTTTGTTGTTGCGGCTGCCATTTTTTGAAGAGCCTCTATGGCCTTTTCGGCCTTGCTCTCCTGATATACGCCGAGTATGGCATTAACTATTACGACGAACATTATAATGATAACGTCCGATGGGAATTCTTTTTGCAATACGGAGGTTATTGCCGATATTACCGCCGCGGCAATGAGGATGATTATCATCGGGTCGGCAAACTGCGAGAGAAAACGCAGTATCAGCGGCGTTTTCTTGCCCTCGGCAAGCTTGTTTTTGCCGGTTTCGGCAGAACGCCGGCGTGCCTGCTCGGAAGTGAGACCGTTTTCGGTGCTTTTTACTTCGCCGAAAACCTCGGAAGAGCTTTCAAGATAGTATTTCATTTTTTTCCTCCCTGTTTTTTAAAAAAGAGCAGCCGCTTTTTTAAGAAAAAAGACCTTCGACAGAATTTAGCTCTGCCGAAGGTCTTGCTACCTTAATAAGGCTCGGTGACCAGAAGCCGAAAGGCAACATGATGTTGACCACCGGGTAAAAGCTACTCCCCTTCATAAGGAATATCTTAAGTGCGATAATAACAGAAAAATGAACTTTTGTCAAGTATTTTTAAAATAATAGCTTATCCCTCGCCGAATAAAACATAATTGTTGACATTTCGGCTGTCAAGCTCAGAAATAATCGAGCTGTCGTCAATGACCGGTATAAATCCGCCGGTCTGATAGTTTTCGTCAAGCTTTGAGCTTAAGAGCGGTATACAGTCCGTAACCAGAGCTTTTTCATCGGTGGTTTCGGCGGAATATGTTTTTTCTCCGTAAGCAAAGCCGTCTCTCTGCGACGATTTTCTGAAGTCCACAGCCACAAAATCGGCGGCACTGTCAAAGAGAGAGCCGTCATAGCGGGCGGTGTTTCCGCCGAGCGCGTCCGCGGCGCTGAGCATAACGCAGAGCGGCTTGTCGCCGAGCACATTTTTAACCTTTTCTATAAATGAATGTAAAACCGCGTTGCGGCTCTCTATGCTCTTTTCTTCACCCGAAAATACTGCCTTGTCGAGGTAAATACTCTCGGGAAATTCCACGGAATCGAGTATAACGGCGTCAACTCCGAGAGAGGAAATCTCGCTCACAATGCTCAAAAGGTATTTCTCCGCGACGGGGGAATACGGGTTCAGCCACGGCTCGCCGTCGTGCTGAGCGCTGTTGTCGAGCCACAGTGTGCCGTCCGAATTTGTCACGGCGGCAGCGGCGCCGAGATGCGATGCGGCAACGCTGTCCTCATAGCAATAAATTCTTGCGATTATTTTATAGCCGGCACTTTTAAGCCTGTCGATTGTCGCAATCGTGTTCTGATAAGCCTTGGACGACGCACCTATGTCGTTCGCCGTACCGACGGAGGATACGTAATTGAGATAGCCGTCCTTCGTTTTAAAATCTATCACAACGGCATTCGCTTTTGTTTCGGTGAGCTCCGTTTTAAAAAGGTCAAAGGCTATACCGCCGTCAAGAACGTCGTCGGGCATATAAAGAGCGCGCAGCTTGCCGTCATATTCGGCGGGAACGCCCGTAAGCTCATGCTCATACGGCTTTTTCGACAGGTTAATAGAAACCGTGGCGACAACAAATATGAGCACAAAAAATAATACAAGAAAAACCGAAAAGACGATTTTTTTGCGTTTTTCCTTTTTCTTTCGGGTGCGGCTTTCGCCTATCGCATATGATGTACCCGAGCGTCTGCCCGGATAATTTTTTGAAAACGGATAATAGCTCTTTTTACGGGGCTTAATATCTCTGTTGTCAAACGCCATTTTCTACGGTCCTTTACAATGATAATCCTTTGCCTGAGACGCCCGAAAAAGCGAGCGCCAAAATCGAAACATATATAAATACTGCCGGCGTGCCCTTAAAGCATTCCGGAATATTTTTGTTTTCTACCAAGCGGCGCAGCCCGAAATTTATCATAAGCACCGCAACTATAAAGGCAAGTCCGGAGCCTATACCTACGCCTATCGCCTCGGCTATGCCGAAGGTCGCGCGGTAATTTATAAACGGTACGGCAAGCACAAGGGTATTGAATGCCGCCACGCCGAGACGCCTTACGGTTCGCTTTTTGGCCTTGAAAACAGCCTTCAGCAAAATGAGCATAAGAACATATAAAATGCATATCACAAGCAGGAAAATAAGCGAATGCTGTATTTCGCTGAGCGCACTTATAAACGGTATCTGCTCAAGCAGTACGCAAAAAATACTGCCGAATGTCGAAAAGAATGTGATAAACGCCGTGAGCGGGAAAAGCTGCTTCGGCTTCGCCGCCATTCTGACAGCCTCCGAGGCACCGTAGCCGCCGGTAAAAATCAGGTTTTGAAGCACAAATGCGTACATCGCCGCCGAAAAAAGATTTGCTATGACACTCATTTGTCTTCACCGCCCTTCGGTTGTTGTGTTTCCGCGCCGCCGTCCTTTTCCGGGCTTTTGTCCGTGTCGCTATGTGACGCTGAGCTGCCGTCAAAAGCAGTGTACTGCTTGTATTTCTCAAGCTCCGAGAGTATCTCTTCGAATTCGGAGGAGGAGCCGAAGTTTTTGTCTTTTTGCCGCTCGGTGTCGGCGGCACTGCTTCTGCTCGCGCCGTTTTTGCCTGTACCTTTTTTGCTCTTTGCCGGAGCGGACGCGGTCTTTTTGACGGATAATGACGGAGCTTTTCGCTTAGCCGCGGAGCTTTTCCTTTTGTCGGTGCGAGGCTTTTCCTTTTCGCCTTGCGGCTCTTCCTCTCCGATTTCAAAAAAGTCAAGGTCGGTGTCGAGAAATTCGCGCAGCTTTATAACGTGCGACTGCTTGACTTCGGAGAGGTCAAACGAGGCGTCGGGATGCTTTCCGGGGTATTTTTTGTTTATTATCGCCTTTAACGCCGCAGCCATAAAGCCGAGCAGTAAAAATCCGCCGAACGGCATTAAAAGACCCGGCAGCTTTACCGGAATGTTCAGTTTTACGCTGTAAACCGTGCCGCTGCCGAGTATTTCACGGACAACGCCAACTATAAGTATTACCGCGGCATAGCTGAAGCCTGCCGAAACGGCATCGAGAGCCGTGGCCTTAAAATTG
>OGHC01001371.1_pt1 | contig 10800 bp, 7 predicted proteins | sample 1571381 | NCBI WGS metagenome assembly OGHC01 (sample SAMEA2581945, study PRJEB24529) | metagenome | biome: Human gut stool | place: China | collected 2011 | reverse complement strand
AAAAAAGCCGGTACAATTATCACATTCTCAACAATCATCTTATGGTTCTTAATGAACTTTGGATGGACGGACGCTGGCTTTGGAATGTTAAGTTTTGATGGTCTGGAAGGTGCAACACTTGAGGCTGCACAGGCAGAATGTATTCTTGCAAAAGTTGGTTCCGCAATCGCATGGATTTTTGCACCTCTTGGATGGACACAGAGTGGTAACGGCTGGAAGATGTCAGTTGCAGCAGTCAGCGGTCTGATTGCAAAAGAAAACGTCGTAGCAACATTTGGTATGTTATTTGGTTTTGCAGAAGTTGCAGAAGATGGTGCCGAGTTCTGGGGTAATCTTGCAGCTGTTATGACTCCGGTAGCTGCATATGGCTATCTGGTATTCAACCTCTTATGTGCACCTTGCTTCGCTGCAATGGGAGCAATCAAGAGAGAGATGAATAATGCAAAATGGTTCTGGTTTGCAATCGGATATCAGTGCGGTCTCGCATACGTAGTATCCTTATGTATCTATCAGATCGGTACATTGATCACAACAGGTACGTTCGGCATTGGAACAGTTGTTGCATTCATACTGATCGCTTGTCTGTTATATCTGTTATTCAGACCTTATAAAGAGAGCGATACATTAAAAGTAAATGTAAAAGGCATGGCAGGCGCAAGATAAGCACTGCTTCTAAGGTGGCTGCCGTGTGTGTTGACATGGCAGCCATATTCATAATAAGAAGGAAAATCCTCTGCTCCTGCAGAGGCACATGCTATGCAGGCATAGCAGGCATTTTCCTTCGGAAAACAAGGAGGAAAATCCTCTGCTCCTGCAGTGGCAGTCGCATTTTCCTTCGGAAAACAAGGAGGATTATCTTATGGGAACAGTTGTAACGGGAGCAGTAGTTGTGGTAATTGTGGGACTTATCATCCGCAGCATGGTTCGCGATAAGAAAAACGGAAAATCCCTTCAGTGCGGAGGCGATTGTGGGAAGTGCGGAGGGCACTGTCATTAATATAGGAGGAGACCATGACGGCAGGAGTAAACAGTCAGAAAAAGAAAAATCATGAAACGGCAAATTACCACAGAACCCAGATGCAGAAAGAAATTGTCATTCAAAGATTGAGAGAACAGGGTTGTCGTATTACCAAGCAGCGTCTGATGCTGCTGGACGTGATTCTCAATGAAGATTGTTCTTGCTGCAAGGAAATCTATTACAGAGCAGCAGAAGTTGATCCGGGAATCGGGGCGGCAACTGTTTATCGCATGGTCAATTTATTAGAAGAAATCGGGGCTATCAGTAGAAAAAATATGTATCGTATCGCATGTGGGGCGGTATGTGACAGAGAAAAGGCATGTACGATCGAACTTGATGATGATACCATAAAGGAATTATCGGCACCAAGCTGGAATGCGGTAGGGCTTGCAGGTTTGAAAGCATGTGGTTATATCGATAAACAAAGAATTAAAAGCGTCGTAGTACAGTCCTGCGACTGTGAGGAAGCGGGCTGACAGATCAGAAAAACATTGCAGGAATTAAAGCAGTGTGGATGAAAAAATCATATGTAGTAATATGACAAAGCGGTGTGGAGCAGGGATGTTTCATGTGCAGAAATGGAGAAATTCATGTTTAAGATTACAGTGGATGTGGATGGAATGCAGTGTGGGATGTGTGAAAATCATGTGAATGAAGCGGTTCGCGGCGCATTTCCGGTCAAAAAAGTATCTTCCTCTCACAGTAAAGAACAGACCGTGATCATCACGAAGCAGGATATTGATGAGCAGGAATTAAAGGCTGTCATTGACGGGACAGGTTATGAGTCAGGTGCAGTCAGAAAAGAGCCATATGAGAAAAAAGGGCTGTTTGGATTTTTGAAATAACAGAAGAAAACAGCCATTGTATAGAAAAATGGAAAACGCGGGAATCTGCAGAGAGGATTCCTGCGTTTTTTATAAGAAAGTGCGTCTTATGAATTAAAAAGTACACAAAAATATCCGGTAATTTTCTGATATATTGAAAATTTTTTTGACCATAGTATATCTGCAAAGGACAGGTCATGAATCTGTTATTTTAAGGACATATTTTGTATAACTATTTTCAGATAACCTTTATAGTTAAGGTATCATAGCAATAGAAAGCAGGAATGAAATAGTATAATTATGGAGGGGCAGTATGAAATACGGATATTTTGATGAAAGTAAAAAAGAATATGTGATCACAAGACCGGATACACCGGCACCATGGGTCAACTATCTTGGTTCGCCGGAGTATGGAGCAATTATATCCAATAATGCAGGGGGATATAGTTTTGCAAAATCAGGAGCAAACGGAAGAATTTTAAGGTATGTCTTTAACCAGTTTGATGAACCGGGCAGATATATTTATATCAGGGATAATGAAAACAGAGATTACTGGTCTGCATCATGGCAGCCGGTTGGAAAAAGTTTAGATACTTATAAGAGCGAGTGCCATCATGGCACTGCATATACAAAGATGAAAGCTGTGTATGACGGTATCAGTTCAGAAGTGCGGTACTATGTTCCGTTAGATCAGTCATATGAAGTGTGGAATCTTGGCATTACAAACGATTCTGACCGGGAAAGGGAGCTGACCGTGACCGGTTATGCGGAATTTACGAATAACAGTAATTATGAGCAGGATCAGGTAAATCTCCAATATTCACAGTTTATCACAAGGACAGTTTTCTGTGAAAACCGCATCCGCCAGATGATCCATGCAAATCTTGATAAGATTGAAAATGGAAAAGAAATTGACCATAAGACCGTGATCAACCGGTTTTTCGGACTTGCTGGGGCAAAAGCTGATTCCTGGTGTGGAGAAAAAGAAGAATTCCTTGGCAGATATCATGGATATGGAAATCCCAAAGGGGTAGAAGACGGCGTTTTAAATAACAGGGGAAATTATAATGAAAACGGCTGCGGAGCCATTTCCACCGTACTTCATCTGAAACCGGGAGAAACCAGGGAAATCGCGTTTCTTGTGGGAATGAAAGAAGACGATGAGGCGGCTGAAATTGTAGCAGGATATGAGAACACAGAGGAAGTATGTAAAAAAGAACTGGAAGAACTGACGGCATACTGGCATGGAAAACTTTCCCATTTCCAGGTTAAGACACCGAGCAAGGAATTTGACACTATGATCAATACCTGGAATGCATATAACTGCTTTATGACATTTATCTGGTCAAGAGCGGCATCTTTTACTTATTGCGGTTTAAGAAATGGATATGGTTACCGCGATACGGTACAGGATATTCAGGGTGTGATTCATCTGGCACCGGAAATGGCAGTAGATAAAATCCGTTTTATGCTCTCCGCACAGGTGGATAACGGAGGAGGACTTCCACTGGTTAAATTTACACACAATCCAGGACATGAAGATACACCGGACGATGCTTCTTATGTACAGGAAACAGGACATCCGGCTTACCGGGCAGATGATGCACTCTGGCTGTTCCCGACAGTATACAAATATGTATCAGAAACGGGCGATACTGCATTTATGGATGAGGTAATTCCATTTGCAAATAAAGATGAAGGAACGGTTTATGAACATTTGAAACGTGCGATTGATTTTTCCATGAACCATCTAGGAAAGCACAGCATGCCAGCCGGACTCTATGCAGACTGGAATGACTGTTTAAGACTTGGAAAAGATGGAGAGTCAACGTTTGTTGCATTTCAGTTTTATTATGCAATGACAATTTTACGCATTTTTGCAGAACATAAAAAGGATACGGAATACATTGCATTTCTGGATGAAAACCAGAAAAAGTTAGGAAATCTGATCCAGGAACTCTGCTGGGATGAAGACAGATTTATCCGTGGATTTACGGAGAGTGGAGAGACGATTGGAAAACGTACTGATCCGGAAGCAAATATGTGGTTAAACCCTCAGAGCTGGGCGGTGATCAGCGGACTTGCAGATGAGAAACAGGCAGACTGTGCATTACAGCAGGTTTATGACAGGTTAAACACGGAATATGGAGCGGTTTTAATGGATCCTCCATACCATGAACATGCATTTGACGGGGCTCTTGCAGTTATTTACAATGCCGGAACAAAAGAAAATGCCGGTATTTTTTCGCAGTCGCAGGGCTGGATCATTTTAGCGGAAGCATTAAGAGGACATGGGGAGAGGGCATTTACTTATTTTATGGAGAACGCTCCGGCAGCGCAGAATGACAAGGCAGAGATCCGCAGATTAGAGCCATACTGTTATGGGCAGTTTACGGAAGGAAAAGACAGTCCGAATTTTGGACGATCCCATGTACACTGGCTGACTGGGACAGCATCAACGGTTATGGTGGGCTGTGTGGAGGGAATCCTTGGCATGCGTCCTGACCTTTATGGACTTCGCATTGCACCGTCGATTCCGAAAGAATGGGAGATGTTTGAGATAGATAAAGATTTCAGGGGATGTCATCTGCATATTACCGTAAAAAATCCGGGACATGCCGAGAGCGGCTGCAAAAAACTTTTCGTGAATGGACAGGAGATGAAAGATAATTATATTCCGCAGACTGTGCTTACTGATGAGACAGACATAGAACTGATTATGTCGTAAAAAATATGTCATGTAAAGAAGGGAGAGTCTTATGAACAAGATAGAATTTACAGATAAAAATGGAACCTTCCGTATTCATAATCCGGAAAATTACAGCGGGTTGTATCTTCCGCTGGCAGGTGAAACAGGGTTAAAATCCAGTATCACGCCAAATCTCGGAGGAGACAGCAAGACAGATCAGAATCATTTTCTGTTAGAACCTGTCAGTATTGAAAATTTACATAATAACCGCAATACGAGAAATTTCTGGTGTCGTATTGAAAATAAGGGCTGCTGGTCCGTCTGTGGTTCCTCGGCGAAGCAGGAAGCGGCAAAATTTACAAAGGATCAGGATGAAAGCATATTAGAAGCTGGTTTTATGTGGCAGAAACTGACGAGAATATCCAGAGAATATGAAATGAAAGCAGAAACCACTTCCTTTGTTACGATAGATGGGACAATGGAAGTAATGATGACAGAACTGACCAATACAGCGGATCAGGAACAGAAGATTACACCGGTTGCTGTGATTCCGCTTTATGGACGGAGTGCAGACAATATCAGGGATCATCGTCATGTGACGTCGCTACTGCACAGAATTGAAACAAAAACATATGGCGTGGAGGTGTGCCCGGTGCTTTCCTTTGATGAGAGGGGCCATCAGAAAAATCAGACGGTCTATTTTGTATATGGATCTACAGGAGAGGGAGAGGCGCCGGAAAAATTCTATCCGACAACGGAAATGTTTATCGGGGAAGGGGGAAGTTACCTGAATCCCGAAGCGGTAAGAATGGATAAGGACGGTGTTCTGGCAGGAACAAAACTGCAGGGAAAAGAGGCAGCAGGTGGAATGCGTTTCGCACCGGTTACCTTAAAACCACAGGAGACAGTCACGTATCTGGTACTTGCAGGGGTTTCCGGGGAAAAACAGAATATTGAGAAAATGACATCTGCTTACCGTACGAAAAAACAGATCGAGGAGGCATTTGAAGCCGTAAAAAAACACTGGACGGACAAAGTAAATGTTGATTTTTCAACGGGTGATACAAACATTGATAATTATTTAAAATGGATCTGTTTTCAGCCGGTTCTGCGCCGCATTTATGGCTGTTCATTTTTACCATATCATGATTATGGCAAAGGAGGACGTGGCTGGAGAGATCTCTGGCAGGACTGTCTTGCTCTGCTGATCATGGAGCCGTCAGTAGTACGCCAGATGATCGTTGACAATTATGGCGGTGTAAGGATGGATGGAACGAACGCAACGATCATTGGCAGCAGACAGGGAGAATTTATTGCAGACCGCAATAACATTACACGCGTATGGATGGATCATGCATTCTGGCCGTTTGTGACGACAAAATTATACCTGGATCAGACAGGAGATCTTGATATTTTGCTGGAGAAGGTAACCTATTTCAAAGATCTGCAGACAAAAAGAGGTACTGCACATGATAATAACTGGGATCATGCATATGGAAATAAACAGCGCACAGCAGGTGGAAATATTTATTTTGGAACAATTTTAGAACATATTTTACTGCAGAATCTATGTGCTTTTTATGATGTCGGAGAGCATAATGAGATGAGACTGCACGGTGCGGACTGGAATGATGCACTTGACATGGCATGGGAAAAAGGCGAGAGTGTGGCATTTACGTGTGCATATGCTGGAAATTTAAAAGACATTGCAGATTGTCTGAAGCATATGGAAGAGAAAACCGGGATCAGTAAAATTGAAATGGCAGAAGAGATGAAATGTCTGCTTGCGGAAGGAACAGAATTATATGAAAGTCCGGACAGAAAGCAGAAACTGCTGGACGAATATACCAGCCTCTGCGAACATAATGTAAAAGGAGGCATGATCCTGGTTTCCACAGAACAGATACGAAAGAATCTTGTGGAGAAGGCAGAGTGGCTGATGCAGCATATCAGAGAGAAAGAATGGATCAGTGCCGGGGATGATATGGGTTGGTTTAACGGATATTATGACAATCATGGAAATGCGGTTGAGTACAGTAAAAAGGATGAAGTCCGCATGATGCTGACAGGACAGGTGTTCGCAGTCATGAGCAAAACTGCGGGAGAGGAACAGGTAAAAGAAATCTGCAGGAGTGCAGACAAATTTCTGTTTGATCAGAAAGCCGGTGGATATCGTCTGAATACAGATTTTAAAGAGGAGAAATTTGATCTCGGAAGAATGTTTGGATTTGCCTATGGGGAAAAAGAAAATGGTGCAGTGTTTTCCCATATGACAGTCATGTATGCGAATGCACTGTATCAGAGAGGATTTATCCGGGAGGGACATAAAGTTCTGCAGACACTTTTAGAAGCCGCAATGAATTTTGAAAACAGTAAAATGTACCCGGGACTGCCGGAGTATTTTGATAATGAAGGCAGAGGACTTTATGCATATCTGACAGGTGCGGCGAGCTGGTATATGCTGACGATGATCACAGAGGTATTTGGTGTAAAAGGAGATCTTGGAGATCTGGTGATCGCACCATCTCTGCTGCCGGAACAGTTTGATGAAAAAGGCAGTGCTGGATTGAAGCTGGAATTTGCCAGGAAGAAATTTGAGATCATAATGCATAATCCGGAAAAGAAGGACTTAAGAATAGAGCAGATCAGACGGGCAGTGTGCGATGAGAAAGTCGTATTGGAACCGGAGCCGGAATATGGTGTACGGTTAAGGAAGAGTGTGATTGAAACACTTGACCAAAAAAAATGTCACAGAATTGATGTGTTTTTTCAAGAGTAACATGTAAAAATGACTGATAGGGTGAGAGAAGCAGCATACAGATTTTGTATGCTGCTTTTTTTGGAAAACATGCATTACCACATGGATTTATAATATTTATCCCGGTATTTTTTGGGCGTCAGTCCGGTATAGTTTTCAAAAATCTGAATGAAATGACTCTGTGAGGAGAAAGAAAGATAGTTTGCGATGTCGACGATCGGTTTGTCAGAATACCGCAGCAGATGAGTTGCCTTTTCAATCTTTTTTTCACGGATATAATCGCTGATGGATATGCCGAGGTTCTGTTTGAAAACGCGCGAGAGATAACTTTCAGACAGACCGGTATATTCAGCTAAAGTGGTTATGGTAATGCGTTCTTTGATGTGTGTATAGATGTAATCCACACATTGCATGACCGGTTTCGAGAGTATAGAACTTTTTTTCTGTAAAATCATTTTTCCGGTAAAATCTTTTACCATTTCATGATGCAGATCTGCCACCTGCCGGACGGTGGTACACGAATCCATCCTTAAAATATAAAAATCACTCAGGCGGTAAGCCTGCTCCGGCTCTAATCCGCCATCAATACAATAGCGCGTGATCATAGCGGTAGTGACAACAAAATGATATTTAATATTTGTAAGCGGATTACGGGAAAGGACACCGGTACCCTTTAAGTCGATGAAGGCATCTTCCTTACAGTTTCGTATCACAGAATCCATGTCACCGGTTTTGACAGCATTGTAAAAAGAATATTCAACAGTCGGGGAACGGTGCAGCATATCGTATTCACTGTTGGCTAATTCTGTGTGATACCATTCTTTTGAAAGTTCCATAGCATTACTCCTGTTTTTTATTTTCGCATTATTATGTCATGAATCTGATATTTTTTCAAGTGATTTAATATAATGCAGAGCTGAAATCCGGTAATATATCACTTGTAAACAAGACAGGAACACAAAAGATAAAGTGTTCCAAAGGTGCTTATAAAAAGGGAGGAAAAGTAAATGAAACGAAGAATCGTAAGTATGATGCTTGTGGCAGCAATGGGGACAGCTTTATTGGCAGGCTGTGGAGAAAATACAGCAAACAGCAGCACAGCAGAGACATCCAATGACACAGCAAAAGAAGACACTGCGCCGGTAACAGAGACAGCAGATACAGACGCAGAGACAGGTACTTCTGATGAGGGAAAAGTATTGAATATCTACTGCTGGAATGAGGAGTTCAAGAGTCGTCTGACAGATCATTATCCTGGATATACAGAGGTAGATGCAACCACAGGTACGATCGGTGATGTAACAGTAAAATGGAACATTACTCCGAGTGATGATATGGCATATCAGAATAACCTGGATGCAGCCTTATTAAAGCAGTCTGATGCAGCAGCAGATGATAAAATTGATATCTTCCTGGTAGAAGCTGATTATGCATTGAAATATGTTGATACCGACTACACAATGGCAGTGACAGACCTTGGTATTACCGATGAAGATCTTTCTAAACAGTATCAGTACACCAAAGATGTTGTTACCAATTCTGATGGTGTATTAAAAGGTCTTTCATGGCAGGGCTGTCCTGGCGTATTATTCTATAACAGAGATGCAGCAAAAGAAGTTTTAGGTTCTGATGATCCGGCTGAGGTTCAGAATTATGTAAAAGACTGGGATACATTTAATAATACAGCAAAGAAGATGAAAGATGCAGGTTATAGCATCACATCTTCTGTAAATGATACTTACCGTGTATATTCCAATAATGTTTCTTCCAAATGGGTTGTAGATGGCAAGATCAATATTGATGACAACATTATGAAATGGGTGGATGATTCCAAAGAGCTTGTTGATGCGGGAGAAACAGGAACATATGATATGTGGAGCGATGACTGGAAGAAAGGCTTCTATCCGGAAGGAAATGTATTCTGCTACTTTGGACCTGCATGGTTAGTAAACTTCTCAATGGCAGCAGATACCGAAGGCAGTATCGGTTACAACGGCGGCTGGGGTGCAACCGAAGGACCACAGGGCTTTTTCTGGGGTGGTACATGGATCTGTGCAGCAACAGGAACGGATAACCAGAGTCTTGTAAAAGATATCTTGCTTCAGATGACAACCAATGATGATGTTATGAGAGAGATCATCGAGAAAGATGATGACTTTGTAAACAACCAGGATGTAATCGTTGAGATGGCAGACAGCTCTTACGCAAGTAAAATCTTAGGCGGACAGAATCCACTTGGTATTTATAATGAGGGTGTATCCAAACTTGATTTAAGTAATCTTTCCTCATACGATCAGGGATGCAACGAAGAATTTCAGCATGCAATGAAGAACTATTTTGAAGGAAGTGCAACGAAAGAAGAGGCATTAGACTTGTTTTACAAATCAGTTTTAGAGAAATATCCGGAATTAACATATTAAGAAGATGAATGATCTAAAAATAACAATAGAAAGCACGCTCTGCGGATATTCTGTTGTTATGAATGAAAAGCTGCGCCTGCCAGAATGCAATAAGGAAGGCAGGTGCGGTTTATTCAGGTTAAAATGCCAAGCGCAGAGCTGACAGCATGTTTACACAGGATAAAGGTGAAGGATGCTGTGAGCTCTGTGGATGAAAATAATACACTCTGAAAAAGGAGGTCAGATTATCATGAAAAAAAGTAGTGGAAAGGTAGTAAGGTACAATAAATGGGGGTATATCTTTTTGATTCCATTTATTGTAGTATACGTTATTTTTCAGCTGATCCCATTAGTCAGCACTATTTACAACAGTTTCTTTGAAAACTATATGTCAGGACTGACACAGGTCGGACCAAAGTTTGTCGGACTTGCAAACTATCAAAAACTCTTTTCTGATGGAGATATCTGGGTTTATACAAAAAATACTATGGTATTATGGATCATGTGTTTCGTGCCGCAGATCATTTTATCACTGGTACTTGGCGCTTGGTTCTCCGATGTACGTCTTAAATTAAAAGGAACCCGTTTCTTTAAAACAGTTGTATATCTGCCGAATCTGATCATGGCATCTGCATTTTCCATGTTGTTCTTTACGTTGTTCTCTGATGGAGGACCCATCAACTCAATGCTGATGCAGATTGGATTGGTTGATACACCGTATAAATTTTTATCGAATGTAGGAAGTGCAAGAGGGCTGATCGCATTGATGAACTGTCTGATGTGGTTTGGTAATACGACGATCCTTCTGATGGCAGGCATGATGGGTATCGATACCTCTCTGTTTGAGGCAGCAGAGGTCGATGGGGCAACTTCTTCGCAGGTATTCTGGCAGATCACACTGCCGCTGTTACGCCCAATCCTTGTATATGTGGTTATCACATCTCTGATCGGTGGTTTACAGTTATTTGATGTGCCACAGATATTAACCAATGGAACCGGTGACCCGATGCGTTCTACCATGACACTGATCATGTTCTTAAATAAACATCTCTATAGTAAGAACTATGGTATGGCTGGTGCATTGTCAGTTGTTCTGTTTATCATTACAGGTA
>OGHC01001362.1_pt1 | contig 10863 bp, 10 predicted proteins | sample 1571381 | NCBI WGS metagenome assembly OGHC01 (sample SAMEA2581945, study PRJEB24529) | metagenome | biome: Human gut stool | place: China | collected 2011 | reverse complement strand
AGGGAAAGTCTGCTGGTTAACTCAAATTGAAGGAATTAAATGACTATCCCTATTTTAGAGAAAGTTGTGTTTTGTAAGAATACCATGCTTTGCTTGTACGTAGATTGTCAATAGATATTTGTCTTTCCAATACGATGCACTTTTCTCCGTCAAATTCTAAATTTCCATTTGTCACCATTGTATTGCGTGCATAATGATGTAGAAATTCCCAATAAGTATTATCATTCGGTATTGTACAAATTTCCCTTTCTTTCAACTCATTGTTGCCGATAGTTTCATACTTGATAATCTCTTTGTCTCGAACAGAATATAAATCACTGTTGAAAACAAAGGTATAAAAGTATCTGTAATCAATATCGCTTTTACGCCATTTTCTGGATGATTTTGGCCCGTAAAATCGTATTTCGATAGTGTTTTTGGCATATTACAGGCATTTGTCTCTTATTCAACAGAAGCGCTGCCCCTCTCCACACCTTTGTCACATCCGGGAAGAGCCACGAGCTGTTTATTGAAACCGACATAGTCTCGCGCTCTTTGGGACCCCTCCGTGTAGTACATGTGTATTTTGCTGTTGGATTTCATAATTATTTGTATTATGGTGTATTTATTTGTTTTTTACTGTTTGATATTTTGCCCTTTCCATATACGGAGCCTCGACCGTGGCGATGATACTCCAATCTACACCCGTGATTTGGACCGCGATCCGGTCGAAAGTCGTCTTCGGGGGAAGATTTCGGATGTCGGTAATTACCAGCGGATAAGTTTTCGGCTTCGGTTTCGGTTCGGGCAACGGGGTCGTGGGATCCCGTGCCCCTTCATTTTCCTGGGTGTCGTTGCATCCGGCTGTCAGGAGTACCGGGGCCAGCAGTGCGAGTAATAGGGAGCAGAGGCTTATTTTTCGGTGCGGGATGATTCTGGTTATCATAGGTGTAGGTCTTTCTTGGTTGTCTGAAGCGGCGGTTCGTGCGGATTTCGGTCAGCCGGGTTCTGTGCGGTGCCGATTCCGGGAGTAACCATAAGGCATACCATCGGAAGTGTCGGCGATATAGATGGCTTATGGCTCTTGCAGATCGGCGAACCAGTAGGTGTAGGTTTTCTCCGTGCCGTCGTCGAGACGTATGTCGTAACTTCGGGAGAAAGGACTCCCCAGCCGGAACCGGACGGGCGTGCGGAAAATCGGGCCGTCGTAACAGAAGGTGTGGTATTCTCCGTTTTCGCCGTTGGGATCCGTCCCCGCAGGCAGGGAGTCGATGGTCCGCCCGATGGCTGCGGCTCCCAGTCCGTCGGCCATGGTCGTTACTACGACGGTTTGCAGGCCCGAGGCCAGGAAATCGTGCATCACGGTTTCGGAGCTGCGGCCCCAAAGGGGTTCGACGACTTCGATGCCGTGCGGAGCGAGTTGCTGTTCCCGGTATTTGCGAACGTCGTGCAGGAAGATGTCGCCGAAGATGAAGTGCGTTACACCTTGTGCTTTGAAATGCGCGACGGCTTGCGACATAGCTGTCTGATAATCCTCCATATCGCCTTTGGGCGTGAGATCAACCGCATGGAGGGGAATGCCGATGCTTGCGGCCTGTGCCTGTAAAAGGGGAAAAGGGATCCCATGCATGGTCGAGCGTCGGGTGTCGTGATTGACGGTCGTCAGCAGGGCGACGATTTCGTAGTGCTGCGATTCGATGGCATGCCACAGTGCATGGGCGGAATCCTTGCCGCCGCTCCAGTTAAAAACAGCCTTCGTACGTTCCATACGGCAAAATTAGTCGATCGGAGGAGATTTCGTGTATCTTTTAGGGATAAATCGGAGTGTGTGATAATGATTGTCATGATAAAATGATGAATTTCACCGTCTTTTGGAGATTCTCCCAAGACGATATTTGAATAGGACGTGCCGTGAAATACTGCTTTGTACCGTTTTCATATAAATTTTCTGCAGAGGGACGTCGATTTGCGCTTTCGGTTTGGTTGTGGTATGGACTTATTTGCGACTTTTTCTGCGTTCCGGATAAAAAAGTCCGTGCAACTATTTTTTAATTCCCGAAAGAGTGCTATATTTGCACCCGATTTCGCGTTCGATTTCGATCGCCGAGAACGTTCTTTGAGAGGAGTGATAAAATAAAATGATCAAATTTTTGGTTGTTAATTTTATTTTCCCTACTTTTGCAATCCAAATTGGTCTATATGCCGATGTAGCTCAGTTGGCCAGAGCAGCTGATTTGTAATCAGCTGGTCGGGGGTTCGAATCCCTCCATCGGCTCCAAAAAACCTTGCGGAGCCGACACGGTGGAGTTGAGCGAAAGCGGTTTAGAAACATAAGGGAAGTTACCAGAGTGGCCAAATGGGGCAGACTGTAAATCTGCTGGCTTACGCCTTCGGTGGTTCGAATCCATCACTTCCCACTCAAAAAGAGCGCCGAACGGGTTGCCTGTATTTCCGAGTCGATCGGGAAGGGGAAACTCCTTGCGGTGCGTTTTTGCGGAAGTAGCTCAGTTGATAGAGCATCAGCCTTCCAAGCTGAGGGTCGCGAGTTTGAGCCTCGTCTTCCGCTCCAGAAATGCAGTTGACGCGTGATGCAAACCTCTTTGAGGAGAGGTATTGCGTCGCTCGTCACTCTTGCGAAACGACAGACGTTTTGAAGAGCAGAATTTTTATAAAATCTTAATACTTTTATACTATGGCAAAAGAAAAATTCGACCGTTCCAAACCGCATGTGAACATCGGTACTATCGGTCACGTTGATCACGGTAAGACGACTCTTACTGCAGCGATCACCACCGTTCTGGCTAAAAAAGGCCTTTCTGAGCTTCGTTCGTTCGATTCTATCGACAACGCTCCCGAGGAGAAAGAGCGTGGTATTACGATCAACACTTCGCACGTTGAGTACCAGACTGCAAATCGTCACTATGCACACGTTGACTGCCCGGGTCACGCCGACTATGTGAAGAACATGGTTACCGGTGCCGCACAGATGGACGGTGCGATTCTGGTTGTTGCCGCAACCGACGGTCCGATGCCTCAGACCAACGAGCACGTGCTGCTGGCTCGCCAGGTGAACGTACCGAAGATCGTTGTGTTCCTGAACAAATGCGATATGGTGGACGATCCCGAGATGCTCGACCTGGTCGAGATGGAGGTTCGTGATCTGCTGAGCAAATACGACTACGATGGCGACAACGCTCCTATCATCCGTGGTTCCGCACTGGGTGGTCTGAACGGCGAGGCTAAGTGGGAAGACAAGATCATGGAGCTGATGGATGCGGTTGATAACTATATTCCGATTCCGCAGCGCGAGAACGAGAAGCCGTTCCTGATGCCTGTCGAGGACGTATTCTCGATCACCGGCCGTGGTACCGTGGTTACGGGCCGTATCGAAACCGGTGTTATCCACGTAGGTGATCCCGTTGAGATCATCGGTCTGGAGGAGAAGACGCTGACTTCGACTTGTACGGGTGTGGAGATGTTCCGCAAGTTGCTCGATGAGGGCGAGGCCGGTGACAACGTAGGTCTGCTGCTCCGCGGTATCGACAAGAAAGAGGTTAAGCGCGGTATGGTTGTCGCTAAACCGGGTTCTATCACTCCGCACACCAAGTTCCAGGCTGAGGTTTATATCCTGAAGAAGGAAGAGGGGGGCCGTCACACGCCGTTCCACAACAAATACCGTCCCCAGTTCTATCTGCGTACGATGGACGTAACCGGTGAGGTTACTCTTCCCGAAGGCGTAGATATGGTGATGCCGGGCGACCACGTAACGATCACCGTTGAGTTGATCTACCCGGTTGCACTCAACGAAGGTCTGCGTTTCGCAATCCGCGAGGGTGGCCGTACGGTAGGTGCAGGTCAGATTCTGAAGATTCTCGCCTAATCCCAGGGATATTTCAGTAGTGCAGGGATTGACTTGCACTACTTTTTAGGAGCATAGTTCAAGGGTAGAATAGCGGTCTCCAAAACCGTTGATGGGAGTTCGAATCTCTCTGCTCCTGCTAAAATAAAGTAAGAAGAATATGTTCAATTACGTAAAAGAATCTTATAACGAATTGGTTCATAAAGTGACCTGGCCGACGTTCGCACAGTTGCAGAACTCGACGGTAGTGGTGATGGTCGCTTCGTTGATCTTCGCCATCGTGATTTTGGCGATGGACATTTCGTTTGAGAACATTATGGAGGCTATCTACAGGACCCTGGCTAAGCTCGGTCGTTAATTGTTTTTGTGACCATGAGCGAAACAGCGAAACAGTGGTATGTAGTTCGTACGATCGGAGGCAAGGAGAATAAGGTAAAAGAGTACATCGAATCCGAAATCCGCCACAGCCACCTGGAAGAGTATATTTCGCAGGTGCTGATTCCGACCGAAAAAGTCTATACGATCCGTAACGGTAAGAAGGTTTCCAAAGAGAAGGTTTCTTATCCGGGATATGTATTGATTGAAGCCGCCTTTGTCGGTCAGATCCCTATTATCATTCGTAATATTCCCAACGTGCTCGGTTTTTTGGGTGACACCAAGGAGGACAGCCGCAAGATGATCGCTACGCCCCTGCGTCCGCAGGAGGTCAGCCGCATCCTGGGGCGTGTCGATGAATTGAGTTCGATGGAGGAAGAAAACGAAATACCATTCTTTGTCGGCGAAACCATCAAAGTTACAGATGGTCCTTTTTCAAGCTTCCAAGGTACCATTGAGGCCGTCGACAACGAGCGCAAGAAACTCACGGTATCGGTGAAGATATTCGGGCGCAAAACTCCTATGGAGTTGAGTTTCACACAAGTTGAAAAAGAATAATTAACCAAGGAAAACTATGGCAAAAGAGGTTGCTGCATTTATCAAATTGCAGATCAAAGGTGGTGCTGCCAATCCTTCTCCCCCGGTGGGACCAGCATTGGGTTCAAAAGGAGTCAATATTATGGACTTCTGCAAGCAGTTCAATGCCAGAACACAAGACAAGGCGGGAAAAGTTCTTCCGGTCATCATCACGGTTTACAGCGACAAGTCGTTTGACTTCATCGTAAAACAGCCGCCTGTAGCCATTCAACTCAAGGAGGCAGCCAAAGCTAAATCGGGTTCCGCACAGCCCAACCGCGACAAGGTCGGTCAGGTGACGTGGGATCAGGTGCGTGAGATCGCTCAGGACAAGATGTCCGATATGAACTGTTTCACGATCGAGGCTGCTATGCGTATGATCGCTGGTACTGCGCGCAGTATGGGTATCAACGTCGTTGGAGAATTTCCTAACAAGTAATTGCAATTACGAGAATGAGTAAGTTGACAAAAAATCAAAAAATTGCCTACGCGAAGGTCGAGCCCGAAAAGGCTTACAAGCTTACGGAGGCCGCAGCTCTTCTGAAGGAGATTACTTTTACGAAATTTGATGCTTCGGTGGATGTTGATGTGCGTCTGGGCGTGGATCCGCGTAAGGCCAACCAGATGGTGAGAGGCGTTGTGACTCTTCCTCATGGTACGGGTAAGCAGGTACGGGTTCTCGTGCTCTGTCCTCCGGAAAAAGAGGCCAAACCCCAGAATGACGGTGCCGACTACGTAGGTTTGGATGAATACGTCGAGAAGATCAAGTCCGGTTGGACGGATATCGATGTGATCATCTGTACGCCGAACGTGATGGGTAAGGTGGGGGCGCTGGGTCGTATTCTGGGTCCCCGCGGCCTGATGCCGAACCCCAAGACCGGCACGGTTACGATGGAAGTTGGAAAGGCTGTAAGTGAGGTAAAATCGGGTAAGATCGACTTCAAAGTGGACAAGTTCGGTATTATCCACACTTCAGTTGGTAAGATTTCGTTCTCTGCGGAGCAGATTGCCGATAACGTGAATACGGTGCTCAGCATGATTATGAAATTGAAACCGGCTGCAGCGAAAGGTTCTTATGTTAAGAGTATTTTCCTCTCGACGACTATGAGCCCTGGCTTGCAGATCGATGCTAAATCAGTAGAAACTAAATAAGAGGGAGGATTTAAGAGATGACGAAGGAAGAAAAATTGGTTGTCATTGACAGCCTCGCCGAGCAGCTCAACGAGTATCCTCACTTTTACATTACGAACATCGAGGCTTTGAATGCTGAGCAGACTGCGTCGTTGCGTCGCAAGTGCTTCGAAAGCGACATCAAGCTGGTGGTCGTAAAGAACACGCTTCTTGCCAAAGCGCTGGAGCGGGTGGAGAAAGCGGATGCTGATTTGGTGAAAGTATTGGAGGGTTCGACCTCGGTAATGTTCGCCCACACGGGCAAGACGCCTGCGGTGCTGATCAAGGAGTTCCGCAAGACTTCCGACAAGCCGGTACTGAAAGCGGCGTACGTGGAAGGCTGCGTGTATGTAGGCGACAACCAGTTGGACACTCTGTGCAACATTAAGAGCCGGGAGGAGCTTATCGGCGATATCATCGCCCTGCTGCAATCTCCTGCGAAGAATGTTATCTCTGCATTGCAGTCTAATGCAGGCCAAAAGATTGCGGGTATCGTAAAGACGCTCGAAGAAAGAAATTAACAAACAAGAATTCAAACAAAATTTAATAAGATTGAACTTATGGCAGATGTAAAAAAATTAGCTGAAGAATTGGTAAATTTGACAGTTAAGGAGGTAAACGAGTTGGCTACGATCCTCAAAGAGGAGTACGGCATTGAACCCGCAGCTGCAGCCGTTGCTGTTGCAGCGCCTGCTGCCGCCGCCGGAGAGGCTGCTGCCGCTGAGAAGAGCGCATTCGACGTGATTCTGAAGAACGCTGGCCAGTCGAAGCTCCAGGTTATCAAAGTTGTGAAGGATATCGCAGGCCTGTCGCTGGGCGATGCCAAGGCTTTGGTTGATGCTGCTCCGAAAGCAATCAAGGAGGGTGTTTCCAAGGAGGAGGCCGAGTCGATCAAGGCTCAGCTCGAAGAGGCAGGTGCTGAAGTTGAGGTTAAGTAGTTTCTACTTAAAAGTTTCAGGACAAACTCAGGGTATAGGGCTTACGCTGCTGTAAGCTCTATGCCTTTTCTGGTCTAAAGATTAGAAGTGCCGACAGGAGCTGTGTCTGGTCTTTGGAAGTTTGGATGCTCTCAGGGTGTAATCTGTTTACACTGGGGGCATTAGCGGGATTAGAAGAGGTCCGCTGCGGGGGCTTCCCCCGGAATACTTAAACCTTCAACTTTAATTTGGATTTTACCGATGTCCACGACAAAAACACAACAAAGAGTTAGCTTTTCGACAGTCAAGAACCGGGTGCCTTATCCCGACTTGCTGGAGGTACAGCTTAAATCGTTCCGGGATTTTTTCCAGATGGACACCACGGCCGAGAATCGTAAGAACGAGGGGCTGTATAAGGTGTTTCAGGAGAATTTTCCCATTACCGATACCAGAAACAATTTCGTTCTGGAGTTTATCGACTACTATATCGACCCGCCCCGCTATTCGATCGAAGAGTGTCTGGAACGCGGCCTGACTTATAGTGTTCCCTTAAAAGCCAAATTGAAACTATATTGTACCGATGACGAGCACGAAGATTTCGGCGTGGTCGTGCAGGATGTCTATTTCGGTACGATTCCCTATATGACCGAACGTGGTACGTTCGTCATCAACGGTGCCGAGCGCGTCATCGTTTCGCAGCTCCACCGCTCGCCGGGCGTGTTCTTCGGACAGAGCATGCACACCAACGGTACGAAGCTCTATTCAGCTCGTATCATCCCGTTCAAGGGTTCGTGGATCGAGTTCGCTACCGACATCAACAACGTGATGTACGCGTACATCGACCGTAAGAAAAAGTTGCCCGTTACGACCCTGCTGCGTGCCATCGGTTTCGAAGCCGATCAGCAGATCCTCGAGATTTTCGATCTCGCGGACGAAGTGAAAGTGACCAAAGCCGCTCTGAAGAAGGCCGTCGGCCGCAAGCTGGCCGCCAGGGTTCTTTCGACCTGGGTCGAGGATTTCGTGGACGAGGATACGGGCGAGGTGGTTTCGATCGAACGTAACAACGTGATCGTTGACCGAGAAACGGTGCTCCAGGAAGAGCATATCGACCAGATTATCGAGAGCGGTGCCAAGACGATTCTGCTGCATAAGGAGAATCTGTCGGGTATCGATTTCTCTATTATATACAATACTTTACAGAAAGATCCGTGTAACTCCGAAAAAGAAGCCGTGGTGTATATCTATCGCCAGTTGCGTGCTTCGGAGCCGCCCGACGAGGCTACGGCCCGCGACGTGATCGAGAAGCTCTTCTTCTCGGACAAGCGTTACGACCTGGGCGATGTCGGCCGTTATCGGATCAACAAGAAGCTCGATTTGGACATCGATCCGGCGATCCGCACGCTGACGCGCGAGGACATCATCGCCATCATCAAGTACCTGATCCAGCTCATCAACTCGAAAGCCGAGGTGGACGATATCGACCACCTCTCGAACCGTCGTGTCCGCACGGTGGGCGAGCAGCTTTCCAACCAGTTCTCGGTAGGTTTCGTGCGTATGGCACGTACCATCCGCGAGCGTATGAACGTGCGTGACAACGAAGTCTTCACGCCGGTCGATCTGATCAACGCCAAGACGCTCTCTTCGGTGATCAATTCGTTCTTCGGTACTTCGCAGCTTTCGCAGTTCATGGACCAGATCAACCCGCTGGCCGAAATCACGCACAAGCGCCGTCTGTCGGCCCTCGGTCCCGGCGGTCTGTCGCGTGACCGCGCCGGTTTCGAGGTGCGAGACGTGCACTACACGCACTACGGACGCCTTTGCCCGATCGAGTCTCCCGAAGGCCCGAACATCGGTCTGATTTCGTCGCTCTGCGTCTATGCCAAGATCTCCGACATGGGATTCATCGAGACTCCTTACCGTACCGTGACCAACGGACAGGTGGATCTCAACAATGCCGATATCAAATATTATTCGGCCGAAGAGGAGGAGGGGCAGGTGGTCGCCCAGTCGAATGTTCCGATCGACGACGAGGGCCATTTCCTGCAGCCCGACCGCATCAAGGCCCGTGAAGGCGCCGATTTCCCCGTTGTGACGGCCCAGGAGGTGACGCTCATGGACGTAGCTCCGAACCAGATCGCGTCGATCGCGGCAAGTCTGATCCCCTTCCTGGAGCACGACGATGCGAACCGTGCCCTCATGGGATCGAACATGATGCGCCAGGCCGTGCCGCTGGTGACCTGCGAGTCGCCGATCGTCGGTACGGGTATCGAAAAGGATATGATCTCCGACAGCCGCATCCAGATCATCGCCGAGGGCGACGGTGAGGTGGTATTTGCGGATGCAACCAAGATCCAGATCAAATACCAGCGGACGGAAGAGGAGGTGATCTGCTCGTTCGAGCCGGAAATTACGACTTATGAACTGCCTCGCTACCGTCGTACGAACCAGAATACGTCGATCACGTTGAAACCGGCCGTTCTGACGGGCGACAAGGTGACCAAAGGCCAGATCCTGACCGAAGGTTATTCGACGCAGAAGGGCGAGTTGGCGTTGGGTCGTAACCTGAAGGTGGCTTTCATGCCCTGGAAGGGTTACAACTTCGAGGATGCCATCGTGATTTCGGAGCGTATTCAGCGCGAGGACATTTTCACCTCGGTCCATGTCGATGAGTACATCATGGAGGTCCGCGACACCAAGCGCGGCGTCGAGGAGCTGACCTCGGATATTCCGAACGTGAGCGAGGACGCTACCAAGGATCTGGATGCCAACGGTATTATCCGTATAGGCGCCAACGTGCATCCGGGCGATATCCTGATCGGTAAGATCACTCCGAAAGGCGAGAGCGATCCTTCGCCCGAGGAGAAGCTGCTCCGTGCGATCTTCGGCGACAAGGCCGGCGACGTGAAGGACGCTTCGCTCAAGGCGCAGCCGTCGCTGCACGGTGTGGTGATCGACACGAAGCTTTACAGCCGTGCCGGCAAGGAGAACAAGCGTGCGGGAAAGAGCTCGGAGAAGCTGCAGATCGAGAAGCTCGACGAGAAGTTCGCAGCCCAGGTCGCCGACCTGACCAAGCAGCTCGTAAACAAACTTTATACGCTGCTTCAGGGCAAGACGACTACGGGTATCACCGATTACTTCGGCGTGGAACTCTATCCTGCCGGAACGAAATTCACCCAGAAGCTGCTCGATGAGCTCTCCCGCAAAGTCACCGACGAGAAGTCGGGCGTTGCAATGGGGTACCTGAACCTGGGGACCTGCAAGTGGACGGGCGACAGCCACCTCGATGCGCTGGTAGAGAAGACGATCAACAACTATACGATCGAATGGAAGAAGGCCGATGCCGCGATCAAGCGTGAGAAATACAACCTCACCAACGGCGACGAACTCCCCCAGACGGGCGTGATCCAGATGGCCAAGGTCTATATCGCCAAGAAGCGCAAGCTGAAGGTGGGCGACAAGATGGCGGGACGCCACGGCAACAAGGGTATCGTGGCCCGTGTCGTGCGCGACGAGGATATGCCGTTCCTCGAGGACGGTACGATCGTCGATATCTGCCTGAACCCGCTGGGTGTGCCTTCGCGTATGAACCTCGGTCAGATTTACGAAACCGTGCTCGGCTGGGCCGGCAAGGAGCTGGGACTGAAGTTCGCTACGCCGATTTTCGACGGTGCTTCGCTCGACCAGATCAACGAATATACGGCGAAGGCGGGTATTCCGCGCAGCGGGCGTACTTACCTGTACGACGGCGGTACGGGCGAGAAGTTCGACCAGCCGGCTACGGTGGGCGTGATCTACATGCTCAAGCTTGGCCACATGATCGACGACAAGATGCACGCCCGTTCGATCGGTCCCTATTCGCTTATCACGCAGCAGCCGCTCGGCGGTAAGGCGCAGTTAGGCGGTCAGCGTTTCGGTGAGATGGAGGTCTGGGCGCTCGAAGGCTTCGGCGCCGCCAACATCCTGCAGGAGATTCTGACGATCAAGTCC
>OGHC01001342.1_pt1 | contig 10974 bp, 8 predicted proteins | sample 1571381 | NCBI WGS metagenome assembly OGHC01 (sample SAMEA2581945, study PRJEB24529) | metagenome | biome: Human gut stool | place: China | collected 2011 | reverse complement strand
GCACTCTCGGCTGTCATGAAATGTATAGTGTTTAAGGCACGCAGTGCAACTGCGTAATCGTAGGTTCTCTCGTCGCCCATAACGCCGACTGAACGCATGTTAGTGAGAGCTGCGAAATATTGGTTTGGCATCCATGCCGGAGCTTCACCGTTTGCTTTCTTGTATTCGGCTACTGCCTTGTCAACCTCTTCACGATAGATGAAATCTGCATCCTGAACGATACGTACCTTGTCAGCCGTTACTTCACCGATAATTCGGATTCCAAGACCCGGACCCGGGAATGGCTGGCGGAATACGAGATTTTCAGGAATTCCAAGCTCAAGACCAGCTTTTCTTACCTCATCCTTGAAAAGGTTGCGAAGAGGTTCAATAATTTCCTTGAAATCAACGAAATCAGGAAGACCGCCTACGTTGTGGTGAGACTTGATTACGGCTGATTCACCGCCAAGTCCGCTTTCTACAACGTCTGGATATATAGTTCCCTGTGCAAGGAAGTCAACTGCACCAATCTTCTTGGCTTCTTCCTCAAATACACGGATAAACTCTTCCCCAATAATCTTTCTCTTAGCTTCTGGCTCTGTAACGCCTGCAAGCTTAGAGTAATATCTTTCCTGTGCATTAACTCTTATAAAGTTAAGGTCGAACTGTCCTTCTGGTCCAAATACGCTCTCAACTTCATCGCCTTCATCTTTACGGAGAAGACCGTGGTCTACGAATACGCATGTAAGCTGCTTTCCAATAGCTCTTGAAAGAAGTCCGGCTGCAACAGGGGAATCAACACCACCTCAAAGAGCAATTAAAACCTTGCCACTGCCAACCTTCTCACGGATTTCCTTAATTGTATTCTCAACAAATGCATCCATCTTCCATGTTCCGGCACATCCGCATACTCCACGAACAAAGTTGTGAAGCATCTTGGTTCCTTCCTGAGTATGAAGAACCTCTGGGTGGAACTGGATTGCATAAAGATTCTTCTCTGTACACTCTGCTGCTGCAACTGGGCAGTCTGCTGTGTGGGCAACAATCTTGAATCCTGGTGCAACTTGTGAGATGTAGTCAAAATGGCTCATCCACACAATAGTTTTCTCTGAGACATCTGAGAATAAAGCGCTGCTCTTATCTACAAATGTTTCTGTCTTTCCATACTCTCTTACTGGTGCCTTCTCAACCTTGCCACCAAGCACATGCTGCATAAGCTGTGCGCCATAGCAAAGACCAAGTACAGGTACACCAAGTTCGAAAAGTTCTTTAGTACATGTTGGCGCGCCATCTTCATAACAGCTGTTAGGACCACCCGTAAGGATAATTCCTTTAGGGTTCATGGCCTTAATCTGCGCCAGGTCTGTCTTGTAAGAATAGATCTCACAATATACATTACATTCACGGACACGGCGCGCAACCAGCTGGTTGTACTGACCACCGAAGTCAATGACAATAACTTTCTCCTGATCCATGATCAATCTCCAATCTTGTGTATTTATATATACATTATAGTTAAACTTGCCACTTATGACAAGCCTTAATTCTCCCCAATTCCTATCTTGCTAATTCTCCTCCAGACAATCCTTATCTATGCATCTTTCTCCCCAATTCTCTTCTTCACATAAGAATCCATCTTCTCTCTGACCATCACCATCTTTCTGTTGGTCTCCTCATTATCAGAATGAAAATGCATAAGCTTTGCAAGATAGCCCTGTTCCACAGTAATCCGCACGCTCTCATCATACACAAGCTCATAAGCAAGTGATACATGACCAATAACAGTATCAGCCGGTGTGCGTCTTATTGCTTTGAGTATACAGTGTTCCTCATCAAGCGCCTCTAACACTTCATCTGTAATATCACTCTTCATCAGTTCTTCAGTCGTAGTGTTATATATTTCTTCAAGTGGGGTATCAATATTAACCTTAAATATATCAACCTTATCAGCGTCACGAAGCACATTGCAGAATGCCTGCTCGCGACGATTAAGTCCCTGCGGAATTCTGTACATATTGTGACACCTTATTGCAAGTTCAAGCATTTCCATGTCCGATTTATTCAATCTGTCAATTATGGCTGCTATACATCTGATTCGCTCTCCGGCAATCTGTCGTCCCTGCACATCTGCGTTATAAAATATTACATCCTTCGCAGGATAATACATTACATTTCCACCGTTAAAGAATCTGGCATCCTCCGCCATATCCCTTGCTTTCCCCTCGTCACTGGTTATAACAAGCTGGAAATTATAATTGCTGGCTATAGCACTTGAAAAATGCAGCTTCTGCGTGTCAATACAGCCACTTACCATTACTGTTCTGCCACCATCTTTAGCAAGCTCTTTATTAAGTTGTTCCACACCGGCTGTATTATACACCGGCTCAAATATTGCTTTCATATTATACCACCAGTTATCCGTTATATTTATTCATACCACTTTCTATTCCATCTGTAAGTATGCATTCTACAGCTTCACAGGCTTTCTTATTAGCCTCTCTTAATGTTGCATATTCCTCTGTAGGAAATTTTCCAAGCACCCAGTCTGCAAGATCCCAGTTCTTAGGCTTGTCGCCGACTCCGAACTTTATTCTCTTGAACTTGTCGCTTCCAAGATGTGCTATTATACTCTTGATTCCATTGTGTCCACCTGCACTTCCCTTTGCTCGGAGTCTTAGTTTACCTACGTCAAGACTTATATCATCAAAGATAACAAGAAAATCATCTATATCACATTTGTAATAATCCATAACTTCTCTTATACACTCGCCTGAATTATTCATATATGTCATAGGCTTAACAAGTATTACTTTCTGACCTGCTATTACACCTTTTCCGATAAGTCCTTTGTGCTTTGCTGTGTCCACACTGATATTATATTTGTCTGCAAGCTCGTCTATTACTGAAAAGCCTGCATTATGTCTTGTTCCCATATATTCTTTACCCGGATTACCCAGTCCCGCTATTATATACATAACATCCTCCTGATTAATTATCATATATTAGCAAGTATATAACATATTTCTTCTTTTGGCTATCTTAACGCATCATCTGTAACCTGACAGGTTAAGACAACCTTATCTTTATCCAAAAAGTCCCGCAAGTCATAACGACCGCGGGACATTTTGTTATATTAAACAATTATTCAATTATAATTATTTAACAGATGTTCTTCTTTTCTTTGATATAAATACAATTCCTGCTAATGCACAAAGCATTAATACTACATATAATGCAATTGGAGTTGTATCTCCAGTCTTTACAGTTTCATCTGTTGACTCTGTTGTTCCATTAACATCATTGTCTTTTCCTGTTTCTCCACCGTCTGCTACATCACCCTTTGATGAACCGTCATCCTTAGAGATAACTTCTTTATAATGAACCGGCTTCCATGTTCCAAGAACTGTATCAACAGCAGAAACATTTTCTAAATCAATGTAATTAACAACAGCATCTAATGTACTATTAGTGCAGCCTGTTGTTACAAATGCTTCACCCTTGTTTGTGTTATTGTACTCATTGAAGATTGCTGAAGCCTTCTCTCCATTAGACATTTCTGTCCAGCCTTCTGAGTCAATGTATCTCACACTCAATAAATGATGCATTAGAGTTAGCACCCCATGTTCTACCGTACTTACCTAATACTGCTGCATCACCATGTGCTCCATCTGTTGTAACCTCACAGTTTCTGAATACATATGGGCTTGTCTTAGGTGCAACAATGTAACCAATCTTTGCATTGTTATTTTCATCATTCTTATATGTCTTCCACTGTAACTTACAGTTATCAAATACAGCTGCAAACTCACCACAGATATAATCTACATTACCACCGATTGTACAACCGTTGAAATATGCGTGATATCCATAATTTGCTGAACCATTTCTACCAAGTGTATCCTGTGATGAAAGAATTGAACAGTTGAAAACTTCAATATTATCAGCCTCAATATAGAAAGCATTTGATCTCTCTTTAAACTTGTAATCTGATACATCTGCGCCTTCTGCTAATCTGTCTACTGAAAGATTTGAACCTGCAATATCTGTCTTCTCAGCCTCTGTTAAGTAATAGTTGTATGTATTCAGGAATGTTGTATTCTCTGCAACAAAATTATTACCTCTAACAATGAATACTCCACCCCAGAGACTTCCATTTCCTTCTTCAGATGAGTATCTGTCCATAGCAAGTGTCTTATTGTAAAGACCTGTTGCTGGATCTATTGAATAATACTTTGTTCCAACACCATAATACCATGAAATTGTATGTCCATTACCCTTAAGTGTTACATATGGTGCAGCCATAACTACCTGTTCAAATACATCAGATGTAAGGTTAATAGTTACTCTGCCTGCTTCGCCTTCTGGTCTGTTCTGCATACCAAGAATAGCATCTGAAGCTTCATTTAATGTATCATAATCGCCAGGAACATTAATCTCTGACTTGAATTCTGTCATAGGAACAACTGAAATTCCTGTAATATATGTTGTTGCACCAAAGTTAACAACAGCATCACCTTCAACTACTATCTCAAATGTATCTGTCTTAGATGTTGTACCAACTGATGTATAGCCCTTATCAGTTTCTGTACTATCGTACTTCTCTCCATTAACTGTAAAGTTGAATGCATAGTAAGTAGAAATAGCAACCTTAGCTTTTCCCTTTACTGGAATTGTAAGTGAAGAATCAGCTCTTGCTACTGTGTGAGGCTTTCCATTCTCTACTGCAATACTACCTGCTGTTGCAAGAGATGGAACTCTTGTATAGCTGTAATCTCTCTTAGATGCTGGATCATCCTTCTCTACATATACATCATTAACATTATCAACACCAGCCTTAACGGATGCTCTGTCATATGTTGTTGATCCATCCTTAGTCTCTACGCTTGTTGTATATTCTCCAGGCTTTACAGAAACCTTGTATGAATCTCCTGTTATTGTTGCTTCATTTACTGTTCCACTAGTATTATTAGTAAATACAAGCTTAGTTACGTTAGATGCATCTGTACCTGTAATCTTACCTGTAAGTTCAACATCCGGAACATTATTAAGTGTGATTGTAACTGCATCACCTGTTACTGTAAATGTCTGTGAATCACCTACAAGTGGCTTAACACCGCCATCGTTAGAGCTTACTCTGTATGTGTGTCCCTTAAGAAGCTTAAGAGATTTTGTTGTTGTGCTGAGAGATATCTCATCTCCACCTAACTGGTCATCTACTAATGATAACCTTAATCCGCTACCAATTGTTGCATCAATATTATTTACAGTTACTGGAACTGTAATCTTCTCATCTGCAACATAGCTGTATCCAGCATAGAACATATTATTAGTCTTTCCTGTTGTTGACATAACATATGTCTTACCAGGAACAACTTTAAATGAATATGATGTTAATCCTGTTTCTGAATCAACAAAGCCTTCCTTAGTTCCATCAGCATTGAAAGTATGTACTCTGAGGAATGAAGTTGAGTTATAGTAAACTGTCATCATACCCTTAGCTGCTGGTGTAAATGTAGCTAAACATCCATCACCCTCTCCTGGAAGATTAGGAATATTATTGGCATCAGCATGTCTCTTACCTGATGTATAAGCATCATGTTCAACACCATTAATTGTAACCTTCTTATCTGGCTTTACTGTATACTGAGTAATAACTCCGCCTACTGTCTGTCCACCTAATGTAAGTGTGCTGTCTCCGAACTTGTACTCACCAGTCTTAACAACACCATCTACAGCATGCTCGTCCATAACAAATGTAAAGTTTTCTACATTAGCTTCTGGCTCTGCAATATGCTTTACTTCAATGCTTCCAATATATCCATCAGCTGTTGCAACTAAATCTACATATCCTGCTGCACCTGAGTATTGATACTTGAATTCTGTAGTGCCGACTTCTGTTCCTTCAATTGTAGCCTGCTTCTCTTTATATGATCCAATTGTGATTTCACATGAACCCTTAACCGGAATCTTAACAACAGCTCCTGTGTTAAACTGTGCCCAGTCACTTCTTGTAGAATCAAACTTACCAGTTGTAGCATCAATAACTAAGCCATTAACTTCACCTGTAGTTCCCTGAATGAGCTTTCCGTTAGAACCCATTAATTCAGAACCTTTTCTGAAGTTCCATGTTCTGTCTCCGTTATCTTTTGATTCTACTAAAGTTAAATTCTTAATCTTCATCTCACCTGAATCACCGCTTGCAAGTGTATCTGGTGTAAGTAAAATATAACCATCCTCAAAAGCTGCTGATGAAACTGTTACAGTAGCTTCTTTATCACCATTGATATTAACTGCATTAGGAAGTTCCTCTCTACCTGCTGTATTCAGACAGATGACTGCATTCTCTCCACTCTTGTCACCAACATAAACATATCTGTTATTGTTGTTACTAGAAAACTTTAAAGTAAGTGTAGCTGATGTTGCTGTTGGGTCAACAGGAACAGCAATAACAGCATCCTTTGTTTTCTGAGCTGATAATCCTGCTCCACCAGTCTTAACATATGCTTTACCGGCAGCAACCTTTATTCTGCCAACCTCATCACCTTCTGCTAAAGTAAGTGAACTGCTTCCTGAGTATTTTGAAAAATCCCAGGTTGTTGTTCTTTCGTTATTCTCCCATGTACCAGCGTCTACTACGACCCCAGATTCAGCGGTCTTATCATCGGCTTTAGTATTAGTAATACTGCCTGGCATGAGAGCTGCAACCATAAGAACTGCCATGAATAATGATGCAATTCTTCTGATCTTACGCTTTTTCATAAACTTCATAATTATCCTCCTTAAATATATTTGCACACGACTGTGTCTTTCGCGGTAGTTTTCCGCTTTTGCTATCATAATACATTTATGTAATGTGTTTTGCTACCGCTTTTTTTGTTTCTTATATTGTTTTTACATATAATTTTGGCTTGATTTTTTAACCATTTGTTAATTACAGCAATATTTCAACATGTTTTTTGTGCAAAATGTATATATTGCACTTATTTTGCTCTAAAATTTTCCGTTTTTTAATCCATTTATTTTTCCATTTATCTGTGTTAATATATCTTTAAATATAACTTCAGGAGAATGTATGAATTCAAATTATTTTAACATTTCAAAATTATATCGCGCTCCAGAAAATTCAATGTCATCTTCTCATACACACTCTTTCTGGGAATTATTTTACCTTACCAAAGGAAGCTGTAGCATTTTAATAAGAGATGCTTTATATGAAATAAACGAAGGAACCATCTTCCTGATTCCATGTGATATTTCTCATAAAACCATATATTCCAATACAGATAATGAGCGGATTGTAATTGAATTAGGAGACGACTATGTAGCACCAATTATATCAGGTTTCCCCGACTTAACTTTTTATAATAAATACTGCTGTCATTTCTTTACTTTTAATCTGTCAGCATCTAACCTGATTAATTATTATTTTGATACTGTTCTTTTAGAATCTAAAAAACACAGTTCTATATCTTCATTAACTATAAGGCATTCAATTCAGGGAATTATTCTGTGTATAATCCGTTCTGGTTTTGATATAACAGCGTCATTAAATGTCAGGAACTCATTACAAACAGAGAATACAATTATTCAGAATGCCATTGATTACATAGAGCAGAACTTTTCCGCCAATATTTCTTTGACCGCTTTGGCTGAACATTTACATCTGAACCCTTCTTATCTGTCCAAGCTTTTTAAAGATGAAACCGAAATGACATTTAAAGATTTTCTGAATAGAACAAGGATTAGCCATGCTGAAAGATTATTGCTTGAAACCAATCTTCCAATGTCAGATGTTGCTTCATTGTGTGGATATGAATCCGGTAATTATTTTGGGGATGTTTTCAAGAAAACAAAAGGTATTTCCCCTATCAAATTCAGGGAAGCAAAGGGATATATTGCATAAAAAAGGTCTGACTCTGAAGATGCGCTAACGCATCTGTCAAAGTCAGACCTTTTAAATGTGTTAAATTGTTACTCCTCTACATCCTCTGCCTTTTCATAAGCATCAAGTACAATCTTCTGTAACCTGTCTCTTGTCTGGGTATTGATAGGATGAGCAATGTCACGATACTCTCCGTCTGATGATTTTCTGCTTGGCATTGCAATGAACAAGCCCTTCTCTCCCTCAATCACCTTGATATCATGTACCACGAACTCATCATCTATTGTGATTGACACAACTGCTCTCATCTTGCCCTCTTTAGCAATCTTTCTTACCCTTACATCTGTTATATTCATAACGCACCCCTTCTTGAACCTCTGCGGTTCTTGTTATACTTTAGTCTGAAAACCTTCTGTTGCACCTTTTATTCTTAATAATACAAAGGGCTGTCCTCCACAACAATCCTTGTACCATTCTCCCCGACATACCTTGAATTAGCTTTGATTGTACTATTGCTTTCAACAATACAGTTCTCAATATATGCATTGTCTCCAATATATACGTTGTTAAGAATAATTGAGTTCTTAATTACACTGTTATTACCAACATATATCTTCTTAAATAACACTGAATCTTCAACAGTTCCGTTTACTATACATCCACTTGAAACAAGGCTGTTCCTTACATTAGCTCCGAAGTTATACTTAGCAGGTGGTAAATCCTCAACCTTAGAATATACATCCGGATACTGCTTGAAGAAGTAATCTCTTACATCCTTCTTAAGGAAATCCATGTTAGTCCTATAATATGAATCTACTGTAGATATATTGCTCCAATATGTATCAAGCTTATAGCCATATATCTTCTTGATATTCTTATATCTTACAAGAATATCTCTTACAAACTCATGTCTGTCTTCTTCAGCAGCCTTTTCAAGAAGTTCAATAAGAAGTCTTCTTCTTATTACATATATTCCTGTTGAAACTGTAGAGAGGTTAGTCTCTAATGGCTTCTCATCAATATCTGTGATTCTTCCTTCCTCCGTCATGGCAACTACACCATAACGTCCTATCTCAGAACGATCTTCTAAATTCTTAACAACTACTGTAATATCAGCCTTCTTCTCAATATGATACTGAAGCACTTTATTATAATCGAGCTTATATACACCATCGCCTGATGCAATAACTACATATGGCTCATGGCTCTGTTTTAAGAACTGCATATTCTGATATAATGAATCTGCTGTTCCACGATACCAGTTACTGCTCTCTGCTGTAATTGTAGGAGTGAATACAAATAATCCTCCCTGCTTTCTTCCAAAATCCCACCACTTAGATGAACTTAAATGTTCATTAAGTGATCTTGCGTTATACTGTGTAATGACAGCAACCTTCTGGATTCTTGAATTAGTCATGTTGCTCAATGCAAAATCTATGGCGCGATAACTTCCGGCAATCGGCATGGCTGCAATGGCTCTCTTATTAGAAAGTTCACGCATCATTCTGTTATTTCCGCCAGCTAATATAATACCTATTGCTTTCATTAATTATCACCTGCCTTAATTATTATGCCTCCGCCTGGTAACTCACCATTAGGGTAATCCTGTAATGTTGTCTCTCCTGATATGGCTGTATTCTTTCCAACCTTAACATTGTCTGGAATAACAGACCACTCACCGATAGTAACAAGTCCAGAATTATATATCTTAGGGAACTTAACATTCTCTGCTTCTTCACCAACTCCAAGTTCAACATTCTCTCCAATCGTTACATCTTCTGCGATTATTGACTTGGTTATTGTTGTGTTCTTTCCGATGTGTGAATTATTCATAATAATTGAGTCTCGGATTACACAGCCTTCTTCAATAACAACTCCCGAACCTATTACGGAATTAAATACTCTTCCGTATACTTCAGTTCCATCACCTATGATACTCTTCTCTATATAGGCATCTTTAGCAATATACTGTGGTGGGATTGTATCTGTCTTAGTGTATATCTTCCAGAATTCCTCATAAAGATTAAATATAGGAATAATATCTATAAGTTCCATATTAGCTTCCCAATATGAGCTTAATGTTCCTACATCTTTCCAGTATCCGTTGTACTCATAAGCAAATATTCTCTTATTGTTATTAAAGCAGTATGGAATTACATGTTTTCCAAAGTCACATTCCTGCTGATCCTTAAGCTTGATAAGTGCGTCCTTAAGAACCTTCCAGCTGAATATGTATATACCCATTGATGCAAGATTGCTCTTTGGATGTTCAGGCTTTTCTTCGAACTCTGTAATCTTATTATCGTTATCTGTTACAACTACACCGAATCTGCTTGCTTCTTCTATAGGTACAGGCATTGCTGCAATTGTAATATCTGCATTATTAGCCTTGTGATAATCAAGCATTATCTTGTAATCCATCTTGTATATATGGTCACCTGAAAGAATAAGTACATATTCAGGATGATACTGCTCCATATACTCAAGATTCTGGTAAATGGCATTAGCTGTTCCTGTATACCATTCACTATTCTGACTCTTCTCATAAGGTGGAAGAACTGATACGCCTCCTACATTACGGTCAAGATCCCAAGGAATACCAATTCCTATATGCCTATTACGACGAAGTGGCTGATACTGTGTTAATACTCCCACTGTATCTATTCCTGAGTTAATACAGTTACTGAGAGGAAAGTCAATTATTCTATACTTTCCACCAAATGCTACTGCCGGCTTTGCCACCTTAGAAGTAAGAACTCCTAATCTGCTTCCCTGGCCACCAGCTAACAGCATTGCAATCATTTCTTTTTTAATCATGCTATCACCTCTGATGTTAAATTTTTACTGCTTTTAGATATTTTGATTATATCATACTATTCTCATTAAGTAAAAAGAATTTCGAGTTTTTTATACACATTTTTATGCACATTTTCTAAATCGTATAGTATATAATAAGAAAGGTTTGAAAAATAAGCCGATAAGACATACAATATATTAAACACTAAATTCAAGGAAGGAAAATATCATGTACAAGATTGATTTCAACAACCCTATCCATATTCACTTCATTGGCATAGGCGGTATAAGTATGAGCGGACTTGCCAAGATTCTTT
>OGHC01001338.1_pt1 | contig 11012 bp, 5 predicted proteins | sample 1571381 | NCBI WGS metagenome assembly OGHC01 (sample SAMEA2581945, study PRJEB24529) | metagenome | biome: Human gut stool | place: China | collected 2011 | reverse complement strand
TACTGGAACCTCCGCAAATAGAGGGCGTAAAAGCCCCGTGCCGCAAGGCTTTTTCCATGCGGAATCACAAGGGGCTGCGTCATTCTATCCGCAAGCTCAAAAACAACGTCTATCTGCGGAGAATCGCCCCTGTGCAGGATGTGTTTTCTTCTGCGCAGGGGCGCTATTTTTTCTGGAAGGAGATCATCATGGCTGAAAAACAAACCAGCAAAGACCGGATGCGGGAGATCGTTGACAGCATCGAAAATGGCATCAAGGAGCTGTTCGAGAGCGATAAGTACCAGCAGTATCTCTCCACCATGAGCCGCTTTCACCGCTACTCGGTCAATAATACCATGCTCATCTATATGCAGCGCCCCGACGCCACCAAGGTGGCGGGCTTCAACAAGTGGCGCGATCAGTTCGGCAGGAACGTCCTAAAAGGTGAAAAAGGTATTCGCATCATCGCTCCCACGCCCTATAAGAAAAAGGTCGAGGAAATCAAGACCGACCCGGAAACCAATGCGCCGGTGCTGGATGCGGACGGCAAGGCCATCATTGAGGAAAAGGAAATCCGTATCCCTATGTTCAAGGTGGTGTCCGTCTTTGATGTGTCACAGACTGCGGGAAAGCCCTTGCCCCAGCTTGCCGCCGATCTGAGCGGCAATGTGCAGCAGTATGAGGTTTTCATGGAGGCGCTGTGCCGTGCTTCTCCCGTTCCGATGGAGATAAAGCCCGTTGCGCGGGATACGGACGGCTTTTTCAGCATTAAGGCGCAGAGCATCACCATCCGCGCCGGTATGAGTGAGGTGCAGACAGTATGCGCCGCCGTCCACGAGATCGCCCACGCCAAGCTCCACGACTATGAACACATGACGGAGCTTGCGGACGATGGTGAGACGATCCTTGTCCCCGGTGAAAAGAGCCGCAACACCGAGGAGGTCGAGGCCGAAAGCATCTCCTATGCGGTCTGCCAGTATTACGGCATTGAAACGGGCGAAAACAGCTTCGGCTATATCGCCACATGGTCAAAGGGCAAGGAGTTGAAAGAGCTTCGCGCCAGTCTGGAAACCATCAACAAGACTGCCTCCGAGCTGATTACGGACATTGACCGGCACTTTGCGGAGATTTGCAAGGAGCGCGGCATCAATCGTGAAGAAGTGAGCGCCACACAAACAGACGAAGCGCTTTATCTTGTGGATGGCTCGGTATATCTCCATGTGCAGCATACAGACGGCGGTTGGGACTATTCGCTCTACGACAAGGAAAGCAAAAAGCTGCTGGATGGCGGTGTTATTGACAGCAGCGCCATTGAAGATTCGCCGGTTGCATCTGTTGCCGGGGCTGTCCGAACGGAGGTATTTGCCATTCAGGGCATGACACCAACCAAGGTGACATTTGCAGATATGAAAATTCTGGAGGATTTACAGGAGGCGCAGATTACGCCGCCCTTGGACAGCGAACAGATCACCGGCACAGTCGCTGTTCCCACCGATGCGGCAGATAATATGCTCCCGGAGCTGGAACAGGCCGTCCCGATGCCTGACCCCACGCTGACGGTGGACGATATGCGCAGCTATGGGTATCTGGATAGCGATATGCTCCCACTTTCCAAGGATCGGGCGGTGGAGCTGCTGGAGCATGACATCACGGTTTATATGCTCTATCCCGACAACGCCGAGGAAATGGTCTTTGAAGCCGAGGACATCATCAAGCACGACGGAATGTTCGGCGTCACAAGACCGGATTGGGATGCGGTCAAAGGCCATATTCCTCCCCGCGATGTGGAGCAGCGTTTTTTGAACAGTCCCACCGATGCTATGGCGATCTACCAACTGCGCCGGGATGCGCCGGTGGAGCTTCGTTTTGCCAATCTCGGCAGTCTGGCCGCGCCGCCTGACCCTGCCAACTATGAAGCTGTCTATACCCGTGAGGTGTACCCGGACGATGATACCGGCAGAATCCTTGAAAACTTCTACTACATTTTCAACGATGAGCGCCCCGGCGATTTTGCGGGACACAGTCTCTCCGTCAGCGACATCGTTGCGCTGAAACAGGACGGCAAGGTATCCTATCACTACTGTGACAGCATGGGATTTCAGGAGCTGCCCGCCTTTCAGAAACCGGAGAATTACCTGAAAGCCGCCGAAATGTCGATGGAGGACGATTACGGCATGATCGACGGCATTATCAACAACGGCCCCAAACAGCCCACCGTCGCCGACCTTGAGGCACAGGTCAAGGCCGGTATGTCCATCTCCTTGATGGATTTGGCAGAGGCGGCACACCGGGAAAAGAAGAAATCTGTGCTGGAGCAGCTCAAAAGCCAACCGGCCCAAGAACGTCCACACAAAACAGCGCCGAAAAAGAGCGCGGAAAAGGAGCTTTGATATGAACATCACCTTTGAAGAACAGCAGCTTATGAGCCTCTACAACACCGGCACCCGCACGGGTTTGGTCGCCGCGCTGGAGGAAATGCGCGGCTACCTCGCTGCGGATGAAACGGAGCTGCGGGAGCTGACGGACAGCGCCATCGCAAAGCTGCGCAGGATGAGCGACGCGGAATATGACGCGCTTGACCTGTTCCCCGATTTTGAAAAGGAGGATATGGATGCCGAGTAAAGTACAGCTCTATGCGCAGATGGCAGACCGCACGGCGGAGCAGATCACGGGAAGCTACCGGAAGTGGACGGCATTTCTGACCACCGCCGCAAGGCTGTATAAGTACCCCTACAACGAGCAGCTCATGATCTTCGCCCAGCGCCCGGAAGCCACGGCCTGCGCGGGATACGACCTTTGGAATAAGCAGATGCGCCGCTATGTGCGGCGAGGCAGCAAGGGCATCGACCTTGTGGATACCAGCAGCGACCAACCCAAACTCCGATATGTATTCGATGTTTCCGATACCAGCGGCGGCGAGAACTCTCGCCGCCCTTACCTTTGGGAATACCGGCAGGAGCATCGTGAGGTGGTATCTGCGGCGCTGGAACAGCGCTTTGACGTTTCCGGTGAAAACGGACTTGCCGATCAGATGGAGCGTGTGGCGGCGCAGCTTGTAGATGAATACTGGCACGATAACCGGCGCGATATTGTCGGCATCGTTGACGGTTCCTTTTTGGAGGACTATGATGAGTTCAACATCGGAGCCGCTTTTCGGAACGCCGCCGTTGTCAGCACCACCTATGCACTGCTGTCCCGCTGCGGGATGCAGCCGGGAGATTACTTCGAGCATGAGGATTTTCTGAATGTCTTTGATTTCAACACCCCGCAGACCGTCGCCGCTCTTGGAACGGCCATCAGCCAGTCCAGCGAGCTGGTGTTGCGGCAGATCGAAGTCACCATCAAGAATTATGAGCGCGAGAAAATCGCGGAAAGGAGCGAAAGCCATGAGCGAACTGACCTACACCCGCAGCGGGGATTATCTGATTCCCGACCTGAGCCTGACAGAGCAGCCGCAAGCCCCGCTGGGCAAGTACGGCAGGATGCGGAAGGATTACTTGAAGGAGCATCGTCCGGTGCTGTGGAACAGCCTGCTGCTGTCCGAGAGGCTGTACCCCCATCTGTGGGAGATCGACGAGGCAGCGAACAACCGACTGGAACAGATGATGCCGGAGCTGATGAAGTCAGCGGGCGTGACGGAAGCGCTGAAAGCCAGCGACCCGATGAAGTGGGTAGGGCTGATGAACACGCTGAAAGCGCATGCCGAGGAAACGATCCTCACGGAGTTGGTGTTCAGCTAACCATGTTCGATGCCCCTGCAGGGGCGCAGATGTCCTTCTTCCCCTCAGAGGCAGAACAAATTCAATCCATCGCAGAAGCGGAGAGTGTAACACCCTCCGCTTTTTCTATGTTCATTTCTCAGGATGATATTGACCACATCCTGCGCGCGGGCGGTAATGCGGATGCAGCGCGGATGAAAATTGCTGCGGAATTCTCCAAGCAAAAACCTTTAGAGGATTGCGCGGCATTTCTGAAAGCTCTTTACTACGGCGGCAACGGCCTGATTACGGATAACGGCAGGCTTTCCGCATGGTACGGGGACGATGGTATCCATATTGCAACCGGAGATACCTCTCGCTATCTTCGTTCTGCCCAAGTGATAGGCTGGGCAGATGCGGCGGAGCGTATTGAGGAACTTCTGGACGGCGGCGCATTTGCCACCAATCTTGAGGTCACGGAAGCCCCGCGCCATGAGCGGCTGGGTATTGCTGTGGATGTCTGGAACCTTTATCACGATTTCTCGGATGAAGCAAAGTCGCTGGGGTATCTGTCCTGCTTGGGTAATATCCATAGCACCAGCTTTCCAGAGGAAACGGAGCGTCTGACGGACGATCTGCTGAATCCGGCGTTCCGGGATAGGCTCCTGTCAGAATACAAGGTATTCATGGACGCCTACCGCGAAAACCGTGCGCTGCTGCGCTTCCATTACCACCGGCCGCAGGCACTTCTCACACGTTTGGAAGATCTGTCCCTTCCACGAAAGGAATTCCGTTCCGATATGGCGGCTGTTCCGAAGGCCGGCCGGTTTATCACCGAAGATGAAATTGCTGCTTCTCTTGCAAACGGAAGCAGCTTTGAGGGTGGAAAGACCCGCATCTATGCGTTTTTCCAGACTTCGCACACCCCCAAGGAGAATGCCGATTTTCTGAAAAAGGAGTACGGCATCGGCGGGCATACCCATGCCGTATCCAGAGAGAGCGGCAGCTATGAAGATCACGGCAGCAAGGGCATCACGCTGAAAAAAGCGGGCTGTGCAGATGTTCAAATGAATTGGAACAAGGTCGCTTCGCGTATCTCTGAGCTGATTCGGACGAACCGCTATTTTACACCAGACGAACAGGCGCTTTACGATAAAGCGCAGGCACAGGATGTGGTGCGAAACACCGCCTACGACAGCTATAACGCCATCAAGGGAGCCCGCCCGGACAACATCGTGCTGTTTCAGGTGGGGGATTTCTTTGAGATGTATGGCGAGGACGCAAAACAGACGGCGGAGCTGCTTGACCTCAACCTTACCACAAGAGAGATACCCGGCGCTGGCCGTGTGGAGATGTGCGGCGTACCGTCGCACAATTTAGAGATGTATGTAGAGAAATTGCGCGATAAGTATGATGTGACGATTGCCGAAGCGCCAGATTTTAGAGGTGAGCGCCACATTTACACGCTGCGCTCTATCGACCATGAAGCAGAAGCCGCCATCAATGCTTATGAAGCAGAGTTCGGCGCGGACGGCACGAGGGTGTTCCGCGATCCTGCCGCCGACGCGCCGCAGCCCACGGTACGGGAGCTGTTTGACGGGTACAAGCTGACCGTTGGCAACGCGCTTTCCAAAGATACGACTTTTGTCAATGCCTGCCGCAATTCAGACCGCCAGAACGCTTATCAGGAGGGTGCGGACGCTATCCGTCGTATTGTCACGGCATCTGATGATCTCCAGCTTGTCCGCCTGTACTTTGATATGCCTGCGTTCCATAACCGGCTGCATCAGGAGCTTTTGGAGGAACTGTATCCCACGCTGGCAGCGACGGTCGCACCCTCTCCCTATCAGATCACACAGGAGGACATTGACAACGCGCTTCTGGATTGGCACAACAACCTAAAGGGCAAGCAGGAAGTCGCACTATATATGCAGGCGCATGGGCGAGAACGCAGCACCGCCGCATGGCTGGCTGCAAAATATGGCTGGGAAGATAGCAAAACTCCCATGTATATCCATGTAGGAAACGCCGAGCCGGTGACGCTCACATGGGCGCAGGTACAGCGGCGGTTGGCACAGCTCATCCGCGAGAATAAATTTTACGATGAGAATGAGCGACTGCGGTTATTTTCACCTGACCGATACTCCATTCGTCTGCATCCCGGAGAGGGCGGAATTACCGGCATTTGGGATGAGGTGTTGGAACGGTTCTGCGGAGATGGGGAACAAACGCTCCGCTTTGCAGAACAGAATAACGCCATTGCTTACTTGGATGGCATCAAACGGGATATGGGAATTGAGCTATCCCCTCCGGCGTTTACAACACCGCTTGGCTATACTTATCATATTGGAGATCGCATTTCATCCATAGAGTTAGACCACATAGCAGCAGTCGGCGTTATCGCGCGTGTAGATGAAGATCACGTCTGGCACACGTTACCGAACGTCCCCGGACAGGAACCTGTCAGCATCGACCGCAATTCCTTTGAACGCTACCTCGACACCAGATATTTCGAGGTTTCTGAACCGGAGCCGCAGCGCGTCATTGCGGCGCAGCGCACAGAACAGCCAACCCCGGAGACGCCGCAAGCGGTTCAAAACCTTATGGGGCAGCGCGTGGAAATTGATGGTAAGCTCTATAATGTTGATTCCGCAGATGAAACTGTCGCGCATCTCAGCGTCGTTTCATCCTCCAGCGAGAGCAATCACGATCCGGAACACAGAACCGAACCGGTTTCTGCTGTCCTCACACGAATTGCAAATCAGGGTCGTGAGCTTGCGCCGAATATTTCGGCATATCAGGCGCTTCGTGCAGAGCATCCCGAAAAGCTCATCGGTGTCCGTGTCGGAGAACGGCTGCTTTTTTATGGCGCGGATGCAGAACGAGCCGCCAGCGCTTTGAATCGCCGCCTGCTGCAACGCGATATTCCCGGTATGGGCGAAACCGCTGTGACCGGCTATGATTTTGGACAATGGGCAAGCTCCGCAAAGCGGCTGCTGGAGCATGGACACAGCTTCGTGTTTGCGCAGCCAAATGAAACCGACGGCTATGATGTTATCAACGAGGCCGATGCCAAGGAGTATATCCCCATTGGCATGGAACTGGAGATTGACGGACGGAAGTTTGTCATTGACAGCGTAAATTTCGGCACGGATGAAGTATCTCTGCGCGATGTGACTTTTCAAAACAGGCAGGGCTTTCCCATCTTCCGCGCTGAACACATTGCGTTTATACGCTCGTTTGTTGAAGAGCAGGAACGGGAGCAGCCGCAGCCTGTCACCAAACCCGTCGCGTTCTATCCTGCCGAGAAAACGCACTTGCCCTACGACATAGAAATCCAAACGCTGCACATCCCGGAACCGGAGCATGACCCGCCCTCTGCGGAACCCGCCAAGCCTGAACCTCCTGCTATGAACGAGGAAGAAAGGCTGATTCTGGAGCAGGAAGGGCGCGCGGCACTCTCGGAAATGGGCGAGTTTGTGCCTGATTTTGATGATGCCATCTCACAGGCTGAGATCGACGAGCCTCCCGCACACCGTCCTGCGGTATCCATCCCCATTGACGGCGAGTGGCAGGGCTTTCCCAGCGTTGCCGCTGCGGAGCAGGCCGCTTACGCTGACTTCAAGGCGGCAAGCCACCGCGACGCGCAGAATTTCCACATCACCGATGATGCCCTCGGCGTCGGCGGCGCGGTCTTCGTCACCGTGGCGGCGGTTTATTTCAAGCTCGATGGTCAGCTCCCGGATAGGCCGGGGCTGGATGGGCTGGGTAAAGCCGGTGTACTCTCCCAGTTTCAGCGGCGGCAGACAGAAGAACTGCGCCCCCGCCCGGAAGCCCTCGGCCCGATTCACGGCCAGAAGCTCAAAATCCGGGTCGGTGACGGGCTGCAGATCGTTTTCTTTCATCAGCTGGGCGAACAGGGGCGAGAAGCCCTCCAGAATCGCCCGATTGACCGCCGCCGTCAGCAGGTCGTCCTCGTCCTGCGGAGCGTCCGGGGCCGCCTTTTCGGCCTGCACCGCCGCTTCCAGCTCTTCTGCCGATGCAGAAAAGACCACCCGGCAGTCACCGGGTTCGGCCATGCCAAAATGCTCGAGTTTCATCTTCAGTTCCCCCCTCTCAGCGGACGATGCCGGCCATCAGCACCAGCAGCACGATGCCCAGCACCACATACAGCACCTCTGCCCCCAGGACAGACTTGTCGCCCTCGACGTACATCTCGGCGGGGTCGGCGGGGTTATAATAAAGGGTGACGACAGCTCCCTGTGCAAGCTCTCTGCCCTTGGCAGACTTGGGGTAATGGAGGCGATGGGTGCCGCCAGCCGTGGTGAACTCCAACAGGTAGGCTTCGCCGTCCCGGCTCCGGACGGTGCCTGCCACAGCGGCCTCGACCTTTTCGCCCCTGGTCATGAGCTTGCGGCGTCTCGACCAGCTCCGCCATGCCATGTAGAACATGATGCCTGCACCGATGAGAAAGATAATGATGTTGAACATTCGCAGTTTCCCTCTTCCGTAAATAGTCCCGCCGGGCCGCTGCCCCGCAGGGGTAATATTTATTGTATCATACTCCGCCGGATTTTTCGCCCCATTCGGCCTATACGGAATGCAACAATTTTCGCAAAAAAATTTGTCGTACTATTTTTGCAAAAAACGCTTGACTTTCTTTGCACCTGTGGTATAATAAACATCGTTCCGAGCCGAACGGCAGCGAACAAAACAGAATATGCGGATATGGCGGAATTGGCAGACGCGTTAGATTCAGGTTCTAATCGGGGCAACTCGGTGGAGGTTCAAGTCCTCTTATCCGCACCAAGAAAAAGCAGAACACGTTCGTGTTCTGCTTTTTCTTTTCGGTGCGAAAGAGGACTTGAACAGCAACAGCGACGACCGCAGCCTGCGGCTGAAACAGGGAGGAGCTGTTGGGGCCGCGTTCTGATTTTTCAAAGCCCTGCCAAGGGGCTGCAGAAAAATCAGTAAACGCAACCCGTCAGGCGGTGCGCAGCGGATAAGAGGACTTGATTCTTTCCGTTCAAAGGCAGGGCTTTGCGAAACGCCAAGTCCGCTCATCAAACAGGACCCCCTGCCCCAATGGGCAGAGAAAGGACCCCCATGCAGAGAATCGACCTCTTCGGCGCAGCAGCCGCCTTTGAAACCGTCCGGATGCCGGACGGCACGGAAGCGGCCATTCCAACAGAACACGCCGCAGTTATCTATGTAAATGAACAGCCGGCCTTCCGGGTGGTATGCACACCCCAGCTTCTGCCGCAGCTGGCGCTGGGGCGGCTGCTGACCGAAGGATGGATCGCCGCCGCAGAGGAAGTGGAACAAATTGCCGTCTGCGCAGAAGGCTTGAAAATCAATATCTACCTGAACCACCCGCTGACGGCCCGCCGCGCGGCGGCACAGGAGGTTTCCAGCTGCTGCACCGACAATGTCGCGCTGGGCAGTCCGGTGGAAGTGCAGCCGCTGCGCGCGGTGCCGCATCTGGACGTACAGCCGGAGTGGGTGGACGCCCTCGCCGCCGCCATGAGCGCGGGCCTGCCGCTTTATCAGGCCACCCATGCAGTCCACAGCTGCTTTGTACTGCACGAGGGCCGCATCCTCTGCGCCTGCGAGGACATCGGACGCCACAATGCGCTGGACAAGGCCGTGGGCAGCGTGCTTCTGGCCGGTGTCCCCCTCAGCGAATGCGTGCTCTACACCAGCGGCCGCGTACCGATGGATATGGTGCGCAAAGCCATCCGGGCCGGCGTTCCGGCACTGGTCAGCAAGACCATGCCCACCGTCCAGTCGCTGGAGCTGGCCGCAGAATACGGCTTACAGCTGCTCTGCGGCCGGAAACATCCGCTGACATCGTCAAAAAGTGCGGGGTGACATCGGTTCGCGTTGACTTACTTCCGGCCTGAGTGATAATATATTAACGAAAAGACCGCTCCGCTGTTGCAGCAGCTGGGGCGGCCTTAATTGTTGTCCGGGGAAACCCGGGCAGAAAAAACAGGCAGGTGATAACATGAAGCAGGCAACCAACCCGTTTGCGCCCGTTCCCCTGTGGCGCAAGCGGCTGCCGGGCTATGCAGCCATGGGCGTTGCGACCATCGCCTTGGCGGTCGGTCTGACCACCTTGCAAAGCGCACGCACCACGGTTGCCGGTACCCTGCTGCCGGTGTCGGAGGCGGATGCAGCCGCCTACGGCATCAGCGCAGTGTACCAGCTCGACAACGGCAGCTATCGCGTGGAGGGCTCTCAGAAGGGCTTCCAGAGCGATGTGCAGGCTGCCGTGACCCTTGACGCCGAGGGCAATGTTTCCGCTGTCGAGATCCTCTCGCAGGCAGAGACGGACAGCCTCGGCGGCCAGTGTGTCGACCCGGAGTTCACGTCCCAGTATCAGGGCGCAGCTCCCTTTACGCTGGCAGGCAAAAGCTATACTGTGACCGACCCCCTTACCGGTGCCGCCTATGCCGCTGCCGGTGCGGCGGAGGAGCAGCCCGCTGCTGGGGAGGATCTTGACCCCGCGCAGTGGAACGTGTCCGACACCTCTCCCGAGGCCGAGGCCACCCGCAGGATGTACGCAGCAGGTCTGACCCTCTCGGCACTGAACGGCGAGCCTCTGGCCGACGAGCTGATCCCTCCGATGGATACCAGCGCCGAGGCTGTGGCACGCCGCAAGCTCTACGCTGCCGGTCTGAGCAAGAGTGCGCAGGACGGTGAGGAGCAGGCTCTGCCCTATGCGGACTGGTCCGCAGAAAAGCAGGCCGCTTATCGGCTGGCACAGGCCGAACTGACCACCGGGCAGACCAGTGCCGGCGCTGTCAGCGCAGACCTGACCGAGGTGGACGCCCTTTCCGGCGCGACCATCACCTCGACCGCCGTCACCAACATCGTCAACAACTCGTATTTCTATGTAACTGAGGTGCTCCGCGCAGAGTGACCTCAACGGAGGAATGGAACCTATGGCAAAAACTGATTTTCTGACGGCTGACATGACCCGCCGTCAATTTATGAAGATCTCGGGCAAGAGCCTTGCAGGGCTCACCCTCTCCGCATCCATGCTGTCCCTCTTCGGCTGCTCGCAGAAGCAGGTGGACAGCGGCGCAGTGGCTACCTGGGCGCTGCCCCAGGGCCTGCTGGTGGTCAACGCCGACCTGTGTACCGGCTGCCAGCGCTGCGAGATCAACTGCACGCTGACCAACGACGGTGTGTGCTCCTCTTACATCAGCCGCGTGAAGATCCAGCGCCGTCTGAATCTGGACGGTGCCGGCAACGGCCTGCTGTCCGGCAACGACAACTGCTTTGTCTACTTCCCGGATACCTGCCGCCAGTGCGAGGACCCCGCCTGCG
>OGHC01001330.1_pt1 | contig 11068 bp, 8 predicted proteins | sample 1571381 | NCBI WGS metagenome assembly OGHC01 (sample SAMEA2581945, study PRJEB24529) | metagenome | biome: Human gut stool | place: China | collected 2011 | reverse complement strand
TGGCTGCCGAGGGCTACCTTGCCGCCCGGGAGCGCAGCGGCTTTTATGTACAGGAATATCTGGCGCTGCCGCAGGTCGGGCCGGATGCACGGGGCCCGTCGCCTGCCCCGGCCGTGCCGGAGCCCGCCGCGCCGGAACCGCCGGTGCGGTACGACCTGTCCACCCGGGGCGTGGACCCGGGGCTGTTCCCCTTCCGCACATGGGCGCGGCTGCAAAAGGAACTGCTGTACTCTGCGCCGGAGCTGCTCACCCCCGGGGATGCCCGGGGCGATGCCGCCCTGCGGCAGGCGCTGGCAGGGTATCTGGCCGAATACCGGGGCGTGCAGTGCGACCCGGAGCAGCTGGTGGTGGGTGCAGGGCTGGAATATCTGCTGGGGCTGCTGGCACCGCTGCTGCCCGGCCCTGCTGCCGTGGAGACTCCCGGCTACCCCCGCGCCCGGCAGGTGCTGGAAAACAACGGCGTGCCCTGCCGCTGCCTGCCGGTGGACGCGGACGGCCTGTCGCTGACGGCTCTTTCTGCCAGCGACGCGGCAGTGTGCTACGTTACCCCCAGCCACCAGTTCCCCACCGGGGTCACCATGCCCGCCGGACGCCGGGCCGAGCTGCTGCACTGGGCAGCCCGCGCCCCGGGGCGGCGGTACATCATTGAGGACGACTACGACTCCGAGTTCCGTTTTGACACCCGCCCGCTGCCCAGCTTGCAGGGCATGGCGGGCGCAGACGGCCCGGTGGTGTACCTGTCCACCTGCTCCCGCAGCCTTGCCCCGGGCATCCGTATCGCCTACATGGTACTGCCCCGGCAGCTGCTGGGCGCATGGCAGGCCAAGTACCGGCTGTACTCCGGCACGGTAGGGCGGTTTGAGCAGCAGACGCTGGCGCGCTTTATCACCGGGGGGTATTTCACCCGGCACTTAGCGCGGGAGCGCACCGCCTACAAAGCCCGCCGGGATGCGCTGGTGGCGGCGCTGCGCACCTCCTTTGCACCGGAAGAGCTGACCCTTGCGGGGCTGCACACCGGCCTGCACCTGCTGGCGCAGCTGAAAGACCCGCCGCCGGACGCCGCCCTGCGGGCTGCTGCCCGGCAGTACGGGGTGCGCTGTTCCCTGCTGAGCGACTACGACCTGACCGGCACGGCGCACTCTGCCGCCGGGACGCTGGTGCTGGGTTACGGCTCACTGCCGGACGCAGACTGCGCCGCCGCCGGGGAGAGGTTGAAAAAGCTCTGCACCGCCGCCCGGGAGGCATCAGACACCGTATAGTGTCCGCCTGCCCAGTCCCCGGGCAGGGCGTCAGCGGTGATATCCACCGGCTCGGCGCTGGTGGCTAAAAATTCCAGCGTGCGTTCCAGTGTAGCAAGGTCTACGGCGGTCAGGCTGGTCAGCAGACTGCCGCTCACCTCTCGCAGACCCTGCGGCAGGGTGGTGGGCAGCAGCTCCAGCGCCTGCCGGAAAAACGCATCCCACACCGCCGCCCGTGCGGCGGCGCTGCGCCGGGGCGAAAGAGAAGTGTCGGCATCCAGCGCCGCTAAAAAGCTGTGGGCATCGGCGGCGGAGATGCCCTGCACCCCGGTGCCTTTGCCGTACCGCGCCAGCTGCTCCGGGGTGAGCGCCCCGGTAAAACCCACCCGCACTGCGCCGTACCGCGCCGCAAGCTTTGTCAGCACCGCCGGGGCGATGGCAAGATAATCGGTATCCTCCGGCAGGGCGAACACCTCGCCCAGCGCCTCCCGGCAGCGGGCGGGGCCCGCGGCGGCGTAACAGTCCGCAAGGGGGACATTTTTGCCCCCAAAGGGCACTTCCAGCGCGGCGGGCACCGCCAGCAGATGGATGCAGTTCTGTCCGGCGTTCAGGTAAGCCAGCACAAAGCCCGGGGTCTCGTCTGCCACGCACAGCAGCACGGTGCACCGGTCGGCGGCTTTGGGCAGACGGATGGGCACCCCGCTCTGGCTTTTTGCGGCCTGCCGCAGACTGCTGCGCAGCTGGGCGCGGCTGAGCAGCACCGTGCCGCCCACCAGCGGCAGCAGCACCAGCAGGGCGGCGCACAGCGCCACCCATAAATCAGGCGATCCGCTGCGTTTTGCGGGTTTCATGGCTCTGCCTCCTTTTTGTGCATAAAGCATAGCCCACCGGGCGACCCTTTATGCAGAAAGGCAGGGATGCTGTATGGATCAAACAGAAAACCCCAACAAAAAAGACCGTGAGGAGCAGGAGGACTTCTGGCTGACGCTGGAACCCCTTCCCGCACCCGACCCCGAAAAGCCCTCCGCACCGCATGAGAAGTAATGGCGCTGCATAGGATACGGTAAAAAGGGGGGATGGGATGCCGGAGGGGTTCATGCGGGGAATCGAGGCTTTGAACGGCATCGTGTGGGGGCCTTTGGGGCTGGGGCTGCTCTTCGGCACCGGGCTGCTGCTGACGGTGCGCACCGGGGGCTTCCAGCTGCGGCGGTGGGGCTACTGGATGCGGCACACCCTCGGTGCTATCCTGACCGACCGAAGCGTCACCGCCCATACCGCCCGCGAGGAACAGGCCATCAGCCAGTTCCAAAGCCTGTGCACCGCGCTGGCGTCCACCATCGGCACCGGCAACCTTGTGGGGGTGGCGACAGCCATCCTTTCCGGCGGGGCGGGGGCGGTGTTCTGGATGTGGGTCATGGCGCTGCTGGGCATGATGACCAGCTACGCTGAGAACGTGCTGGGCATCTACTACCGCCGCAAAGACCCGGCGGGCGGCTGGCGCGGCGGGCCGATGTACTACCTGCGGGACGGTCTTGGCGGCAAGCCGGGGCGGGTGCTGGCGGTGCTGTTTGCTGCGTTTTGTGCGCTGGCAAGCTTTGGCATCGGCAACCTGAGCCAGCTCAATTCCATCGCGGGCAACCTGAAAGCGGCGTTTGGCGTGCCGGAGGCCGTTACCGGCGCAGTGCTGGCGGCAGTGTCGGCGGTGATTTTGCTGGGCGGGCTGAAGCGTGTGGCCGCTGTGGCAGAAAGGCTTGTCCCCGCCATGGCGCTGCTGTACATCGTGGGTGCGCTCACCGTGGTGGGGGTGCACATCACTGCCGTCCCGGCGGCGCTTGCCACCATCGTAAAGGACGCGTTCGGGCTGCGGGCCGCCGGTGGGGGCATGGTGGGCTACGGGCTGTCCCGGGCGGTCACTTGGGGCTTCAAGCGGGGTGCTTTTTCCAACGAAGCGGGGCTTGGCTCCTCGGTGATGGTGCATGCGGCTTCCAACGTAAAAGAGCCGGTGCAACAGGGCATGTGGGGCATTTTTGAGGTGTTTGCGGACACCATGGTAGTGTGCACTCTGACGGCGCTGGTGGTGCTGACCTCCGGCTTTGTGGATCTGGACACCGGGCGCATCGCCGCCGGGGCGGCGGGCAGTGCGCTGGTGGGGCAGGCCTTTGACGCCGTGTTCGGTGCACTGGGGTCCAAGCTCATTGCGGTGTGTATCCTGCTGTTCGCCTATTCCACCGCGCTGGGCTGGAGCTGCTACGGCTGCAAGGCTGTGGAGTATCTCTTCGGCGCAGGGGCAGGGGCATTTTACCGGGTGCTGTTCGTGGCGCTGATGCCGCTGGGCGCGGTGATGCGGCTGGACCTTGCATGGACGCTTTCCGACACCTTCAACGGCCTGATGATGCTGCCGAACCTCATCGGCGTGGTGGCGCTGTCCGGTACGGTGGTGAAGATCACCCAAAACCACCTCGCCCGCAAGTTGCACGGCAGCGCCGCGCCGCCGCTGTTGTCTGCGGGTGAGACAATTTAAAATCGTCAGCCCCGCCCCTTGTCCCAAGGCGGGGTTTGTGCTATGCTAAGGGGTACAAGCGATTTTTTGCGCTGAGAGGAGGAACCCCATGGCCGCCGTAAAAACACGGAATACCGCTACCCTTATGACCGAGGGCAGCATTGTAAAAAGCCTGCTGCTGTTTGCCCTGCCGCTGATCTTCGGCAACCTGCTGCAGCAGATGTACAACACCGCCGACAGCATCATCGTGGGCAATTTTGTGGGCAGCAATGCCCTTGCCGCCGTGGGCTCCAGCGGGTCGCCCATCTACCTGCTCATCGGCTTCAGTCAGGGACTTGCCGTGGGCGCGGGCGTGGTGGTGTCGCAGTATCTGGGCGCGGGCGACCACAAGGAGACCCGCGAGGCGGTGCACACCTCCCTTGCCATTGCGGTGGTCATGGGGCTTTTGCTGACGGTGGGCGGCGTTGCCTGCGGGCGCGCTTTGCTGGTGGCCATGAACACCCCCGCCGAGGTGCTGGCGGACGCCGTGACCTATATCCGCATCTACTTTGGCGGGGTGCTGTTCAGCGTGGTGTATAACATGACCGCCGGCATCCTGAATGCCGCCGGCAACTCCCGGCGCTCGCTGGTGTATCTGGCATGGGCGTCGGTGACCAACATCGTGCTGGACTTTGTGTTCATCGTGGGGCTGCGGATGGGGGTGGCAGGCGCCGCCATCGCCACAGACCTGAGCCAGCTGGTGTCCTGCGTGCTGAGCCTGCGCTTTCTGATGAAAAGCGAGGACGCCTGCCGGGTGGAGCTTTCCGCCATCCGGCTGCACCGCAAAATGGCAGGCCGCATCATCCGGGTGGGTCTGCCCACCGGCATCCAGAATATGGTCATCTCCTTTTCCAACGTGCTGGTGCAGGCCAGCGTAAACAGCTACGGCGCCGCCGCCATGGCAGGCTTTGCAGCCTACATGAAGATCGACGGCTTCAACATTCTGCCGGTGAGCAGCATCAGCATGGCAGCTACCACCTTTGTGGGGCAGAACTACGGTGCGGGGCGTCTGGACCGGGTAAAGCGCTCGGTGTGGGTCACCCTTGCCATCGGGGTCATCTACACCCTTTGCACCGGCGCGGCGCTATTGGCCGGACAGGACGCCATTCTGCACCTGTTCACCGCCGACGAGGCCGTAGTCACCTACGGCAAGCTGGCTATGCGGTGGTTCTGTCCGTTCTACTTCCTGCTCAGCATCCTGCACGGCCTTGCCGGTGCCGTGCGCGGCACGGGTGCCAGCATCCCGCCCATGGTGGTGCTGCTGGTCTCGCTGTGCCTGTTCCGGGTGGTGTGGATCCAGTTTCTGCTGCCCTTCTTCTCCGGCATCGAGGGCGTGTTCATCCTCTACCCCGTCAGCTGGGGTCTGGGCGCATTGCTCATGATCCTGTATGCATGGAAGGGCAAGTGGATGGAGTATCATACATAACCATTTTTATAAACAACGACCCGCCGCGTCGAAAAAGACGCGGCGGGTCGTTGTTTTTTCAAGAACTTCTGTCGGGGCAGCTTACCATGCAAAGCCCACGGAGTCCATGTCGATCTTCTTTTCCATCAGCCCCAGACGGCTCTCGATGAAGTTGACAGCCATATCCGGCCACTGGGCGATCTGGGTATAGTAATCCACATAGCCCTTGGTGCCAGTGCCCAGACCCACACCGTGGGGTGCATCAGGTGCCAGATAGAAGCTGAAATCTTTGAAGATATTCGCGCACTCCGGCAGAGCGGGCAGCATCATCGCACTCAGGCCGTCTTTCTGACCCACAACACCAAAGACCGGAGGCAGGTTGGGGTTCTTCGTGAAGTTCAGACCAGTGACGAACAGTCCGTAGATGGGAATCGCCACATTCAGGTCGGCACTCTCATAGTCCACAGCATCGCAGACGTAGCTGGGATAGACCTTATCCGGGGTATTCGTAGTGCCGAACTGGTCGGCCACCACCTGCATCACATTCATGCCGCCGGCAGAGAAGCCCACAGCGATCATGATATCGGTCTTGCCGATGTGTTTTTCAGAGGCATTGTGGCGGATGTAGCGGATAGCACGGGCCAGATCCAGCTGCTGATCCACAGCGGCATAAGGGTTGACGCGGCGCTGCAGCACAAAGGCGTTGTAGCCGTTCTTGTTGAAGAACTCGGCCACCGGGTAGCCTTCCACCACGTTGTTGCGGTGGGTGCTGCCGCCGCCTGCAATAATGATCACGTTGCCCTTCACCTTGCCCTGATCCCGCAGCAGGTACGGGTTCAGGAAGGGACGGAAGCCCTCGTTATCGTAGCAATTTTCCCAGTTGGTGGGCAGCGGAGATTCCACGGCCATCTGATCTCCCCAAATTTCCCAAACGGTGCTCTTGGGGTCCTTGATCTGGCGCAGCGCCTTGCGGGCATTGGTCAGAGCAACACACATCTCGTAGTGAGAAGCATTGATGCCGGGCACAGCTGCACCGTCCACCTTCTCGTACTGAGCGCGGGACAGCTTGTGGAACAGCACATAGAACTTGTCAAAATCACCCCGGAAAGCAGCCGGATAAAAGGCCACCTCGCGGGAGAGACGGAGTTCCTCTGCCACCATGGCCTGCACCTCAGCATCGGTGTGCACGCCAGCGTTTTCAGCAAAGGATGCGGGCGCCATGCCAGCCACTGCGCCCATGGTCACAGCAGAAGCGGCGGAAAGCTTCATAAAGTCTCTTCTGTTCATCATCATTTCTCCTTTTAAATGCAGACGGCTCATTTGTGCAGAGCAAAGCCGCCCAAAGCTGTGCAGCAAACGCCCTGCTGCCGGGCCCGATAGACATTCCAGTTGTATCATGCCATCGAAATCTGCACAAATCGTACCACAATACAATGCATTTGTAAACAGATTTTATTGTTTTTGTGCGAAATTGATATATTAGTATGCCAGTTCTTGTGAAAATCAACAAGCATGAGAATGGGTACAAAAAAGGACTGCCATGCACTCTGCACGGCAGTCCTTTTTATCTTATTACAGCTTTTCAAACACCAGAAAGCGGAAAGCGATGGTAGTGGTGAGCTGCGGCAGAGCCGCAAGGCGGGCAGCACCGTCGCGGGGCGTTTTCCAGTAGTAGGGGGTCATGGCAAACAGGGCTTCCAGCTGGGCGGCGGGCACGGTGATGGTTCCCTGCACCTCACGCTCATCAATGGCGCGGAAGCCCGGGTACTCCACCTGCTGCACCGGGTTCTTGTAGGGCTTTTCGTAGAGCACGGCCTTCATCTGGTACAGATGCTCTGCCCCCGGCACAACGTAGATCATGCGCCCGCCCGGGCGCAGCACCCGGCTGAACTCCTCCTGTGCAAAGGGCGAAAAGCAGTTCAGCAGCAGGTCGGCCCAGCCGGTGCGCACCGGCTGGCTGAAGCTGGACGCCACCGCGTACTGCGCGGCGGGCAGCGCCTTTGCCGCCAACCGCACGGCGGGCTTTGCGATATCGAACCCGGCCAGCTGCAGCGGTTTTTCCGCCGCTGCGAACTGCTGCGCGATGCAACGGTCGTACCAGCCCTCGCCGCAGCCTGCGTCCAGCAGATGCAGTGGGGCGTCCTTCGCGGCGGGCACACCGTGGGCAAGGCACAACTCCCCCAGCGCCTGCCCGAAGATGCCGTAATATCCGGCGTTCAGGAAGGCGCGGCGGGCGGCAACCATTTCCTTGCTGTCCCCGGGGGCTTTGGTGCGCATGCTCTGCACCGGCAAAAGATGCCAGTAGCCCTCCCGGGCGCGGTCAAAACAGTGGCCTTTTTCACATTTCAGGTCGTTTTCCCCTTGCAGTGCGCCGCCGCACAGGGGGCACTGCCACGGGGTAAAGGCTTCGTTCCGGCTCATACTTCTTCGCTGTGATCCTCAATGGGTGCAGTGGCACCGCCGTGGGCGTCCATATACTCCTCAAAGCTGGTATACTTCTGCTGGGGCGGGCGGCGGCTGATCAGCATCAGGCCCGGGTCCTCGTCCCGTGCGGGGGCGGTGTTCCGACTGCGGCCGCGGGGTGCCTCGCTCTTGGCGGGGCGGTCCGGGCGGCTGCTCTGCACTGCATTGCGATTATTGCGGCTGCTCTGCTGGCTCTGGCCGTTCTGGGCCGGGCGGGCATTGCGCGCATTCCGCTCTGCCCGCTGCTCGGTGCGCGGATCATTGCGGTCGGTGCGCTGCTCGGCACGGGCAGGCTGACCGCCGCGCTGACGCTGGCCGTTCTGGGCCGGAGCAGTCTGCTTTGCAGCAGGCTGCGCAGCCGGAGCCTTTTTGACCGGGCGCAGGGGGGTAGCCTCCGGGGCGCTCACAAAGTGGGGGTCGAACTTCGGCTGGGCGTTGCTGCCGCGGCCTGCGCCCTGTGCGGGGGCATTGCCCTCGCGGCGGGGGCGGTTATTATTGTTACGGCGGCTGTTGTCGCGTCCGCCGGGGGTGCGCTTGTTATCATCCATGAGTGGTTCCTCTTTTGCTTCGATTTTGGGGGCCTTCTGCTTTTTTGCCGCAGAGGGCCTGGCCGCACTCTTTTTTTCGGGTGCAGCGGGTCTGGCGGCTTTTTCCGCCTTGGGAGTTTCGGCCTTTTCGGGGGCAGGCTGTTCGGCCTTGGGCTTGCGGCCCCGCACCGGCGGGGCTGCTTTTACGGGGGCTGGTACGCCGTCCCACGGGTGGCCGGACACCACCGGGATCTTCCGGCGGTTCAGCTTTTCGATGCCGGCCAGATACTCTTTTTCCTCGGGTGCGCAGAAGCTCACTGCCGTGCCGTCTGCGCCCGCGCGGGCGGTGCGGCCGATGCGGTGGACGTAGGTCTCCGGCACCTCGGGCAGGTCGTAGTTGAACACATGGGAGAGCTCGCTGATGTCGATGCCGCGGGCGGCGATGTCTGTGGCCACCAGCACCCTGGTCTTGCCCTCCTTGAAGCCTTCCAGCGCCGCCACACGGGCGGTCTGGCTCTTGTTGCCGTGGATCGCAGCGGCGGTGATGCCCTGCCTGGTCAGATCGCGGGCGATCTTATCCGCGCCGTGCTTGGTGCGGCTGAACACCAGCGCATTCTGCACCGGCGGGGTCAGGTTCTTGATGAGCCAGGGCAGCAGGAACTTCTTGTTGCCCTTCTCGACGAAATACAGGCTCTGGTCGATGCGCTCCACCGTACTGGACACGGGGTCCACCTTCACGAAGGCAGGGTCATGCAGGATGCCTGCGGCCAGCTGCTCGATCTCTTTGGGCATGGTGGCGCTGAACATCAGGTTCTGGCGCTTTGCGGGCAGCTTTGCGATGACCTTCTTCACGTCATGCACAAAGCCCATGTCCAGCATCCGGTCGGCCTCGTCCAGCACGAAGACCTCGAGGTCCGACAGGTCGATATGACCCTGACCAATGAGGTCGTTCAGACGGCCCGGGCAGGCAATGAGGATGTCCACCCCTTTTTTCAGGGCCGCCACCTGAGGGGCCTGGCCCACGCCGCCGAAGATGACGGTGCTGCGCAGTTTGAGGTACTTGCCGTAGGCGTCAAAGCTCTCGCCGATCTGGAGAGCCAGCTCACGGGTGGGGGTGAGGATGAGGGCGCGGACAGCGCCCTTCCTGCGGGGGGCGGCGGCGCTCAGCCGGTCGAGCATGGGCAGCGCAAAGGCAGCCGTCTTGCCGGTACCCGTCTGGGCGCAGCCCATCAAGTCCCTCCCGGCCAGCACCGGCGGAATGGCCGCCGCCTGAATGGGCGAGGGGGATTCATAGCCCGCCTGTGCCACAGCACGCAGCACAGGCGCGGAAAGATTCAGTTCGTTAAATGTCATTCTTCACCTAAAATGTTTCTGCATTCCATATAATAGCGCTTTTCCTCTGCGTGCCCCATGCTGAAGGTCTTGCGGGGCAGCACACCGCCCATAACGATGCCCTTGAACAGATCGCTCTTCTCAAAAGGCGGCATCAGGAAAGCCACACCCCCCTGCCTGCACAGGGCGCGGACAGCGGGCTCATCGTGGACATAATCCACCCGGGCCTCGATGTGGCGGGCCATGAAATACTCAATGAATGCGTCAATGGTGCCCACGGTCAGCGGGGCAACGGGATGTTCAAAGCTGAGCACATTGGCCACATGGGGGCCTGCCAGCGTAAAGGACTGCTGTTTTGCATCGCCGAAGCAGATGCCTGCCGCGTGGGAATCGCTCCACGCGATGAGGGCCAGCAGCACGGCACCGCAGTCCACATTGAAAAGGACGCGGTGGATGGGCTCGATCTCAATGGCCGGAGAGTGGACATTGCAGACCTCAGCCAGGCACCAGCGGGCCGGGTGGGTCAGCTGCTGCTCCGGGGTCAGGGTCTTTTTCAGCTCCTCCCAGCAGGCCTTGGCGGAAGCCAGCGAATGGTTGCCGTCGCCCACGGCCAGCGTCAGGGGCGCGCCGCCCTTTGCCTGGGGATACCGGGCATCAAAGGCTTCCTGGCTGCCCAGAGCGTTCAGGGCGCTGTCGATCTGGGCCAGCAGGGCGGGATCTTCCACTGCCCAGCCGGCAATGTGGCCGCCGTTCAGCATCAGGTCGCCCTCGTAGACCTTGCGCAGCTGCTCCTTCTTCTCGCCGATGGGCTCGATGAGGGTGCACTGAGGGTCGTCGGCCAGCATCATGATGTGGGGCGTTTCCAGTGCGGCACCGGTGCGCACCTTCATGCGGGGCGGGATGCGGCTCTCCACCGTGCTCTCGCTGGGCCGCACGGTGCACTTTGCTCCGCGCTGATAGCTGTAGGCTTCCAGATCCACCTTGCCCACAAGGCCCTGCCGCACCCGGCCGCTCTGCTCGGTGCGCTCCACATACACAAAGCCGTCCACGGCGCGGGTGAGCACGTTCTGTGCATAATCCGCCATCGTGGCATGGATCTGCTCCACCCGGGCGTCCGCGTCGCCGTCCTCCAGATACACCTCCGGCAGGATCAGGTTCAGGGTGCTGGGGCTGCCGTCAGCCGCTTCTTTGGCCCGCTGCCAGTACTCGCGGTCGCTGGTGAACTGGTCGCAGGCAATGCAGCCCCACTGTTCCAGCGGGATCTGCTCCGCAGGCAGAAGGATGTGCGCAGGTGCAAAGCAAGTTGTGGTGTTCATGGTTGATTCCTCACTTTCCCGTATCATCAAAGACAATTACTGCATCACTCAGCCCGAAACGCGGTCGGTCTCAAAGCGGTCTGCGGCGTGTACGGTCAGGTTCTCCACCCCTGCATCCGTGGCCGCCGTTTCCAGCGCCTGCAGGGCATCGGCATCCATGGCCGCGTCCGAGGTCACCAGCAGGTTCTGCACGCCCAGGGTCACGGACGCGGCACCTGCTACCGCTCCCCCTCCACTATCGTGCCCCA
>OGHC01001327.1_pt1 | contig 11105 bp, 12 predicted proteins | sample 1571381 | NCBI WGS metagenome assembly OGHC01 (sample SAMEA2581945, study PRJEB24529) | metagenome | biome: Human gut stool | place: China | collected 2011 | reverse complement strand
AGGCCGTGCCTGCGGGCTGGGTCATCGTGGCGGCAGGCAACCCGCCGGAGTACAATAAATCCGTCCGCGATTTCGATATTGTCACCCTCGACCGCGTCCGCCGGATGGACATTGAGCCGGAGCTGCCGGTCTGGAAGGACTACGCTCGTGCAGCCCACATCCACAGCGCGATCCTGAGCTATCTCGAACTGCACCCCCAGAACTTCTACCAGATAAACGCCGACGTGGACGGCACCCAGTTCGTCACCGCCCGCGGCTGGGAAGACCTCTCCAACCTGCTCAATACCTATGAGTCGCTGGGCCTGCAGGCCGACGAAGAGCTCATCCGCCAGTATATCCAGCACCAGAAGATCGCCGAGGACTTCTCGGCCTACCTCGACCTCTACTATAAGTACCGTGACGACTACGGCGTGGAGGACATTCTGGCCGGTCAGGCCAAGCCTGCCGTTTTTGCGCGGCTGCTGCAGGCCCCCTTCGACGAGAAGCTGAGCCTCGTGAGCCTGATCCTGTCCGGCCTCGAGACGCGCTTCTCTGCCTCCCGGCGGGCAGACGCTGCGACCGACAGCTGCTATGCCTTCCTGCGGGAGACGAAGAAAGCCTTTGCCGAGATGCCCGCAGAGCTGGCACAGGAGCCGAACTGCTGGGCGCAGCTCTTTGACCAGATGACCGCCGACTACGAGGCCGAGACCCAGAAAAAGCGCACCGCCGGTCTGCTGGATAAGCCCACGCTGGAAGCCCGCTTGCAGACCGCCAAGACCCTGCGCGGCTGGGAGAAAGAACTTCTGCGCGCCGCTGCACCGGACGCGGACACCGCTTTCAAGGTGCTGCGCACCCAGTTCGGCACCCTGTCGGATGCCCGGGACACCGCCCAGCAGACGGCCAGCGCCGCGCTGGAAGCGGCCTTCGACTTCATGGAGCAGGCATTCGCCGAGAGTCAGGAGATGGTGGTCTTCGTCACCGAGCTGACCCTCTCGCCCGCCGCCCATGCCTTCATTGCCGAAAACGGCTGTGAGCGGTATTTCCAGTACAACAAAGACCTCCTGCTCGACCACCGCAAGGCGGCCCTGAATCAGGAGCTGGAAGCCGAACAGCGTCGGCACGGGATGCTGTAAAAGATATAAACGCAAACGAGAGGCCGCACAGCTGTGCGGCCCCTCGTTTTGTATGCAAAAAAGAAAAAGCATCTTGATAAGATCAAGATGCTTGGTGGTTGCGGGGGCCGGATTTGAACCAACGACCTTCGGGTTATGAGCCCGACGAGCTACCAGACTGCTCCACCCCGCGATATTTACTTTTCGCTGTCGGCCTCTCGCTGACTGCTCAAGTATAATACCACAAGGCGGGGGACTTGTCAAGCGTTTTTTCAAAAAGAATATGACTTTTTTGAAAAGGCCGCTGCCGGAAACAAAAAGCGCCCCATTCCGGGGCGCTTCGACAGAGCGAATATCACTTGCGGGTGCGGCGGCGCACGAAGCGGACGACGAGGGCGGCTGCGGCCAGAATGACCAGCACGGGCCAGACGCCCACGACCCAGACCGTCAGCTGCTGGATGCCGGAGACAAAGCCCGTCCAGCCATTGCGGAGGGCGCTGGACAGCTGGGAGAGGTAGGTTTCCTCGGCGGGGGTGTATTCCTTCACCTCGTCCAGCGAGAGGTAGACCGTGGAGCAGGACACCTGCTGGCTGTACCAGTCCAGCTGCGACTGCCAGCTCTCGATCTGGTACTGGACGTCGCTGAGGGAAGATTCGATCTCCAGCAGGTCGGCGAGGTTTTCGGCGCTGGCCTGAAGCTCCTGCAAACGTGTGCGCTGGGCCGTCAGGTTGGAGAGCCGGGCCTCGATGTCCATATACTGGGTGGTGACGTCCTGCACCTGCTCGCTCTTGTCCACGAGGTTGCCCGCCTGCGCGGCGGCTTCGAGGAAGCTCGTGTAGTTGTCCTGCGGGACGCGGATGGTGAGGGAGAGGGTGCGGCTCGAGCCGGTGTAAGAGGATTCGCTGCTGGATTCCAGATAGCCTCCGGCGGCGCTCACGGCGTCGGTGAGGGCGGTGCGGGCGGCGTCAAAGTCCTTGCTCTCGATGGTGAGGTTGGCGGTGTAGATGAGCTTTGTGCTCGTCTGCGCGGCCTCGGCGCTGAGGGGGCCGGTGCCGCCTGCATCGCGGGCGCTCATGGCATCGGCGCTTCCACCGGCCTGGACGGCCATCTTGGGTGCGGCAAGGGCGCTGTTCACGTCGTCCATCGAGTAGGCGGCGTAGGAGGCCGTCTCAGGGGCAGAGCTGAGGGCCGCGCCGCCCACAGGCAGCAGGCTGATGGGGGAGTGGACTGCCACATACAGACCAACGCCGCAGAGCAGGCCGCAGGCGGCGATGCTCAGAGCCTTGCGGGGAAAGTGGATGGCTTTTTTGGGCTTTTTGGCGGGTTTCGGTGCCTCTTCTGCCGGCTGCATGGCGAGGAGCTTTGCTTTCAGGTCGTCCGAAGCGTGAAGGTCGTCTAGCTCCATCTTGTACTCATACCACCTCATCTTCGATCTCCTCCTTCAGCATCGTATGTAACTGTGCGCGGGCGCGGCGAAGCCAGCTGAGCACCGTGTTGGTGGGTGCGCCCAGCATCCGGCCCACCTCGGCGGCGGTGTACCCTTCGTCGTAGTGGAGGTAGAGCGCGTTGGAAGATTCTCGTCCAGCTCGGTGTCCTTCTGGCGGGCGGCGCGGGTCAGGTCGTGGCAGCGGTTGATGGTCACACGCAGCAGCCAGGCTTTCAGGTGTTCCTCGCTCTCGAAGCGGCCATTGTAGCACAGCAGCTTTTCGAAAACATCCTGCACCACATCTTCCGCATCGGCGGTGCAGCTGCAGTTGTGCATGGCAGCTCGGAACACCGTGTCACTGTATCGCTGCACGGCCAGCGCAAAAATCTCGTTTTTGGTCAGCTGTCCCATAGTTCTATGCTCCTTTGATGTCCTGTGTACAGCAGGACCCGGTGGAAAAATCATCTTTGATTGGGGACATTCACCCTGTATACGGATGAGCGGCCCCGATTATTGCAGTTTATGGTGCAGAGCGGAAAAATCTTCCGCCCGGCACCGCACAAGGTACCCAAAGTATAACATGAATACGCCAAAAACAAAAGGGCCATTTGCCGCCATGTTTTGGCAAATGACCCGGAGAGCTTCTGTTCGGTTATCGGTAGAGCCGCTGGAAGAGGGCTACCCGCTCGGAGAGATAGGTCTCGGCCCGGGGGTGGTGGAGCCAGCGTTTGCCCGCCTTGTCGCAGGCGAGACGGTGGCCCAGCGCGGCGGGGCAGGCGTCGATCTCTTCCACGTCCCGCATGGTGAGGGTGAGGCTCAGCGCCGCCGGAGCGTCCGGAAGGGGAGGGAGCGGGTCTTCCCAGACGAAGGGCGGCAGCAGCTGGACAGCGCACACCGTCCGGGTGCATTCCTCGGTGAGCAGCAGCGCGGCGGGCGCACCATCCGGCATGACGTGCAGGGAGGAATAGAGCAGCTGCAGCTGCGCCGGGGCCAGCAGACGGGACGCGCCCTCTTCCTCATCGGGCAGAAGGGTGAGAAAATCCGCCGCCTCGTCGGCGTAGATGCGCCGGGCCGGAGCGCGGAACTGCGCATACAGCGCGGGCAGGGCGAACACACCCTCCCGGTCTAAGGCTCGCTGCAGCAGGCAGTAAAACTCCGTCAGCGGGTGGGCCGGGTCGGGCTGCGGCATCCCGAAATCGGGGCGCGAAACGTGTCCTCCGCCCATCAGCCGTTGTAACCCAGCGTGGCCGCCATGACAGCCTTGATGGTGTGCATCCGGTTCTCGGCCTCGTCGAAAACGATGCTCTGGGGGCCTTCGAAGACTTCGTCGGTGACCTCCATCGCGTCGCGGCCAAAGCGCTCGCCCATCTCCCTGCCCACAGTGGTCTTGTGGTCGTGGTAGGCGGGCAGGCAGTGCATGAACACGGCCCTGGGGCCGGCAATATTCATCAGGTTCTGGTTGATCTGATATGCGGCCAGGTCGTTGATGCGCTCGGCCCAGACCTCGACCGGCTCGCCCATGGACACCCAGACGTCGGTGTAGAGGACGTCTGCGCCCTTTGCGGCTTTGGCGGGGTCTTCCTCGAAGGAGATGGCCGCACCCGTCTCGGCGGCGATGGCCCTGCACTGCTCCACCAGTGCAGCGTCCGGCTGGTACTTCTTGGGGGCGCAGGCGGTGAAGTTGAGGCCCATCTTGGCGCAGCCCACCATCAGGCTGTTGCCCATGTTGTAGCGGGCGTCGCCGAAGTAAACGAAGTTGATGCCCTTGAGGCGGCCGAAGTGCTCCCGGATGGTGAGGAAGTCGGCGAGGATCTGGGTGGGGTGGAACTCGTTGGTCAGGCCGTTCCACACCGGCACACCGGCATAGCGGGCCAGCTCTTCCACGATGCTCTGGCCGTAGCCGCGGTACTCGATGCCGTCGAACATCCGGCCCAGCACCCGGGCGGTGTCGGCGATGGACTCCTTCTTGCCGATCTGGCTGCCCGACGGGTCGAGGTAGGTGACTTCCATGCCCAGGTCGTGGGCGGCGACCTCAAAGCTGCAGCGGGTGCGGGTGGAGGTCTTTTCGAAGATGAGGGCGATGTTCTTGCCGCGCAGGGCGTCATGGCGGATGCCGGCCTTTTTCTTTGCCTTCAGGTCGGCGGCGAGGTCCAGCAGACCTTCGATCTCTTCGGGAGTGTAATCGAGAAGCTTCAAAAAGCTGCGGTTCGTAAGATCCATTGTATATATTCCTCTCTATGCACTGGAATTTGAATATTTATACTTTCACAGACCCTATTATAATACAGAGCAAAGGTGGGGTCAAGAGGAAGCACTTGACGCACCTGTCAAAAATTGCAATGCTTTGTCGAATATGCTATACGAAAGACGCTGCCCTTCTCCATTCTGGCAACAGAAGGGAGGTGAGCCTGATGGTCCAAATCGTAACCGATATTATCGTAGCTGTCGCAGCGCAAGTGATTGCCGATCGCCTGTGCAAGTGGCTTGACAACTACCGCAAGGGCCAGTAAGCACAAAGAAGCCCCCGGTATGCCGAGTACCGGGGGCTTCGCTTTTATGAGCCGATGGCAATAATCCTAACCGATATTTTGCCTACTTCTAGTATATGCAATCTGATGCAAAAGTCAAGGTGCTATGAAAAAATTTAACATCTTACAACTCCAGCTCCGCCTTCCGCCCGCTGGGCTGGTAGGGGGTGAGCCGGACGCCGGCCTTTTGGAACATGAACCGGGCGGCCACGCTGGAATCGGTGTTGTGGTACTTATCGCTGTAGTAGACGACTTCGGCGATGCCGGACTGGATGATGGCCTTGGTACACTCGTTGCAGGGGAAGAGGGTGACGTACACCCGCGCGCCCTTGAGGTTGTTGTGGGCGCTGTTGAGGATGGCGTTCAGCTCGGCGTGGCAGACATACATATATTTCGTGTTCAGCGGCTCACCCTCCCGCTCCCACGGCATGGCGTCGTCGTCGCAGCCGATGGGCATACCGTTGTAGCCCAGAGAGAGGATCTTGTTTTCCGGGCTGACGATGCAGGCGCCCACCTGACTGCTGGGGTCCTTGGAGCGCATGGCCGTGAGCAGGGCAATGCCCATGAAGTATTCGTCCCAGTTGATATAATCCGTGCGTTTCATCGCAAAAAACCTCCGTCCGGCGTGCCTTTTTGGGGGGCTGGGCAGGCCCCGGCCCCCGGCCACCTAAAGCATACCATAAAAGCAGGTTGATTGCAACAAAGCCCCCGCCCCGCCGCCCCGGGACTCTGTTGCAAAAAAATACAATTTTTGGAAACAAAAATTGTGAAATTTTAATCTTGACAGCCAGGGGGGGGGGGGGGAGACTAGGGAAAAGCATTCCTGCCGGGCGAGGCCGACACGAATGCAACGAGTTGTAACAACAAACAAGGAGGATGAACAAGATGAAACTGTTCAAGAAAGTTCTGGCTGTGGTGCTGGTGGGCGCTATGGCAGTCTCCATGCTGACGGCGTGCAGCGGCAGCAAATCGTCGAAGGTGAAGGATGCCCTGAAGGATTTCGACATCAAGATGGACTCCGCTATGGTTCAGGACACCGAGAAGATGATGGGCGGCCTTCAGCAGCTCACTGAAAAGGTCACCAGCGGTACAGTCAAGCTGAATGATGAAACTCAGATGAAGAAAATCAGTGAAAAGTTTGGTGAGATGACCGACTACACCTTTAGTTCTTCCACTGGCAAAGGGGATTACGATCTCTACATCTGGACCAACGGTGCAGACGGCCGTCCGGCCAGCGGCGGCAAGACCGAGCGTTATCCGTACCTGATGAAGGTTCAGAATGTACATGTGAGCGAGAAAAATCTGCCGCGCCTTCTGGACAAGGAATTCATCCAGAAGGGCGAGTTCAGCGGCAATAGCGAGGCTTTGGATATTCTGAGAAGCCTGCTGAAGGTTGCTAATGTTGAGAAGGCCGGCATCTCTGTTGGCAAAGTCTACGGCAAGGATGTTCTGCTGGTTACCGTTCCTGCCGGAACTACCATCCCGCAGACTGCTGCCCCCAAGACCCTGACCACCTGATCTCCCCAATAAAAACTGCCTCCGGCCCCGGCGAGCTTGCAGCCCGCCGGGGCTTTTTTATGCCCGGAAACGCCGTAAACCGCGCCTGAACCGCCGCCCGGCGGGGCAAAATGACAATATGCACAAAACAAAGCCGGGAAGTTTGGCAGGGTAAAAGCCGGAAATTTCAAATGAAATATTCAAAAATCGTTTTGAGTGTGGTATTATCTTTGTAAAATATGCCACAAAAACGGAGAGAATGCTCCGTGCGGCGGAAATGAGGGAAAAACCGATATGAAATACGCAAGCAACAACATCCGCAATATCCTGATTGCCGGTCATGCCGGCAGCGGCAAGACCACGCTGACCGAGGCGCTGGTCTATTTTTCGGGCGCTGCCGAGCGTATGGGCCGGGTCGAGGACGGCACCACGATTTCGGACTTTGACCCCGAGGAAGCAAAGCGGAAGGCCAGCCTGTCGGCATCGGTCGTGCCGGTGGAGTATGAGGGCATCAAGTACAACCTCATCGACGCTCCGGGCCTGTTCGACTTTGAGGCAGGCGAGTACGAGGGCATCCGGGCGGCCGAGAGCGTGCTGGTGTGCGTGTCGGGCCGCAGCGGCGTGACCGTGGGCGCAGAAAAGGCCTTCCAGCTGGCCCGCAAGAACGGCAAGGCCACGATGGTCTTCGTCTCCAAGTGCGATCTGGAGAACGCGAACTACTTCAAGATCCTCGAGGACATGAAGATCAAGTTCGGCTCCACCGTCTGCCCCTGCGTCGTCCCGGCGAAGCTCGACGACGGCACCCCCGTGTACATCAACCTGTTCAGCCAGAAGGCCTTCAAGTATGAGGGCGGCAAGCAGGTGCAGGTGGACCTGCCCGACATCGGCCACCGCTTCCAGGGCCTGATCGAGGCCATGAGCGAGGCCATCGCTGAGACCGACGACGAGCTGATGGAGAAGTTCTTCGGCGGCGAGGCATTCACCACCGAGGAGATCGTTGAGGGAATGCGCAAGGGCGTCAAGGACGGCCTCATCACCCCCGTGTTCTGCGGCAGCGCCGTCAACCAGCAGGCTCTGGATATGCTGCTGTACAATATGCACAAGCTGCTGCCCAGCCCGGAGCACAACAGCATTCTGGCCGAGGATGCCGCCGGTGAGCCGGTGGAGCTGACCTGCACCGAGGCTGACCCCACCGTGGCCTACGTCTTTAAGACGGTGGCCGACCCCTTCGTGGGCAAGCTGAGCTATCTGCGCGTCGTCAGCGGCAAGATCACCGCAGGCGCTTCTCTCGTCAACGCCCGCACCGGCGAGACCGAGAAGATGGGCAAGCCCCTCACGGTCCTGGGCAAGAAGCAGACGGAGGCCGAGAGCATCGGTGCCGGTGACATCGGCGCTGTGGCAAAGCTGGTCAGCGCAAAGACCGGCGACACCCTCTGCGACGCTTCCCGCGTGGTCAGGCTGCCCGCACCCGTCTTCCCGAAGCCCAGCCTGTTCATGGCTGTCACCGTCGCCAAGAAGGGCGACGAGGGCAAGATCAGCAGCGCTTTGGCCCGCCTGATGGAAGAAGACCCCACCCTGAGCTACCTCAACAACGCCGAGACCCATCAGCAGATCATCGGCGGTCTGGGCGAGCAGCACCTCGACGTGGTCAAGGCCAAGCTGAAGAATAAGTTCGGCGTGGAGATCGGCCTCGAGGCTCCGCGTATCGCCTACCGCGAGTCCATCCGCAAGGCCTGCCAGAAGCAGGGCCGTCATAAGAAGCAGACCGGCGGCCACGGCCAGTTCGGCGATGTCGTCATCAACTTCGAGCCCTGCGACAGCGAACAGGTCGTCTTCGAAGAGAAGGTGTTCGGCGGCAGCGTGCCGAAGAACTTCTTCCCCGCAGTTGAGAAGGGCGTCCGTCAGGCGGCCGAACACGGCGTGCTGGCCGGCTACCCGATGGTCGGCATGAAGGCCACCCTGCTGGACGGCAGCTATCACCCCGTTGATTCGAGCGAGATGGCGTTCATCATGGCCGCCAAGATCGCCTACAAGGCCGCGATCCCCGAGGCCGGCCCCGTCCTGCTGGAGCCCATCGGCGCGCTGCAGGCCCATGTCCCGGCGGACAACACCGGCGACATTATGGGCGAGGTAACAAAGCGCCGCGGCCGCGTGCTGGGCATGAACCCCGATGAGGACGGTCTGCAGGTCGTGGAGGCTGAGGTCCCCGTGGCGGAGATGCAGGACTTCACCACCTTCCTGCGTCAGCTGACGCAGGGCCGCGGTTACTTCACCTTTGATTTTGTCCGCTATGAGACCCTGCCCCAGATGCTGGAGAGCAAGGTCATCGAGCAGGCCAAGGCCCTTGGCAACTTTGCAGATGAGGATTAAATCGTAAAAAATAAGCACCTGCTGACCGGTATGCGTGTGACCGGCCAGCAGGTGCTTTTGTTGTATTGTGTTGTAGTATTGCATTGTAGGGGGCGGCGTCCTCGACGCCCCGCGGGGCATCAAAATTCAGGGCAATACCCAATCAGGTAATCTTCAGCGCCCGCTGCACCCGATACACAATATACCGGAACAGCCCGATGATCAAACTGCCCTCCACCCAGATATAGTTGGGCAGATTCTTCCACCGGAACTTGGGCTTGTCGATCTTGGGCAGGGCAACCCATGCCTCGTGGAAGCCCTTTGCGTAGTCATTGCCAAAGCCGCGCAGCCGGAACATAACGACTTTTAACAGGTACCCCAGCAGCATCGGGATGAAATTTAGAACCAGCATCAGCAGCGGCTGGTTTTTGTAGGGCAGCAAAATGCTGTTGCGGCCGCTCTGGATGCTCTTGAACGGGTTGTACCGGTGGTCGCACCGCAGATGTGGCGACATTTGGCCGTGGGGCAGTAGACATTTTTATAGCCGAAGCTGTTGGCGCGCCAGCTCAGGTCCACATCCTCGTAATAGGCAAAGAACAGCTCGTCAAAAACGCCGATCTCGTCCAAGATGGATTTGCGGTAGAGCGCTGCGCCGCCGCAGGCGCTGAAAATGCGGCAGGGCTTTGTGTAGCGGCTGGCCCGCAGACCATCGCCGCGCTTGCAGGCAAAGCCCAAAATCGTCACATAATCGCCCGCATCATCGGCCAGCTCCGGCTCATAGTAGCGCAGCATCAGGCTGCTGACCGCAAAAATCTTCGGGTCGGCATCGGCGGTCCTGATAAGCTCGGCCAGCCAGTCCGGCTCGGCAAAGGCATCGTTGTTGAACAGGACGGTGTACTCGCCCTTGGCAATCGCAATGCCCTGGTTTACCGCGTGAGAAAAGCCGGTGTTGTCGGCGTTTTCGATCAGGGTGTAGCGGTCGCGGCCGCAGTAGCTGCGCGCAATCGCAAGGCTTTCATCGGTGGAGCCGTTGTCGATGACGATCAGCTCAAAATCCTGCTCGGTCTGTGCCCAGATCGACTCGATGGAATCCCGCAGCCATCCTGCGCCGTTCAGGTTCGGGATGATGACAGATGCTTTCATGGCGTCTCCTTACCAGAAATAGGGGTTGGCGTAGTAGTAGGTGAGACCGGCGTGCAGCACAGCGCCCAACACCAGCGCGCCGACCAGCAGGAACACCGCAAAGGCGACTGCCAACACGGCGGTGCGGATCAGATAGGCGCGCGCCAGCCGCTGACGGGCGGGGTTGCGGGTGCCGCCGAAGCTCCACACCAGTGACAGAACCAGCCCGACCAGCGGGATGGCAAAGAGGATCAGTGCGGCTGCCGTGGCGCTCTGGCTCATGGCAGTGACGGCAGCGTCCTCGTCCCGGTCAGGCGTGTCATACAGCGGCTGGGCAGGGCCCTGCTGCGGCGCTGTGCAGGCGGCCGGGGGCACCGGTGCGCCGCACTGGGGGCAGCTGCGGGCGTCATGCGGCACCAGCAGGCCGCAGTTTTTGCAGAAGCGTAGCATAACTTTGTTATTCCTCCAATGTCAAGTTGCGGTCCAGCTGGGTGTTCAGAATAATCTGGGTGTTGGTGGAGCCCATCTTTTGCATCTTGGTCAGCAGATGCTCCAGCGCATCAATGTCGGTGCAGCTCACCTTGATTATAAAATTGTAGCTGCCCGTCACCCGGAAGCACTGCAGCACCTGAGACTCCTGCTCGATCATCGAGAGGAAGCTTGCGCGGGTGGCAGCGTCCACCAGCACCGAGATCAGCGCCTCGACCCGGGCAGGGGCATCGGGGTGGCGCAGCACAACGGTGTAGCCGCCGATGATGCCTTCCTGCTCCAGCCGGTGGATGCGGCTGGAAACGGCTGGGCTGGTCAGGCTGACCCGCTGGGCAATGTCTTTGACGGGCATACGAGCATTTTCTGCCAACAGCTGTATGATTTTGTGGTCCAGTTCGTCCATGAAATGACTCCTTGCTTTTGTTTTGTATAATGCGCACAAAAAAATAATGTGAAGTATACAGACATTGTTGTCTTTAACAAAGTTGAAAAAGTATGCTTTTTTGTGCCGCCGCTAAATAAAATTAAGCGTCAATGGTTTTATTATAATCTTTTGAAAACCAAAATGCAAGTATGACATTTGACATTTTAAGAAATCCTGCT
>OGHC01001316.1_pt1 | contig 11187 bp, 7 predicted proteins | sample 1571381 | NCBI WGS metagenome assembly OGHC01 (sample SAMEA2581945, study PRJEB24529) | metagenome | biome: Human gut stool | place: China | collected 2011 | reverse complement strand
GAAGAGCTGGGCTTTCTGCATGACCACGGCCACCTTGCCGCGCAGGTCGGCGCGGGGGTACTGCCGGACCGGTCGGCCCATGATCTCCACACTGCCCTCAGTGGCGTCGTAGAAGCGGGGAATGAGGCTGATGAGGCTGGATTTGCCGCTGCCGGTGCCGCCGATGACGCCGATGGTCTGGCCGCGCTTGGCGGTGAAATTGATGTCAGAGAGGCTGGGTGCGCCTGCGCCCTTGTAGGTCAGGCTCACATGGTCGAAACGGACGGCGTCGCCGGCCTTTTCCGCCGGAACATTGCCGGTGAGCTGGGCCGGGAACTCCATGCCGGGCTTGGTGTCCAGAACCGCCTGTACACGGCCTGCACAGGCCAGAGCCTTGCTCACCTGAACGATGAGGTTGGCCAGCTTGACCAGCTCGACCAGGATCTGATTCATATAGTTGACCAGTGCGATGACGTCGCCGGAGGCCATGCCCCCGATGTTGATCTCGATGCTGCCCACATACAGCAGCGCCACGATGGCAAGGTTGATGATAACGTAGGTCAGCGGGTTCATCAGGGCGGAGATGTGGCCCACATGGAGCTGCATTTTGGTCAGCAGCTCATTGGCGTCCTCGAAGCGGTCCACCTCGCTCTTCTCCTTGTCGAAGGCGCGGACGACGCGCACGCCGGTCAGGTTTTCGCGGGTGAGGCCAAGGACCCGGTCGAGGCGGGTCTGCACCGACTTATAGAGCGGACGGGTGATGACCATGACGCCGAAGACCACGACGCTCAGCAGCGGGATCGCCACCACGAAGATGAGGGCGGCGCGGAAGTTGACCGTAAAGGCCATGATCATGGCGCCGAGCACCACGAAGGGGCTGCGCAGGAACAGACGGAGGAAGAGGTTCAATCCGCTCTGTACCTGATTGACGTCGCTGGTCATCCGGGTGATGAGGGTGCTGGTGCCCATGGTGTCCATCTCGGAAAAGCTCAGAGTCTGGATGTGCTCAAACAGCGCATGACGCAGACCGGTGGAATAACCCACGGCGGCTTTGGCCGAGAAGTATTGGGCCGTCAGGCTGCACGTGAGGCCGACGATGGCCAGAAGCAGCAGGATGCCGCACCGCACAAGGATGTAGTGGAAATCGTGGGCCGCGATACCCACGTTGACGATGTCGGCCATCACAAGCGGCACGAACAGGTCAAACGTAGCTTCCAGCATCTTGAAAAGCGGCGCAAGCACGCTCTCGCGCTTGTAGTCGCTGAGATAGCGAAGCATTTTGTTCAAGGCTCGATACTCCCTTTCTTTGATACATTTAGTTGAGACGCTCCTTATTATAGCGCACTCCCAACAGGAATGCTATGTTTTTGCCAGAGAAAAATCGGCTCTGGATGCAGATTTCAGCTCCGGAGATTGAGAAAACCGGAAAATCCTGCTATACTGAAAGGGAATCTCAACGGAAAGAATGGTGGATGCAATGGCAAAAGATGGTGCGGCACGGCTGCGGCTGCGCCCGGTGGGCGCGGCAGACCGCAAAAAGCTGCCGGAATACGGGCCGCTGGGGACGGGCTGTCCGGCGATAGAGCGGGCTGTGGCAGCGCTCTATAAGGGCCAGAACGAGGAGAGCTTCTGGGCGCTGATGAACGCCATCAACTATGCCCTCGAGCTGGACACCAGGGTCCTGGTGCCGCTGGAAGCTGCGTCCGACCAGCCGGACGGAGCCGCCCCGTGGGCGGAGCATCCTGTCCCGGCGGAGAAAGCAAAAGACCTGCAGCCCTGGACCCTGCGTACCCAGAAGGGCCGGTGCTACCTGCCGGTGTTCACCTCAGTGAAGATGGCAGAGGCCGATAAAGGCACGGCCAGCCGCCCCATGGCGGAACGGCTTCTGGCTTCCGCCATGCAGATGGCGCTGGACTCGGACAGCATCGACGGCGTGGTCATCGACCCGTGGACCAGCTCTGCCACGCTGGACTGCTCGCTTTTGAACGGTCTGCTCCACGCCAGCCACGACACCGATGAGCCGGGCGAAGCGGAGCTGCGGGCCGGCAACCATGCCATGGCCGAGGAACGCTGGGACGACGCGATGCACTATTATCAGCTCTCTGCCGAAGAGGGCTGCGCCGAGGGCCTTGCCATGATGGGCGAGATGCTCTACGAGGGCCGGGGCTGCCGCAAGAGCCCTGCACAGGCCCGCAAGTTCTGGAAAAAAGCCGCCGACGCCGGCGATGTGGCCGCATGGGTGGCGCTGGGCGACGATGCCATGGTGCAGGGAAAAGGGGCCGGTGCGGCTTTGCGGGCCTACCGCAAGGCCCAGAAACTCTGCGCCTCCACCCCCGACATCGCCTATATGCCGCAGGTCTGCCTGCGGGTGGCCCAGTATGAGACCCAGTACATCTCCCGCAAAAAGGCGCTGGCTCAGCTGGCTGAGGCGAAGCAGGGCTTCCTCGTCCGCAAAAAAGAGGGGGACGAGACGGCCCAGAGCTGGCTGGACGAGACGGAGGCCGTCATCCGCCAGCTGCTCGAGAGAGAATGAGCGGAAACACAAAATCTTTACAAATGCTCTAAGAAATCGTCATACGGAACCGATATGATATTGAAGGAAAAATATGCGCGTCGCAAAAACAGAGAGGACGACCAGAATGAGCAAAGTGATCGGTATTGACCTTGGCACCACGAACAGCTGCGTGGCAGTGGTGGAGGGCGGCAAGCCCGTCGTCATCACCAACGCAGAGGGAGAGCGCACCACCCCCAGCGTGGTGGCGTTCACCAAAGACGGCGAGCGTCTGGTGGGCGGCGCGGCAAAGCGCCAGCTTGCCACCAACTCCGGCCGGACTGTGTCCAGCATCAAGCGGCATATGGGCAGCGACTACCGCGTCCACATCGACGGCAAAGACCTGACTCCGCAGGAGATCAGCGCCATGATCCTGACCAAGATACGCCGCGACGCCGAGAGCTACCTGGGTGAGCCGGTGACAGAGGCCGTCATCACCGTCCCCGCTTACTTCGACGACAGCCAGCGCAAGGCCACCCAGGATGCGGGCCGCATCGCGGGCCTGAACGTCCTGCGCATCATCAATGAGCCTACCGCCGCCGCCGTGGCCTACGGCCTTGACAACGAAGCGCCCCAGAAGATCCTGGTCTACGACCTCGGCGGCGGCACCTTCGACGTCTCCATCATCGAGATCGAGGACGGCACCTTTACGGTGCTGGCCACCGGCGGCGATACCCGCCTCGGCGGCGACGATTTCGACCAGCGCATCGTGGAATACGCCGTGGCAGAGTTCAAGAAATCGGACCGCATCGACCTCTCCCGAGACCCCGCCGCCATGGGACGCCTGAAAGAAGAGGCCGAAAAGGCCAAGAAAGAGCTGTCCAGCGCCCTCTCGGCCCAGCTCAATCTGCCCTTCATCGCGGTGGGCAAGGACGGCCCCCACCACCTCGATCTGACCATCTCCCGCCCCCAGTTCGAGATGATGACCGGCGACCTGCTGGCACGGACGGTGGCCCCGGTGCAGAACGCACTGCGGGATGCCGGCATCTCGGCTTCGCAGCTGGGCAAAGTCCTTCTCGTGGGCGGCAGCACCCGGATGCCTGCCGTCGAGCGTCAGGTGAAGGAGCTGCTGGGCTGTGAGCCCAGCCACAGCCTCAACCCCGACGAATGCGTGGCCATGGGTGCCGCTGTGCAGGGCGGTCTGCTGCAGGGCGGCGGCAAGCTGGCTGGCGCTTCCGGTGCGGCGGCGCAGGGCCTTGTGCTGATGGACGTCACCCCGCTGACCCTTTCGATTGAGACACTGGGCGGCGTGGCCACCCCCCTCATCACCCGCAACAGCATGATCCCCACCCGCAAGAGCCAGATATTCACCACGGCCCGTCCCATGCAGACCAGTGTGGAGATCAACGTCCTACAGGGTGAGCGGCATTTTGCCCGCGACAATAAGAGCCTCGGCAAGTTCAAGCTGAACGGCATCCGGGCCAGCTTCTCGTCCAAGCCCCAAATCGAAGTCACCTTTGACATCGACGTCAACGGCGTCGTCAAGGTCTCGGCCAAAGACCTCGGCACCGGCCGGGAGCAGAACATCACCATCACCGGCAGCACCAACCTCTCGGAGAATGAGATCCAGCGCGCCATGGCCGACGCGGCCGCCTACGAGGCCGAGGACAGCCGCCGCAAAGAGCGGCTTGACCTCCACAATCAGGCCGAGGTGCTGGCCTACAAGGTGGACGAGGCCCTCTCCAAGTGCAAGAAGGAGCTGGACAAAGAGGAGAAGAACCGCATCAAAGCCGATGTGGCCAACCTCCGCCGCTGTCTGCGGAAGGATAAGCCCGAGAAGATGAACGAGACGGAAGAAGCGAACCTCCGTCAGGCCAAGAGCCAGCTCGAAGCATCCGCAAACCACCTGATGGTGCTCTATGCATCGGAGCAGAGCGAGAACGGCTCGGATAATACCCTCTAAAGAAACGCCGGAAGGCCCGCTGCAAGCGCAGCGGGCCTTTTTGTGCGAGGACAAACCAAATCCGCCCCGGGCGATGCGGAACGCCCAGGGCGGAAGCGGAAATGGATGGTTCTATTCTTTATAAAAAGCTTACTCTGTGACCTTATGAAGCTCTGTCACGGCACTATGAGCAGTTTCTACATAAGAACCCTGGATGGGCGTCACTTTGACTTCAAAGGATGCTCTTGCGGCCGTTTCACCGGGGAGGTATACCTCGATATACTTGAGTGCCGCAGGGTCGGTCTCGTTGGTGGTACCTGCTTTCCAGTGATCCTTGGTGTAGAACACTGCCGCCGTACCAAAATCAAACTTCAGAAGCTCGACATAATACTCCTGCTTGTTTTTGGTGCCGGAGGCTGCACGCACCTCCTTCAGGGTCCCGGCCTCCTTCTCATAGTTGCAGAAGGCTGTAGCAGCCAGCACTTTTTCCACGCTGCCGAAGGTGCCGCCCTCTTTGTAGGTCTTGGTTTTATAATTCACCGTGTAAAGGCCCGGCTGGATCACGTTGCCATCTGCATCTGTTCCCATACCATAATTAGTGGTGTTGGCTTTTACATCCATAGTGATCGCCTCGTGGGTGCCTGCAAAGCAGCGTGCCTTATTTGCCTGCCCGGCATAGATTTTTGTGCCATCCTTTTCGTTGGTGCATTCCAGCTCGTAGGTAAGATAGATATTTCCGGAGACCGCAACAAGCTGATAGCTTGCACTGGTATCGATGGAGATGGTCTCCCCCTCACTGATCACGCTCCCGCTGCGTCCCCCTCCGCTGCATCCAGTCAACAGCGTCAGAGACAGCGCTGCAGCCAGAACACCGGCGGCGATTTTTTTGGCCCACATCATATTGCTTCCTCCTGTATCGTCATTCGGCTCCCGCACCCTGCGGGAGCTCTAAATGAATTATACCCCCCCCCCCATATTTGCAATAGAATTTCGCAAATCGGCATATTTTTGGCAGGTGTCACAGCTTGCCGTCTGAGTTTTTTGGCACTTTGACGAAAAAAAAAAAAAGACGCCGTCCCGGCTGGGGCGGCGTCCTTTGCGATGCAGCTATGATACAGGCAAAAAGCAGGGGAGGGGGCATCAGCGGCCAACGATGAGGTCGCGGCGGCTGCGGAAGCCCACGGTGAGGTGAGCGCTGCTGCCGAGGTGGCGCAGGGTCACCTTGGTGCCGGGCTTCTGGTCCTGGCACAGCAGAGTCAGGTTCAGGGTGGTGGAAGTCTTGTCGGTCTTGAGCACCAGAGTGCTTACGCCCCGATTCATCAGGGTCTGCATGTCGAGGATGGTGGTGCGGAAGGTGGCGTTGTCATCGGGGACGTCCAGCGTCAGCACGCGGCCTTCCTGACGGGCGGTGTAGAGCACCTGCTTGCCCAGCAGGCCCTTGACGGTGTAGCGGGCTTCGCTCTTCTCCACCGGCGTGTCAGAGGGCAGGGGGGTCTCGTCGGAGATCATCATCACGTTGCCCTGAATGGGGTTCTCCACCGGGGAAGCGTAGCCGCCGTAGTTGGGGTCTACCTCCCCCACCGGAACGTCAGAGTGGAGGGCGATGTCGCCCTGAACCATGACCTCGGACGACTGAGGGGGCAGATAACCGGCAACAGTCGCGTCCTCGGCGTCGGCGGCAAAGGCACCCACGCTCATGGCGGCGGTCATGGTCAGCAGAGCGGCAGCAGCGGCAGCGCGGCGGGCAGTGTTCTTGTTCAGCAGTCTCATAGTAGTATCCTCCTGTAGTTGTAGGGAGTCAACCTCTCCGTCAGCGCTGATGCGCTGCCACCTCCCCTCGATAGGGGAGGCTTTGGCATATCGTAAAGCCTTGCCTCTTCGCCAGAGGCTCCCCTACCAGGGGAGCTGTCTGCGAAGCAGACTGAGAGGTTGTACGAAGACGGGGCGGCCCGTGAGCCGCTAGGTGTGATACCCAATTTTACTTATTTTATCAGCGGTACGGCGTATCAGAAAACCGCCGTATCTGTAATGAATACGGATACGGCGGCTGGATTATTGCAGAGATCCTATTTTAATTTTTGCTGGGATCTTTTTCCTCAAGGATAGCCATGAACTCGTCGCCGGTGATGGTCTCCTTTTCATAAAGGTACTTCGCCAGCTCGTCGAGCTTTGCACGGTTGTCGGTGAGGATCTTGACGGCCTTTTCGTGCTGAGTCTTTACCAGCTCCACGACCCGCTGGTCGATCTCGCGCTGGGTCTGGGCCGAGCAGGCCAGCGAGGTGTCGCCGCCCAGATACTGGTTGTTCACCGTCTCCAGGGCCACCATGTCGAACTCTTTGCTCATGCCGTAACGGGTGAGCATGGCGCGGGCAAGCTTGGTGGCCTGCTCGATGTCGTTGGACGCGCCGGTGGTGATGGAGCCGAACACCACTTCTTCGGCAGCACGTCCGCCGGTGAGGGTGGCGATCTTATTTTCCAGCTCTTCCTTGGTCATCAGGTAGTGGTTGCCTTCTTCGACCTGCATGGTGTAGCCCAGTGCGCCCGAGGTGCGGGGGATGATGGTGATCTTCTGCACGGGTGCGGAATGATTCTGAAGCGCCGCCACCAGTGCGTGGCCGATCTCATGGTAGGCCACGATGCACTTTTCCTTGTCGGTGAGGATGGAGTTCTTCTTCTGGTAGCCGGCAATGACCACCTCGATGCTCTCCTCAAGGTCTGCTTCCGTGACCGACTTGCGGCCGGCGCGCACGGCCCGCAGGGCGGCTTCGTTGACGATGTTGGCCAGCTCTGCGCCGGAGGCACCGGAGGCCATCCGGGCCACGGTGTTGAAGTCGATGCCGGGGGCAAGAGCGACTTTCCTGGCGTGGACCTTCAAAATCTCTTCGCGGCCCTTGAGGTCGGGCAGCTCCACAGGAACACGGCGGTCAAAGCGGCCGGGACGGGTCAGAGCCGGGTCAAGGGAATCCGGACGGTTGGTGGCCGCGAGGATGATGACGCCGCTGTTGCCCTCGAAGCCGTCCATCTCGGTAAGCAGCTGGTTCAGGGTCTGCTCGCGCTCGTCATTGCCGCCCAGCTGGCCGCTGTTGCGCTTCTGGCCGATGGCGTCGATCTCGTCGATGAAGACGATGCAGGGGGCTTTTTCCTTGGCCTGCTTGAACAGATCACGGACTTTGGACGCGCCCATGCCCACGAACATCTCCACAAACTCCGAGCCGGAGATGGAGAAGAAGGGCACGTTGGATTCGCCCGCCACGGCCTTTGCCAGCATGGTCTTGCCGGTACCCGGAGGGCCGACGAGCAGGATGCCCTTGGGCATCGAGGCGCCGATCTCTTCGTATTTCTTGGGGTCGTGCAGATAATCTACGATCTCCTGTAAGTTCTCTTTGGCCTCGTCCTCGCCGGCCACATCCGCAAAGCGGATGCCGTGGGTGGACTGGACGTAGACCTTGGCGTTGGACTTGCCCACGCCGCCGAACATCATCGAGTTCGCGCCGCCGGCCTTTTCTATGAGCTTTTTGTTCATGAGATTGCCCAGCCAGACGAAGAGGACGATGGGCAGCACAAAGCTCAGCAGAAAGCTCATCAGCGGCGAAGCCTGCTCGACGATCTCTCTGGAAAACTCGGCCCCCGCGTCGTAGAGGCGCTGGGTCAGGTCAGGGTCGTTCATCAGGCCGGTCTTGTAAATTTGCTTTTCGTCTTTATCAGTAAAGATGATCTGGTTCGATTCCACATCCACCCGGCCGATGTCTTTGTCCTCGGTCATGGACATGAAGGTGCCGTAGTCCACTTCTTTTACCTGCCGTTCGCTCATCCACGGCACGAGCACGAAGTTGAGCAGCATCAGCACCAGTAATACAATGGCGTAGTAAATAGCCAATGGCTTTTTGGGGGTCTTGACTTCTTTCATGGGGGTCCCTCCTTACGTTGCAAACAGCATACCACGACGCCATTTCAGAAACCAGCGTTTCGAGGCGAACTTTGCAAAAACTTCGCAGATTCTTAACAAAACCGAGGAACAAGGAGACTGTCCGCTTGACAAATCGAATCACGTTGACTATACTGAACATACAAGAAGGTGCTGTCCGCAATGGTCAGCTTCCCTCGGCTAAGTCAAACAATAAGAATGACCGCTTTGCTTGGTAGGCTGGGGCGGTCATTCTTATTGTTATGTATCTCTTTGAAGATAGCCCATGAAATCTGAAAGGTAACAAAGACTGCTCCGCCCAGCAGGCCGAGCAATGCGATCGTTTCCGTCAGGGTCATAAGGCATCCCCCCTTTCGCGTTTGCGTCCGGGGGAAGCAACAATAAGGTTTCACACCCCCGGAAGCTTGCCGGGGAAGCTAGACCACCTATTCATGCAGACAACACCTTGATACCGTCCGGTTGGACGGCATTTTTATTTTAGCATATTTTTTGACAAAATACAACAAAAGATAAGGGTGGGATAATATCCGCAAATTTTGAAAATTTATGCTGCTGTTTATGTGAAATCGTTTCATTTTCATTGTGAGCAAAACTGCTTGACAGGGGCGGCGGGTTTTGCTAAAATGAGACCACTTTGAACAAAGCGCAAATGCGTTGACGGGGAAAAAACGATTTTCTTCTGCGTACAGAGAGCCGCCGGATGGTGCAAGGCGGTGCAGAGGGTCTCGGTTACTGGCCCCTGAGCGGCAGGACTGAAGCAGACAGTAGGTCCTGACGGAAGCCCACCGTTATAAGGGCAGCGATTCGCCCTAAAAAGCCGATCGTGCAGAGCGGCTGTGCTTTTGGCATAGCAAAGAGAGTGGTACCACGGGTGCCCTGTAACAGAAATTACAGGCTCTCGTCTCTCAGGGGATTTCGTCCTTTGAGAGACGGGAGCCTTTTCGTTTGTGGGAAACGGTCTCGCCCTCTCCGTCATTGCTTCGCAATGCCACCTCTCCCAAAGGGAGAGGCTTTTGGCTCCCCCTTTGGGGGAGCTGGCGCGAAGCGCCTGAGAGGGCAAGGCTGTTCCCCAGAAGTGCAAAACGTAAGTCAATAGGAAGCTGGAGGAAAATAAAATGATGGACGCTACCAAGTACGCACCGGGATATTACCCGGTCCCCGCCGGTTATGACAGCTGGGTCAAGAAGGACCACATCGAGAAAGCTCCCACCTGGTGCAGCGTGGACCTGCGCGACGGCAATCAGGCCCTTATCGTCCCCATGAGCCTCGAGGAAAAGCTGGAATTCTTCCAGATGCTGGTCAAAATTGGCTTCAAGGAGATCGAAGTCGGCTTCCCGGCCGCCAGCGAGACGGAGTACGAGTTCCTCCGCACCCTCATCGAGAAGAACATGATCCCCGACGATGTCACCGTGCAGGTGCTGACCCAGTGCCGCGACCACATCATCCGCCGCACCTTCGAGGCGGTCAAGGGCGCACCCCGGGCGGTGATCCACTTCTACAACTCCACCTCCGTCGCCCAGCGCGAGCAGGTGTTCCACAAGTCTAAGGAGGAGATCAAGCAGATCGCCGTGGACGGCGCAAAGCTGGTCAAGCAGCTGAGCGAGGAGTATGAGGGCAACTTCCTCTTCGAGTACAGCCCCGAGAGCTTCACCGGCACCGAGGTGGACTACGCCGTTGAGGTCTGCAACGCGGTCCTGGACATCATGCAGCCCACCCCCGACCGCCCCATGATCATCAACCTGCCGGTCACGGTCGAGATGAGCATGCCCCACGTTTACGCAAACCAGATCGAGTATTGCGACAAGCACCTCAAGTACCGCGACAGCGTCATCATCTCCACCCACCCGCATAATGACCGCGGCACCGGCGTCGCCTGTGCCGAGCTGGCCGTTCTGGCAGGCGCTCAGCGGGTGGAGTGCTGCCTCTTCGGCAACGGCGAGCGCACCGGCAACGTGGACGCTGTGACCCTCGCCATGAATATGTACAGCCACGGCGTAGACCCGAAGCTGGACTTCTCCGATATGCCCGCCATCTGCGCCACCTATGAGCGGGTCACCCGGATGCACATCTACGAGCGCACCCCCTACGCCGGCCAGCTGGTGTTCGCCGCCTTCTCGGGCAGCCATCAGGACGCCATTGCAAAGGGCATGGCCTACCGCAAGGAGAAGGGCGACCACCGCTGGACCTGCCCCTATATCCCGGTAGACCCCCACGACATCGGCCGCACCTACGACGCCGACGTCATCCGCATCAACAGCCAGAGCGGCAAGGGCGGCATCGGCTTCGTGCTGGAGCAGAACTACGGTTACAACCTGCCCGCCAAGATGCGCGAGGCGCTGGGCTACAAGGTCAAGAGCGTGTCCGACCACAGCCACAAGGAGCTGAGCGCAGGCGAAGTGCTCCACATCTTCGAGGATACCTTCCTCAACAAGTCGAAGCCCTTGTCTGTCGTCGAGGCCCACTTCGCACAGGTCAATGGCATCACCGCCACCGTCACGCTGGATCTGAACGGCCAGCGCAAGGTGGTCACCTCGGTGGGCAATGGCCGTCTGGATGCTGTGGCAAACGCTATCCAGAGCGCCACCGGCATGGACTTCCACCTGGAAACTTACTCCGAGCACAGCCTGGACGAAGGCTCTACCTCCCGCGCCGCTTCCTACGTCGGCCTCGCGTGGGGCGACGGCATCGTCACCTGGGGTGCAGGCACCGATACCGATATTATCGTGGCCGGTATCCATGCACTGGTCAGCGCGATCAACAATAAATAAGAGAGTAAATAAAGGGCAGCTCTGCACAACCTCTCCGTCATTGCTTCGCAATGCCACCTCCCCTATCGAGGGGAGGCCTTGG
>OGHC01001307.1_pt1 | contig 11220 bp, 7 predicted proteins | sample 1571381 | NCBI WGS metagenome assembly OGHC01 (sample SAMEA2581945, study PRJEB24529) | metagenome | biome: Human gut stool | place: China | collected 2011 | reverse complement strand
AATGCCCCTTGGCATAAGGACATGCCACGGGGTTGCAGTTTCGCTCATCAAGTGGACATATTTTGTCCTTAGCTGTAAGAGTAACAGTTCTCATATGAAGCCCGTTATCTCTTAATATAGCATAAGTATCCTCCGCAACAGTTCTTGTTATTGTCTTTGACGTCAGGTAAAATATCTTGTCTGCCATCTGCTGTCCTAACGCCTGCACAGCCGGGAACACAGTAGACAACGTCTTTCCTACACCTGTAGGTGCCTGAATATATAGATTGGTATTATCTTCAATAGCCCTGTATACACTCACGCACAGATTCTTCTGCCCCTCCCTGTATTCATAAGGAAACTTAAGTTCTCTGATTGATTCCGTCCTTTTATGCCTCTCATCAAATGTATAATCAGTCCATCTCTTAAAGCCTGTAATCAGCTTATTAAACCACTCTTCAATTCTTTCAAATGTATATTCTTCCAGAAACTTGTTGATTGTCTCAGGCTCAGGAGTAACGTAAGTCATCTGAATTCCAATCTTTGACAGCTTCTTCTGGCTTGCATATATATAACCATATACCAGTGCCTGGGCTTTATGCACATAGACCGGTTCCTTCAGCAGAGAAACATCTGTCTGCATAGTCTTTATCTCATCAATTATTGCATCGCTCTCCGGCTCTTTATTGCCATCCTCGTCATAATTAATATCTGCAATAATACCGTCAGCCCTGCCTTCAACCTGTAATACATACTCAATCCCTAAGTCAGATACAAGCGGTATCTCAATCTTTAAAGGCACTTCCGCATGATACATAGTTCCCATGCTGTGCTGGATTTTTCTGTGAATCCTTGCCCCCTCCTGCATGATTTTCACATCATTGCTGCCTGTATTCCTGTTGTCAATATCACCTTCTGCACACATGAATTCCACAAGATTTCTTACAGATATTCGAAAGCAGTTTCCATTTACAGAGTACATACTATCTCCATTCAATAATGTTCTTCAATATCATATATATAGGCATTGCCTGTCTTTCCGACTCTTTTAACCTGTTCCATGTAATTAAGCATTGCAAGTACACTGGCAGCAGTCTGCCTGTCAATATGCGCTGCATTTGCAAAATCCGCTGAAGTAAAGTTCTTCTCAAGTCCCTCTGGTACAAACTGCATATAATCCTGTGGACAGTCCAGTTCAACTATCTTTCTTATTCCAACAGGAATGCGGTCATAACGCACACTTCCGCGCTTCTTATCGTAACTCCAGCCATTAAGAAGCTTATATTCTTCCATATCAATCAGCAGCAATGTAACCTTAAGATTCTGATTCTTTAAAAATGCTTTAATCTTATACAGTTCAAACATCGCATCATACACAGAACATCGCTTCGGAGACTTTCTTCTAGAAGTAATGTCCCCTGTTTCCGGCTCAATCCAGCTTAAATACTTCTCATACGGCATTGGATATACAACCCTCACCTGATATTCATTCAGGAATACTGACAACTTATCCCTTAACTTGTTAAGCTGCCTCGTCTGAATCTCAATTATCCCATGCTCGTTATATATATCTGCAAAATAACCATCTATTGCAACCTCATGATTATCCTCATCGGGTTCATAATACATTTTTAATACTGCATGCAGTGTCTTTTCCGACAAAGTACCTATCCCCTTGTCATTATGGCTCTTACCGATTATCTTCTCTTTCGCCGCGTCAAAAGCCTGACTGTCTATATATTCAACTGGTTCTGCTACAGATTTCTTTTTTGACATTGTGTACCTCGTATCAGATATATGTTATCATTGATAACAAGTATCTTACGAATACCTAAAAAAATCAAGGCATTTACCGATATAACCTATATAAATCCAATTAAGAACAGGAGAAAAACATGATATCAATAAGCATGTGCATGATTGTAAAAAATGAGCAGGACATTCTTGCAAGGTGTCTTGATTCATACGCAGGAACTTATGATGAATTGATTATTGTAGACACAGGCTCAACTGACAATACTAAAGAAATTGCCGCTCACTACACCGATAAAATATATGATTTTGAATGGATAAATGATTTTTCAGCCGCAAGAAATTTTGCATTTTCCAAAGCTGGATGTGACTACATATTCAGTGCTGACGCAGACGAAGTGCTTGATGATACCAACAACTACGCATTAAGAGAATTGAAACATATGCTTCTTCCAGAGATAGACATTGTCCAGATGTATTATGTCAATGCATCAGAATATAATTCTGTATACAATGCACACAAAGAACTCCGCCCGAAGCTTTTCAAAAGGCTCCGTCCATTCACATGGATTTCACCAATACATGAAACAGTACGGCTCACGCCAATCGTATATGACAGTGACATTGAAATTCTTCACATGCAGGCGGACGACCATAGCAAAAGAGACTTTTCAACATATTTCAAAGCATTTGAAAAAGGAGGCCACATTGAAGACTATGTTGTCACCATGCTTTGCAAAGAACTTCTTATATCTGGTGAAGATTCCGACTTTATTGCTTTCAGGGATATATTTGAAAATATTCTTTCCAAAGAAGGCAGAAGCAATGATTTAATGAAAGAAATCAACTGTATTCTTGCTAAGATATATATGGCAGACGGTGACTCTGACGCATTCTTTAAGACCACTTTAAAAGCAGTTGCCGACAATCCTCCTGCTGAAATGTGTCTGATTCTCGGTACATTTTACATGAACCAGACAGACTATGAAGAAGCTGTGTTGTGGCTGTATAATGCTGCATTTGAGACAGAAAGCATACTTGATGTGGCAAGCAGCGGAAACAAGCCTTTATCTTTGCTTGGCAGATGCTATGAAGAACTTGCAAAGACTTCAGATGACGCATACCTGTGTGCACAGTACAAGGAAATGTCTGACGATTATTACAATCAGGCTGATAACTGGTCGCTTCCAGAAGAGTAAAAAAACCTTAGTGAAACCGTCAATGATTTCACTAAGGCTTTTTTATTATTTATCATCCTCAACATCAAAGAGCTTCAACTCTTCAACATCACTCTTACCTGACTTATCGTCTCCATAGGATATCTTATCAGATGATGTATCAAGTTCTTCATCACTGTCATCTTCATCCTCGGCATATCCATCAATTACCTTCTCTGTGTATTCATCAAGGTCAACACCATCCTTTGATGCCATGTTAAACACCTTCTTCACTTTCGCAAGCTTAGCACAAAGAACAATAGTAATCACTATAAATACCGCTATTATCAGTCCAAGTATTAATACTATCATCAGCCAGAATCTGCTGTTTCCTGATGTTTTTCCATTATCAGCCTTAACATCAGCATTAGCAGTGTCAGATTTCACAACAGAATACGCCTGAATCGAGCCATCACTTACCCTGTATCTGAACCATCCCTTCTCTCCAAGAGAACTTACTCCATAGAACAGGCAGTACTGTCTGTCAGCATCCATAAGTACCTGCACTTCTTTACCATTCATGGTAAACCTTGTAAGTGCATAACCTGCCGGCTTATCTAACGAGTTCGTTATAGGCAGAACAACATATGTTATCTCTGGTTCTGCAACAGTATTGTATGGTGAAAATGTTTTCGCAGTCTCATCATAGATGTAGAACCCGCCTTTTCCATCTTCACTTTCAAGATACATAAGGATAAGACCTGTCTTTATGCCTTTAACCGCATTTATCTTCTGACCATTATAATCGTAGTCAATCTCCTGATATCCATCTGGAATTGTGATTCCTGAATAATCCTTTACAACAGAATACTTCCTGCCATCTATCGTCACAGTTCCATCATTATTAACCGCCTGTGATGCATCTTCTGTAACAGCTTCTGTCTTTGACTCAGCCTCTGTTGTTGCTTCCTGACCATCCTCAAGTCTTGTTGTATATATTATATATTTCTTAACTGAACCATCTTCTGCAGTAACAGTAATTGTTGTTGTATTACTTCCCGGGTCCATTCTTCTACCGCTTATGCTTATCTTGGCAGCACTGTCATTAGCGGCAGCACTTACAACAAGCTCTGTAACATCAGCATCAACAGTTGCATTGTATGTTGTCCTGTCTGGTGAAAATGCTGGTGAAAGCGTTCCCGGACTTATCTGCAGGGACTTTAATGTGTTGTCTGAAGAATAGCTGGCTGGAGCTTTTGCAGTGACTTTTCCTGATGAAGAACTGCTGACTGTTGCAGGTTCTCCATTAACAGATATCTTTGCATCTCCTGTAACGCTAAGTGTTGTTGTTCCTGCAGCGATAATTTCAAATTTTTGTGAAATTGAAACTGTCGAATCACTAGTCATCTCAAGAGCGGAAAACATTACAACTCCGCTATTTGCTTTATCAACAGGTCGAATTATAGATTTATCATAAGAAACATTAATTGTCGCTCCATCTATGTCTTTATCAGCAGATATTGTAACTGTTACTGTAACTTCACTTCCAACTGTACCACTTGCCGAACTTATAGATACAGAAACCTGCTCATCAGCCTTTGCATAATATGCAGGGATTAATGATATACCCATTATAAATATTCCGATAAAGGCAAGTAATCTTTTTATATTTTTCATAGTAATCCTTTCATATATTACTTACTGATTCACATCTCCTAAGCCAAGAATATATCTCTTTATAACAACAAAATCGAATAAATCTATTTCTCCATCTTTATTACAATCTGCTGCTTTCCAATATATTCCTGACGGCTCTGACATTCCCAGTATAGACCTTTTGACAACTACAAAGTCAAATAAATCAACTTCTCCGTCACCATTAGCGTCACCATATATAACAATCTCATATCTGCTGACCTCTTCGCCAGAAGAATTATATGTTATAAGGATATCGCCAGTACCAACTAATCCATCCTTCTCATTGCCATTCTTATTAAGTATCTTAGAATAAGCACCATTATAATTATCAATCTTATCAAGCACATCCTGGACATAACCTGATACAGTTAAACCACTTATGTATTTTTCATCCTCATCAACAGATAATGTTGTTGAAAATCCCGGATAAGCAACATCCGGTTCTGGATCTGGTTCCGGTGTTGGATCAGGTTCTTTATCCTGTCTTACAACAGTTATAGTATAGTCCTGATCATCGCCATTAGCTGCCGTAACAGTAATTGTAATATCATTACTTCCAACTGAAAGATCATGATACCCCAGTCCGCTTACATCTGCTGAAGAATCTAGTGTTGAACCCCCAACATATACTGATGAAGTCTCATAATCCACAATCAGACTATATTCTGTCGTATAGTAACTGAATGTTGGAGTTATAGAATAATCTTCAACATACAGGCTCTCAAGTCTGTTATTAGGGCTACCATTGCCTGTAGGTATCTCGCACACATTTTCAGGCATATTCTCATATACAGGTATTCTGAATATAAATGCTATATTATTCTTGTTACTGTCACTATAGCCCTGTGCGCTCTTAACTGATTCACTTCTAGGTGCAAGAACATTAGTCATATACTGGTGACCTCTTCCTGTCATATCAAATTTTTCATAATAAAGAGTATTCTGACCTCTGTTTATGTAACTTTTTCCAAGATATATTGCCCCACCAACAATGGACTTCATTCTCGTATTCCATGGTCTCAATGTCTCTGAATCAGTTCTTGAAGCATACCTGAGACCATTCTGTACCGCTGTCAGTCCACCGCTTGCATAAGCTCCTATATTATAGTAATTGTAATAACCCCAGTAGCCAGACTGTGTTCCTGATATACTGCTTCCATATCCGCTGTTTCCCTGCTCCTGTAATATTCTTGAAGCAAGATGATATGGGCTTACACCTGATTTCTGCCCAGCAAGAAGCAAACCGGTTATATATGTATAATCATTACCTTCATATGATAGATTATGGCTTGAATTCTCCATAAAGGTGCCATCAACCATGCTCTCAAGACCACTCTCATCCTGCAATGAACCATCAAATGAAAGATTCTCGAACATAAATATATTATCTGCATTAAGGAAATTTCTAGGATCAAGTGCATATTCAACAAGTGCAGAAGATGCCTGCACCCAGCCTCCTGAATCAAGCTGTGTGTACTCTCCTGTCTCCCAGTCATAGCACCCGTCAGCTACTGATTTCCATGATGATACAGCTGAGCCATATGTAAGGCTTCGACCAATCACATTCTGGTTATCCAGTACATCCGACCAGTCTTTCCCATTATGATCTGCCACAAACACCCAGTTAGGATATTGCGCATGAAGCTGTCTTAACCCATCCTTATAACTATCCGGGAATCCCTGTGAATCCAGGTACTCCTCGAAATCCGCATCCGGCTTATAATCATTTCTCTTATCAACAGTTATGTAACCGCCATATATATAGCCCCTTTCATAACTGCCATTAAGATAAAAGCCTATGCCATACCATGTATCGCCATCATCATCAGTTGTCTCTTCATATATATCAAACTTAAATCCACCACTTACAGTTGTAATAATACTGCTGTTTGTTGTAGGACCTTTTCTGATTCTTAAGCCTGTAACATCATAATTAACATGGCCCTGACCAATGGACTCTTCCGCCTTAGTATTAAGCACAGAAGTAACCGTAAGGCATGTCAGCACAAGCATACATAACATGACACCAATTGCGGCTATTCTTTTTGCACTACATTTGTATCCTGATTTCATGTAATCACCTGACTCCTGAATGTATAGTATTAACTAGTTTCTTCCAAATTCTGAAAGCTTTAAGCCCTCATTTCTCTCAAGTACCATATTAACAGACCAGCTATTGGCAAATACCAGAAGCGGATTGCCCTTAAGGTCTTTTATCTTCTTCATATCTGATGTACCAACAATTCTGTTCACATCAATTTCCTCAGGATTCTCAATCCAGCGGATATGCTCGTATGGAAGCGGCTCAAGTCTGATATCAACACCGTATTCATTCTTAAGACGGTATTCGAGAACTTCAAACTGAAGGACACCAACAACGCCCACGATAATCTCTTCCATTCCTGTATTGAACTCCTGGAAAATCTGAATCGCACCTTCCTGTGCAATCTGGTTGATACCCTTAATGAACTGTTTTCTCTTCATAGTATCAATCTGTCTTACTCTTGCAAAATGTTCTGGTGCAAATGTAGGTATACCCTCAAATGCAAATTTCTTGTTAGATTTGCAGATAGTATCACCGATAGAGAATATTCCCGGATCAAATACACCGATAATATCTCCTGCATATGCCTCATCAACAATATGTCTCTCCTCCGCCATCATCTGCTGAGGCTGGCTGAGTCTTATCTTCTTGCCACCCTGTACATGGTTGGCTTCCATTCCGGCTTCAAACTTACCTGAACATATTCTCATGAAAGCAATTCTGTCTCTGTGTGCTTTATTCATATTAGCCTGAATCTTGAATACAAATGCTGAGAAATCCTCAGTAAATGGATCAATAACTCCCTGGTCAGACTTTCTTGGAAGCGGAGAAGTTGTCATTGATAAGAAATGCTCAAGGAAAGTCTGTACACCAAAGTTAGTAAGCGCTGAACCGAAGAATACCGGTGTAAGGTCACCAGCACTTATCATTTCCTGGTCAAACTCTGCACTTGCTCCGTCTAACAGTTCGATATCTTCCTGAAGCTTGTCGTAGAAAGCATCACCAATTCTGTCCTTAAGAACAGCCTCATCTGATGCGTCAACAATCTCAGTATCAACTTCCTTCTGACCATTCATGGCTGCCTTGAATAAAGAAACATTTTTCTCTTTACGGTCATATACGCCCTTGAATTCCTTACCGCAGCCGATAGGCCAGTTAATTGGGCATGTAGCAATTCCAAGTACGCTCTCAATCTCATCAAGAAGTTCAAATGGGTCATTAGCCTCTCTATCCATCTTATTGATAAATGTAAATATAGGAATGTGTCTCATAACACATACTTTAAAAAGCTTGATAGTCTGTTTCTCAACACCCTTAGAAGCGTCAATAACCATGACCGCGGAATCTGCTGCCATAAGAGTTCTATAAGTATCCTCGGAGAAATCCTCATGTCCCGGAGTATCAAGGATATTAATACAGTAGCCTTCGTAGTTAAACTGAAGAACTGAAGAAGTTACCGAAATACCTCTTTCCTTCTCAATCTCCATCCAGTCAGAAACCGCATGCTTGGCAGTCTTCTTACCCTTTACAGAACCTGCAAGGTTAATAGCTCCTCCATAAAGCAGGAACTTCTCTGTTAATGTTGTCTTACCAGCATCTGGGTGAGAGATAATGGCAAATGTCCTTCTTTTCTTAATTTCACTTTCTAAACTCACTGTTTTACTCCTTTATAAACATAATACATAAATAATTCATACCCGTTCCGGCATACACATAATATAAGCCTGTGACGCAGTCTACGGCTTCACAGGCTTACTCTAATCAATAGTCTTCGAATTATTCACGGTTAAGACCGAACTTGTATGAAACCTCAGACTTGTCATCAATTCTTCTGAAAATGTTGACTACTCTGTCCATAACCGGTTCGAAATCTTCCTCATTCTCAACCTCAACAGTAACAACCTGTCCGTCTTCCTTAATAACTGCATCCTTAACAAGTGCTAATGCCTTGATATCTTCCTCAGTCTTGGCAACCTGCTCAGGTGTTGTTAACATCTTTGATTTACTCTTATACTTAACAGCGTATGTTCTTGTCATCATATCCTCCTATTGGCTTTTCGTAGCAATATAATCTCATATGTCATTCTATTATATAACATGTTTTGGGATTATGCAATGGGGTTTAGTGCGCATGGTAATTGTTTTATCTTGATTCCAGCATCAAATATGATCTTACTTACATGAAAATATAATGTTTTATCAGCATCACCAATAAGGCTGCTACTCCTTTTCTCAAAAACAACATGTACCTATACAATCCTTGAAGCTTTCTTCATCTATGAATCAATCTCTACACTCTTGCATTAACTATATAAATAAGCTACCATATCCAAAGCATTTTTACAACATAATGTTATTTATGAAATACAATATAGATTGAAGAATCGAGGTATACCCTATGTGGTACATAGCACACACAACTGCCGGCAGAGAGCTAGATGCCGTTGATAAATGCCGCAAAGCCATTCCAGAAGATATAGCAGCAAGAGTATTCTCTCCTATCTGGCAACATGCTAAGAAATATGAGGGCTCCTGGCATCTTGACGATGACATTCTATTTGCAGGATACATATTTATAGAGAGCGATTCAGATTCCAAGACTCTTGAAAAACTTCTCTGGCGTATGCCTAATGTAGTTTCTCCTGTCCGCATAGGTGGGGATTTCAACGCCCTTAACAAGGAAGAAGAACAATATCTTCGTCAGCTTATGGACGAGTATAACTGTATTGCTATGTCATATGGATATATTGTAGATGATCAATTAATGATATATAAAGGGCCTCTTAGCGGAAAGTCTGATATGGTTAAGAAGATTGACAGACATAAGAGAATTGCTGATATAGAAGTATATCTGTGGCATCAACCTAAGCGTGTTCGTGTCGGACTAGAAATAATAGATAAAATCACTAAAACAGATATTAATGAATTCGAAGAATTTCTTATAAATAAAAATAAGAGCAGAATAACTCTTGATAAATATATGCGGGATATACGAAGATTTCAAATCTTTCTTTCTGATAACAGTTACCCAATATCTCAGGATACTGCAGATAAATATATTGAGATTCTTAAAAATGCTGATTACAGTATAAGCAGCATAAATACAATTATATCATGTATAAACACATTTTGTAATTTTATAGGAAGAAATTATATTCACTGCGTTAATCTTAAGAAATCTAAGACTGAATCAACAGCTTCTGACTTGCTTACAGTTGATGAATATAACCAACTCCTTAAAACCGCTATAAACAATAACGACTATAGAATAGCTATGTTAATTCAAGTCCTTGGAAATACAGATATAAGATTAAACGAATTGCAATACCTTACTACACACTCTTTAGAAATTGGAAAAATTACTGTTATACGTAACAGTGAGGAATATAACATCAGAATTCCAGATGATTTATTGGATGGCTTATATGAATATATAGACCATGAAGATATAATAACAGGGGTGATTTTCTGTACTAGAAAAGGCACCCCTCTTGAAAGATCTAATGTATGGAGATTGATTAAGAAACTAGCTGTTGATGCTGGGGTTAATCCAGATAAAGTTTATCCACAGAATCTGAAGCAGCAGCTTGGGAAGAAATATTATAGTATAAAATACTAATCTATTTCATACTCTTCTCTTAATCTATCAATCAACTCAAATGAAAAAAACTCTGCACCACTGTCAGGTATCAGTTCCAGTCTTGCAATGGTTACTTCTTAATATGGCTTTATCATTCAAATCAATCGGCACAAATATGCGTATATTATCCTGTTCATTCTCACAGTCTTTATATTCAGGATAATCAAGCAATGATTTATCTGCTAGTTATGGTTCATTATATAAATCAACTTTATATCATTAGGTATTGGATACGGATCTATTCTATGATGCTCCATCTATATTCTCCTTGCCAAATATTTCTACAATAATTACAGTCACAAGCCATGTAAATTTTCCCAAGCCTCTATCAATTCATCTCTGTTATCTTTATACCATTCTTCAATTTCTGAAATCATTGATGTTGACCATTTTTTATTACCATCTTTATATAACTTTCCGTTGCTTAATCGGAAAACAGCCTCATATTCATTATGTAACACATGAATTTCTATGAAATCTATTTAATATATCTAACAATCTATATTTATTATGTTCTGATATATTATTTTCTACAATATATATTAATCTCTTATACTTGAACATTGTTTTCACATAATGATTCTATTTATACTTCTCACATCTCAGAAAAGAAATCACTACCATAATAAACTACATTCATTCAAATCTCCTTCTTGCACCATTCTACTGTCTCTGCAATTCCCTCTGAAAACTTATAATCCGGTGCAAATCCTGTATCTTTAACTAAATCCTGTATATCTGCACACAAGTACATAACCTGGCGTGGACCATAGGCAACTTCTCCAAAACCAATCTCTGCTTCCGGATTAACCGCATTTCTTATATCCTCGATATAATCCTTAAGCGGTCTTGCCTCTCCCCCACCAATACAGTAAACCTTGCCATTAATACCTTTTTCTCCTAGTAAATAAAATGCCTTCCCCGCGTCCTTGGAGTACAGATAATCCCAC
>OGHC01001305.1_pt1 | contig 11240 bp, 6 predicted proteins | sample 1571381 | NCBI WGS metagenome assembly OGHC01 (sample SAMEA2581945, study PRJEB24529) | metagenome | biome: Human gut stool | place: China | collected 2011 | reverse complement strand
GTTTCATAAAAGAGCTACAAAAGAACTATACGAAAGAACGCAGTATTTCCTATTATGCCGATTTATTGTGTATAACTCCTAAATATCTGTCACAAGTTGTCCGGAAGGTAAGTGGGCGTTTTGCAGGGGACTGGATTAACGATTTTGTTATACTTGAAGCAAAGGCATTGCTGAAAAGTAGGAAATACACCATACAGCAGGTGGCTGATATGCTTAATTTCGCCAACCAGTCTTTTTTCGGCAAATATTTTTCGGAAAAAATCCTCCCGAATTCAAAAAAAAGCCGTTCCTTTGTAGTACACTATAACTGAGATTATGAAAAAAAGAATCCTGAAATGGGTAATCGGCATTTTACTCACCCCTATCATACTATTCTTCATATCGGCTACACTGCTTTATCTTCCCCCCATACAAGATTTTGCCGTACGCAAGGCCACGGCCTATCTGTCTGAGACCACCGGTATGAAAGTGCATATAGGCCGACTGCGGTTGACCTTCCTTTTCGATATCGACTTGCAGGACGTGCAAATAATAGACGGGCAGGACGACAGTCTGCTGGATGTGGAACGTCTGAGCGTGGATTTGAGTTTCGCATCCCTGCTCCACGGGGAAATTGACGTGGAAGGCATCGAACTGACCCGTGCCGCAGTCAATACCAAATCCATGATTGCCGGGGTGGAAATCAAGGGAAGCATAGGACGTTTCTTCGTAAACTCCCACGGTATAGAAATCCCGCAGGAAATGGTGACGGTGAATACGGCCCTTCTTTCGGATGCCGACGTGGCTATCGCTCTGACCGATTCCACGACGGAAGACACGACCGCCAGTTCGCCGGTGAACTGGAAAATCGCCCTTGGGCAAGTGGATCTGGCACGCACCCGGGTACGGTTCAGCATGCCGGGCGACAGTATGACCGTTTCGGGTGGAATCCTTACGGCAGCCCTGCGGAACGGTCTCATAGACTTAGGACAAGCCTTGTACACGGTGGAAACTTTCGACTTGCACGCCGATTCGCTATTCTACGACCTGCTATACGAGAAAACCGCAGAAGGACTGGATGTCAACCATATCGCACTTCGGGACATCGGCCTGGGCATCGACAGTATCACATTCGACGGAAACGCCTTGGGGCTTTCACTGGCTTTGCGCGAAACGCACATGAAAGAAAAAAGCGGTCTGGAAATCCGTTCGCTGACAGGGCACTTCAATATGGATTCCACTTCTCTGCATGTACCCGAACTGGTACTTCGCACCCCGGATTCTTACATCAGTACACAAGCTGACATGGACCTTTCCGCCGTAGCCGAACAGCCCCAAGGAAAAATGTCCGCCCGGCTTATGGGAGAACTGGGCAAACAGGACGTATTATTGTTTGCCGGAGGATTGCCCACGGCCTTTGTCAAGGCTTATCCCAACTCCCCCGTCATCTTACGGTTGTCGGCCGACGGGAATCTGGATACGCTGAACCTCACGACTGCAGAAGCACGGTTGGCCGGCGCTTTCGAACTGAAAGCCGACGGAAAGATGTTCCGGTTGGCGGACTCCGTACGAAGGTCGGGACACGTGAATTTGGACCTGCGTACACGCAATCTCGATTTTGCGAGGGCATTGGCCGGAGAAGAGGCGCTGAAAGACATAGCCCTGCCCCCGATGCGACTGGACGGGAATGTGGGGCTGAACGGACAAAAATACACTGCCGACCTCCGTTTAAGGGAAGGAAAAGGAAACGTGCAAGTAAAAGGAGGATTCGACGCGGCACGCATGGCCTACCAGGCGAAACTGGCCATAAAGGACCTGCAACTCCATCACTTCTTACCCAAAGATTCCCTGTACGGCCTGTCCCTCACGGCATCTGCCAAGGGCGTCGGGACGGATTTCTTCAGCCGACATACCCGGATGCAGGCCGACATGACATTAGAAAGCCTGCAATACGGACAACTGCATCTCAGTGACATCAAACTGGATGCCGGATTGCAAAAAGGCAACGGCCACGTCGCTCTCGACAGCCATAACCCGCTATTGGATATGCGTTCCAGAATCGACGCGCTGCTGAGCCGACATAATACCGACCTGACTTTCAGCATCGACCTGTATGCCCTGCGACTGACTGACAAACCGTTCAAGGCCGGCATGTGCTTGCACATGGACGGCAGTACGAACCTGAAAAACGCTCATACGGTACACGGAACGGTATCGGATATCTCTCTCATAATGCAGGATTCGGTATTCCTTCCCAAAGATTTATCCCTGAACGTACTGGCTCTTCCGGACACTACGTATGCCGACATTTCGGCCGGTGACTTCAAACTGCATCTTGACGGCCGCGACGGATATGAGACGCTGATGAAAAAAAGCGAAGAATTCATGGCTGTAGCCGACCAGCAACTGCAACGCCGGCATCTGAATCAGGACTCACTCAAGATTTTCCTGCCACGCATGACGCTCAATATGGTGTCGGGAAAAAACAACCCCGTGGCCAACTATCTGACGGCTATGGGCTACTCTCTCAACGAATTGAAGCTGAACCTGAATGCCGACCCCAAAATCGGCCTGAACGGAGGCGGCCATATTTACACGATGAATGCAGGAGGCATCTTACTGGATACGATACAGATGCACATCTTTCAGGATACGACCGGCGTAAAAATGGACGGACGGGTGCGAAACGGCCCCAAGAACAAACAATTCGTATTCGAGTCCCGGCTGAATGCTTATCTGCACTCCACCGGAGCGGGAATCAATCTGATTTATCTGGACGACAAGCGTAAAAAAGGAGTGGATCTGGGGCTGAGAGCCGACGTGCAAGACAATGGCATCAAAATTGTGTTCTCACAAATTCATCCGATTATCGCCTATCGAAAATTCGATATCAACGAGGATAACTACATATTCCTGGGGAACGACAGGCGGGTGGAAGCGGATGTGAATATGCTCGCCGACGACGGAACGGGAGCCAGGATTTACTCGACACCCAATCCGGAAGCTTTGCAAGACCTGTCTGTCAACCTGAATCATGTAAACCTAAAGGAACTGACCGCTGTCATTCCGTACGCTCCCCGCATCTCCGGATTAACGCAAACCGACGCCCACTTGAGCCAAACGGAGGAAAACCTGTCCGTCGTAGCCGACGTTTCGGTGAAAGACATGGCGTACGAAGATGCACCGCTGGGCAATATCGGCCTGGGAATGGTCTACCTGCCCAACAACGACGGGACGCATTTCGTAGATGCACGTATTTCGCATAACGAAGCAGAAGTCCTGACGCTTTCAGGAGCTTACAAAGACAACGGCAAAAGCGGAACGATAGAGGCGGACTTGGATTTGGCAGACTTCCCGCTGTCGTTGGCCAACGGTTTTGTCCCGGACCAGATGGCGGCTTTAGGCGGTATGGCCGACGGCTGCATGAAGGTGAGCGGCCCGACCGACCGACCCGTCGTAGAAGGATGGCTGGCCACCAAAGCCATGAAAATAACGTCATCCGAGTACAGTTTGAACCTGCGTCTGGAGGATGATACCATCAAGGTAAGGCAAAGCCACCTGAATTTAGACAAGTTAAACGTATATTCCACAGGAAAGAACCCGCTCGTGTTCGACGGAACGGTGGATTTCGCCAACTTCGATAATATCTTGCTCGACCTGAAAATGAATGCATCCAACTTCGAACTCATCAACGCCAAACGCACCCAACAGGCATCGGCCTACGGAAAAGTGTACGTGGATGTCAATGCACGGATGGCCGGGAATCTGAACAATATCAACATTAACGGACGTTTGGGGGTATTGGGAAGCACCGATGTGACGTACGTGCTGAAAGACACTCCGCTTTCATCGGAAGACCGGTTGAGCGGCCTGGTCACGTTCGTAGACTTCAGCGATACTACGACCGTGGCTACCCAGGAAGAAGTACAGCCCATGAACATGAACGTGATGATGCAAATCAGCATAGACCAGGGTACACAGGTACACTGCCTGCTGAGTGCCGGCCGCTCCAAATACGTTGATCTGGAAGGGGGCGGCGAGCTGACCATGAACTATACTCCGCAGGGGGAACTGACGCTCACCGGACGTTATACGGTGCTGAACGGAGAAATGAAATACTCACTTCCGGTTATCCCTTTGAAGACATTCACCATCGCCTCGGGCAGTTATGTGGATTTCAACGGGCCTATCCTGAATCCTACTTTGAACATCTCGGCGTCCGAACGTATGCGTGCCACCGTGACGGAAAACGATACCCCACGCACTGTTTCCTTCGAAGTGGGGCTGTCCATCACGCGTACGTTGGAAAACATGGGACTGGAGTTTACCATCGCAGCCCCTGAAGACATGACCGTACAGAACCAACTCGCAGCCATGTCGATAGAGGAGCGCGGGAAAGTGGCCGTCACCATGTTGGCCACCGGCATGTACTTGTTGGGAGATAATGAAAGCGGAGGATTCTCTACGACCAATGCCCTGAACGCCTTGTTACAAAGCGAAATCACCAACATTGCAGGCAAGGCTCTTGAAACCATAGACTTGAGCCTCGGCGTAGACCAGGAAACTACGGCCGAAGGAACGGAGCGCACGGATTACTCATTCCGCTTTGCCAAACGCTTCTGGGGCAACCGGGTGAGCATCATCGTGGGTGGTAAGGTGTCCACGGGCGAGAATGTGGAAAACACCGGCCAGTCGTTGATAGATAATGTATCGTTAGAATATCGCTTGGACAAGAGTGCCACACGTTACGTCACCCTATTCTATGACAAGAGTTATGAGTCTTTGTTGGAAGGCGAAATCACCGAAATGGGAGCCGGTCTCGTACTGAGGCGTAAAATGACACGCTTAGGTGAACTGTTTATCTTCAAGAACAGAAAAAAGAATGAACCTCAACACGAAAAAGAGAAGAAATGATGAAGACAAGACTGAAGATATATTGTGGTGTGATCCTGTGCTGCGGTTTGGCGGCAGGGTGCTCAACGACCAAGAACCTTCCCGAAGAAGAGGTTTTGTACACCGGTATCAAGGAAATAGACTATGGCCAAAAGTCGAAAAAGAAAGCCAAGAAAAAGGCTAAACAAAAGGAGGAAGAGGGAGTCATTACCTCTTTGGCCGATGCTTACAAAGCTGTAGACGACTTACTCACACAAAGAGATTTGTCTGTGCTGAAACGGAAAGAGGAATTGACTCAGGAGCAAAAGGACTCCATCGCCGCCGTGCAACGTATCGAAGAAGAGGCGTATGAAACGGCGAAGGAAGAAGTGGATGCGGCACTGGCTTACGCCCCGAACAACGCTCTGTTCGGAAGTTCGTCCTACCGTATTCCATTCCCCACCGGACTGTGGATATACAACGCTTTAGTGGGCAAGAAGTCACGCTTCGCAAAATGGTTATTCGATACGTTTGCAGGTACTCCGGTCTTCATCAGTACCGTCAATCCGAAAACCCGCGCACTCGTAGCACAAAACACACTCCGGAACTACGGTTATTTCAACGGTACCGTGGATTATGAAATCCTACCGGAAAAGAACCCCAAAAAGGCCAAAATCAGCTATACCGTCAGACCGCGCAATCTGTTTCGTCTGGACTCCATAGCCTACCTGCGCTTTCCGGCTGTGGGCGACAGCCTGATACGGGAAACGTTCCGGCAACGTACCCTTTTCAGCGGTGATCCGTTCAGCGTAATCAATCTCGATGCCGAAAGAACCCGTATTTATAACATGTTCCGCAATTCCGGTTATTTCTACTACAAACCGGAATACATCACCTATCGTGCCGATACCATACAGCGTCCGGGATTCGTACAACTGCAAGTCGTACCGGCCGACGGTATTCCCGCATCGGCCAACAAAAGGTATTACCTCGGACGGACCACCGTCAATCTGTTCAATAATGATTCTTATGAACTGACCGACACGCTACAGTTTCGCGATTACACCTTATATTATGACGGAGGAAAGAAAGGCAAAATCCCTTTGCGCTTCGGTGCCCTCCGGCGTAATCTGTTCTATCGGAAAGGCATGCTCTACCGACAGGACATTATGAGCTTCGTACAACAGCAACTCTCGGAAATGAATGTGTTCAGCACGGTAAACCTGAAATACGTTCCGCGTGATACCACAGCACTCAACGATACGCTCGACATCGAAATCACCGGAATCCTGGACAAACCCTACGACGGGGAGTTCACCACAAAGGTAACCTCTAAAAGCAATGGGCAAATCGGTCCGGGACTCTCGTTCAGCATGTCCAAACGCAATGCTTTCCGAGGAGCGGAAAAGCTGAAATTCGAAGTGCACGGATCATACGAATGGCAAACCAACTCCACCGTACAGGGACGTAGTTCCGTCATCAACTCCTACGAATACGGTACTTCATTGTCGTTGGACTATCCCCGACTGATATTTCCCGGGGCACGTAAGTTCTCCCGACGCGCCAAAACGAGCACCTCGTTTGTACTGGATGCTACATGGATGAACCGGGCCAACTATTTCGGCATGGTGTCTTTGAGCGCACGGGCGGCCTATACTTACCAAGCGCGTCCTACAATCAAACACGAATTCGTCCCGTTCCGCTTGGATTACGACGAACTGTTGAGTACAACCGCCACTTTCGACTCTATCATGAACGTCAACCAGGCACTCTACGTAAGTATGCGCGACCAGTTCGTTCCTTCCATGCGATACACTTTCACTTATTCCAGTCCGCGCAAGGCACGCAATCCGCGAACTTTCATCTTTGAAGTGAAAGAAAGCGGAAACATCACTTCCGGTATTTACGCCGCTTTCGGTAAACCGTTCAACCAAAAAGACAAGAAACTTTTCAACGTGCCTTTTGCACAGTATATCCGTTTTCTGGCTGAGTTCAGAGAAGAATTCCGCCTTACCCCCCGTACAAGTATCGCCACGCGAGTGGGAACCGGCGTGATATTCAGTTACGGAAACTCTACCGCAGCTCCTTACAACGATCTCTTCAGCGTAGGTGGTGCCAACAGTATCCGTGCGTTCACCGTTCGCGGCGTGGGACCGGGTAGCTATATTCCGGGCGCGTCGGCCTATTCCTATATCGACCAAATGGGAGACTTCAAAATCGAAATGAACGCCGAGTATCGCTTCCCCATCGTTTCTATGCTTTCCGGAGCCGTATTCCTGGATGCTGGAAACGTGTGGCTTGGTTATGCAGACGGGAACCGCCCGGGAGGGACGTTCGACATTTCAAGATTCGGCAAAGACTTGGCTTTAGGCACCGGATTGGGTATTCGTTGCGACCTCGATTTCCTCGTATTGCGTTTCGATGTCGGAGTGGGACTTCACGCTCCTTACGACACAGGAAAGAGCGGCTATTACAACATGCCGAAATTCAAAGACAGTCTGGGATACCATTTTGCCGTAGGTTATCCGTTCTAAAACGGGCTGTAGCACGGACGGCCCCTCCTGTTTTCCCAAACAGTTCAAAGGGCTTAAAAAAAGAAGCCGAAAACACGACTTTTTCAAATAAAAAAGCTATTTTTGCAATACAGAACGTAAATATTTAACTTTTTAAACGAACGAATATGAAACCTACACTTTTCTTATTGGCTGCCGGTATGGGTAGCCGTTATGGCGGTTTGAAACAATTGGACGGGCTGGGTCCGAATGGCGAAACCATCATGGACTATTCTATCTATGATGCCATCCGTGCCGGTTTCGGCAAAATTGTCTTCGTCATCCGCAAAGACTTTGAAGAACAATTCCGTACACAAATCCTTTCAAAATACGAAGGAAAGATTCCGGCTGAGTTGGTATTCCAAAGTCTGGACGCACTGCCCGAAGGTTTTACTTGCCCGGAAGGCCGTGTAAAGCCGTGGGGTACGAACCATGCCGTATTGATGGGTAAAGATGTCATCAAAGAACCGTTCTGTGTCATCAACTGTGATGACTTCTACGGCCGCGACGCATTCGCCACCATCGGCAAGTTCCTGAGCGAATTGCCGGAAGGCTGCCAAAACACATACGCCATGGTGGGCTTCCGTTGCTGTAATACGCTCAGCGAAAACGGCTCCGTTGCACGTGGTGTCTGCATGTACGACGACCATCATCACTTGAAAGACGTGGTGGAACGTACGGAAATCATGCGTGTGGACGGTCCTATCTGCTACAAAGACGAAGAAGGTAAATGGATTCCGTTGGAAGAGAACGTACCGGTCAGCATGAACATGTGGGGCTTCACTCCCGACTACTTCCAGCATAGCGAAGAATATTTCAAAGAGTTTCTGAGCAATCCGAAGAACATGGAAAATCCGAAAGCCGAGTTCTTCATCCCGCTGATGGTGAATAAGCTCATCAACGAAGGTACCGCTACGGTAGAAGTGCTCGACACTACCAGCAAATGGTTCGGTGTAACATACGCTGCCGACCGTGAAGCTACAGTAGAAAAGATTGCCTCCTTGGTAGCAGCAGGAGAATACCCGGAAAAGCTGTTTTAAACAAGGCTCTTTTATTTCTTTACCTAAAAAAAGAATCCTTCTTGCATGGAGTTCATCCGGCAAGAAGGATTCTTTTTTATATTGTCCGCCCTCCATCTGACTGTCACCTAAAAGCAGTCTGTTTTTTTCTGCAAGATAAAGTAAAAAACACAGTATTGTCTTACACAAAAAATCGTAAAATGAAGAAATCAACAATCTGTAAAAGCAAGAAAGCCGACTTCTTGTCTTTCATGCAAAATCAAATCCAAGAAAAAAAGATGCGCAACAAAATCAAAACATCTGCGAACTACCAATCATCCCTGCGTTCCTTTACACATTTCCTCCAAACCAAAGGCTACTGTCGCTCTGTAAGCTTCGAATCTATCACCGAAGAATTAATCGCATCTTACGAAACCTACCTACAACACGAACGTGGTATCACCAAAAACAGCAGTTCCTTTTATATCCGCACATTGCATGCGGCCTATAAAAAAGGAATTGCCATGCTCAATCTGAAACTTCGAGACCCCTTCGGCAACGTCTATACGGGAGTAGACAAAACCCGAAAACGGGCTGTAAACATCGATGTCATCATCAAACTCATGCAATATAAGAAGCTCAATAAAAGTATGGAATTCAGTCGCGATACATTTGTATTTTGCTTTTTCGCACAAGGTATGCCTTTCATAGACTTCGCCAAACTAAAAAAGGAAAATCTGCAAAACGGACGCCTCTCCTATTATCGGAGTAAAACCGGACGCCTGCTCTCTGTCAAGGTAGACAGAATCATGAGAACCATCATCAATAAATACGCCTCTCCCCAATCGGACTTTCTTTTCCCTGTAATGAAAACCACAGAATTCCGACAGTCCGTTTACGACTCAGCCTTACGGACATACAATCTCAATTTAAAAAAGCTATCCGAATTGTTAGGAGAGAAAGCCACGCTCACCTCTTACGTAGAGAGGCATTCATGGGCCTCGGAAGCCTTAAAGCTTCATATCCCGATGCACGTCATCAGCGAATCTATGGGGCATTCCAATGAAAAGACCACTTCCATCTATCTCACTTCGCTGGACCACCGCAACATTGATGCTGCAACAAGAAAAATATTTGAAACGGCAAATAGAAGAAGTAAAATAAAGAAACGAATCAGGCAGTCTTCAACAAAAACTTCAACGCTCTCCTATTCAGCAATATATCCTCAATATTATTATTCCATCTCTATGCAAGAGGTGGATAAATCCGATGCAAATGTAGATAAAATACTTAAACCCACAAAATAATCGGTCTTTTTTTCTCGAAAAAACAAATGATTTACTAAAAAAACACGAAAGAACAGATTTGGAAGATGGTTCTAAAGCACTATGACTCACATATAATAGACAGGCCTACATTCCCTTTTTCCACCTCTTGCATAGAGAGAGAAAAGAATATGATTCTAAAAACAGGAAAGTAGAGAACATATATTTTTTAATTAATTTGTTTTATTATGAAGAAGAAGTTTATTAGTGTTGCGATGTTTTGCGCATTGATTGCCAGTTCCCCGGTTTGGGTCGGCTGCTCAGATTACGATGACGACATTGCCAATCGCAAGTAGACGCATTGAAACAAACGGTAGATGTTTCAACCGCAGAAGCCCTGAAAGCCTTGCAAGAAGCTCAAGCCGCCCTACAGGAGGACATCAACGCACTGACAGCAGGCAAAGCCGACGCACAGGCCGTGAAGGACTTACAGGAAACCGTGGCTGCACTCCAAACAGCCATCACAGAGAACGACATCACCAAAATCGGCGAATTGAGTTCTCAGGTCAGCGAACTGATCGCACAGGTAAATGGAATAGAAGGCGATTTGGATAAGACCCAAAGCGACCTTCAGCAACAAAAGACTGAGTTGGAAGGCAAGGTCAACAGCCTGCGTACCGATTTGGAGAAAGCCATTGCCGACAAAGCCGACCAAGCTACCGTGGACAGCATCAAGTCTGAATTGGATACGGCCGTAACAAACCTTACAGACGTAGAAAACCGTTTGGTGGAAGTAGAGAAATGGATTAAGAACAACGGGCAGGAATTGGCCAAACTGACTGCAAACGTAAGCCAGATCAACAACCTGATAGCTAAAATCAGCGAAGAAGCGGCTACGACCATTTCCGACCCGGCCATCTTGGCAGCCATCAACGCATTGCCCACCCCGGTAAGTTAACTTACCACCCTGCAACAACAAATCGGCAAGGAAACGGAAGCCGGAAGCATCCTCTACCGTCTGGCCGCCCTCGAAGAATGGAAGAACACTATCGTGACCGAATTACTGACCGGCACGGGATACAGCAGCTTTGCCGACATTCGCCAAGACATCAAAGCGCTGCAAGAAGCATTGACAGGCAGCGGCAGCGAAACTCCGGGCGTAGACCCGAGCGACCCGGGCTTGGTTGAACAATTCAACGCACTGAAAGCCGAAATGGCCAAGTTCGACATGATTCAAAGCGTGGTGTACATCCCGAATGCTACTGAAGCAGAAACGGGCTATTTGTTGAAGTCTTCCGTGCTGAAAGTGTACAATGAAAAGAGCACAAATAAAGACAAATACGATGAAGTGGCACAAGGCATAAAGACCAACACAATCAGTTTCCGCGTGTCTCCGGCCTCTAAAGCCAAAGACTTCGACGGAGATAATCCTAAATATACCTTGACCTTCGACGGCGAGATAATAACCAAGAAAAGTTTCTCACAAGTGAAGACGGTAGGAAAACCAAAAGTTAATGAAGAATCCGGTATTATCACATATTCCGTAGAAACGAAAATACCTGAAAATGAAGTAT
>OGHC01001288.1_pt1 | contig 11453 bp, 6 predicted proteins | sample 1571381 | NCBI WGS metagenome assembly OGHC01 (sample SAMEA2581945, study PRJEB24529) | metagenome | biome: Human gut stool | place: China | collected 2011 | reverse complement strand
TCTTCTTCCATACTTTATACATCTCGTATAAAGCAAATCTTTTTTCACAATCTATATAATGAAGGGTACAATGATATACCGTCCTTCTTGGATTCAAACAATCATTTCCTATAAAACCTAATAAAACCGGCTCATTAACCGAATACTGTTTTTTCGGTTTTGTAAAAAACCCCCATGAAATATCATTTTCATTTTGTCTCCGAAAAACTTCAGCAAAATAGATGGCCACATCACTACAAATTGCCAGTGTCTCATAACTCAATTTTATATCGTCTGATATGATTTCTTCGCGAATCCATTGCGGATATTCTTTTGCTATTTCTTCTAATTCACTCCGTGTATATCGTTCTATTTTTATTTGTTTTACATACCAATCCCAAATTTCAATTATTGAATTAACAGAAAAGTCCAGCTCTATAGATTGACCTTGTGAATGAACATATTCACACAAATATTCTATCCTTTCATCAATATGTTCTATATACCAATTAAAATAGATTTCCGCTTCTCTCTTGGTGAAACTTAAAAAATCCCCTTTTTCTATAGGTGACTCTGCTTCCGCAGCAATATACTCCATTACAGTCCCTCCTAGCATTAATAATGTATTGTGACTTTAATATTGCAGTCATCTAGTAGTTTTAACAACGGCCTTGAGGCTCCTATTTTCCCCGTTGTGGGGCTTCTATAAAAATGCCAATGTGCTGCCTTTATTTTTCCCGTTTGAACTAGTTCTACATCTTTTTCTATCTGCTTTTGTATAAATTGGGTTTTTGAAACATATCCAACTTTACTTTCATGTGCAATTCCATTTGCAAACACATCCACTACACGTTTTCCCCCAGATGTATTAAATGTTTTATGACCTCCGCCATATGCTTTTTTCAATGCTATTTCCCCAGATTCCCCTCTTTTATAAATTGGGATATCTGACTTTTTTGTTGGTTTTTTTACAGGTTTCTTACCCGGTTTTTTCCAACTTTTTTTAGCCTTATTTAAAGCATTTTTAGTTCGTCTAGTTAGATTTTTCCCTTTTAAATTTACCCGTTTTTTTAAAGCCTTAGAAGATTTTTTTACAACTCGCTTTCCAACAGTTTTTGCACTAGATACAGCAGTTTTGACAGCAGTTTTAGCCTTCCTCGCATATTTTGTACCTTTTTGCACTGCTTTTGAACTCTTTACTACTTTGGAAATAGCTTTACCAGCTTTTCCAACATAAGAACCAGGTACGCCGGGAACAATAGTCGCTCCAACATCCCATGCCAGGTTTGCCACATTTTCCCAAGATGGTTCAGTGACCAGCGTATAAATACTATGTCCAATACTCGCAATATCCAGTATCGTCTCAAAAATATTCCCACTTGGGTCTGCCTTATTTACTCCATCATTCCCACAGTAAGTATACAGATGCAGGCTTAACGGGTCATCTTCTTCCCCGGTATAGGTATCCCTCGTCAGGAATCTTCCCAGATACGGCTGGTAATACCTTGCCCGGAGATAGATAGTCTCCGTCTCTCTGTCGTAGTATTCCCCACAGTAGCGGAAGGGATTCTCATCCTTTTTATCCGGGTTCACTTCATTCCCGAAGGAATCATACTCATAGTCCTTAATGACTTTGCCGCTGTCATCTGTTAGCTGAACGACATCGCCATGGGGATTCTTGATATAATACTGCTGCTCTGTTCCGTCTCCCGGATCCGCATACACAAGGTCGTTTCCACGGATATACCGCTTCCGCACCTTGCCGCTGCCGGACAGTTCCATGACAACCTCGTCGCCATCCCAGACAAAGACTGTCTTCTCTCTATTCACAGTCTTACTGGTTCGCAGCCCCTCGGCATCATAAGTAAAGCTTACTTTGCTGTCTCTGGTAAGCGTTTTTGTCAGCTGGTTCAGTGCATTATAGTGGTTGACAACATTCTCGTTCAGTCGGTTGTCTCCCAGTGTCACGTCTATGTCAATGTAGGTTCGGTCTTTTTTGTCGCTTGGAATCTCATAGCGGTTGACCGTGGCAAGCTGGTTTCCGTTTTTATCGTTCTTGTAGATAACAACGGAGTCCTCCTCCGTATCTGTATTTAAAGTGTCTGTACGGAGCAGCTCGTCATTTTTATTGTAGCGGTAAGCAGTGGTCTTATTGGCTGCCTTCATTTCCTTACGGTTGTTGTTACTGTCGTAGGAATAGATGATGTCGTCGCTTCCGGTTCTTGTCTCTTTCCGGATATGGCCAAGCAGGTCATAGGTGTAAGTGGCGGTACTGCTCCGCTTCTTCCCATCTTTGCCAAGAACCGCAGAAACCTCTTTGGATTTCTGACCGTTTTCTAAGTATTCTGAGCTGTACTTAGAAACCACCCCGGCAGTGCCTGTCTGGTTCTTCATCCTTGTCAGTCGGTTCTGGTAATCATAGGCATAGGGTATTTCCCGGCACTTTCCTCTCTGACAGGTTTCCGTCCTTGTCATAGGTGTATCCCACTACCTTGCGGCCTTTCTCATCGGTAACGGATGCCAGTTTGGATTCCCCGTCATAGGCATAGCGGAGGGAAAGCTTCTTTTCCCCGCCCACGGCCACAGTAAAGGCGGACCTATTGCCGGCACTGTCGTAAGTATAATGCTTAACCACGTCCTTGTTCTTGGTCAGTTTGGTGGTCTCGCTGGTAACCTGCCCGGATACATCCCCATAGGTAAATCTGGTGCCGTCCTGGGTTTCCACGTCCCCATAGGCATTGTAAGTATAGGAATGGGTGGTCTCTTTCCCTGTCTTCTTTTCTTTTGCCACCATCTCCGTCAGGCGGTTCTGGTAGTCATAGGTGTTTTTCAGGGTGTTGCCATTCTTATCTACCGTTTTGGTGAGGTTGCTGTTTTCATCATAAGAATAGCTCTCCCTTCTTCCCTCCGGGTCGATGAGTGCCACTAATTCATTTTTTTCATTATATTCATACTTTGTCTCGGCAATGGTATCGGTCTTTTTCTTCCCGCTGACGGTAAGGCGGTAGGTCTTTCCTGCATAAGAGAAGGTATCCGCTTCCTCTCCCTTTTCTCCGGCTTCACTTTCCGTCGCCGCATTTCCAGCTTCTGCCCCCTCGCCAGAAGACTCCCCATTTTCACCGGGAACCTCGGATACTACTATCGTGAGCGGGCTGGTCATGCCCGTAAACTGGCGCACCTTGTTTCCCATAATGTCATAGACATACTGGACGTACTGCGCTTTTCCATCTTCCATGCAGTTTTTAACCATGACAAGGCTGCCCCGCTTATCATAAGTATACTCCGTTCTTGTCGTCCTGTCAGCATCTATTTTTTCATTCTGTGCTATGACATTTCCCGTGGTATCATACTCTGTCGTGGTGGTCTGATAATGGATGCTTCCATCTTCCTTTTCCAACGGATACTCTGCCCGTATCATCTGACCGAGAATGTCATAGGTATATTGGGTGGAAACGCCTTCTCCCACACCCTTCGGAGTGTATTCCTTTATAATATTTCCCTGGTCGTCATAATCCGCCTTCGTTATCCGGGACTGCCAGTCCGTATCCCCCTCTTTCCGGCTCTTTGTCTCGGTCTGGCTGACATTTCCATTTTCATCGTATACCAGAAGAACTTCTTCCTCATAAGACGGAAGCCACTTCCCATCCTGGTATTTTTTAGTAACTGTGTTTTCCTTGACATTTCTTCCAAAATCGTCTGTCTCATATGTGGCAATCACTTCGGAACGATTTTTCCCCCGGATGGTGGTACTTGTCTTGGACAGGATATTTCCCTCTGCGTCCGACACAGTTTCGGTAATGTTCTCACTCAGCACGGCATCATTAAACTGGTCGTAATAATTATCTGTATCCACCTCCGATTGATATACCAATGGATTCAGTTCCTTGCTGTAACTGATGGTAATCGTCTGTGCCACATCATCCTCGCCGATGACTTCTGTTTCTTCCTTGGTAAAATTCCAAGAGGTGCAGTGGGCGGCATCCAGTTCCCCGTTGCTGAAGCTGGCACTGCCGATCTCTTCGCCTGCATCGTCATAGAAATATTTGCTGCCGCTTAATACTTTGTTTCCCCTGCCCGTAATGTAGAAGTTGGGAACCGTTTTCCCATCCTCATTGACGATGAATTTCTTTTCGTCGGGCTTGAAAGCATATGTCCGTTTCTCCAGCAGACGGTCATTTTCTTCCTGCTCTAAATCCGGGTCATCCTCCTCTTCCCCGGTCTCTGCTCCGTATTCATAAACATTTTCTGTCCATGTGCCGGATGCTTCGTCCTTGCTGATGATGGTATTGTCAAAAGCATCCTGTATGTCGATAGCTGCCCGTCCATACTCGTCCAGTGTCATGGTTTTTAGGGCATCTGTGGATACATATTCCCTGTCTTTGGATTCATACTCTGTCCCTGCCGCCTCTATGGTCTCTTTTTCCTCCCCAGTTTCCGGGTCATAGGAGGTTTTTGTGACAAGACCATTCTCATCTGTAGTGGACAGGCAGTTTCCAAAGGAATCATAAGTGATTTCTTCTTCCGTGTAGGTGCGGTTTGATGACGGGTTTTTTGCAGAATCCAGCGTGACATCTTTCTTGGTCTGCTGTCCCAACGCATTGTATGTATAATCATTCTGGATGATTTCCTTTTCCCCATCACTGCCATAGGTTGGAAAAACTTTTCCCTGGGTTTCATTTCCCTGGGCATCATATTTGAAATCTGTTTTGGATACTGTTTTATAGGCAGCACCACCTACACTCCTCTGCTCCGAGATACTGCTGTAATCAATGCCATTAGAGGCAATTTTGCTTTCCAGTTTGATTTTTGTCTTTGCTGAATCGTATAATTCCTGTTTTGTCAATATACACAAACAGAATGGCCTGTCATCGGCAGGATAACCGGCATCCGTATTATGGTAAGCATATGTTACTGTATACAGATGCTCTTTCCCCTTGTTTTTTGCAAGGTAAGCTTTGGGGGATTTCTCTGTCAGGACATTTCGATAATTGTCGTAGGTGTACCCCTGCTTTGAAGTGACTGCTCCGCTCCCCTTTTTACCCCAAAACCTACTGGTCTCTAACGTCACCAGAGAACCGTTCTCGTCCTTGTCATATTTGTAACTATTTTCCTCCTTTTCTTTCCCATAATTTATCTCATCCGTAAGAAGTTTATTTTCATTATATACATACAGACTGACATTTTTCTTGGTATCCTTTTTAAGCCTTAAAGTATCCGGGTTGATTTTGGATTTCTTATAGGTATAATCATAATACTTTTTGTTGGTTTTATATTTATTCGGATTAAAGCTGCTGACAACCGTTACCGTGCGGAGTCCGTCATTTCCGTACTGCCAGACTTCATAAGCGGTTTTCCAGTTGCCTTTATCGTCTTTTTCCCGCTCCCTGAAATCATCATAGGAACGGAGTCCGTCGGTTCCTTTTTTCTGGAAATAGTCATACTTTGTACCGTTTGATTTCTTTCCGGTTTTATTGTCTTTTTCATACTCTCTGGTGACATAAAACTGCTCCGTCACCACATCCCTCTTCTGCCCGGTTCCCACTTCTTTTTCACCGCGCAGCGAGCAGGCACGGTACTCATAGTTGGTCTCACTGCCGTTTGCCTTACATTTTGTCAGAAGATAGCTCTGATTGGTGGAAACTCGCTGGGAAGCGATTCCCGCTCCAGAGGTATTCATCAGCCGTTCCACGGTCCGGTAGGTATAGGTTTCCCGGCTTCCATCGACGGTTGCCGCCGTAAGCACAAAGCCGTTTAACACATCTCCGTGATGCGGGGTGTACGTTTTTTCTTCCGTTTCATAAGTAATCGTTTTCTTGGTTACACCGCCTGCCGCTTCTTTTCCCTGTACGGTGACGGTTTTCAGCACTTTGTCATCACCGTCTCCCTCATAGTGGAATACAATCTTTCGTCCGACGGAATCGGTAATGGCTGCCAGATGAATGGCATCGGTGTATGTATAGGTAATGGCATTGTCATGGGCGTCTTTTTGCAGCACAACAACACCGTCTTCGTTAAAATAGGTGCGAAGTCCGGTTTTATCACGAAGCAGGTAGGTACAGGAAATGCCATCCACGGTCTGCTTAAAATCCTCCAGTTTTAAATCTTCGTAAGAGTAGCCACTCAGTCCTTGGATTGCGTAAGTTTTTGCTGCCGCATCGGCGCTCGTTTCAATCCCAATCACACCGGCACTTCCATAGTGAAGATACGCGGGATTTTTTCCCCAGCCCTCTTCTTCTGCCAGTGTTACGGTTTCAATCCACGGAAGGTCATAGCGCCATCCGCTGGCAATCCCGTATACGTCATGCCCTTCCCGGCTGACAATCTTCGTCCGCTGGGTTTTGGTTTCAATCGCATCCTCCCCATCCTGTTTTACATTGCGGTGAGCCTCACCCACTTCATAAGAAACTAAGAGGTCTTTTAACGCTTTTTTATGTTTGGATAACAGGGCACGGTTGACAAGGATTTTGTGCTCTTTTTTGTCCTGTGTCCGGTATTTAACCCATACCGTGTCGATTTCGAGTTTGTCTAAATATTCGACGGTTGCATGTCCGAGATTGGCTTCGTTGCTGTCATAATAGCGGTTGAGTTCCAAGTCCATCCCGCCCGTTCCTTCTAAGGAAAGGTCGGTACGGGAAAGCACGAGCCGCCCGCTTGCCGTGTCGACACCGTCCGGGTTCTCTGCCTCTAACGGGGAACCGGCAAGATAGTTCTCATAAACGCCACGGAAAGTATCTCCATAGGCTGCCTCCACTGCTGTCTGATATGTTTCTCCGGCAGCCTTACTGATGGTGCTGCAGGAGAAAACTGCCACGCCACACAAAACTGCTGTTGTAATTCCGTGAATCACTGCTCTTAAGTCTCTCATAAATTTAAACTCCTCTTCTTCCTGTTATGTCTTTTTTATTTCGGAACCTCGGTCGTTTCTGCCGCCTGCAGTTCCTCTTTCTTTACCACATCGGACCACTTCCGATTGTCCGAGGCTTTTCCTTTTGCCCGAATCATTACTAATCGATATCGACGCATATAAGCACGTCGTGGTCACAAGAAAGCCATCATTACTATCTATCGTATGTTTCTGACCGCTATCAGGCACACACTTACCGATTTAGATTCTGATAATCGTAACATCCCTACTTGAATGACTTAGAAATAATTTGTATTTTCCCAATAGTTTTTTTGATACTATTTACCTTTTAATTCCGTCCATTCCACTTTATCATTTATATTTTTCCAATTTATTTTATCTGAACCAATAGACAAAAACGGGCTTGTTAGTTTCTCCCATTTTCGCTTTGATAACTTAATATAGTCCTCACCATTGGAAAATAAACAAATATTTCTTTGATTCTTAGCAAAGGCACAAGAAAAAACTTCCTCTCCTTTATTATCTAGAACAATATATTCATAATATGTTTCACTTGATTCTGTTTTTCCAAGTATAGCTTTATTATTAAGGGGTCTTCTATACCGATCCCCTTCATACCATGTAATTAATTTCTTGCCCTCAACCGTATGAACGGAATACGAAATATCCGTCAATACATGGAGTTCTGGTATTCCATCGTTTGTCATATCAAACAAAGCATATCGAACTCCATTCCCCGTTTTATCAAGTTTATTAAAATTATTACAGTAATCTTTCAGAAAATAACTTTCCCCTTTCTTATTATTTGATCCAACCTCATTTTTTAAAAAAAGATTATACAGCCTTAGAATGTCACTTAATTCATTCATCTCTGTAATTGTATTATTTCTATCATCAGATATACTTTTCTGTAATTTCTTTTCTGCCAATGGCAACATAAGCATCAATGAAAAAATCACTCCCATAGCAAAAGAAATTAGTATCAACACTGTATACTTTTTTTTCATATCGTACATTACTCCTTTACTTTTTTACAGTTTTTTTCAATCAATCACAATTTGAACCATCATACTACTAAATGCTATTCTATTGTAAATTTTTTACTTTGAATCCATTTGATTTTATATTTCCCTTTTGACAGTTTTTTTCCAAAAAGTTTTTTGCACACTAGCTTCTCCACCTTACTGTCATTTTTTTTTATAAGATATAAACTTTTCGGTGTTTTTGAAATTTTCTTTATTTTTTTATACTTCCCATCCTTATACTTATACAGCGTAAAACTTTCCGAATATCGTGCTATATTTTCACTTTTATTAAAAATTTTTATTTTAATTGTCTTTGGTGTTGCAGAAATAATTTTCATGTATACATTTCTACTTTTAGATCTATTTACTTTAATATTTGGCGTTGATTCGCATGCAGTAGCATAACTAAACATACACATTTGAAAATTTACTATACAAACTGTTATTAGCAAGCACTTTTTGACTCCTTTTTTCATTTTAATCCTCCATTCCGAAGCGCAGCGGAGGAGGCACGAGCAAAAAGCAACGTAGCTGTTTTTGCTCTGTGCATCAATACTATTTGTGGCGCTTCAACACAAATAGTGGTGTGAAAAATAAGTGCATCGGCATTATTTTTCACACTATCACTCCTTCAAACTTCAATACAACAAATAAAAATTTAATACCTAAAACACACTTACTAAACACCTATTTCCTCACACAACCTTCCAATAAAGATTGCCACTTATTCCCTTTCTTACGCAATCATTAACTTTCAAATTATATTCTTCGTATTGTGTGATTTAATAAATAGTTATTTCTATATACTCCCTCCACAATTATAATGATTACGTCTTTTAGATATACGTCAGATAGTTCATACATTTAAATTTCTTATTGCAATATAAATGTATCTGAACGATTCAACTTCCCATCCTTTGTATCCCATAAAGTAACAATGTCATATGACAAATCAATATTAATAATTGTATCATTTTCAAATACTTTACTTACTTTATGCGTGGGAATATTTTCAACAAACAGTTCTTTTCCTTTCCGATATATCATCCAGGTTTCATCCCAATACGCCAGTTCCTTTCCCTCATAGGTATTGTCCAAATGAAGAGAATCCGTGTCCGGATCATATTGGAAAATCAAACTACGCTCTATGTCTTTTGTAAAATGCTGCAAAAGACCTCCCGACCGACTATAAACACGACAAATAACAACTAACTTGTCCTCCAATTGCCAGGAGGATACTTCAAAATTTTTCTTTGCCCCCAGGAGTTTCCGCATTTGCTTTATGTACTTTTTAGATTGTACTTTCACATCCCAATCCAACCCCGAAGATTCTCTCCCGTCCACATAATTTAACCACTCCAAAACGTAATAAGTATCACAATATACCGTATCCGTATAATAATTTTGGGAGTGTTCGTAATCCTTTTTTTGACGAAACCATTCTTTCCCATCCACCGACAAACTCTCGCCAGTCATTGGCGTCCATTCCTCTATATTATTGTGTGCACTGTTCAGAAATTCTTCCTCATCCTGATAATGTGTTACCTCCATACGTGTTGCCTCCCACGCAAGCACTTTTTCGGATTCATCGCGACATTTGTAATAACCAAAAATGGTACTTCCGCTGGCATAAATCCAGTCGCAACAGCATTCCTTTGCTGCAATAATTTTTCCATTTACATCCATAACCAGTACATTTGTCTTGCCTCCCCATACATCCGAAATCTCCCTGCCAGACAGATAAAAATATTGATTGGAACTGGATATTTTATCGATAGCAAAGTTTTGTGATACATCGTCTAATTTTCTTGAGACATCACTGTTTTCCAATTTTATATAAGTACCATAATCTTCACTGCAATCATAAAGTACCGTATTCCCAATGCGGGCTGAACGTCCATTCTGAAGCACGCATATACTTTTTTCATCAGACGTAAATCCATCTGAAGTTCTAAGAGTACACCCTGACAATATCATCATAATAACAGATATCAAAAACAGATATAAATATTTATTTTTCATAAAACCTCTCATTCTGAGAACGTCTGCATTCGAGAAACCACACGAGAAAGCTGCGAATACGGCACTCTTGCCGCATTGCAGTTCTCCCGTGTCGGATTAAGGCTTATTTGTGACGTTCTCGGCACAAATAGCCGTGTGAAAAATAATCAAATCAGCATTATTTTTCAATCTAATTCCTCTTTCACTAATAGTTCCATTTTAAAGTCGCCTTGTTTCCTTCAACGTTCCACCTCTTTGATTTTTCAAGTCGTCTTTCCAATGCTTTTCGAGCATAAGCTTTTAATACAGATAGATCTGCTACACATCGGAATCCAATCTTTGAAGGATTGACATTATTTTGCATACCAGCATTAAATGTTGTAATCCACCATGAATGCCCCACTTTTTCTCCTTTGGATTTCGGCGGCCTATAGTTATTAATTAAATTTCCATTGTACCGCATCTCTAATTCTGTAAATATTTTTTTTACAAAAAAGTAATGTTTCGTACTTCCATAAGTGTTATAGAAACCCACTTCACATCCTGCCCCCAAATTCAAATAATCACCTTTCCATGCCCATATGACATACTTTCTCTTCATACTAAATTTATAATCTTTTCTATCTGTAAATTTATATTTTAACGGTTTAGATATGTTTGTCGCTGAATCAAAAACAAAATCATAAAAATTATTATACCCTCCTAATTTCTGTATACAAATATCCCTTGCATGAAATATACTTTTGCCTTTTTCCCTTTCAAAACCACCCAACTTTAAAAGTAAATTCACTTTCCAGTCGCTCCCTGATTTTGTTCTTTTATAAAATTCTTTCCCAAGCCAAGTTTTTTTCCAATAATTAACTCCTCCCCGTATTACTTTAGCCGCTGTTTTCTTAACATTACTTGCAATTTTTTTTACATAAGTTTTTGCACCATTATAACATTTTTGGGCTGTATCACAAAATGCATTCCACTTATTCTTTATCCACGTCCATGCATTACCATCAGCATCGCATTTATTCATCCCATCATTGCCACAATAAGTATACAAATGCAAACTTAGCGGATCACCGCTTTCTCCTGTATAGGTGTCTCTTGTAAGAAATCTCCCCACTGTCGGTTGATAATACCTTGCCCGGAGATAAATTTCCTCCGTCTCTTTATCATAGTACTCCCCACAATAACGGAACGGATTATCATCCTTTTTATCCAGATTCACTTCATTTCCAAAGGAATCGTACTCATAAGTCTTGATAATTTTTCCATCTACATTGGTCAATTGCACCACATTACCGTGTGAATCTGTTACATAATACTGCTTATCCTCAAATTTGCCAGAATCTTTGTCCGCTTCCTTGTCTACATAAACCAAATCATTTCCACGGATATATCGCTTCTTCACTATACCACTCTCAGACAACTCCATCACTAACTGATTTCCATCCCATATAAAGACAGTTTTCTTCCCATTTACTGTCTTGCTGGTACGCAGTCCCTCGGCATCATAAGTAAAGCTTACCTTATAGTTCTTTGTTAGCGTTTTAGTAAGCTGATCCAAAGCATTATAATGGTTGACTACAGTA
>OGHC01001282.1_pt1 | contig 11518 bp, 6 predicted proteins | sample 1571381 | NCBI WGS metagenome assembly OGHC01 (sample SAMEA2581945, study PRJEB24529) | metagenome | biome: Human gut stool | place: China | collected 2011 | reverse complement strand
GTTGATGGCATCGGCCGCCCAGTTGTGGGCGGGCACGCGGGCATGCAGCAGCTATGGAATTAATTATCAGCAGCCTGTCAATGAAAATAACACATCAAAAGCTGTCATTATAGCAATTATTGCTGTGCTTACATGCCCGATATGGTTCACAGCCGGAATTGTTATATTATCACTTATTTTTTCGCTTTTCATGGTTATTTTGAGCCTTATATTTGCTGCAGGAGTTGTAGGAATATGCCTTATATTTGCAGGTCTGATTGTTTTTGCAGCTGGCTTTCCTACGCTTTTTACACATGTTCCAACCGGGACAATGCTTATCGGAGCCGGACTTGTATTGTGTGCTGCGGGAATTTTATTTTCTTTGCTTCTTATATGGATGATACTCGGAACAAAGGATCTTATTTCATTTATAATCAAAAAAATCAAACAATTTATTAAAAAAAGGAAAACACGTAAAGCTTATTCCGGAAAGGCAGGTATCCAATGAAAAAATTAACAAAAATCGCATGTATAACAGCAGGCATAATGTTTGCTATAGGTGCCATCCTTGCCATATCCGGGATTCTTGCCGGTGCCAAAAGCGGTATATTTATCGACTGGACATCTCACGGAATCAGAATTGTGCCGCAAAAAGATACCTATACTTATGAAGCATATGATATAACAGATATCAATGCAATAGATATCAATGTTTCAAACGCAGCTATCAAATTTGTGCCTTCAGAAAACGATAAATGGGGCATTGTTACAACATACAATTATTATAAAAATACACCTGAAATAAATACATCAAATGGTAAAATCTCAGTAACGCAGACATCTGATTCAGGCTGGGAAATGGTCGGCATCATTAAACTGTTATTCAAATCACTTGATAATTCAATAACTATTTATGTGCCTGCCGGTTCCCCACTTATCAGTTCAATTAAAATAAATACTGATAACAGTGCCATAAAGTCAGACTGTGCATTAAACACTGAAATTTTAAATATCGAAACAAGTAACGGTGCTATTAAATTTAATAATCTTTCCGTTTCAAAGCAGACTCAGATAAAGACTTCAAATGGTCTTATCAGTCTTAATGGAAATTTCAGCGGAGATTCAAATCTAAAAACATCCAATGGAAAAATTGAAGGTGCCGGTCTTATAAAGGACTCATTCACAGCAAAAACTTCTAATGGTTCTGTTGACATAGATGTAAACCGTCCTGAATCAGAGTATTCAATATACGGAAAAACGAGCAATGGTTCTGTCAAAGTAAACGGTGAGAGCCATTCAACCGATTACTCATCTTATTCATCAACTTCAAACACTATCAATGCCCAGACAAGCAACGGTGCCATAAACCTTAACTTTGCACGGTAAAACTATTTATCGTGGCAGCATCCGATTATCATGCGGACGCAGACTCAATTTTGTTGCCTGCATAAATATAAGGTTGTTTGCATTCTGTAAATGAAATATTAAATTTATCCTATTCTAAAAGAACCCCATTGGCTTACGCCTATGGGGTTCTTAAAATTCAACAACTCTTCAATTGTTTATAAATTAGTCTTCTGCTCTCTTAACAAGTGCTTCATACTTAGCCTTTGCATTTGCTTCAGCTTCACCAAAGAGCTTAGCTGCTCTTTCTGGATTCTGCTTCTTCAAGTTGATGTAACGGCTCTCACCCATAATGAATTCCTGATATTCCTTAGTAGGTGCCTTGCTATCAAGAGTAAATGGATTCTTTCCTTCAATTGCTTTTCTAGGATCGAATCTGAACAGATGCCAGTAACCTGACTGTACTGCAAGTTTCTCTTCTTCCATAGCTTTAGACATACCCTTACGGATACCATGGTTGATACATGGAGCATAACCAATTACAAGTGATGGACCATTGTAGCTTTCAGCTTCCTGAATAGCCTTTACACACTGGTTCATATCAGCACCCATAGCAACCTGTGCTACATAGATGTATCCATAGCTCATAGCAATTGCTGCAAGGTCTTTCTTCTTAACATCCTTACCTGCTGCTGCGAACTGAGCGATTGCACCAAGGTTAGTAGACTTAGAAGCCTGTCCGCCTGTGTTAGAATAAACTTCTGTATCGAATACGAATACATTGACATCCTTGTTTGCTGCAAGAACATGATCAAGTCCGCCATAACCGATATCATAAGCCCATCCGTCACCACCGAGTATCCACTGTGACTTCTTTGAAAGGAATTCTTTTTCTTTAAGAATTTCCTGAGCCTTATCGCATCCACAAGCTTCAAGTGCTGCAACGAGTTTATCTGTAGCCTTTGCATTAGCTTCGCCATCTTCATATGTAGCATAATACTCATCGATAGCTGCCTTAACATCAGCATTATCTGTTGAAGCAAGGATTTCATCAAGCTTATTCTTTAATGCTGCTCTGTTAGCATCCTGAGCAAGTTTCATACCAAAACCGAACTCAGCATTATCTTCAAATAATGAGTTGCCCCAAGCAGGTCCCTTACCAGCCTTATTTACTGTATATGGAGTTGATGGAGATGAACCAGCCCAGATTGATGAACAACCTGTTGCATTGGCAATAAGCATTCTGTCACCACAAATCTGTGTAATGAGCTTAGCATAAGGTGTCTCACCACATCCTGCACAAGCACCTGAGAACTCAAGTAATGGCTGAACGAACTGTGAACCCTTAACTGTACCCTTCTTGAACTTCTCAAGAACTTCTGGCTTGTCTGAAACAGTAAGTCCATATTCAAAGAACTTCTGCTCATCCATCTGAGTTTCAAGTGAAGCCATCTTTAATACATCATTTCTGTTATTACCAGGACAAACATTTGTACATGAACCACAACCTGTACAGTCAAGTACAGATACAGTCATTGTAAAGTAGTATCCAGGCATACCAGTCATAGGTGTAACCTTCATGCCTGCAGGTGCATTGTTCTTTTCTTCCTCATTCATTACAACTGGTCTGATTACTGCATGAGGACATACATATGCACACTGGTTACACTGAAGACATCCTTCTGAATTCCAACATGGAACATCTACTGCAACACCACGCTTTTCATAAGCTGCTGTTCCCTGTGGAAATGTACCATCAATAACATTCTTAAATGTAGAAACCGGAAGTTTATCACCCTGGCAGGCATTGATTGGCTTCTGAATGTTATTTACGAAATCAAGAACTTCAGGTTTACCTGAAACTGCCTGTTCGCCAAGAACCTCGTCCTTGCAGTCTTTCCATTCTGCCGGAACTGGTACTTCAACAACTTCATTGGCACCTCTTTCAATTGCCTGATAGTTCATCTGAACAATATCATCACCCTTCTTAGCATATGAAGCAAGAGCTTTCTCTTTCATATACTGGATAGCTTCATCCTCAGGAATGATATTGGCAAGTTTGAAGAATGCTGACTGAAGTACAGTATTGATACGTCCGCCAAGACCAATTTCCTTACCAAGCTTAATACCATCAATGATATAGAACTTAACATTATGTTCAGCCATATATCTCTTAGCCTGTCCAGGAATATGATTTCCGACTTCTTCCGGAGACCATTCACAGTTAAGAAGGAATGTACCGCCATCCTTAACATCCTGAACCATGTCATATTTATTCATGTATGCAGGACAGTGACATGCAACAAAATCAGCCTTATCAATAAGGTATGTAGACTTAATAGGAGTCTTACCAAAACGAAGGTGAGATGTTGTAACACCACCTGACTTCTTTGAATCATAATCAAAATATGCCTGAGCATACATAGGAGTATGATCACCGATAATCTTAATAGAGTTCTTGTTAGCACCTACAGTACCATCAGCACCAAGACCCCAGAACTTACATGAAGTTGTTCCGGCAGGAGCTGTGTTAGCTGTCTCTGTACGAGGAAGTGATGTATTAGTAACATCATCTACGATACCAACTGTAAATCCAGCCTTATCCTCATTTGCAAAAATAGCAAAGATATCAGCAGGAGTTGTATTCTTAGAACCAAGACCATAACGACCATTAAGGACTTTAACGCTCTCGAATTCTGTTCCCTGTAATGCAGCAACCACATCAAAGTAAAGTGGCTCACCGATTGAACCAGGCTCCTTTGTTCTGTCAATTACGCTGATTGTCTTAACTGACTTAGGCATAACTGCAAGGAGATGCTTAGCTGAAAATGGTCTGTAAAGACGTACTTTAATAGCACCGACTTTTTCGCCCTTAGCAAGCATATAATCAATTGTCTCATCGATAGTTTCGCATACAGAACCCATAGCAATGATAACTTTTTCTGCATCTGGAGCACCAACATAGTTAAATGGCTTATAATCTGTGCCAATCTTAGCATTAACCATGTTCATGTACTTTTCAACCAAATCAGGTATTGCATCGTAATATGGATTACAAGCTTCTCTTACCTGGAAGAAAATATCAGGGTTCTGAGCTGAACCATGAAGAACAGGATGCTCTGGATTAAGTGCTCTCTTCTTAAATGCAGCAACTGCATCCATATCGCACATTTCCTTTAAGTCTTCATAATCCCATACTTCAACTTTCTGAATTTCATGAGATGTACGGAAGCCATCAAAGAAATGAAGGAATGGTACACGGCCTTCAATTGCAGCAAGATGAGCAACTGCTCCTAAGTCCATAACTTCCTGTACACTGTTGCTACATAACATAGCAAAACCAGTCTGACGACAGGCATAAATATCCTGATGATCACCGAAAATTGATAATGCGTGTGATGCTAATGCTCTTGCAGAAACATCAATAACACCAGGTAATAACTCGCCGGCAACCTTATACATGTTAGGAATCATAAGAAGAAGACCCTGTGATGCTGTATAAGTTGTTGTAAGTGCACCTGCAGCAAGTGAACCGTGGAAAGCACCTGAAGCACCGCCCTCTGATTCAAGTTCTACAAGTTTAACTGTGTTGCCAAAAATGTTTTTTCTTCCCTGTGTGGCCCACTGATCTGTATAGTCAGCCATAGGTGAAGAAGGTGTAATAGGATAGATTGTAGCTACTTCTGTAAACGCATAAGATACGTGTGCAGCAGCTGTATTACCATCCATGGTTTTCATTTTTCTTGCCATAAATTTATACCTCACTTCGTATAAAGAATTTGGTGGAGTGCATACCACTCCGATATTTATTATTTTAGTATCAATTGACTAAAAAGTAAAGGCATTATTCCAAATTATCAATTAAAATACATAATTCAGTAATAATGCCTTGTTAAAATATTAGCAATTTATATAAAATTTAAAATTAATTCAGCAGCCATTTTGCCAAATCTGATAATTCAGACTCATTTTTTGCATTCAATCTTGTCTTAATTGTTACTTTTGTCTCACAAACATTCATATTTTTAAATGATGCTAGTGCATCAGTCATAAGTTTGCCTGCAACCGGTCCCCATGAACCATTTTCGATTACGGCTGCCTTTCTGTTCTGATAATTTTTCATTTTAAGATGATAAATGAAATCTTCCATGCAAGGCATCAGACCGCCGTCATAAGTAACTCCTGCCAGTACAAGTTTATCAAACCTGAAGCTGTCTGCAACTGCTTTTGCACAATCATCTCTTGATAAATCGTATACAACAACCGGTTCATCAGATAATTTTTTCAAATCATCTCCAAGTTTTAATGCTGCTTTTCGTGTATTGCCATGAAGTGTCGAATAAGCTATCACAGTGCCTTTTTCTTCAGGCTGGTATGATGACCATTTCATATATTTATCAATATAAAAATCAAAATCCTTATCAATCACAGGTCCGTGAAGAGGTGCTATCACACTTATATCAAGTGCAGATGCTTTCTTTAAAAGACCCTGGACTGAAGGACCATACTTTCCAACAATATTAATAAAATATCTTCTTGCTTCATCTGCCCAGCTCTGTGGCATATTTTCAAGTTCTGATGTTTTAAGCCTGTCTCCCAATGCACCAAATGTTCCGAAACCATCTGCAGAAAAAAGCACTTTTTCTGTACTTTCATATTCCACCATAACTTCAGGCCAGTGAACCATTGGAGCCATCACAAATGTAAGAACATGCTTTCCAAGTGCAAGTGTTGTTCCTTCTGCCGCAACAAATCTTTTATCTTCCGGTACATCAATATCAATAAACTGCGGAAGCATTGCAAATGTTTTTGCATTCGCAACAACAATTGTATCCGGGTATTTTTTTAAGAAACGCTCAATATTTCCTGAATGGTCAGGTTCAAGATGTGACACTACAAGATAATCCGGTGCCTTTCCCTCAAATGCTTCTTCAAGATTATCAAACCACTGGTCTGTTGCTCTTTCATCCACTGTATCCATAACAGCAATTTTACTGTCTTTAATGACATATGAGTTATAAGTAACACCATTGCTTACAGGATACTGATTTTCAAATAAATCTATTGTTCTATCATCTGCTCCAACATATAAAATACTGTCGGAAATACGTTTTAATGCCATATTAGATTTAACCTCCTTATTTTTTATTTATTCTATCACACATTTTTATAATAGTTCAAGAACGTAATGTATTTACAGGCATAATTTCCTATCATACATAACCAAAGACCGGCCACAGATAAACTGCAGCCGGTCTTTGTGTATTATGTGTTATATATTCTATATTGCCGGAGTAACGCAATATAGCAGCTAATTAATCGTCCGCACCCTGTAATGCATCATATCCTGATTCACCGGTACGTACCTTGACAACATCTTCGACATCATATACAAATATCTTGCCATCACCAATATGTCCTGTATAAAGTGCCTGTCTGGCTGCATTAATAACATCCATCGTAGGAACTTTTGATATAACCATCTCAACCTGAATCTTAGGGAGAAGCTGCATTTCAACAGGAACACCACGATAATATTCAGGTGCACCTTTCTGTGTACCACATCCAAGAACCTGTGTAACTGTCATACCTGTTACACCGATTTCGTTCATTGCTTTCTTTAACTTCTCGAATCTTTCCTGTTTCATAAGTATCTCAACTTTTGTAATCTTCTTTCCGTCAGGAACATCAAGAGATTTAACTACTGCCGGAACTGAATCTTCCATCTTCTCAGAACCAATTACATCATAATCGCTGTCAGATGTAAGCTCAGATGTAGAAATTTCAAAACCTGCATATGCACTAGCAAGACCATGCTCAGCCTGGTCAAGACCGGCAATTTCAATTTCAGGTGCAACCCTTAAACCAACTGTGTGCTTTAATATTGTAAATGTAATAGTCATCATTACACCAACCCATGCAAGAACGCAGATAATACCAAGTGCCTGAATTCCAAGCTGTGTGAATCCACCGCCATAGAAAAGACCTTTTCCTACACCATTCTGGCCTGTTGAGAAAAGTCCTACACAAAGTGTACCTAAAAAACCATTAACACCATGAACACCTACAGCACCTACCGGGTCATCAACTTTTAATACTTTATCAATAAATTCAATACCAACAACAACTGCTATACCAGCAATGATACCTTCAATTGCTGCACCATACATATCAATACAGTCTGTACTTGCTGTTACCATAACAAGTCCTGCAAGTGTGCCATTAAGTGACATAGAAACATCAGGTTTCTTATATTTAATCCATGTAAACATCATAGCAACGATTGTAGCAACTGCTGCACAAAGGTTTGTTGTTGAGAAGACCGAACCTGCAAGAGCACCCATTGTAATCTCTCCTACACCACCTGCTGCAACTGTAGTTCCTTCCATTGCAACTGTCGAACCACCATTAAAACCAAACCAGCAGAACCAGAGAATAAATACACCAAGTGCTGCCATTGTAAGGTTATGACCCGGAATAGCTCTTGGCTTTCCGTTCTTATCATATTTACCGATACGAGGTCCAAGGATGATGGCACCGATCAGAGCTGCCACACCACCTACCATATGTACTGCACAGGAACCTGCGAAATCGTGGAATCCCATCTGGCTGATAAATCCACCGCCCCAGATCCAGTGTCCGGATACCGGATATACAACAAGACTGATCATAAGGCTGTAGACGCAATAGGAAAGGAACTTGGTACGTTCTGCCATTGCACCGGAAACAATTGTTGCGGATGTTGCACAGAATACTGTCTGGAAAATAAAGAATGCGTAAAAAGGAACACCGTCAGGAGCTACTGCTGAATAATCTCCTCTTGTAAATAAATCGATTCCGCCAACCAGTGAACCTGTACCAAACATAATACCAAATCCGACAAACCAGTAGATTGGTGTTCCTATACAAAAGTCCATAAGGTTCTTCATAATAATGTTACCTGCATTTTTTGCTCTTGTAAGACCTGATTCCAATATTGCGAAACCAGCCTGCATAAAAAATACTAACGCAGCCGCTATAAGCACCCACGCGGTATTAACCGGTGAAAATTCCATAATTTTTTCCTCCCTTAAATTCATATTCTTATTCTGCCTTTAAAGAGTGGATCCTGTTCTCCCGCGAGGCTTATCAAACGAAAAGAAAAAAGGCGTGTAACCACATCTGATTGGTTACACGCCTTTGTGTATCGCTTCGTTTAATTTAACTTTATTATACATATGTAATTTTTTATTTATTGAAAAAATCGGACATGTTTATTGACTTTTTTTATTTTTTGTTTATTATTATTTAATAAAACATAGTAAATACTTCTTTTAACAAGGAATTATAAAGGATTATAAAGCACATGACATTCACGCAAAACAGGCTTATTCAGCCATTTATCGAGTTGAATTTTGGCAGCTGTGAAATACCTGAACAGCTTTGCCCTTCATACATGAAAATTTATGATGACATAAACTTTTCAACAAGCCAAGAAAATCATACATATATAAAAATAATACCATCATCATATACTGTTTTCATAATTTTATACAACAAAAAAGGCAGCTATAATCTTTCAATCATAGACAGATGCCGGAACATAACCGAAATACCTGCTGATACAGTTGAAGATATCAGCGGATGTTTTATATCTGTTATGGATGATAATGCTTTTTATATACCATCTTATAGTGCTTCACAGCCTGACGATTTCGTGCAGAAACTTCTGACAACCAGAAATTATGATAAACGGGTTGAACATTTTAACTCTTTTCTTAGAAACAGTTTCCAGATTACACATTGTCCTGTAGAAATTGAAAATATGCGTTCAATGATCATCCGTTCAAAAGGCGACATTTCAATCTCACTGCTTGCAGACCAGACTGGATTTTCATGCCGCCATATCAACAGAATATTTACATCTTATTACGGATTCGGACCGAAAGATTATTGCAGATATGTACGTTTTCAATACGCACTTGATGAAATCTTTAAAAATCCTTTCCGCCAGAATTCAGAATTTATACAGAACAGTTCTTATTCAGACCAGGCACATTTCCAGCGTGAATTCAAACAATTTACAGGAATTACACCGAAGCAGTTTATTAACAGTTTTACAGCATAAAATCAGCCATAACAGTATTACTTATGTCAATTCCATGCGGTGTAAGGCAATACCATACACCGCTGTCATCCCTGTACTTGCAAAGAAGATTATTTTTAATATTTTCTTCCAAAGGTTCTGCATATACATCATTAATATTTTTATTGAACAATTTAAGAAATCTCTGGCTGCTCACACCTTTCATCATACGCAGCCCCAGAAACATAAACTCTTCCATGCAGTCATTTGCTGTAAGAATTTCAATATCCTCATACAAATCCGACTTTCCCGCATTTCCGATATATTTATTCATATCTGAAATATTTTTCATGCGGACATTTTCAAAAAGCGATGATGCACCAAGCCCGAATCCAAGATAATCTTTTCTTTCCCAGTATCCGACATTGTGCCTGCATTCAAATCCTTTTTTTGAATAATTCGATATCTCATATCTTTCAAATCCAGCTTTTTTAAGGATTCTGTCAGTTTCATAGTACATTTCCCGTTCATCGTCCTCAGACGGAAGCGGGAGAAAACTTTCTGGATGCTCATAAACCGGCGTCCCCTCCTCAACAATAAGGCTGTATGCCGATATATGCTCAGGTTTATATTCAATAATTTTATTAAGGCCGTTCACATAATCCGTAACGCTCTGTCCCGGAAGTGCCGACATTACATCAATGTTAATATTTTTAAAGCCTGCATTTCTTGCCGCAGAAAATCCCTCTTCAAATTCTTTAAATGTATGAATTCTTCCTATCTGTTTTAAGAGGTCATCCTGAACCGACTGCAGTCCGATACTGCATCTGTTAAATCCGCTTTCAGCATAAACACGCATTTTTTCGTTATCTATAGTCCCCGGATTACACTCTATTGAAATTTCGGGATTTTCGTCAAATGCAAATTCACTTTTTAATGTTTTAAGTATCCCCGCAATAAGCTGTGGACTTACATAAGACGGTGTTCCGCCTCCAAAAAATACTGTATCTACAATATAATCATCAAGCCTTGCACCATACTTTGAAACGCAATATTTTATATCAGATTCAAGTGATGACATATACTTTTCCTGCACTTCTTTTGTCGCCGGGAATGATAAAAAATCACAATATGCACATTTTTTAACACAAAAGGGGATATGTATATATATCCCCAGTCTCTGCCTATTCTTCATCTAATTTTAATACGCTCATGAACGCCTTCTGAGGAATCTCAACATTTCCTATCTGACGCATACGCTTCTTTCCTTCCTTCTGCTTTTCAAGAAGTTTTCTCTTTCGTGAAATGTCGCCGCCATAACATTTGGCAAGGACGTCTTTGCGCACTGCCTTAACCGTTTCACGGGCAATTACTTTATTTCCAATGGCTGCCTGAATCGGAATTTCAAAAAGATGTCTCGGAATTTCATTTTTCAATTTCTGGCACATCTTTCTTCCACGCTCATAAGCAGAACTTTCATGCACAATAAAGGACAGCGCATCGACTTCCTCTTTGTTAATCAAAATGTTTAACTTCACAAGACTTGCTGTCTCATAGCCCTTCATCTCATAATCAAAGGAAGCGTAACCACGGGAACGCGATTTCAACGAATCAAAAAAGTCGTAAATAATCTCATTCAACGGCAGTGTGTATTTCAAAAGTGCACGTGTCTCTTCCATATATTCCATGCCAAGATACTGACCACGGCGCTCCTGGCAAAGATCCATAATAGAACCGATAAATTCAGAGGTTACCATAATCTCCGCATTTACCACAGGCTCCTCCATGTATTCGATCTCGGAAGGATCCGGCAGATTGGACGGATTGGTCAGCTCGATCACTTCCCCATTGGTCTTGTGTACCTTATAGACTACTCCGGGAGCAGTGGTCACCAGATCAAGATTATACTCTCGTTCCAGACGCTCCTGAATAATCTCCAAATGCAACAGTCCCAGGAATCCGCAGCGGAAACCAAATCCCAATGCCACGGAGGTCTCCGGTTCATAAAACAGGGACGCATCGTTTAACTGTAATTTTTCCAGGGCATCTCTCAGATCAGGGTATTTGGAGCCGTCTGCGGGATACAGACCACAATACACCATGGACTGGACTTTTTTATAACCGGGCAGG
>OGHC01001280.1_pt1 | contig 11523 bp, 4 predicted proteins | sample 1571381 | NCBI WGS metagenome assembly OGHC01 (sample SAMEA2581945, study PRJEB24529) | metagenome | biome: Human gut stool | place: China | collected 2011 | reverse complement strand
GCCTTTGACGTAAGATATGGAAAGCCCAACCCTGAGCCCTATCTCATGGGACTGGAAAAGGCCGGGATAAAGGCCAATGAAGCCATCGTCGTTGAAAATGCTCCTATCGGTGTACAAGCCGGAGTAGCGGCGGGGATATTCACGATTGCCGTCAATACCGGTCCATTGGATGCACAAGTGCTATTAGATGCAGGAGCCAATTTATTATTTCCATCAATGCAGGCACTCAACGAAAATTGGGAAAAATTACAGCAAGCATTAATCCCATAAAAGTAGCAATCCAACAATCGTAAATGATTTGCTGATCAACTTTCTGTAGCCCACAAGCAAGGAGCAAATAATAAAGCCCATAGCTATCTATTTACAAGATAATTACAGGCTTTTCTTTCAGTAATGCCATTGCGATCCGAGCAAACCTATAGTATATAATGATATCAAACGCTCTCTACGAAAGACTTTTATAATGCTCCCTTCGGAGAAGGATCTATTATAATTTTTAAAAGAGGCATCTACGCATAAAGGCAACACCTCCTTTATAGGTCCTGCATTTCTAAATTACCTGCTTCCTTTCAGGTTTTGGATAAAATGCTGGAATCCGTTGGAATCGATAAGTGCAATCTGTGTGCTTCCTTTCAGGTTCTATATATAAATAATGAATATTGGCACACTAAGTCAGATGTTGCTTATTCAGTCCCCCATAAATAAACATTTATATAAACATAGATCAGTCACTAATATAATTATATTAAAAAATAGGATTCAAGTATAAAACTCGAATCCTATAATTTTCTATTTATACAAAATAGTAGATAGTGGCTTTTCTTCTATAGTTGTAATGCTGTGTTGCTTGGATGGTGCTCCTAAATAACTCGGCCGACTGTTATCCGGATTCACCACAATCTTTTCCAATACAATTTCAGGGTCAACCATATAAACTTTCAGTGTATGGAATCCCGGTTTCTCCACATCTATTTCTACATCCAACCAGCGTATATTATCAAATACTTCATTTCTTAAATACATGCCTTTACCGCTTAGGGCCAAAGTACTTTTAGTGGGGAGTGCTTTCAATACTTTTGATAGAGCAAGGTTTTGGGAATTGTATTCTTCAAAAGTATCGACAAAACCTTTTCGAGCATCCAGTACTATGGGCTTTTTTTCATCTATGCCTACCGCTATGCGGAGTCCGCGTGCCGGATTGACATCTTGGGTAGGTAAAATACCTAAAGCTACTGTTGTTTTTCCTGCCGAAGGAAGGTATATCTTATATTCCAGACGGGCAGCTTTCTTGTGTGTCAATGTGCTGGACGCCGTCACTGGCGTTATTCCCATGCAGCCTTTGCCTCTACCCAAATCCGGAATAAAGACCCAAGCTGCCTGTTTCCCTGAAATGTTGGCATTATAAGCGTGTGCCGGTATGGAGAATTCGGAATGGGCCAGTGTTCCAAAGAACGTCTCTTTGCTATGGGGGAGTGCTGTGTTGACAATCGTTACTTTTACTTCTGCTTTACTCTTGCCGCATACTATTTCTACATTTCCTTCTACCGTACCTTGTGGTGCTTTGGACCAGTCAATGGAAACATGCAGGCGATTGTCTTTAGCTGCTTTGCCCTCGGACTCATCTACCTTTATCCACGGTTGGGAGGTGAGAACGGTATATTCAATTTCTCCTACTCCACGATTGAAAACCTCTATCTAATGAGTCTGATTGTTCAGGGCATCGAACACCGGCAATGAAAGCTGTTTTGCCATAAGTGGCCAGGCTGCTTCGCTGCCTTCCACCGCAACACCGAGACTTGGAGAACCCAGCGGATTCACCATTGACAGTTCAGGTAATTCATTGTCCTTGGGCATATACCATTTCGTATAGCCAATATGTTTTCCAATTATCTGCTATCTCCATTTTCCGTTGGCTGTTTCATTATTGTAGCGATGACTTAAATGCCAGTCGAGATTGAATAATTCTTTTGCGCGGTCTGCATAATCATTGGCACTGACACGCCCTTGTTTTGCATATAAACGATTTTTGCCGACTGAAAGATAGATCTCAGCCACTCCGGCAGAGGCTTTCACCGGATAGAGTACCAGTTGATAATAAGCATCTTTGGCTTCTGGTGATAGTTTGTGTTCCAGTTCCTCGGCTTTTACTGTAAGTTCCTTCCATGCGGCCAACATACGGTCGGCTTCATGGTAATTGACAATGCTGAACACATCGGGAAGTTGCACTTCCGCTTTGCGTAACAAGTTATATTTGGTGTACTTAGATATGATATCGGCTATTTCTCCGGCATATTCTTTCCCAAAAATGTGTCGTGCCCAATCTATCATATAATCTTTTGTTTTATCTGCCGGTATAGCGTCGGGATTCCACGCATAACGCATAATGAAATCGATTGGAAGTTCTTTAGGCTTGATATCACCTACATTGACCACCCAAAGGTCATCGATGCCCGATTGATATGCCAGATGGAACTGTTCGCGTAATTTAGGTATGGTAGTCGTGGTAACCCACCGGTCATTCCATGGACCACCGTTCATGTCTATGTGGTAATACAATCCCATCCCTCCCTTGCGTTTCTTTTCTTTGTCGGGACCTGTACGCCGAATATACCCCCAGTTGTTATCGCAGAAAAGCAGCATTACATCATCGGGTACTGTAAAACCTGCATCATAATAACGTTGCACTTCGGTGAATATAGCCCATAGCTGGGGGATCTCAGACGGTTCTTTTCCATACACCTCTTTTAATACCTGCCGCTGACCTTCTATAACTTTTTTCAGTACCTGCATATTAGCCTCATCGCCTTCCTTGCTCATCGCCACGTCTCCATCACCTCTCATACCGATAGTTACGACATTTTCGAAGTTTTTATTCCGTTCCATACCCTTACGGAAAAAGTTATCAAGCCGTTCTTTGTTTGTCTTATAGTCCCAAGGACCTACTTCTTCTTTTCTTCGGGTGTATTCTTTATGGGCGCGCATCATTGGTTCATGGTGGGAGGTTCCCATGACAATTCCGTACTCATCGGCCAAAATCGGATTCATCGGATCATCTTCGTTAAATGCACTTGCCCACATGGCGGGCCAGAGGTAGTTAGCCTTCAAACGTAACAACAGCTCAAAAAGATGTACATACATCTTGGAGTTGACGCCACCAAATTTTTCGGTAGCCCAGTTGCCGAAGGAAGGCCACTCGTCATTAATAAAGATGCCCCGGTATTTCACCTCAGGTTCGCCTGATTCTTAATAGCCGGATTTGATATAGGCAGACTTGCGCTTTTGCACAGGAGCATCTGCCCACCAGTACCATGGGGAGACACCTAATTGCTGTGAAAGTTCATAAATACCATATATGGTGCCTCGTTTATCACTGCCGGCAATGACCAGCCCTTGTCGGATGCCGGGACTCGGATTTTCAACAGTTGCTATTACAAAGCTTTCCCATTTCCCTTGCAAGTTCCGAAGCTTTATCTTGCCGGAAGCGGCGAGAGCATCTATAACCTTGCTTTTTCCTAACGTTCCGATTATGATTTCGTACTTCCCGGAAACGGCATCGGCAGATACATTGGTTTTTGCACCGGTCACGCGTTCGATGTCTTTGTGTAAATCGTTGATAGCACGAATTACTCCTTTATAATCATGTGAATCGTAACGGATGGCTGCACATTCCCGGTGGACGTCTACCACAGGAAAATCTTTAGTAGCAGTAGCATAGTCATGAACAATAGGAGGGATGACACTCATTGTTTGTTGTGCATTGAGCGACAAGTCACATGCAAACAAGAATAGTATCCCTAAACAAAACATCTTTTTTTTCATAAAATTATTTTTTATTTATTGGTAAATTAATACAAACTCAACAAATTGCAACTATCTATAAATTTAGTAATTAGCAAAGTGAGATTTCAGTTTGTTCTTCTCAGCGCATATCTCATCGCCGTATGCCGTACACAGGGACTTGAGAAACACGACAAAGTTGGTAAAAGGATATACCTTTACTCCCACCTTGTGAAACTTAGCGAGCTGTTTGTCTATGTATTTCGCCCGCTGCTCTATCCACTGCCTTTCCTGCCTATCTTTTATAAGTTCCTTTTTACATTGTCGTATGTAATAGTGAAATTGACGTGCCAGTGTGTCACCGCTCCGCTGAATTTCTAGCTTTCTAAAAATTCCGGATCATTATATTTTGTAACATACGGTTTCTCGCCAGAAGTGTTATGTACCATGTCAAGTACATATTTCATTTTCTCTTGATCATTGGTTATTATTAATATAACCATAGGAATAACTGACAATATTATTTTCATATTATCGTTTGTATAAAAGATGAGCTACTTTGATATTTTCAAAACAGGAGCAATGGCATTTGTGACTATTGGCAACTGTATTTCAAGCCCATTGTCTGTCTGCACGACTTTCAGACAACCATAACCGAGCAGTTCCACTGTGGTGATGTTTTTCTTGAAATGGGGATTACCTTTGGCGAGAGACCTCACGACTACTTTGCCGTCTTCAGGCCATCCGAGAGGGGTGACGTAGAGATATTTCTTCGTCTGGTTGAAACGGATGCCAGCTGATGTCATATTGCTGTACATACCGTCGTTGAATCCCTGAGCCTTAAGCTTGATGTCAGACTCGGCAACTGGACCTTCGCCGAACCTCACCCACGGACGGGTATTGAAGATGCTTTCCTTATTTACTGTCATCCAAGCCTCTATGCCATCAAGTATAGCAGCCTCTTTCTCGTCATACGTACCATCGGCACGCAGAGGAATGCTAAGTAAAAGGTTGCCGTTTTTACTAACTATATCAATGAGTTGTTTTATAACCTCCGTTGCACTCTTGTAGCTACCACGCTCATAGATGCTGGTATTATAGTGCCAGTTTCCAAGGCAGTTGCATGTCTGCCAAGGCTCTTCGACAATCTCATTGGGCGCACCACGCTCCACATCCCATGTGAGGGCTTCGCGCTGTTCGTCGTTGAGCATCTTACCAAACATCACAGCACGCGGATTCTTATTGTAGAAATGCGATGCAATCTTCAATCCGCAGTCACTGATGTCATGAAAGGGCGCAACGGTGACGTCAAAGTAGATGAGATCGGGATTGTAGCGGTTGATAGCGTCGAGAGTACGGTCATAAAAGTTGGTGACATATTCAAGTGTAGGTAGACAGGCTCCGCCACTCCATGCCCACTGTACGTGCACACGATTGTTTGCCCAAGACTTCTCACTCATGGGATGGTTTTGCGCATAGAGATCCTGCGGATCGTAACCTTCCCACCATTTGCCCTTTCCGTCGGCTTTGGTAAGTTTGCCGTCGTAATGTATACCCGCTTTAGGTCCGTTTATGTCGTAACGCTGTGCAGGCTCATACCACAACCATGCGTGGTCAGCGTGGAAACTAATGCCGAGAGGCAAACCATACTTCTTTGACGCTTTTGCCCATCCGGCAATCAAATCCTTCTTCGGCCCCATATTCACAGAATTCCATGGCTGATATTTCGAATCCCAAAGGTCGAAGTTGTCGTGGTGGTTACCGAGGACAAAGATATATTGTGCTCCGAGGCGTTTGTATCTTTCCACGAGTTTGTCAGGATCCCATTTTTCTGCTTTGAAGAGTGGAAGAATATCCTTGAATCCCACCTCTGATGGATGGCCATAATGTTCTTTATGATAATTGTAAGCGTATGTGCCTTCTTTATACATATTGCGTGCCATCCAGTCGCCCGAACCTTCCACGCACTGCGGTCCCCAATGAGCCCAGATGCCGAATTTGGCATCGCGGAACCATTCCGGAGTCTTGTGTTTTCTGAGTGATTCCCACTGCGGCTTATACTGTCCCTCAACCATCTGCTCTTTCTCATTAGTTACAGGTACCTTGTATTCCTGTGCCCATGCTCCTGCTGCGCAAACAGCAAAAAACAAAACAATCAAATTAATCTTCATTTTTTTATATATAAAAAGATTCTTTTTACTATCCATTTTCTTTGTATTCAAACCTGTCGAAGTCGGCATAAATTAAAATGTTTTATTGGGATTTATTCTCAATCATTTTATATTGTCTTACTGCTAACAAAGATAGAATACGTAAGATTAGATCAGATTAACAGATATACTTAATTCATCATTTTTTATAACCACGCCTACATTTATGTACTATATTCATTCATTTTTGTCACATTACTCAATACCAACAGCAAACTATCTCTTTTCTTTTAAGATAGGAAGAGCTGTCTGTGTTCTAAAAGAAAAAGATAAATGAGTAATATTAGAAAGTGTGTGTTCTTCAAATAATGTTACCTGTTTCTATTTGATTGGGCATATTCCATAGGAGAAAGGCCATACACTTTCTTAAAGGCGCTTGAAAAATGTGTCTGACTGGTAAATCCTACCGCATAAGCTATTTGGGTTATTGAAAGATCTTTATTTTCTAATAACACGGTAGCTTGTTGAAGGCGTAGATTGCGAATAAAATCGCTAGGAGCGGTTCCTGTCATTTCCTTCATACGTCGGTGCAAATGAGTGCGACTGATCCCGACTTCTTGCGTAAGCATCTCTACATTAAGATTAGGGTTGCTCAAGTTCTCATTTATAATGCTCATAATACGTTCCATCAATGCCTCATCGTTTCCTTGTAATTCGACCGGGACTATTTTCCCTTCCTGAGTCTGACTACCCGAATACTTTCCTTTTAGCCGCACACGATTAGCTATCAGATTGGTTATAAGCACCATCAATTCTTCCATATTAAAAGGCTTGCATAAATACCCGTCCGCTCCTTGTACCAAGCCTTCAATCCGGTTGGAAAATTCAACTTGAGAAGTCAGCAAGATAATGGGGATATGACTAGTATTAGCATTCTTTTTCAATTCTTTCAGCAGTTGGATGCCATCCATATTGGGCATGATAACATCTGAAATGATTATGTCCGGTTGTTGAGTAATCGCTTTTTTCCGTCCTTCCACTCCATCTATAGCCACATCTACATGATAATATGCAGCCAGGTTATCTTTTAAAAAGCTCCGTAGTTCATCATCATCATCAATTACAAGAACACTATAATTGGTCTTTCTATATTTTACTTTTTCCCGGGATGGATGGTAAGGAATATATTGGTCTGCCATTACGCCATGTGGAACCAAACCGGTTTCCACCTTTACCATTTCTTCCTTTTTCAAATGTTTGCACCCCAAAGGGAGGTGTATCACAAAACGGCAACATTGAGTATACGTCATATTTTCAGCAAAAATGATACCATGATGTAATTTCACAAGCAGTTGACATAGGTTTAATCCGATGCCGAAACCCAAGGAGTGCATAGTATGGCTACCATCGCCTTGATAAAAACGATTGAAGATTTTTTTCAGTTCTTTTTCGTTCACTCCCTTGCCCGTATCTGAAATAGAAATCTCCATATACTTTTGCAAAAGGCCGGAGCTTTTCGGATTACTGCCGGTTTTTACTTCTATGCAGATGACACCATTTTCAGGCGTATATTTAAAAGCATTTGAAAGCAGGTTGACCAGCACCTTATCAAAATTATTCGGATCAATCCACACCGTTGGAAGTTTTTCCGGAAATTTTGTTTCCAAACTGATTTTTTTCAGGCGTGCCTGCTCTGTAAATACAAGAAGCAGTTCATTGACAAACGACCGAATATCAACCTCCTCACAAAGAATAGGCATCTGGCCTTTATCAATCTTCCGTACATCAAGCAACTGATTAATAAGGTTTAAAATACGGCCGGTATTATACTTGATCGTTAACAGCATTTTATTAACATCCGTCTCACACGGCATTCTCTGCAACTTCTCCAGCGGACCGAGGATAAGAGTAAGCGGTGAACGTATCTCGTGTGCAATATTGATAAAAAACTGCAACTTCATTTCACTAATTTCCTCCTGTTTTTTCCGTCTGTAAACTGTATATAACAAATAGCTGGCACAGATAACCAACAAAATATAAACAATTTTGGCACCAGTACTCAGATACCAAGGCGGGATAACATGAATCCGTACGAATCTTATCGGTGAATGAAATCCATTTTCGCAAGCACGTATTTGGAGAGTATAATTCCCAGGAGCCAAATGGTGGTATTGTATCCGGTTTTCGCCAGGCTGTGTCTTATTCCAGTTTTCATTAAATTCCTCAAGCCGATATTCATAAAGGACATTTCCAGCATCACGAAAGTCCATTGTTGAAACCATGAATACGAATGTATTATCCATATAAGAAAGATTGAAACAATCAGCATGGACCAATTCTGTATCAACGACCCGTTTATTTCCCGAGCGTGTCTCCATAGTCACTTTCTGATCCCGAATATACATATCGGTAATGATAGGTGGAGTGTCCGGTTTTATTAACTGAATATCATCAGGATTAAAGCTAGTAATTCCCCTATTTCCTCCGAAATAAATTTTTCCTTTTTTACTTTGAGTATAACGTCCTTCTAAATATACTTTTTCTTGCAGTCCATTCCCTGTATAATAGTTAATAACTTGTTTTCCGTCTACAAGGATATGGCAAATTCCCTGTATGGTGCTACACCATAAATTACCATGTTTATCCTGCACCAGTCCACAGATAACATTATCTGGGAGTCCCTGTTCAGTAGTGATAACCGAATATTGATTGTTTTGGGGATTATAATGAACTAGCCCATTCTTAGTACCCATCCAAATCGTATGGTCCTTTCCTTCAATAATTGTATAGAAAGAACTGGACTTTATTTCTGGTTCAAAAGGTAAGTCTAGAAATCTTTCGTTCCGGGTATCATAACAGCTTATATTTCCAAAATGTCCGAACCAGATTCTATCTTCAGAATCGCATAAAATAGAAATGATCCAATAATTTGTAATATTATTTTCTCCTTTAATAGGATTCTTCCTTGAAAGTAGTTGATACTTTCCTGTAGGCAAATGATATTGCAAAATACCCTCTCCTAAAATAGCTGCATACAAATTTTTATGCTTATCTTCTGTAATACATCTTATGCTGAAATCCCCCTGTAATGGATATTCCAATTCCAACTTTCCTTTTTTTCGATTAAACGAATACAGTCCTTTTCCATTGATTCCCACCCAAAACACACCGTCACTATCTTCAAACATTGAAAAGACAACCCCATCCGTATAAATATGGCGGGAGATATTACCATTACAATCCAGTTGATAAATACCATTATCTTCAACAGAACACCACATAGTATCTGTTTTATCGCAATAGAGCGCATTGAGCCATCCCGGCATATCGGAAAGCATGATGGGCTGGTTCCAAAAAGAAAAAGGCAATGGTTTATGAGGCAGCATCAGAAAGCCCTGGTATAAACATCCAATCCATAAGTTCTGCTGTTTATCTTCGAAAAGGCTACTAACCTTAGCCTGATTGATATTTATAAATGAGCTTTGAATGCCATCTGCATCTGTAATTTTCTTGTCTCCACGCTTTATGCAAGTGATTCCCTGTCCATAAGTACCCAGCATAATGTCTCCATTAGCAGTGATTACAACAGAATGGAAACGGATATTCTTCTTTTTTCCGGAATAAGGAAACGGCACAAGCTTGTCGTTTTCTTGATCCCACAAGAAAACAGTTTGTGCGGTAACCATAAAAACCCTCCGGTCATAATCTTCGAGTATATTACGCACAGCCATATTATTTAGCGGATATATTTTTTCTTCCTGGCCGGTGGAATCGATACGGACTATGCCTTGCCGGTCAGTTCCCAGCCAGAGTTGTCGCCGGCTGTCTTCAAAGAGGCAAGTTACAAAAGGCGGATGAAAAAGTTTACTTTCAGTTATAACAGGATGTGCCACCATTGTTTGAATGTCCACGGAAAAAATGCCCACATCAGATACATTACATAAAATTTCACCCGTATTCCGTTGAAAGATACCGGTAATTCGCCCTTTTGCCTTTATAGTATGGAGAGTGACTGTCTGGAAACTGTCTTTTTCCGGAAGGTAACGTTGCAAGCCGTTGGCTGTGCCTATCCAAAGATTATTTTCATCATCAATATATAAGGAGTGAATTTCATTATCGGCCAATGAAGTGGAATCTTGTTTTGCATGATAATAAGACACAAACTGCGAACCGTCAAATCTGCGAAGTCCGTTTCTTGTACCAATCCATAAATAATTGTTTTGATCCTGACATAATACATTTATACATTGGCTGCCTATTGTTGCTTTATCGTAAAAGATTGCATTTTGTGCAAATACTGATTGTGTAATACAAAGCAATAAAAATATCAGTTGCTTTTTTATCATAGTTTATAGATTTTTTCTCACGACAAAGTTATGTCTTTAAAAAAACAAACTGCCTTCCTATACCTAAAAAAAAGGATAAATTGCTATTTTTTTTGAATAATGTGACAAAAATGAATGAATATAGTACATAGATGTATGCATGGTTATAAAAGCTGACGAATTAGACACATCTGTTAATCCATCTTAATTTCACGTTCTCTATCTTTGTAATATAATAAAGCACCAAGCAAACAGAAATTAAAGAAGTAAGTACTTCTTAGTGAGAATAAAATAACGAGTTTATTAATCAACTATAACATTTTAAACATGAGACAGACTTAATTTTCACACATTCATTAAATGATTACGTGATACAGAATCTCTGCCATACGAGATTTTGTTTGTTCTTTAATAATATTGTTAATTTATTTATATTTACACCAAAGTTCACCTATAAAAAGTTTAACAATATTATTTCCTCTATTTCCTTGATGAAGCATATTTTATCATGGAAATTATGTAACATTTTATAGTGACAAAAATGTTACATAATATATATTTTTATATTAACTAAGTTTTTTTAATTAACGATGAAAAACACTATTTTTTATTTTAAACAATTGATATTGTCATTTTTGCTTTGTTTTGTAGCAATATGGGCAAATGCGCAAAATCAAGTTGTAAAAGGTACAGTAAAAGATGTTTTAGGAGAAGCTGTGATTGGTGCCAACGTAACTGAAGTTGGTACTACTAATGGTACTATTACAGACATTAACGGTGATTTTTCTTTGAATGTTTCTCCCAAAGGAAAACTTCGAATTTCTTTCATTGGTTATCAAGTACAAACCGTAGATGTTGCCGGACGAAAAAGTTTGGAAATAGTATTAAAAGAAGATACTGAAACTTTGGATGAAGTGGTAGTGGTAGGTTATGGTAGCGTAAAGAAACGTGATTTGACAGGTGCTGTGGCTTCTGTAAAATCGGAAGATATTACCATGAATCCGGGAGTGAATCCGATGGATGCGTTGCAAGGTAAAATTGCAGGTCTGGACATCACTAATTCTTCCGGTCAGGCGGGTTCGTCACCAACAGTTCAGTTGCGTGGTACCCGTTCTTTACAGTTGGATGATGATGGTAATATTTCTTCCAGTGCATTCAAACCGACTTATATTATTGATGGCATGCCGGGTGATATTGCTACATTGAATCCCAATGATATTGAATCTATTGAAGTATTGAAAGATGCTTCTTCTTCCGCTATCTACGGTTCA
>OGHC01001261.1_pt1 | contig 11651 bp, 8 predicted proteins | sample 1571381 | NCBI WGS metagenome assembly OGHC01 (sample SAMEA2581945, study PRJEB24529) | metagenome | biome: Human gut stool | place: China | collected 2011 | reverse complement strand
GAGAATGGGACCCGTCACAGGGCCTGCCCCTGCGATAGAGGAAAACTGATGAGAAAATACGGTGAATTTAGAGGAAGGCACGAAGTCCTCTCCATCTTCATGGGTAAATGCAGGCGTCTTCGCCTTCTCATCGATTCCCCACTTTTTTGCAAGCCATCTTCCGTAGAAGACATAGCCTGCTACCAGCACTGCCATTGCGATCAGAATGATTACCAAACTGTTCATTTTTGTTTCCTTCTTTCTTGTGTCTTGTTGTTTTGTCGTGACAGAAAGAAAAATTCTGATTGCCCGTAAAACAAAAAAGCCTTCCGTCTCAGGCACCCTTAAGCACCCAAAGACGAAAAGCTCTAAGCTCTCCGCGTTACCACTTTGCTTGCCGGATACTCCGACCACTCTACTGCCACTTGGTATATTCTTCTCTTATGGCATGCCCTTTTAACGATGGGTACCGGTTCCAACTACTAGACATCTGCCTGTCTTTCACCAGAACTGCTCGCAGGTGAGGGCTTAATCATTCCTTGCTGCCATCTCTCATCAACTGACGGCTTTCTGTGAGCGGTGATATGAAGAAGTCATTTCCTGTTCTTCGCATTTGACTGTTGATTTGTACATTAAAATATTCCTTTGTTGATAATTTGTCAATAAGAAAATTAAATATTTCTTAAGAATTCTTAAATTTCTTAATATAATTAATAATTTTCACTCTGTTTCCGTTTATATAACCAGATTGTTTTAATATTATTAAGCAAATCTTCTCTTTTGGTTATTTACCTGAATATTATGATTATATTTCTCTATTCTATCATGATTTTATAATCAGCCCACATATATTTTATCAGTCCCTCCTATATATTCATAGAAATCAATCATCCTATAGGTAAATTTTGCTTCTTTTACTGTCAGAGACTATCCTTTCGTCCCGCTCTTAGAAGAAATTTCCTATAAGCTTGCATAATATTATGCTTTGATAGGTTGATTTTCATTCTAACATTATAGTCATATTTATTTTCTACCTATAAGATGTTTCAAAATGCGACTACCTATAGGTATCATATTCTCCTCATTTTTTCTCCCCATATTTAAGATATTTCTGTTGAAAATAGTAAATATTTGCTATAAAATAAAACTAGTTTATTTTCGTGATAAAATACTTCACTAACTTAACAATTTTATATTTTATAGGAGATTATTCTATGAACTACGATGCTAATGTTTTTAAAGCCAAGGCTAATATTAAAGCCCGTCGGATATGGCTTGTTTTCTCACTCCTTTTGACCGCCAATTATGGTACTGATGCAGCTAATGGAATCTATCCAAAAAGCAGCTACATAATATTTGTTGCGCTTTGCTGGATACCTTTCTTTATTGGAGAATTATTTTTCAGAATCAAGGGAAAAGCAACTGATGCATACAGATTATGTCTTGTTATTGGTTATGGTATTTTCTATACATTTGTAATATGCACAACTGATTCTCCTATTTCATTCACATATATTCTTCCGGTCATGAGTCTTCTCGTTCTATATAAGAACAAGAAATTCATGATTAACTGCGGTATTGCTAATATACTTTCTGTTATTGTCAGTGATGTGTACAGATATATTGTTCTCGGATGCAGGTCTGATGCAGATATGAAGAATTACCAGTTACAGGTTGCATGTCTTCTTCTATGCTATATCTGCTATGTTATGTCTATCAGACACCTTAATGAATCCGATGGTGCTTTGAATGGAAGTATTAAAGCTGATCTTGACAGAGTTGTTTCAACTGTTGAGAAAGTTAAGACTTCCTCTAATTCTATTATGAGCGGAATTACTGTTGTACGCGAACTGGCTTCAGAGAATAAGCATGGTTCTGATGTTATCATGCTTGGCATGAATGAACTTACTAACAATAATGAAGATTTAAGAAGCCATACTGCTTCTTCCACTGATATGACAACTGACATAAGCTCACAGGTTGAACATGTTGCCCAGCTTATTAACGATATGGTAAGCCTTACTTCTGAGTCACAGGAGCATGCATACACAAGCTCAAGCGACCTTGAAAACCTTATTACAACAGCAACTACAATGTCTGAACTTTCTTCAGAGGTTGAGAATATCCTGCATGATTTTGAATCTGAATTCAAGACTGTTAAAGACCAGACAAGTGCTATCGACAACATATCCAGCCAGACCAATCTTCTTGCACTTAATGCTTCTATTGAAGCTGCAAGAGCTGGAGATGCAGGTAAAGGCTTTGCTGTTGTAGCTGAACAGATTCGTGCATTAAGCACAGAAACCAAGACTTCTTCCAGTGAAATACAGAGTGCCTTAGACCGTCTTGCCGTAATCTCCGATAAAATGCTTTCTTCTATTGGAGAGACTTTATCACTCATCCAGGTTACTCTTGACAAGATTACACAGACAAGCGAAAGCATCAGTCTTATCACATCTGATTCTACTCAGATTGAAGACAATATACATATTATTGATACAGCCATTAAAGATGTTGAATCCGCTAATAAGCAGCTTGTAAGCAACATGTCCCAGGTATCAGATATAGTTGATACCATGACAGAGTGCATAACTAATTCAAGAGATATCAGCAGCCGTATTGTAAGCAAATATGACGAAAGTGCTACTAATATCAATACCATGGAAAATACAATACAGGCTCTTATGTGTGAACTTGGTGTTGGCGGTTTCATTGGTATTGAGGATATTAAGACAGGCATGAAGGCATCCGCAATCCTTAAAGGTACTCATGGTGAAAATGTTGAATATCACGGAACCATTAAGACACATAATGACAACAGTATAACTCTTGAACTTGAGAAGGCACTGCCTGCAGTTAATTCAGCAATTGAATGTGACATGTTAGTAACAGTTGGAAATGTAATATACCGTTGGGAAAACGCTAAGATTGCAGCTGACAAAAAAGCATCTGCAACAACGGGCATTGTTACAATCACAACAAGACCACAGATTCTTAACCGTCGTAAATATCCTAGAATTGATATGAACAATCACTGTACAATTACAGTAAAGGGTACAGACGAAACATTTGAAGGAAAACTTGATAATCTGAGTGCCAATGGTTTTGCATTCCTGTCAAAAGACAGATTTTTCTCTAATAACAAAGGCAAAATTGTTACTATTTCAATTGATAATTTTGATTTGCCTGCACATTCTGTATTAGAGGGGCAGATTATAAGATGTTCTGATAATGACGGCATCTACATAGTAGGCTGCCAGATGCCAGAGGATAACTACTACATTATGGAATATGTAGAGCAAATGATACGGGCTGAAAAAAAATAATACCTAAAATCATAAAATGGAGAAAAGCCAATTAATATGCTTTTCTCCATTTTGTATATTCTAGATAACCATCCAATCTTCGAACTTATTTGCATTTTCAACAATGTTGACAATTCCATCTGCGCCGTAAGTAAATGCCCTGTGAATAAATACATTTACTTCCTCGCCCTTCTTTATCGGAGCTTCCTCAACATTTCTTGTTCCTACAACATCTATACCGTTGACATTGACAGTTATCTCGACTTCCTTGCCCATGAAAAGCTTGCCTACAACTACGCCCTTCTCTACAGAAGCAGCTGAATCAACCTTCTCATCAAGTTTTGTGATGTTGACGTTCTCTGGTCTTAATACCGCCTTAACAGAATCATCAAGCTGGTTAAAACCTTTAATCTTATTAATCTGGTCAACATGCACCGGATGTCCCATGAATTCCGCCATAAATGCTGTCTCAGGCTCTCTGTATATCTGTCTTGGCGTTCCAATCTGCTCTATATGACCCTTGTTAGTCACAATAATTTCATCAGCAACCTCAATTGCCTCATCCTGGTCATGTGTAACGAATATACTAGTGATTCCAACCTTGGTAATCATATCACGAAGCCAGCTTCTTAATTCCTGTCTTACCTTTGCATCAATTGCTGCAAATGGTTCATCAAGAAGCAGAAGCTCCGGATTAGGTGCTAATGCCCTTGCAAATGCTACTCTCTGTCTCTGTCCACCTGATAACTGGCTAGGGTATCTTTTCGCCATGCCTGAAAGTCCGACAAGCTCAATAAGCTCATCAACACGTTTTTTAATGTCCGATTTTTTCCATTTATTGACCTTTAATCCAAATGCAATGTTATCATACACTGTCATATATCTGAAAAGTGCGTAGTTCTGGAAAACAAAGCCTATTCCACGCTTACTTGCCGGCACATCATTAACGACCTTGCCATCAATAATAATATCACCTGAATCCGCAGTCTCAAGGCCTGCTATCATTCTTAAGATGGTAGTTTTGCCGCTTCCGCTAGGTCCAAGCAGCGCAATAAGCTTACCCTTCCCAATTCCAAGATTAATATTATTCGAGGCTTTAAATGTGCCATATGTCTTATTGATATTACGAAGCTCTACATATTTTTCTGTATCCTGCTGTAATTCTGCCATAATCTGTTCCGCCTTTCTGTTGTAGTGCGTTTCTATCCTTCCTGCTGCTCTTTCTCTGCCTTAGCTGCCTGCTGCCCCTTGTATTCAAGTACACTTCGAAGCACAAGTATAATAACCGCCATCAGCACAAGAATTGCTGACACTGCAAATGCTCCCGTAAAATCATATCCCTGATACAGAAGTTCAATATACAGCGGCATCGTGTTAGTTCTTCCGCGCAAATGTCCTGAAAGAACGGATACCGCACCGAACTCGCCCATTGCTCTCGCTGTACACAGTACAATACCGTAGAGAAGCGGCCATTTGATATGTGGGAATGTAACCTTCCAGAATATAGTCCAGCCATTTGCACCCATAAGCGCTGCAGCCTCCTCCTCGTCAGTTCCCTGCGAGGTCAGAACCGGTATCAGCTCCCTTGATATGAATGGAAATGTTACAAATATAGTCGCAAGCACAATACCCGGAACTGCGAATATAATTCTTATTCCCATAGCCTTAAGATATGGATATATAAAACTCTGTCTTCCAAATGTAAGCACATATATAAGACCTGCTATAATCGGTGAAACAGTGAGTGGTAAATCTATTAAAGTAGATATAATCTTCTTGCCCTTAAACTGGAATTTTGTAATAAGCCATGAAGCAAATATTCCGAAAAAAGTGTTGCACACAACCGCAATAAGCGAAACTTCTATTGTCAGCTTAATTGAATGAAGCGCGTATTTGTCGGTAACTGCCGCCAGAAACACCTTTATGCCCTTAGAAAATGCTGTATACATTACATAGCTGAGGGGCAGAATTAACATCACAAATAAAAACAACACACTTATACCTATCAGAATCCATTTTAACGGACCTGAATCTTTTCTGATGTTCATACACTAACCCCTTTCTATGAAATTCCACTTACAATCTTCGATGTCCTGCTCTGTAACACTGCATTTATAAAGAGAATAATAAATGCGATAAAAAGCATTACAAGCGCTATTGATGTTGCACTTGCGTAGTCATATTCCTGTAATTTTGACATAATCATAAGCGGTGCTATCTCTGTCTCATACGGTGTATTTCCTGCTATGAATACGACACTGCCGTATTCGCCAAGTCCTCTTGCGAATGACATTGTGAATCCGCCGATAAGTGCTGGAAGTATCTCTGGAAGTATTACCCTGAATACTGTCTGTCTGTGGGTTGCACCCAGCATGTTGGCGGCCTCCTCGTACTGGATATCCACCTTTTCCAGCACCGGCTGGACCGCCCTCACTACGAATGGTATTCCAACGAATATGAGTGCAAATATAATTCCCAGCCTTGTATATGCAATCCGGATTCCAAATTTGCCAAAAAATGCTCCAAGCCAGCCGTTGGTTGTTGTCAGATGTGTAAGTGCTATACCCGCAACAGCTGTCGGCAGTGCAAATGGAAGTTCAATTATTCCATTCATAATCTGCTTACCCGGAAAATTGAATCTTACAAGAACCCACGCAAGAATCGTTCCCATAACTGCATCTATAAGTGCCGCGATTAACGCTGTCTCAAGACTTACTCTGTAGCTTGAAAGCACTCTCGGCCTTGTAACTGTCGTTATGAATTCAGTAAACGACAGCTTTGCCGAGAATATCACAAGGGTACATAAAGGGATAACAACAATAAATCCTAACATTGCAATTGTTATTCCAAATGAAAGACCAAAGCCCGGTATTACTCTTTTTTTCTTTCTTTTCTTCTCTTTCATTTTGTCGTTTCCCCTTCCCTTAATCACTTCTTCTCATATATCTTGTCGAATACTCCGCCATCCTTGAAATGTTTGTTGATTTTTAATTCCTACTAATTTTATATGTTACTATGTTGCAGATTATATACCTACTAGGTTTATATGTCAATAGTGTTTATAGGATTTCTGGTTGTTTTCCTGATGCCTCTTTTCTTCGGAACGCTTTTTTCTCCGTAAACCTACTAAACATCTTGTTTTCTTAGCTTGCGTAGGTCTTTTTCCTCCTAGTTTCTCTTTTATTCCTTCTCATCCCTCTCGAAAGACCTACTATCCTGCCAATTTTCCCTCCCTGCGTAGGTCTTTCTCTGTCAATATTCTCTTTTACCACTTCGCATTCTCCTCAACAGACCTACTAATCTACATAATTACCATAATTGTGTAGGCATTTTCCAAATATTATCTCATGCCTATAATTATCCTCACCCTGTTCTCTTGACTTCTTGTCTTATCTGTATTACTGTATATAATACAAGTAAAACATAAATCACCTCTCTTTACAGAAAGGAGCTTCACATGGTTATAGAACTTGATTTTGCGAGCGACACGCCCATATATGTGCAGTTAAGAAATCAGATTGTTAAAGGAATCGGCAAGGGAGAACTTAAGGCTGGCGAAAAACTGCCGACCGTCAGACAGCTTGCTTCTGACGCAGGCGTTAATACAATGACCGTCAATAAAACCTACCAGATTCTTAAGGCTGAAGGTTTTATTAAAACCGACAGAAGGCTTGGTGCATTTGTCGCCGAGAATATTAATATGGATATTGAATTCAGGGAAAAGCTTGAATCAGAGCTTGAACTGCTGTCAGCAGAAGCAAGCATTACAGGAATGGATAAAGAAGAATTCTTAAAAATGTGCGAAAACATTTATTCCAAGATGAATCCCTGCGCAATGTAATATGCCTATATTCACACATGCATTAACACACACAGTCCCACTATACAAGGAGGTTTCCTTATGAAAATCGCAATGTTTATGCTATTCTTCGTATGCAACATGTTCACAGTCCTGATCACGAGATTTGCATATGAATCCAACTACCGATACAACAATGGAATGCTTATCGGAGTCCACATTCCAGGCGACCATGTTAACGATGACGATGTCACCCGACTTATGACACGCTTTAAGAAAAGCATGAAATATTTTCAGAATATCAATGCAGTACTCTCAATAGCCATATGCTTTCTTAATTTTGTGAACATAATCATTTTCGTTATTATGTATACAATCTGGATTCTCGTGTTCGTTTTCGGAATTATGTATATCCAGCTTTCAGCGCATCGGAAAATGTATCTGTTAAAGGTACAGAATGGCTGGTTTGTGGAATCCCAGAAACAGAAAGTCTTTATAGATACGCGTGCTTGTGCAAATGCAGATGCAACTCCAATCAGCTTTAGATACCACATCATCATAATTGCAGCAGAACTGCTGGCTTTGATTCCATTCTATTCATGGACGGACAGAGCATATTTTTCAATGATTATTGTATTTGCAATATGTACTGTCATAGTTTCTGTATTCGGGTTTGTGTTCCACATTTATATGAACAGACGACAGAATCAGGCATACAGCCTTAATTCGGACATTAACAACATTGTTAATATGACTATGAAGAAATACATTGCTTCAGCAATGCTTGTAATGTCACTTCTTAACTTCGTGGCATGGATAACATTTGTCTTAATGTGTATTATTCAGGATACTGTTGGTGATTTAAGTTTCTGGATGTACATTATTCTGCAGTTGTTAAGCGGCTGCACGCTCACTGTCATTCTTATTCTTGCACGCAACAGAAAGAATGAAATGCTTAAGGCTGACACACAGCCGGTATTTGTTGATGATGATGACTTCTGGAAGACTGGATTTTACTACAATCCTAATGACCCGCACCTTTTCGTACCCGACAGGTTGTGTTCGACCAACTACTCGCTTAACTACGCCCGCACAGGTGCTAAGATATTCACCGGAAGCATAACGGCTGTTACTCTTGGATTATTAATATGGACCACTATTGTATTAATTCCATACATTCATGTTACTATCGACATCAGGACTACTGATAGCACTGTAAATGTATCTTCATGCGGTTACACAAGCAGAATTAACATTGACGACATTACCGAAATTACTCTGATGGATTCACTGCCTGATGACCATTTTTTCAAATATAATGGCGGTGCCACAGAAAGTTATCTTGTCGGAAAATTTAAGGGCAATACTTATGGAAAATGCAGTCTCTACATTTTTAAAGATGTGTCTCCTGTGCTTATGATAAAAACCGCTGACCAGACTGTGTTCTTGAATTCCAAGAAAGATGGCGAGATTGTTAATCTGTATAATACAATTAAGGATAAATAATCCTTTACAAAAAGGACAATATGAATTAACTTCTTACCGTCCTTTTTTTTCAATTCTTCTATTCGCGTGACTTGCGCTTCTTCACATCATGCTCCTCATACGCCACACTCACTTTCTTACCACTGAATGCAACTCCGAACATGCCAATCCCAGACACGCCATGCTTTTCAAGATTGGCTGTGTAACTTTTCTGCTGAATCTGTCTGACTGCACTGCCGGCCATCTTCTCAAGCTCAGCTTCCTTACATGCTTTGAATTCTATGATATATCCGTGTCCGCCACGGCTCTTCGGTTGCAGCTCTATGTCAAATCGTCCCTCACCTGACTCCCTGTTAGACGAGATATAATAATTGTCTGACAATACATGATAGAAATCCTCATGTGCCGTATCAAACACGCTTGCAGACTGCAAAAAATACTGCTGCAAGGTTTCTGTTAATAAATGTGCATTTCCCGTACGGATTGATTCCGCAAAGTTTCTTAGCAGCGCACCTGTAAATATGCCGTTATATCTGTCAATAATCTCCTTCTGGAACACGCTCTTTATCTCATAATTAGGTATCGACAGCGCGCATATCGGATTGTCGTACAGAGAGCCAATATGCTCTGACACACGCAGATATCCGGCAACCAGAAGGAAGCTGTATATTGTATCAATGTCTCCATTAATCTCAGGATATATGATATCTGTGTCAACAATTGCCTGAACAGTACTGCCCTGCAGCAATCTTAATAAGTTGTCTGCAAATGTGGTATCAGCACTATTAAACAGCTCGCCAATTATCTCATTGCCACTTGTTCTTGACCAGAAAGCTTTGGGAACACATTTGTTATTGAAGTAATTAATAACCGACCACGGATTATATATTCCGGTTCTGCCAAACATATATCCGTCATACCATTCCTTAATCTCACCCAGCCGGTCAGACACGCCGTAGTACTGCGCCATAGCAGAAACTTCCTCTTCCGTAAATCCAAAATATTGCGAGTATTCATCATCAAGAATTGTATTAACCACAAGATTGTTAAGCCCGCTGAACAGGCTTTCCTTAGCTATGCGGAGAATTCCCGTGAGAATCCCCAGTTCCAGACTTGGATTGTCCTTTAAGACAGCCGACAAAAGATTTCTCATAAAGCCAATCACTTCATCATAGTATCCAAATATATGTCCTTGCTGGATTGGCGTATCGTACTCGTCAATTATCACGATTACATTCCTGCCATAATGCTTTGAAAGCATTGCCGACAGCTTCCCCAGTGCAAACTGATAATCTATTATCGTTGCCTCATCATCAAGTATTGACTTAAGATACTTCTTATCATAGTCACTTAATCTGGCGCTTGTCGTCAGTTCAATATGTCGCAAAAATTCATTCCTTAATGTAAAGCAGAGACTTGCGTACATGTCCTGCCATGTTGACTGGTGGGCGTCTTTAAATGTAAGAAAAATCACCGGGTACTGCCCCTGCTTCTCCTTATATGCTGCACCCGCGCGCCATATATATTTATCTTTAAAATATATTGATGTATCCGTATCAGTCTTTTCAAAAAATGTGCGAACCATGTCCATAGTAAGTGTCTTTCCGAATCTTCTCGGTCTTGTAAATAAATACACCTTACTGTGATTATCTATAATGTCCCTGATAAGCAATGTTTTGTCTACATAATAACATTCATTCGACACTTCTTTATAAGATGTTATTCCAACCGGGCAGGGACGCTTCCTGTTGTATACAATGCTGTCTTCCCTGACATAAAGATTCCTATTCTCCCTTAAACAATCCGGTCTATCCACATCGTCAGGTATCATCCAGAACTTGCCTTCCTTATAAGCTCCCGGCAGCTTTCCCTCTGTACACAACTGGTTAATTCTTCTCGGCGTCACGCCCCATCTTGCGGATAATTCCTTCGCCTTAATATATCTAATATCCATAAAGCCCCTCTTTTCTGTGCATTACTGCACATACTGAAATCCGTGTCATGTACACAGATTCCACACCGCCTCTTACTTAATTCACAACATTTATATACATCTATATTATATTTTACGCAATTTTTCGGAAATATCAAGGCATTTTCAGGAAATATTATTTTAATTTTCGGAAATTATATATTTTTCTTTAAATATTATATATTTCCTCATTTACATTTGACAATCCTGCCCCAAAGTATTATAAATATCAAAGGGAATGAAGTACTCCCTTGGGAAACCTAAACTGCTTATTCAAGCTGATGACTTCTACGATTTTATGTCGCAGGAAGCATCAGCTTTTTTTGCGTTCATAAATGCATTTACTACATTTTTAAGGAGGCTTATTATGCTGACATCTTTATCACTTATCTTTCTGGTCGGACTCGTCATGGGCGCAATCTGCCAGAAGCTGAAACTTCCGAGAATCATCGGAATGCTTCTTACCGGTATTGTTCTCGGGCCATATGTCCTTGATTTTCTTGACCCATCAATCCTTTCAATATCGGCTGATCTGCGAAAAATGGCTCTTATTATTATTCTTATCAAAGCCGGTCTGTCGCTTGACTTAAAAGACCTGAAAAAAGCCGGACGAAGTGCTATTCTCATGTCCTTCATTCCGGCTTCCTGTGAAATCATCAGTTATATTCTGCTTGCCCCTGTAATTCTTGGAATTAAACACGTCGCAGCTGACGTGATGGGAGAGGTTATCCTGCGGTTGTCGTTCCACGAATGGTAATGCTGATTGAGAAACACTACGGAACTGACAAAGCGATTCCGCAGATGATACTGTCTGGTGCTTCTTGCGATGACATATTTGTAATAGTGTTATTCACAACATTTTTAAATGTGGCACAGGGTGGCAAGGCAAATGTTATGGATTTTGTAAATATTCCTGTGTCTATTATACTCGGCATAATTCTTGGCATAGTAACCGGATTGGGACTGTATCTGTTCTTTGAAACATCATACGCCCGCAAGCATACCGTAAGAAACAGCATGAAGGTTATCATCGTGCTTGGCTTCTCTTTCCTTCTTATTGCAATTGAGGGCTGGCTTGAAGGAAAAGTGTCTGTTTCAGGGCTGCTTGCTG
>OGHC01001256.1_pt1 | contig 11671 bp, 7 predicted proteins | sample 1571381 | NCBI WGS metagenome assembly OGHC01 (sample SAMEA2581945, study PRJEB24529) | metagenome | biome: Human gut stool | place: China | collected 2011 | reverse complement strand
GGACGGTGTCATGCTCACCAGGTACGGCAGGTCCTGGCCGAAGTTCTGCTTTTTGAGTTGGTCTTTGTTGATGTTGGTAAACGCCACCGGGGTAGTCCCTGTGGCACGTGTGGAGATAATCTCTACTTCCTGCAAGTCTATGACCCGCAGGCTGTCCTTTTCCTTTGTCTGTGCACAGACATTCAGCGCTGCCATAAACAGACACGCTGCCATTGCATACTTCTTCATTTGCAATTTTAACGATTAATGATTAATATAGAAAAGGGGAACTTTTCTTCTTTTCCCTCCGCCGGCACTACCCGGATCAGGTCAATGGGTATGTTCTCAGCCCGTCATATTAGGGCACCCCTTAGTTGAAATCGGGTGCAAAAGTATCTCTTTTGGCCGAAAGGTACAAATAATGTGAACGGAAAATAGATTTATTTGTTAATTTTGCATTCAGTAATTTATAAACTATAAATCATTATGTTATCATCTTTATTAATGGCGGTGTTTGCCGTCCAGGCTTCTGAAGAGGGCTTCAGCAAACTTCAGATTTTTATGCAGCAGCTGATAGATTGGGGAGTAGGAGCCGGAGGGCGCATCATAGGCGCTATTCTAATTTTTGTAGTCGGACGGTTCCTCATCTCTTTCATCAAGAAACCTCTGTCTAAGCTTCTTATGAAGCGACATATTGATGCCGGTATTCAGAGCTTTATCAAGAGTCTGGTGAACATACTGTTGACGATCCTACTGATTATAGCCGTTATCGGTAAGTTGGGAGTGGAAACAACCTCGTTCGCTGCCCTGTTGGCATCTGCCGGTGTGGCGGTGGGTATGGCGTTGTCCGGGAACTTGCAGAATTTTGCAGGCGGACTTATTGTGTTGTTGTTCCGCCCGTTCAAAGTCGGCGACTGGATTGAAAGCCAGGGCGTGTCCGGTACGGTGCGTGAGATCCAGATATTTCATACCATTCTTACTACGGCCGATAACAAAGTTATTTATATTCCTAACGGTGCTTTGAGCAGCGGTACGGTGACTAATTACAGTCGTGAAGAGACGCGTCGTGTGGATTGGGTCATCGGCGTGGAGTATGGTGAGAATTATGATAAGGTAGAAAGTCCCGTCCGCCGCATAATTGCCGCCGATAGCCGCATCCTGAATACTCCGGAACCTTTCGTGGCCCTTCATGCTTTGGATGCCAGCAGTGTGAATGTCGTGATCCGCGTTTGGGTGAAGAACAGTGATTACTGGGGAGTTTATTTTGATATGAACAAGACTATTTATGCTACATTCAACAAGGAAGGAATCGGGTTCCCGTTCCCGCAGTTGACGGTGCATCAGGCAAAGGATTGATGAACTTTCATAAAGTTCCGGATTTTTTTATATCAAAAGGGAGTTGCACCAAGTGTTACTCCCTTTTGATATAATGTATATACCCTGTTTTTACCTCCCGTATGTTTCGAGTTCCTCTTCTGTTTCTTCGCAAGTATTTTGTTCCGGATTGAGCAGACGGTTGATCTCTCTCCGTTTGTTCAGGTCTGTGAAATAACTTTCTACTACTGCATACAGATTGAATCCTGTTGTGGAACCTGCTGCCAGTTCCAATGACTCAACCAGCTGTCCTACTGCCCGGTGAATGCGTTTCTTGTCAATGAAATGCAATTCATTACTATGAATCAAGTTCTTTTCCATAATGGTTGCTTCTTTAAATTAGTGCTGTTATAACATTCTGCCGGGCAAGTTAGTTCAGGTACAATGGGATATGGGAGACACAAAATGAACCGGTGGAGGAGTTGTTCATCGTATTTATACAAAAATATACTGTTTTTCTACGAAAACAAACTTTAGATCAACGCAGACAAATTAAAAATAGACTCGGTTTAGCGAATGACAACACTCCGTTGTGTATTTTTGCTTTCCGGGAAAATGAATAATCATTCTTTTTAAATAATATACAATGAAAGACATTCAAAGAACTTTTTGTATAGTATTTTGCCTTTTTATGGTTTTATATGTTCGGGCGCAGGAATTTATAGTTACCGGAAAAGTCATAGATAACGAAGGCCTGGAAGCTATCGGTGCAAACGTAACAGTGAAAGGTAGTAAAGGTATTGGTACTATCACCGGCCTTGACGGAAGTTTCAAACTGGCTGTAAAGTCTCCGGATAAGGCTATCCTTGTTTTTTCTTATATCGGTATGAAAACACAGGAAATTCCTGTGAAAGGCAAAAAACGGATAGATGTGGTAATGAAGCCGGCTAACCAAGTATTGGATGAGGTTGTTGTGATCGGATACGGTACTTCCAAACGGAGCGACCTTACGGGGTCGGTCGTTTCCGTAAAAAGCGAGGAACTGATGCAGACACCGACATCGGATGTAAGTCAGGCTTTGGCCGGGCGTGTGGCAGGCGTGTCGGTTATGCAGAGCGAGGGAGAGCCGGGCGCTTCCATTTCTATTCGTGTCCGGGGAGGTATCTCACTAAAACCCAGAAACGACCCTATGTATGTGATTGACGGGTTTCCCAGTGAAGACGGTATGAACAGCCTTGACCCAGCCGAGATAGAGACCATTGATATCTTGAAGGATGCTTCTTCTACTGCCATTTATGGAGCACGCGGAGCCAACGGCGTAGTGGTCATCACTACCAAAAAAGGAGCTAAGGACGGGGGAAAAATACAACTGAGTTTTGATAGTTATATAGGTATAAAGAGAATAGCCAGACAATTGCCTGTGCTTTCTACCAAAGAGTTTGTCCTGCTGGATTATGAAAGAAGTTTAGCATTTAAAGGAGAGTCGGGTGTTACGTCATTCCAGCAACGTTACGGCTCATTTCGTGAACTGGATGAAAACTACGCGAATCGTGAAGGCATAGACTGGCAGGATGAGGCATTGGGACGTGTCACCACTTCACAGAATTACCGCGTGAATCTGACCGGGGGCGGAAAAGAACTGAAATATAATTTTTCATACAGTTACTTCAAGGACTTAGGCGCAATGGTTTACAGTGGCAGTGACAAGCATAATGTTTCTTTGAGCGTATCACACAATCCCAACAAACGCTTTCGGGCCAACGCCCGTTTCAATTACGCCCAAACGAAAGTATATGGTATGGGGACATCCGGAAGTACCACCAATTTTAATAAAATGGAACATATCATCCAGTATCGTCCTACGGTGGGAATTTATGGCGAGGACAGTGATTTGCTGATCGGTGAAGACCCTTTGCTGGAAGATGATGAAACGAATCCGATGCAAAGCCCGCTTGTGTCCGCTGCGGAAGAGACTAAAAAGAAGTTGCAGCGTGTACTTCAGGTTAGCGGTGGTTTTACTTTCAACTTCAACAAATATCTCAGTTTTCGCAATACTATCGGTTTCCGTTATCAGAACATACGTCAGGATACATTCTTTGGCGATGAATCTATTACGGGAAAACGTTCGAGTATCAACGGAACCATACAGTACAATGAGAGTGGAAATTTCCAGACTTCCAATGTCCTGACTTATGACAATAAGGGTAAGAAACATAAATTCACTGTCATGGCGGGGCAGGAATGGGTGTCTAATTGGTCGCAATATATGCGTGCACGAGCCGATAACTTTCCTAATGACGACATTGGCTTGGATGATATGAGTTTGGGAGTACCGAGGTCCATCGAGACCGGGGTGAATTTCGACGATCGCCTGCTTTCTTTTTTCGGACGTGCCAACTATAACTATAAAGACAAGTATCTGCTGACGGCTACTGTGCGCGCAGATGGTTCATCCAAATTCAGTGATAATAACAAATGGGGTTTTTTCCCTTCCGTTTCGGCTGCCTGGCGCTTGGGCGAAGAACCTTTTATAAAACGAATGAACTTATTTTCCGATTTGAAATTACGTATGGGATATGGGCTTGCCGGTAATAATCGCGTAGCGAGTTACAAGTCTCTTGATATTCTGGGTTGGGCGGGGTATCCAACCGGCGATATAATGTCACCCGGCTATGCTCCTTCTGCCATAGCCAGCAAGAATCTGAAGTGGGAATCGAATGCTACACTGAATATCGGTTTGGATATGGGGTTCATGGAGCAGCGGATTATTGTCTCTCCGGAATTTTATGTAAATAAAAGTAGCAACTTATTGCTAAACTCTCGTGTACCGGCTTCATCAGGTTTCACCAATATGTTACGTAATATAGGCAAGACACGTAATATCGGTATGGATCTCACTGTCAGCACCACCAATATCCAAAAGAAGTACTTCACTTGGACTACCAACTTCAATATTTCCCATAACCGGAACAAGATTGAAGCTCTCTCTGGTGAATCGTTCTTTCTTGAAGAAGCAAGTTTCGGTTATAATCAAAAGACGCATAAAATAGAAGTAGGAAAACCTGTCGGGCAGTTTTATGGGTATCGTACCATTGGCCTGTATCAAGTGAGCGATTTTGACTATGATGATTCCACCGGCAAATATACATTGAAAGAGGGAATACCTGCCGTAGTGGATCGCTCTTCGATACAGCCGGGCATGTGGAAGTTTGCCGATGTTACTCCCGACGGAGTAATAGATGAAAGCGACAAGACAGTAATAGGTAATGCCATGCCTGATTTTTATGGCGGTATCAACAATACATTTAAATATAAAGGATGGGACATGAGCGTTTTTTTCACTTTCAGTTATGGCGCAGAAGTGCTGAATGCCACTAAGCTGACTAACACTAAAGCGGGAAAACCTAATTATAATGTATTGGACGTGGTGAACAGCAGTAAACGCTGGATGACTATTGACGCAGAAGGGAAAATTATTACAGAACCGGAACAACTTGCTGTACTTAACGCCGGAAAGTCTGTAGCCAGTATCTATGATATGGAAGACGGAGACAAGTATATACACTCGTGGGCAATAGAGGATGCTTCCTATTTGCGTTTGAGCAATGTGAGCATAGGTTATTCATTTCCCTCAAAAAAAATGAAAAGGATAGGTTTGCAGAAATTACGCTTTTATTTTACGGGTAGTAATCTTTTCGTGTGGACACCTTATACGGGCTTCGACCCCGAAGTCTCCACTAAAGGAAACAGTCTGACACCGGGTGTGGACTTTGGTGCTTATCCGCGTAATCGTTCTTTTATATTCGGATTGAATATCACATTGTACTACTTATATAATGATATAATTATGAAATCAAAACTGATATATTTGTTGTTGGCAGGGATGTTATGCACAACTTCCTGTCAGGATATTTTGGAAGAAAATCCTGATTCTTATTATCAGCGGAAGGATTTTTTTGTCAATGCAAGCAATGCCGAACTGGCAGTGATGGGGATTTATAACGTGTTGCCTACTATTTACGGAGATAAGGATGGTATGTCTTTACCCTGCTCGGATGATACTTATTATGTCAATGGTACAACCAGTGATCCCCGGCGTGATATAGCACACTATGTTTTAAAACCTTCCAATATCTGGGTTTATAATGTCTGGAAGGGAAAATATGAAGGGGTGAACCGGGCTAATTATGCCATTGACGGGATTGAGGGAATGAAAGGGTTCCGGAATGACGATAATCTGAAAAAACTGGTGGGTGAAGCCCGATTCTTGCGTGCGCAAGCTACATTCGACCTGGTTCGTTATTGGGGGGATGTGCCTTTTAAAACTGTGTACTCGGATGGTTATGAAATGAGCTATTTGCCGCGTACCGATCGTGAGGATATATATGAACAGATAATCGAAGACTTGGAGTATGCCAAGTCCAATTTGCCGTGGGCAACAAGTGCTTCATCCCCTGAGCGTGCTACGCAAGGCAGTGCGCGCGCCTTGCTTATGCGTGTACTGCTGACGCGCGCCGGATATAGTCTCCGGCCGGATGGCACTCTTCAACGCCCGGCAGATGCTTTACGCAGGAAATATTTTGAAGCAGTGGTAACGGAATGGGAGGCATTTCAAAAGAACGGTTATCACAAATTTTATACAAACGGCTATGTGGAACTGTTTAAAGGCTTTTCTGCCGGTATTCTTAGTGCGGAAGAGAGTTTGTTTGAAGTGGCTTTTTTGGTCAATAAGAATAAAGGTATCTGGGGAACTTGCAACGGACCGCTTGTTGCGACTCCCGTTATTAAACCTACCGAGGCCGGCAAGTTCATGGGACGTGCCAATGCAATGTTTCGTGTGGTTCCTGAATGGAAGGATTTTTTTGAAGAGAATGATGTGCGGCGCGATGTGATGGTTTGTACCCACAGTTATTCATGGGATGCGGAAGCATACAATCACAAACAGGTGGAACAAAGTAACCGTAAAAAGTGGTATCCCGGAAAGTGGCGGCGTGAATGGATGCCCATCGGGTATGCCGATCCAAACAATACGAGTGTTAATTACTGTATGCTTCGTTATGCGGATGTGGTATTAATGGCAGCCGAGGCTTATAATGAGCTGGGCGAGACCCCTACAGCTTGGAAACTGCTCAATAGTATCCGTAATCGTGCCGGTGCTACAGAAATAAATTCGGACAATTATTCCAAACTGTTGAAATCTCCTAAAGTCTATGATCTTGATTTTATTGATGATTCTGATGAAATCGGACGTTTTCGTACGGCTCTTTATTGGGAGCGTGGTTTTGAACTGGCATTTGAGGGACAGCGTAAGTATGACTTGATTCGTTGGGGGATCCTGAAAGAAGCTCTAGTGCTATTCGGGGAAAAGACGCACAGTCAGGTGAATAATGATAAGACAACAGGCTATCCGGCTGGAAAGAACTTTCAGAAAGGTAAGCACGAATTGCTTCCTATTCCGGAGGATGAACTGCAGATAAACTATAAGTTAAACAATCAAAATAATCCGGGATATTGAATTGTCTGAGAATATCAGGTGAGACTTGGATAAACCTATAATGAATATTTAATATGAAACATTATGCGACAAGTTTGATCGTCGGGCTGGTTGCTCCTGTACAGCTTTTTGCGCAGGAACGTCCGAACATCATTTACATTATGACCGATCAGCAGTCTGCTACTGCCATGAGTTGTGTGGGTAATGAGGATTTGCATACGCCGAATATGGATCGTCTGGCAAAACATGGCATACGTTTTGAGAATGCTTACTGTTCCTTTCCTTTAAGCGGCCCTTCACGTTCATCCATGTTTACCGGATGCACTCCCGGTGAAATGGGAATTCGTAAAAATGGGATTCCGTTGCCCGATTCATTGCGCTTATGTACATTGGGTACATTGCTGGAAACGGCCGGTTATAGAACCGCTTATGCAGGCAAATGGCATGCCCATACCAATTCATTGCCGGGTAAGCATGCTTTCGGATTTGAGAACTTACATGAACACAATGATTATGGACTGGCTGAAGTGGCTGTGGAGTTTTTAAAACGCAAACATGATAAGCCTTTCTTTTTGGTGGCTTCCTTTGATAATCCGCATAATATTTGTGAGTATGCCCGGAATCAGAGACTTCCGTATGCAACTCTCAAAGAACCCGATTTGGATGAATGTCCCAATTTGCCTGCCAATTTCAATGTGGCTCCTTATGACGCTGATATACTGGATTATGAAAAGAAACAAAGCTATCGCCTTTATCCCACACAGAACTATACTGCTGATGACTGGCGTCGTTATAGGAATGCATATTTTCGTCTGGTGGAGACAGTGGATTATGAGATTGGAAAGATTGTGAACGAGATTGAACGTCAGAATCTGTGGAAAAACACAGTCATCATCTTTACTTCCGACCATGGGGATGGGGCCGGAGCACATCAATGGAATCAAAAGACGGTCCTCTACGAGGAGGTAGTCAACATTCCTCTCATTGTTTGCCTGCCTGGTGGCAAACAGGCGGGGAAAGTGCTTCCCCAGTTGGTGAATAACGGGGTAGACCTTTTACCGAGTATTTGTGATTGGGCCGAGGTTAGGATTCCTGCAAGTTGCCGGGGTGTCAGTTATCGTGTAGTGGCGGAGCTGGGAGATCCCCAAAAAGACCACCAGCCTTATGTGGTAACCGAGACGCAATTTGTACAGACTGGTGGAACGCAGGGATGGGCTGTCCGCACTCCTCGGTATAAGTATGTATTATATGAGGTGGGAAAGAATCGTGAAATGTTGTATGACATGGAAAAAGACCGGGGGGAGATGTGTAACCTGGCTGTGAAAAAAAACTATAAAAAGATTGTGAAGGAACATCGTATGCTACTCTCGGAATGGATGAAAAAACATCCGTTGCCCGGTAAACAGTCTGCCACACGTTTTATTCCTATGTGAAGAGCCTGTTTGCAAAACAAAATCAAAGTCTTTTTAGATGAAAACATAGTACCGTTCATCAGAAACAAAGTGGAAATCTACAAGCGATAAGCGGATCCTGAGTGAATGGACTTAATTTTGCCATTATAAAACCTGAGGATTTAATATTCGTAATTTAGAAAAACATTATTATATGAAGAAAAAGTTTTTTCTGGCTGCAGTACTTTTTTGCAGCAGTGCTTTTATAATGAAAGCTCAATTATCACAACAGCCTGCAACCATCAAGTTGGCAGCTGCTTCGTTGATGCATGAAATGCGTGCCACTCCTTCTCCTCTTGACAATGCAACAGTTGGGGATCGAAAAGTATCTTTTCAATGGCCGTTGCAAAGCGATTATAACATAGTGGAAATATTCGATGCACATGAGGTAGATGAAGCGACCAAGAAGAAAAAGGAAAACAAGGAAAACCTGCGTTATATGCTTCGCTATTCGCAGGATACTGCTTTTAAGGATGAAACAACTGTTACAGTAAGAACCCGTTGGCCATTCTATAACCCGGAGAAAGATCTCAAACCGGGTGTATGGTATTGGCAGTTTGGTTATGTTGTGAACGGGGAAACGAAGTGGGCAAGTACCCAACGGTTGACGGTGGAAGCAAATCCGGATAAGTTTTGTCCGCCTTCTTATAAAGACATAATAAGTAGGCTGCCTGCAGAACATCCACGAGTGTATATGGATAAGAAAAGCTGGGAAGACTTAATCAAGCGTAGCGAAGGTAGTGCTGATAGAAAGACGTATATCGATCGTGCCGAAAAGGCTTTGAAAGTACCGATGAAATCCGTCAACGATATTAATGTAAAGCTGGCTGCTAATCTAAAGAATGAGGCACAACGTAAGGCTATGATGACACGTGAGAGCCGTCGTATTATTGATCGAGAAGAGGCGAACATGGACATATTGGTACGGGCTTATCTGTTGACCAAGGATAAAAGATACGCAAACGAAGCTATCAAACGTGTGAAAGATATTGTTACATGGAAAAACAATAAAAATGTTGTCGGTGATTTCAACTTTTCTACATTGCTCTCTATTTGTGCTACAACTTACGACGGACTTTACGATTTGCTGGACAAAGATACCAAACGTTTGCTGCTGGAAAATGTAAAATATTTCGGGAGTAAGATGTATCAGGGTTTCAACAACCATTTGGAAAACCACATCGCAGATAACCATGCGGTGCAGATGACTTTGCGTCTCTTTACAATGGCTGCTTTCTCCGTCTATGGAGACCTGCCTGAAGCGGACATTTGGACGGAATATTGCTATAATATTTGGGTGGCACGTTTCCCTGGTTTGAATAAGGATGGTGCATGGCACAATGGAGACTCTTATTGCAATGTCAATATTCGCACCCTGATCGAAGTCCCTTATTTCTATAGTCGTGTCAGTGGTTTTGACTTCTTTACAGACCCGTGGTATCAGGGCAATGCCTTATATACCATTTACCAACATCCGCCTTTTTCTCATTCCGGAGGAAATGGCAGCGGGCATTTGGAAAAAACGAAACCTTATGGGGTAAGAGTGGGTTATGCGGATGCATTGGCTAAGCTGACAGGCAATACTTATGCGGCCGACTATGTGCGTACTATTCAGGCTAAGAAACCTAAAATACTGACAGAGGGAAGCCTGGGAAAGGCGGGTGGTCTTGCTTGGTTTCGTTTACTGTGTGATAAGCCGCTTCCTGAAGGTAGAGGGCTGAAAGATTTGCCTATGGGGCATGTGTTCTCGCAGAGTGGGTTGGCCTCATTTGCAACCCATTTGGATCGTACGCCTCGCAGTGCTATGATTAGTTTCCGGAGCAGCCCTTTTGGTAGCACATCGCATTCATTGGCAAATCAGAATGCGTTTAACACATTTTGGGCGGGAGAAGCCATCTTTTACAGTACCGGGCATCACACCTCGTATATTGATCGGCACGCACTTTTCTGTGAGCGCAGTTCGCGTGCCCACAATACCATTTTGGTAAATGGAATGGGGCAGCGTATAGGTATAGAGGGATATGGATGGATTCCTCGCTATTATGTGGGGGACAAGATTGGCTACGTGGTAGGCGATGCTTCCAATGCCTATGGTAAAGTGGTTTCGGAGACGTGGAAAAAACGTGCAGCGGAACTCAATATAGAGCTTTCTCCGGAAAATGGTTGGGACGATGTTCCCTTAAATACTTTCCGCCGTCATATTGTGGAACTGGGCAGAACCGGATTGACTTTTATTTATGATGAGTTGGAAGCTTCCGAGCCTGTCACTTGGAGTTATCTGTTGCATACGATAACCAATCCTATGGAAGTGGATGAAAGCAATGGGAAATATACTTATATCAAAGGAACTGCGAAGAAAGGCGTGTCGGAGGCTTTTCTTTTTTCTACGGGCAAATTGGGCCTTGATGTGACCGACAAGTTTTTTGCACCTGCCGATAATTGGTTGAAAGCCGATGCGAACGGCAATTTCGAAAGATACCCTAATCATTGGCATTTTACGGCAACATCGGACAAGCAGAATACGTATCGTTTTGCAACCATCATCAATACGCATGCGAAAGTACAGGAGGGTGAGAAACCGGCTTTAAAACCGACGGTACGTAAGGACGGAACCATTAAGATGGGAGCGTGGATAATCAAGGTAAATCTGTCAGCTGACGGGAAACCTTTTTTCCATGTGTACAACAATAAAGAGGGAGAGGATGTCAGCGTGAAGTATGAAGGAGAAGAAACCATCGTGCGCGAGGATGGCTATGAGACAAAATTAAAAGATAATGTTCCTGAATTGGAAATATAAATAGGATAGAGATGAAAGTACATGGATTTTTAGTGCGGTTCTTGCTTCTGGTATTGTTGGGGGCTGCTACCGGAGTGGCTTGCTCACAAGAACGGAAAAAGCCGAAGATAACAACCTCTTCCAATGCGCAGACGGTGTATAAGCCGCTGGAGATAAAGGAAACAGCGGGGAATTATCACTTGGGAGAAACGCAAAAATTTTCCACTTCGAGCAGTCTTTGCCGGTAAGGAAGAATCCTAAAACAACTGCAGGAAAAAAGAATTCTGCTGCTTTGAAAACGGGGAAAAAGGTTATCGGCAAGAAACCGAAAGCAGGAACAGAAAAGGGTCAGAAACGAAAAACGAATGTGGCAGCTGTCAAAGAGAAAAAGTCAAATAAGCAGGCTGTACGTAAGCCCCAATCAAAACAAAAAAAGGAAAACTCTTCTGCCGGCAAAAAAAAGAATACTGTTCAGAAGAAGTCTAAAGAAAGGCGATATATTGCTTTGAAGACAAATATTCCTTTCTTGGCTTTGTCGATGCACAATCTGGCTTTGGAGATGCAGGTTCATAAGCATGTTACAATAGATTTTCAGGTGATATGGAGCATCAGTGATATAGAGCGCGAACATTCTGTGCTTGGCTTTACTTTTTAGCA
>OGHC01001254.1_pt1 | contig 11694 bp, 7 predicted proteins | sample 1571381 | NCBI WGS metagenome assembly OGHC01 (sample SAMEA2581945, study PRJEB24529) | metagenome | biome: Human gut stool | place: China | collected 2011 | reverse complement strand
TGAGTTGATATTTATTCAATAAGTCGTGCGAATTTTTGTTTTATCACAATGAATCTGTATAAATCGGAGTTTCTATCCTTTGAAATTTAAGTATATTTGTCTGTATCCTGTCTTCCTAAATGGGAATAATTCTTTATTTTTGCAACATTACTTTTAATGCGACATTAACTTAACATTATATTTACCATGAAAAGAAAAGCCCCCTTTATGGCTATAGCTTTAACAAGCTTGTTTTTGTATTCTTGTACACCAACAGAAAAACAGGAAGTCAAGGATTATACTCAGTACGTTAATACTTTTATTGGTGCCGCTGATAATGGGCATACCTTTCCCGGAGCCTGTTGCCCTTTCGGAATGATACAGACTAGCCCCGTGACGGGAGCAGTCGGTTGGCGGTACTGTTCGGAATATGTTTATGAAGATTCTCTGGCATGGGGATTTACACAGACACATCTGAATGGAACCGGATGTATGGACTTGGGAGACATTCTCGTCATGCCGGTAACGGGTACACGTACTCGTGCATGGGATGCTTATCGTAGCCGCTTCTCTAAAGATAAGGAAGCTGCTACTCCGGGTTATTATACAGTTGAACTTTCCGATCCTCAAGTGAAAGCGGAGCTGACCGCTTCTATCCATGCAGCCCTTCACCGTTATACTTATCATAAAGCCGATTCCGCTTCTATTCTGATAGACTTGCAGCATGGTCCTGCATGGAGAGAAGAACAATATCACTCACAGGTCAACAGTTGTGAAGTAAACTGGGAAGATGCGCAGACACTGACCGGGTACGTCAATAACACAGTATGGGTGGATCAGGATTATTTCTTTATCATGAAATTCAATCGTCCGGTAGTCGATTCGCTTTACCTGCCGATGGGAAAGACAGAAAAAGGAAAACGCATCATTGCGACTTTCGATATGCAACCGGGAGATGAGCTGATGATGAAAGTAGCTCTTTCCACTACCGGTATAGAAGGTGCCAGAAAGAACTTGGAGGCGGAAATTCCCGCTTGGGATTTTGAGGGAGTGAAAACTGCCGCTCATGATGAATGGAATAATTATTTGAGTCGTATTGACATAGACGGTACGGATGATGAAAAGACAAACTTCTATACCTGTTTCTATCATGCATTGATTCAGCCTAACCAGATTTCGGATGTAGACGGTATGTATCGCAACGCTGCCGATTCAATAGTAAAAGCGGGAACGGGTGCTTTCTATTCTACCTTCTCTTTGTGGGATACCTATCGTGCTGCCCATCCGTTCTATACATTAATGATCCCCGAACGTGTGGATGGTTTTGTCAATTCGTTGATCGAACAAGGTGAAGTGCAGGGGTTCTTGCCTATTTGGGGATTATGGGGTAAAGAGAATTTCTGTATGATTGGTAATCACGGTGTATCAGTCATTGCCGAAGCCTATCGTAAAGGATTCCGTGGCTTTGATGCTGAACGTGCTTTCAATATAATAAAGAAGACGCAGACGGTGTCTCATCCGTTGAAATCCAATTGGGAAGTTTATACAAAATATGGCTATTTCCCGACAGACCTGATAAAAGCTGAATCTGTATCTTCTACTTTAGAGTCGGTATATGATGATTATGCAGCTGCCGATATGGCACGTCGTATGGGTAAAGAGGAAGATGCGGCATATTTTGCAAAGCGTGCTGATTATTATAAAAATTTGTTCGATCCGCAGACGAAGTTCATGCGTCCCCGTAAGGCTGACGGAACTTGGAAGGCTCCATTTAATCCAAGTGCGTTAGGACATTCTGAAAGTATCGGTGGAGATTATACAGAAGGAAATGCATGGCAATATACTTGGCATGTACAACATGATGTGCCGGGACTGATCAGTTTGTTGGGTGGTGAAGGACCTTTCCTGAATAAGTTAGATTCATTGTTTACCGTTAAGTTGGAGGGCGAAAGTCTGTCAGATGTAACCGGACTGATCGGTCAGTATGCTCATGGTAATGAGCCTAGTCATCATGTAACTTATTTATATGCACTGGCAGGTCGTCCGGAACGTACACAAGAACTGGTTCGTGAAATATTCGATACTCAATACAAGAACAAACCTGATGGACTTTGTGGAAACGATGATTGCGGACAGATGTCTGCCTGGTATATGCTTAGTGCGATGGGATTCTATCCGGTAGATCCGGTGAGTGCAGAATATGTATTCGGTGCTCCACAATTACCCAAAATGACCTTACATTTGGCCGATGGCAAGACTTTCACAATCATTGCAGAGAATCTATCGGAAAAACATAAATATGTAGATAGTATAACATTGAACGGTGAACCTTATACGAAGAAAACAATCTCACACGAAGATATTGTAAAAGGTGGTACACTGGTGTATAAGATGAAATGATAAATGTGTTTCTGTATAGTTATTGGGTGATTATTTTTTTGTATTTGGGATAGCTTCCTCAACCTGGATACATGAGGATTAATTTTAATTATCAGTTGAATATGAATACATTCGTAGTATTGCGTTTTTATTAAATTTTTCATATTTTTGCAGAGTATTTTTTGAATATTTGTGAAGATATGAATCGTTTTGTAAAAATGAAAAGGCTTTTGTTGTTTATACTCCTTTTCATTAATGCTACTGTAAGCAAAGGGCAGATTTATAAGTACATAGGACTGGAAGATGGTTTGAATAATCAGAAAATATACCATATCCAGAAAGACCGAAGAGGATATATGTGGTTTTTGACCCAAGAAGGGGTCGACCGTTACGATGGCAAACATATCAAGCATTACACCTTTTCAGACGATAGCATGAAGTTGGATTCGCGGATTGCCTTGAGTTGGCTTTATATGGATAGAAGGGATGTCTTATGGGTGATTGGTCAAAAAGGGCGGATTTTCAAGTATGATTCGAAACATGATAAATTCGACTTGACATATGTACATCCGGAGCTGATTAAAAATAAGTCGCAGGCGTTTCTTAATTACGGCTATTTGGATAGGAATGACCATATCTGGCTATGTTATAAAGAAGCCCTTACTTGGTATGATATCCGTACAGGAAAAACACTACATTTGTCAATGCCGGTTCATGAGGAAATAACTGCTATTGAACAGACGGATAGTCACCAGTTCTTTATCGGTACGGGAAGCGGTTTGTTTCGTGTTAGAGTAGAAGGGGACGAACTGAAGTTGGTTGCTGATGAAGTAGTGAAAGGTATTGCTGCACCTGTACATGAACTTTATTATCATGCTGTTTCACAACAGTTGTTTGTGGGAACCTATAAAGAGGGAATACTTATATATGACATGGTTGGAACAGGAAAAATCATTCCTTGTCAATCCCCCAATAATGTAGAGGTTAACCAAATTGTAGCTTTGAACGCTCATGAACTCCTGATAGCCACAGGTGGAAAAGGGGTATACAAACTAGATGTGAATACAGCCATGAGTGAACCCTATATAATAGCTGATTATAGTAGCTATAATGGGATGAATGGAAACAATATCAATGACATTTATGTGGATGAAGAAGAGCGTATTTGGCTTGCCAATTACCCCACAGGTATCACAATCCGTAATAATCGTTATCAGAGTTATGACCTTATAAAACATTCCCTCGGCAACAACCGGTCTTTGGTGAACGATCAAGTACATGACGTGATGGAGGATAGTGACGGTGATCTTTGGTTCGCAACCAGTAATGGTATCAGTCTCTATCAGACTAAAACAAAAGAATGGCGCTCTTTTGTAAGTTCGTTTGATCCGGCCATGGAAGATGAGAATCATATCTTTTTAGCACTCTGTGAGGTCTCTTCAGGTGTGATATGGGCTGGTGGTTTTACTTCCAATATTTATAAGATAGAAAAAAAGGGGTTTAAAATAAGTTGTTTTTCTCCTGCTTCTATTGCGGGAATACGTCCTGACCAATATATTTTTGATATTAAAAAAGATTCTAACGGTGATATTTGGTCCGGTGGATATTATCATTTGAAACGCATCAATCTTGAGAGTAAAAGTGTGCGTTTGTATTCAGGAATAAGCTCCATTACTACCATTTTGGAGAAGGATGTCCGGCGGATGTGGATTGGTACAAGAATGGGGCTCTATCAGCTTGATAAGCAATCTGGAATTTATCAGTACATTGACCTGCCCATTGAATCTCTTTATATATGTGCATTATGTCAAAGAGAAGACGGCATTTTGTACATTGGCACTCGTGGAGCTGGACTTCTGGTTTATGATAGCAATAAAGGAAAATTTGTGCATCAGTACCGAACTGACAATTGCGCGTTGATTTCCGACAATATTTATACGATTCTTCCACGTCAGGACGGTAAACTCTTGATGGGGACGGAGAACGGCATTACGATCTATTCTCCCGAGGAACATTCTTTTCGCAACTGGACGCGGGAGCAAGGATTGATGAGTGTTAATTTTAATGCAGGCTCTGCTACTGCTTATAGTAATAGTACGCTTGTTTTTGGAGGTAATGATGGTGCTGTTAGGTTTTCGACAGATATACAGATACCGGAGCCCCGTTATTCGCGTTTATTACTACGTGACTTTATGATTGCCTATCATCCTGTATATCCGGGTGATGATGGATCTCCTTTGAAGCAGGATATTGATGAAACTGACCGGTTGGAATTAGCCTACGGACAAAACACATTTTCCCTTGATGTAGCTTCTATCAATTATGATTATCCTTCCAATATTCTTTACTCATGGAAAATTGACGGTTATCATAAAGAATGGAGCCGTCCGAGCTATGATAATCGAATTCTTGTCAGGAATTTGCCTCCCGGCACTTATACGTTACAGATTCGTGCCATATCTAATGAGGAGAAATATAAAACTTATGAGACGAGGAGTATTCAGATTATTATTACGCCTCCGGTATGGGCTAGTGTGTGGGCCATGGTGGGGTATGCAATTCTGTTGGTGCTGGTTATGATTATCATATTCCGTATTATCATGTTGCACAAACAAAAGAAGGTATCGGATGAGAAGACACGGTTCTTTGTTAATACGGCCCACGACATACGTACACCGCTTACATTGATAAAAGCACCGTTGGAGGAAGTTGTAGAAAATCATTTGGTGGCTGAAAAAGCGTTGCCACATATGAATATGGCTCTTAGAAATGTGGATACATTGCTTCAACTGACGACCAATCTGATAAACTTTGAGCGAATTGATGTTTACTCTTCTACCCTTTACGTCTCTGAATATGAGTTGAACTCCTATATGAATAATGTTTGTGCCACTTTCCGCAAATATGCCGAAATGAAACATATCAGATTTGTTTATGAAAGCAACTTTAACTATCTGAATGTATGGTTTGATAGTGATAAGATGGGGTCTATTCTGAAAAATATTTTATCCAATGCATTGAAATACACACCGGAAAACGGTAGCGTGTGTATTTATGCTTCTGAGGAAGGGACCACTTGGAGCATTGAGGTAAAAGATACGGGAATTGGTATTCCTTCATGTGAGCAAAAGAACTTGTTTAAGAACTATTTCAGAGGTAGTAATGTTGTCAATCTGAAAGTGACGGGCAGTGGAATCGGGCTTATGCTGGTGTATAAACTGGTCCGGTTGCATAAGGGAAAGATTCAAATTCAAAGTGTCGAGCAGCAAGGAACTTGTGTGCGGATAATGTTTCCGAAAGGAAATAAACATTTTCGTAAAGCTAAATTCGTTTCTCCTAAAGAGATGGATGAATGTCCGGAAACTATTATGTCGGGTGAAGTCTCGAACTTGCCGACCATGAAATCTTCACAGATGAATAAATCTTCACAACGTGTTTTAGTGGTAGAAGATAATGATGAATTGCGCAATTATCTTGTTGGTATGCTTACTGCTAGTTATAACGTTCAGTCTTGTTCTAATGGAAAGGACGCACTTGTCATTATACGGGAATTTAATCCGGATCTTGTCATATCTGATATAATGATGCCGGAGATGAGTGGGGATAAACTATGTTCAACTATAAAGACTGATATTGAGATGTCTCATATTCCAGTTATTTTGCTGACTGCACTAGGGGATGAGAAAGATATACTCGGAGGACTGGGAATAGGAGCAGATGCTTATATCACCAAACCTTTTAGTGTGGGAATACTCAAGGTTACTATAAAAAACATACTTGCGAATCGCGCTTTGCTTCGTCATGTTTATAATAGTATTGAAGATGAAGAAGAGGATTTGCCAGCTAATTGCTCCAATACCTTGGATTGGAAATTTATAGCTTCAGTTAAGGAATGTATCGAGAAGAACATGGGGGATTCGGACTTTAATGTGGAGATGCTTAGCGGTCAGCATCATATGAGCCGTACGAGTTTCTACAATAAATTAAAGGTATTGACCGGTTATGCCCCGGCTGATTATATCCGGATGATACGTTTGCAACATGCTGCACAATTGCTAAAACAGGGTGAACATACGATAACGGAGGTTGCTGATATTGTTGGATTCTCGGATGTCAAATACTTCCGTGAAGTATTTAAAAGGTATTATGATGTAAGTCCAAGTAAGTATGCAGAAGTGGGGAAAGAGGTGTCTTCTTCGACAACTAATGATATGGAATAGTATATGGGAGAGAATAAACATTATTTTATCTCTGGTTGTTATGTGTTGCAAATAGAAACAAATAATGCCGGATGAAAGCGATAATGATATTTTTAGCTGTTCTACTTTTCCCTGTTGCTTCTCTACTTGGACAAAGTGAAATTCAGAAATATGCAGGTACGGCCATGCCATACCCTTCAATAAAGGAACTTCCCATTTTAAATCATGAGGGTATGGTTCCTTTTTATATTAACCATTTGGGAAGACATGGAGCACGATTCCCAACTTCGGGAAAAGCGTTAGAGAAAGTTAGAAATAGGCTTATACTGGCGAAGCAGGAGAAAAGATTGACTGCAAAAGGACTGGAACTACTTGCTACGATATTGCAACTGTCCGAAAACTTTAAGGATCAATGGGGAAAGTTGTCGCCAATAGGAGAACAGGAGCAAAAAGAAATAGCAGAACGTATGTTATCACGTTATCCGGAACTATTCGTAGATTCGGCTCGGATTGAAGCCATAGCTACCTACGTTCCTCGTTGCATCAACAGTATGGATGTTTTTCTTTCCAGTATGAAGAAGTGCGATTCCTCACTGGTCATACGGCAAAGTGCAGGGGAGCAATATAATACTCTTCTCCGTTTTTTCGATTTGAACAAGCCTTATATTCATTATAAAGAGAAAGGAGATTGGATTCCATTGTATGAATCATTTATCCGGGATAAAATAACGGTTACTCCTGTCATGAAAAGAATTTTTCTTACTTTGGGGCAAGAAACAGAATTGGAAAGCCGGGAATTTGTCATGGCTTTGTTTTCAATAGCGGCAATCCTTCCTGATACGGGCTTACCTTTTGATATGAAAGACCTTTTTAGAAATAAGGAATGGTACAATTATTGGCAAACGCAAAATTTACGGCAATATATGACTAAAAGTGCGGCACCGGTAGGAGGAATGCTGCCGGTTGCAATTGCGTGGCCGTTACTTTCTGAGTTCATTCAAACTACAGAAAGGGTAATTCACGGTCAATCAGATAACCGGGTAAATCTCCGTTTTGCCCATGCGGAAACTGTTATCCCTTTGGTGGCTTTGATGGGGATAGGAAAAACTGACATACAGATAACGGCGTCCGATTCTGTATCCATTTATTGGCAAGATTATGAGATTGCTCCCATGGCTGCCAACGTGCAATGGGTTCTTTATTATGATCAAAACGGTCAGGTCTGGATTAAAATACTTTTGAATGAAAAAGAAGTAGCTATTCCGGTGGCAACATCTCGTTTCCCGTATTATCAGTGGGAAGAAGTCCGCAAATATTTTGAACAGCGAATAATGATGTCGAAAAAGATACTTTCTAATTCTCTAAACGAGATAGATTAACCCCAAAAAGCCCTGTAAGAATGTTTTTTCTTGCAGGGCTTATCTTTATGGAAAAGAAATTATTTATAGCAATTTATTGGAGCCAAGTATAATCAACATGGTATATCCCAGTATTAGTCCGATAATTCCCATAATGATACCGACTTTTTCCATATCCTTTTGTTGAATCATACCTGTAGCATGTGCCAGTGCGTTGGGAGGAGTACTGATGGGCAATATCATTGCTAATGATGACCCGATTGCTACCCCGATCAATAAAGTTTCGACTCCACCTAATGAAAATAGGTTTTCACGCATACTGCTTCCTGCAATAGCAAGAATAGGGACTAACAATGCTGCAGTAGCTGTATGCGAGATGAAATTTGCCATGGCATAACAAATCAGTCCGGAGCCGACAATCATTAGTACAGGAGGCCATGTGTTGAAGGGGATAGCTTCAATCATATGTTTGGCCAGTCCTGTTTCTTGTAGGGCAACACCCAGTGCGAACCCACCGGCTACCATCCAGAGTACACTCCAACTGATTTCTTCCAGGTCACGTTTGGTGATAACCCCTGTTATACAGAATACGGCTACTGGAATCATGGCTACAACATTGGAATTCACTCCTGTCACTTTGTCAAACATCCATAGGACGACAGTGATAGCGAAAGTAATATAAACTACAATGGAACGCCAGTCTTTTTTGGCTTCGCCTTCGATTTGTAATTCAATGTTTTTTTGTTTAAAAGGGAATAGTCTTAAGAGAATAAACCACGCAATAAACAATACAATAACGGTATAGGGTAACATAAAACTCATCCATTCTCCAAAACCGATGTTCAGGTTCAGCCCTTCCGGATCATTCAGGTATTTTAAAGCAATGGCGTTAGGTGGTGTACCGATAGGAGTTCCCATACCGCCTACATTGGCCGCTACAGGAATAGCCATGGCCAGTCCTATTTTCCCCTTACCGTCTGCTGGCAGTACTTTTAATACAGGAGTAAGGAAAGTGAGCATCATGGCAGCTGTAGCTGTATTGCTAAGGAACATAGAGAAGGCGGCCGTAACGAGAATGAATCCTAATAGTACATAGCGTGACTGTGTTCCGAAAGGTCGCAGCATGACACGTGCCAACAATACGTCCAGTCCGCTTTTAGTTGCTGCGATGGCAAGTATGAACCCACCTATAAATAACATAATGATAGGATCGGCAAAGCAGTGCATAATGGACTTATATTTGACTGTCTGCCCTAACTCATCAGCTGAAATATTTTGCGTGAGGAACCATAAGCTACTGTCTGAAACGGTAAGTAATAGTAATACAACAATCAATACGGAGGTTGTCCATGCGGGGATAGCTTCGAATACCCACATCAGTGTGGCAAAAATAAAGATGGAAATAAGTCTTTGTTCTATGACGGTTAATCCTTCTATTCCAAATGTATCAATAGGGAGGAACCATAAAATAAGGGAGAGAGTAATAGTCACGGTTAACTTTATGCATCGGGTTACCGTCCGGTTTTTTGCCAACCGTTTGGCTTTTTTCAAATCCTGATAAGCTTCCACTAAATGAAAGCCGTGAAAAATCTTGTACATAATATCAGATTAAGATAAAATTAAAAAACGGTGCAAAAATAACTTTTTATTCCATATATAGTTATTCGGAGATAATTTTTTTCTTTATTTTTCTAGTTGAAGTGTCCGGCAGATATATCAATATAGATAATTAGGTCGTTTGCAACAAATTCTCTAAATTTGTGCCATTAACTTGACTAATACATTTATGGAGCATACTGAAACTTTAATAGTGGAGCAGTTGAAGACAGGCAATGAAGATGCCTATCAATACATCTATGACCGTCATTATGCCCTGCTGTGTCATGTCGCAAATGGCTATGTAAAAGATCACTTTCTTGCGGAAACCATCGTTGGGGATACAATTTTTCATTTATGGGAGATTCGTGAAACGCTGGAGATTTCCGTTTCCATCCGTAGCTATTTGTTGAGAGCCGTCCGTAACCGTTGTATTAACTATCTTAATTCAGAATGGGAAAAGCGTGAGATTTCGTTTTCATCTCTAATGCCCGATGAGATAACAGACGATAAAATGATGATATCCGATTCGCATCCGTTGGGAACATTGCTGGAACGTGAACTGGAAGAGGAAATATATAAAGCCATTGATAAATTGCCGGACGAGTGTCGTCGCATATTCGATAAGAGTCGTTTTGAAGGAAAATCATACGAAGAAATTTCTCAAGAGTTGGGTATCTCTGTCAATACGGTTAAGTATCATATAAAGAATGCATTAGCATCTTTACAAAAGAATCTGAGTAAATATCTGATTACTCTACTTTTATTTTTTTTCGGGTAAAAACGAAAAAGGTCATATTTTGACTACCCTCAATTAAAAATCTACTGTCTCCCTTATAGAACGCAGAAAAATGGAAGAAGAAAAGAAACATATGGATGAATTGATTGCAACCTATCTGACCGAAGGTTTAGACAAAAATGCTTTAGCCGAACTGAAAGCATGGATAGCTGCATCACCTGAAAATGAGGATTATTTTATTCAGCGACGGGAAGTCTGGTTCTCTGCCGTGAGCCGTGAAGCCGCGTCGAAATACAATAAAGACAAGGCATTCGATACATTTAGGAATCGCATTGGAAGTCGGAAACAAGTGGAGAAAGCTCCTCGCCGGGAATTCCGTTTGTCGGCATTGTGGCGTTATGCCGCGATTATCGCAGTCATACTTGCAGTAGGATGCTTCTCATATTGGCAGGGAGGAGTGAATGTAAAAGACACTTTTGCAGATATATCCGTAGAGGCTCCTTTAGGATCGAAGACCAAACTTTATTTGCCTGATGGTACATTGGTATGGTTGAATGCCGGTTCACGAATAATCTATTCACAAGGCTTTGGAGTAGATAATCGTAAAGTAGAATTAGAAGGCGAGGGATATTTTGAAGTCCGGCGGAATGAGAAACTCCCTTTTTCCGTTAAGACTAGAGATTTACAGTTGCAAGTATTAGGCACAAAATTCAATTTCCGCAATTATCCGGAAGATCATGAAGTGGTCGTTTCTTTGCTGGAAGGTAGGGTAGCGTTGAATAACTTACTGAAAAGTGAGAAGGAAACTTATCTTGTCCCTAATGAAAGAGCCGTGTTAGATAAGTCGAACGGGCTTATGAAAGTAGAGTCGGTAACGGCTTCCAATGCTTCGCAATGGACGGACGGTTATCTGTTTTTTGATGAAGAACTCTTACCGGATATTGTGAAAGAACTGGAACGTAGCTACAATGTGAATATCCACATAGCTAATGATTCATTAAATAAATTCCGGTTCTACGGTAACTTCGTCCGTCGGGAGCAAGGCATTCAGGAAGTGTTGGATGCGTTAGCATCTACAGAGAAAATGCAATATAAAATTGAAGAACGTAATATAACTATCTATTAACCGGTTACCAGAGATTTATAATACTATGATTGTTTAACCTTGTAAATTTAAGAATATGAGTAAAGAAAATAATACTGAATAGTCTTTATCGAAATGAAAAGAGAGAAAATATAAAAAACCGGAAGATCTCGAACATCTTCCGGCCCCTGAATCTCCTTTTCAACAACTTTCAAGTGTGAATATGTTTTCAAGAGAGATGGTGCAAAGCTAGCAAAATACATCTCTTTTAAAACGGGTTATTCGAGTTTTAATTAAATAATTTGTTTATTTTAAATTCTGAACGGTTTCGTCTAACCGTTTGATGAATAAACATTTAAC
>OGHC01001246.1_pt1 | contig 11813 bp, 22 predicted proteins | sample 1571381 | NCBI WGS metagenome assembly OGHC01 (sample SAMEA2581945, study PRJEB24529) | metagenome | biome: Human gut stool | place: China | collected 2011 | reverse complement strand
CTATCGCACACAAAAACGGAATATTGCTGATTCCTTTCTCCCATTCCATGACTGCGGTATCAGTAACTTCGATAAGTTCTGCAAAATCTCTGAGAGACATATCATTTTGCAAACGCACCTCTCTAATTCTTTTTCCGATTGTCATTTTTTCATCTCCTCCAACTTATTCACAGCTTCCTCGTGGGTGAGAAATACTATTCTTCCAATATCTTCTAAACGGTAGCAACTTTCTCCCATATCTTCTTTGCCTATTGCGTCAAACCTTACAGCACGTTCATTTTTGTAACAGAGAAAATGAATTTCTGAAACAGTCATCGGAATAATCGGTTGCTTGGCTCCGGCATTCACTCTATAAGCCGTGTCTCCAACCTTACACGGTAATCTCACAAGCAAGCCCTGTTCTTCTAAGTCTTCATATTCGGCAAGTTTATTACAGCATTTGTTATGACCGTTTTTTCTAATGTCAGTTTTTGGAATTGCCTGCCGATGTTCACCATCGTCAATCCACTCTGTTAATCTCTCCATCTACTTCACCTCTTCCATCTGACTTTCTACGGTATCTGCAAGTAGCTTCAAGGACTCAATAAATGATTCCGTCAATGCTGTTCTGTCTGGGTATTTAGCGAATGCTCTGACAAGATTTACTGCATCCTTGATTTTCTCTTCAGCTTCGACGATTTCAGATGCTTCATACAATGTCTTTTCTTTATTTCTGTAAGCAACGTTTTTGTCATCGTAAAAATTCAATACATTTGGAAATGGAATTTTGATAGGGATTAAATTGTTTTCTCTCACCCATGTGAATCCCTGAAACTTTGCCATTTTCAGAACGCTCAAATATTCTTCCTGCGTTTTTACGAATACGCTTTTTCCAGTTAAATCAATCATCAGAATCCCCTCTTCCTGTAATCTCGTCAATGCAAGCGTTCCAGCCTGCTTTTATGCTGTTCCAGTGATCTGTTTGGGCTACTCCGGTCATTTTCTCCGGCAATGGCTTCAATGGACATCCTTTCATTAACTCATCCCACGAATCCCCAGCATTGAAATTTGCGTCATCATCTTGTACTGTACATTCATCTGCGCTATTTAATAATGGACAATGTATGCATTTCTCTGGTGTATCAATCACTAATACTGATTTACTCATTTTCTTCCTCCTTATCTTTCTCTGGCAAGTCCATAAGCGGACACCATTCAGGTCTTGATTTACTTTCACAATCATAATGTTCTTCTGTCATCAGAATTACATCATAATCTAAACAGTCAGCTAATTCACAATAACCCACATATTCAAGTTCGCCGCAGTATGCAGTTCCGAACGGGCAATCATAGCAATTCTCTGGTGTATCAATTACTAATACCGATTTACTCATGATTTTATACCTCTCTTCATCAAAAACATTGTTGGTTCTGCGATTTCATACCCGTTCTTTTGGTAGGTATGTATAGCTCTTTTATTATCAGCATCTACCCATAACACATTACAACCGTATTTTTCATTTAGCATTTTTACAATTTGTGTTCCATATCCTTTATTTTGATATGGCGGAAAAATGCTCAAACGAGAAAGCATTTTTCCTTTTAGGTCTACTTCTGCCTCTCCTATTTTTTTATCATTCAGGAATATTTCAATTTCTTGATACAGTTCATTTTCTTTAAGATTTATCATTCCGGTACCTCCTGTAATAATTCTGGATTGTCGAAAATATTTCCAATCACCTCAACACATTTTCTTTCATTGACATAGAATCCCAAATTACAATAACTATTGCCATAATCTCTTCCGATTGCATAACTGTAATCCAATGTCCAATCTCCATTTGTCATTTTTACAACTTCTGGATATTTTTCTTTGCGATCACATATATCATTTTCCCAAATCTTATTTCCGTTCTTGTCGTACAGTCCCGTGAACTGGCAGAGGGTTTCTATATCAATTATATTGGTATATACTGTAAACCGATCTGAATCCTTCCGATAAAAAATAATGTCCTTTCCCCCTATGTGATATTGATCTCTTAGGTAATATCCCTCAACCCATTCGCCATTATCAACCTGGTCCTATGTCAAGATTTAGTACAAGTTAAAATGAGAAATTTCTCCCCATTTTAACCTGCCAGAAGCTCAGCCTCAGTGTGTATTCTTTCATACACTCGTTCGAATTCGTTTGGCGACATATAGTTGCAATGGCTATGAATTCGTTTCGTATTGTAGAAAGCTTCCAGATATTCAAAAATCAACTGGTATGCCTGCTTATAGTCGCGAATTTTAAAGCGATTGAGCCATTCACGTTTGATAATAGAATGAAAGGATTCAATGCATGCATTATCCCACGGAAAAGCTTTCTTTGAGTAGCTACGCTGCATATTTTCGGTTGCTTTTTTATATTCCTTTGCAACATATTGGCTGCCACGATCCGAATGGATAATTAATGGTTGATTGATATTCCGGCGAGCTTTGGCTTTGTTTATAGTATCAATCACGCAAGATACTTCCAGTGTTTCTGAAAGCGTCCAGGCTATGATTTTTCTAGAAAATAAATCCATAACACTGGTCAGATAGACAAATCCATCTATTGTCCAGATGTAGGTGATATCCGAACACCAGACTGCATTCGGACGATCAGGATTAAATTGCTCATCAAGGATATTTTGTAATTCAGTGCTGAAATCGGAATCTTTTGTGGTGATTGTCCATGGTTTGCTCCACTGAGCACGGATCCCCATTTGGCGCATATATGTACCAACGGTTCTTTCCGAAATGACTTCACCAATTTTTCGAAGTTCTACAGTGATTTTCGGAGCACCGTAGTTCTGCTTGGAATCATCATAAATATCCTGTATTTTTGCTTTTACAGCTTCACGACGTTTTTCTGTATCAGAAGGTACGTGGTGGAGCCATGCAAGATATCCTGAGCGGGAGACACCTAAAAATTTCAACATTCCGGAGACGGAAACCCGGCGTCCAGCCTTTTTGGCAGCTTCCGTCTTCTCAGACACTTCGAGATAAATGGCTTCCGTCATTTTCCCAGAATGTTGATTGCTTTTTTTAACACATCAAGTGCATCTTGGGCATCACGTAATTCACGTCTGAGACGGGCAATTTCCTTCTGCTCATCAGATGCATAATTACCAGAACCACGAACAGGAATATCACCTGATTCCCGGAAGTCTTTCAGCCACTTTGTTAATGTGCTGTATCCGATGCCAAGATTTTCTGCACATCCACGTACTCCGAGATCTTTGTGATCCTGATAGTACTGGACTGCATCAAGTTTAAATTGTTTGTCATGTTGCTTTGCCATATGAGATCCTCCTTCAGCATGTTTCTATTGTACCATGCTTATGTGTATTTGGAATTTCTCATTTTGGCTTGTACTATTTATATTCTAGCAACAACCCTCTTTGCCTTGAAAAGAATCTCTCTCATTCAACTCCACCCTCCTTCACGATTTTGATTGCAAATTCAAGCCCATCAGCTTTACCTTTGAAATACTCTGATATATATTTTCTCTTTGATTCAGTAGCTCTTGTCTTTTTCGTTTCCAACCGCTCAATAACCTTGTCCACATCAAAAACCGTAAACTGCCTGTTGACACAATCAATAAACTCTTTTTGGTCGGAACTAATACTATTTCCAATTTCCCAGATTTTAATATATTCAATTAAATCGTCTGCATCAATTAATCTACCCATTTAATTCCTCCACTTTTCACGATTTCAACTGCTTCATTCAGGCATTCGGCTGTATACCAATCGTCACCTGATTCTGAACATTTATCTTCGATTAATATTTCCAACTGTTGAACAACTTCATCCACATCAAATGCTGTCGGCTGTTCATCAATTTCTTCAACAACACTTTTCAAAACGTCAGCCAATTCAATCGTTTCTGTTTCATCAGGCTTTAATGGCTTCAACCATTTTGTTATATTTCTTTTCAATAAATCAGCATCAATCAGTCTGCTCATATTCTATTCTCCTAACTGTTTTAAAATTTCTTTTGCAATTTTATTACTTTCCTGCATGGAAACTCCCCATCCATTATATTTTCTGTGGCATTCATCACAGTTCCATTCATCACTATCGCTTTCTTTAATTTCACTATTGAATCTGCAATTATCGCAATACATGTGATCGAGAGTGCTATAAATGATTTTTGCAATATCGTCTTGTTTGCTATTAGCATCGTCTACGTGTTTCTGTCTGTTTAAATATTCAAATACTCTCAACTCATTTTTTCCGACCCATTTAATCCATGCACCGCAATCCCTGCAATACAATCCTGTATTATTCCCAACTTTCTTGACAAAAAGGTCTTTACTATTGCACTTTGGACATCTATATTCTTTCATTTTTTTCCTCCCACACTCCCAACAACCGCATTCTCTCATACAGTACAGCGACGGTCTTGCGTCTGTATCCGTAGAAGTCTTTCGGGTTCATCGGGATATATCTTTCTCTGCTGATTTTCCTGTAGCTTTTCCGGTGTAGGATATTCTCGATAACCATATCCGCTATCACCGTGTTTTTCGGGCAAGCTGACAAGGCAGCACTGGCAAGCAGGTATCCGTACTCTGCCGGGAAGTCTTTCAGCATCGTATTCAGTTTTTCAATGTCCTCTGCCGGAATACCGTAGTCTTTCAGTTTCTTATTCCTTGTCAGCATACCGTTCTCCTTTCTAATCGTCTGGGTGGTGTTTATCGTACATGATCGCTGCACATGCAAGACCAACCACTCCGACTATGATTCCAAGTGCAAGTCCTAATAAGAATGTAATCATGGCTCATCCTCCTCAACATAATCTTCTGCATATTCATAACTGTCCATATCATCACATTTGCACTGGCAAGAATCATTCTTAGTACAGCAGATGCAGCACTCTGTTTCGCCGTCCGGACACTCTAATTTGCAATATCCCATTTAGTCCTCCTTATATGGTTCTGGAAGTGGCATCCAGGCAATAACACAGTCTTCATCATCCCATTTTCCATTTTCGATACCGCACATTCCCGTGAATGGTTCTTCCTGTCCGACAAGCTCTCCGTCTAAAGTAGTGATATATGTTCCGTCTTCCGGTAATCTCTCACTGACTGGAATCCATCTGTTTGCTTTCTCACCATCTATATTTTCGATGAAATCCATGATCTTAAGCCCGAACTCATATGCTGTTCCCTCGAAAGGTCTTCCATAAGGGTTTATTGTCCTTTTTATGTAATCGTATATTTTATGTTTATCGCTCACGCTTCACACACCTCCTAATTTGCCCTGCAACGGTTTCAAACTGCTTAAGCAATGAGCCATCATCATTCCGGTTCAAAGTCCGATCATAAGCCGGAGAGACGTCCCACAAGTCATTTACGAGGACGCCGTGTGCCACGCTGTTGAGCAGTGCGCTTCGATGCGCTCCTGTGATGCTTATGATCTCGTCAAGCGTAAACTCTCCAACGTACTCAGTGCCTTTGAACAGCTCATACAGTTTCATGCTTCTTCCTCCTTGTCACGAACTCATATCCTGTCAACCGGAACGCTCTCGGTGTCTTCGGGTGGTCTGTTTCGATTAGCCCATCTGTTCGCAGCATGTCCATGTGACGAAGCACCGTGGCATTTGACACGCCGACATCATCAGCAATCTCTTTGTAAGACGGTGCGTACCGATGCTCTTTGATATACCGGCAGATGTACAGATATATGTCTTTATGAATCTGCTGACCTTCTTTATACTTCTGTTTGTACATTCTTCTCACGCTCCTCTTTCATCTTCTGCGATCTTTTGAACATTTAGTCTGCATAAGCTAACAGCATGTGGTCCACAAACCCGTTTTTTCGATATTTTTCTGACATGATATGAATCTGTTCTGTCACCTGCTGCCAGTATTCATCATTTTCTTCTATTCCGGCAGTCTGGAGGACTAGTGCCGGGAAGTCAATCTGCAAAAATTTTATCGTATTCGGTATCTGCTCGTGCGTCACTCTCATGCTTATACGCCCTTTTCTATCTCAAAACTCTGTTCAAGAAGTCGCTCGTTATCCTTACTAAACGCCTTTATATAGCTCTGTTTTATCGGTCTGATAAAATGTATGCCGTCTGCTGATTTCGCTCGAGAGACAGCTACGTAGAACTGCCCAGGATCCCAACAACAAGGATCAATGTTAATTTTCTCAAAAGTCTGTCCCTGTGATTTATGAATACTGATAGCCCAGGCGAGCTTTACTGGAAACTGAGAGAAAGAACCAACTTTCTTACGGACAATCTTCTCTTTCACGACCTTCTGACCATCCTTTTCTTGTTCGGATTCCTCAATAACCTGTTTCTCAATGTCTTTACTGTATCTGTACAAGTTAACTGTTTTGCCCTTATCAGTCTTGATAACCAGATAGGATTCTTCAAATTCTCCGTTATCCACAATTTTCTGGATAATGCCGATTGTTCCGTTTACGTAATTTCCAGACAGATCATTGACTGTAATCATCACTTTTGCACCGATGTTAAGAATTAAATCCTCTCTGGCAAATGCAATGTTCGTGATATCAGCAGATGTCAGATCCCCGTCAACTGCTGCATGGAACACTTTTTCGGTCTTTTTATCCAGTTTTCCGAGGAAAGTGTTATTAATCCGATCAGCTTCAGCATTTGTTCCGACCAGAAACGGTGCTTCTGGTATAACCTTGTCTGATTCGTTATTCTCCAGATATGCAATGGATTTTCTAATATTGTTGCCATATTTAATGTCATTCAGCACATACTTAAATCCCTCATCATTCTGCCTGCATACCTCATCGAGTTTGATATATTCAAATCCCATTTCTTTCCAGTATTCAGACATGAAAGCATATCCGTGTTCGTACTTTCCGCCCTTTCCGTAATCAGATCCATACATCCGGCAGAGGATTTTACGATCATCTGTTGTGATAACTGGTGGAAGTTGGTAAAAATCCCCGATTACGATCAGTTGAACGTCTTCTTTATCCTCTCCACTTAGAAGCCTGTCAACCACTCTCTCTTCATTTTCTGTGATGATCGTTTTCGCAATCATATTAAACAAATCGAACCGGCACATGCTGATTTCATCAATGATAAGAACATCTGCTTCTTTTAAAAGTTCAGTTCTGGATTTCACTTTTTTCTTGTAATCCTCAAACTTAATTGAGATATTCAGTGCTCGATGCACGGTGGTCGCTCCATATCCGATATTGTCTGCAGCTATTCCAGTAGTGGCGGATACCAGAATACTTTTACCAGCTTTTTCCGCCTCATCGATGAACGTTTGGATAACCGTTGTCTTGCCTGTTCCTGCATCACCTGTCAGAAAAACATTACTACCAGACAGCATCGTGTCTAATGCATATCTCTGCTTTTTATTGAGATCGTCTTTTTTCATTTTGTAACCACTCCTTATAATAATTATGTCAACTAAACATTTTTGCAATATTCAATTAATTTTGTTATAATAAATCTAATTGTATATATTTTTTAATTTTGTAACCCATGTGTAACCGACTTTTTCAATCTATTGGTTACGCCAAAAACCCTTATTTTATGCGGGTTTCAGAGGTATGTAACCGTGTAACCAATGTAACCAAGGTTTTTGTATAGGAGAATCACTAGAGCATATGTTTTTTATACACTCTCAAACTTTCTCCTATAGGACGTTTTTTTTCGTGTTACAACGGTTACATGGTTACAAATTATGAAAATGGAACATTTGTTTCGGCATTAGTTGGCAGAAAACCAGTTTCAATAACCTCATTTTCTTGTTCATTTTCGAGACTTTTTATATCAACGATTTTTACTGCAATAAGCCTCATCACGCTTCCCCCGTCTCTTTTTAATATCGTATCTCTTTTTCCTGTGTGTTTGATTAATTCTCGATTAATTGCCCAGGCTGAGAAGGCTTTTCTGGAGAATCCATTGCTCTTCAAAAGGTTTTCAAGGGGCTTTGGATAGAAGTATATATATACATCTCCATACTCATCTGGCTTTTCCTTGAATCCCCACTGATCACAACTGAATTGTGTATCAAAGTGCTGCCCGTACACGGAAAGACTTTCAAGAATGAATTCATAACACCTCTGTCCCTCAGATACGTCTTTTTTACGTGTAGGTATGTCCACAACGTCCTCAACCGTCAGCTCACGCCCATCCTTGAATATGAAATCTGTAGCTAATTTGTCAGCCAGCAGAAGCGTAGATATGGCCATGACCTGTTTTGCTGGAAAGTCATATCCGTCAAAACCTTTTTCAATCTTAGACTTCATTTCTTTTAAGTCGTCTGGTGCGAACTGTTTGAGATTCCCGACAAATACTCTTCCTGCAAAGCCGTAGTTCTTCGCGACAACGCTGTTGATCTCTGCCGGATTCTCATAAATATCCTCGCAACACTCAATCTCAATAATTCTGTTGATTGCTCCTCCAGAATCTGCAAACTCCGAAATAGGATTCTCACCATTGCAAATAGTCACATTACTCCATGTATTTTCCTTAGCTGCTCCGAGGTCTTTATTTGAACGTGCTTTCCCTTTACCGGAACAGAGATTGTAAATTAATGTTTCGTAGTTGTCCCGGATATATTGAGAAGCATTTTTTGAGTCATCAAGGATCATCGGAAAGTTATTAAGCATGTCTGCCCTTGTTTCCAATGACGTATCTGTTGATCGAAAATTTCCAACGTAAGCTCCCGGCGCCGGATTTCCCCAAACCGATGCCGCTATATTGATCGTTACCGTCTTTCCACCGCCTGTCTGCCCGTAAAAGTCTACGATGAACGGTAGCACATCAAGCGGCTGTATAAGAACACTTGCAAAAGATGCTGCAAGTTCTATCCGTGGTTCTAATCGTCCACACGACCGTAGCTGCTTAGCCAGAGTCACCCACTTAAAGTAATCTCCACTTTCCTGTATGCCCTGAAATAGTGTTTTAAAGCGGTATTCGCCATCAAAAACGATTGAAAGGTCGTAAGGCACAAATACATTGCCATGCCACCCTAACTTGCTTGTGGAGTGCTGTATGTCGATCATATCAGCATTGTACATTTCAACATCTGCCAGATACTTTACAAGGAGCCTTGCGTTCTCTGAATTGACCTGCACCCCGAACCTTGCAAGATTAGTTATTGCTCTGGAAGTCACAATGTCAATTTTTGGAACAGTTATTTCTGTCCAATATCCATCCCTTTTAAAAGCCACTGTGATCTGTTCTTCACCTGTTTCAATGTTTTTCAGTCGACGTATCGGCATGATCGGGTGGTGGCATACAAGTTCTCTTGCCTTAGATGTTTCGGAAGAAAAAATTCCGTTCTCTGTAGCTATCCAGCTGCCACAAGCCATGTTAGGATATTCCTTATCAACAGAATCAGGATAGAAGTTCGTGATGTTTTCAACTAACTGCATAGAACGATTTGCTTTTTCTTCTTTTTCCTTTTCCTGCTCTGCTTTTTGAAATTCCTTTATGAACTCTTCTGCTATATGTTTCGCTTTCACACTTTTTGCCCGGTCCATCAGTTTGAATTTGATTTCTGAGCGGTCGATTTTACTTTTTATTGAAAAAAGTTCTTCATACAACTGCTTTTCCATAAAGTCTTGCGCTTGTAAATTTCCAATATTTTCAAGAATTTTCCTCACCTCCTGACTTAACAGACAGTAATTCATGCCTGCTTTTTTCTTTCTCGAGATTAAACTGGCACATATACCATTCTTCTGAATCAGGAGGGAACGCCTTTAGTGCTGTTTCATACATAAGTATGTTCTTTTCTACCTGCTTAAGTTCACTATCTTCAGGATCCTGAACAGGATTGATTTTTTTTGCCTTGATATCTCTCATTTCATGTCTGATCTCCGTGTCTTGCCGTTCTTTGACACATAAGTGCCGCCCAGCTCAATAAAAGCTGTACTAAACGGAACAGATTCGTACTGCATCACAAAATCAAACACATCTCCGCCCGATCCGCAGCCGAAGCAGTAAAAGGAATCATCATATATCTTACACGAAGCTGACTTTTCCTTGTGAAACGGGCAACATATGAAGCCCGCCCTGTTCGGTTTTAGTCCATACCTGGAAAGGATTTCCGGCATTTTCACTGACTGTTTAATTTCTTCTTTTGTCATGACAGCAACTCCACGATTCGCCGTCCAGTCTCTTCTTTTGTACAGAATTCAAATCGAACACCGTATTTATCTCTGATCGTGCATAGAGATTTATATAACTGGCAGCCATCAACAGCCTTATCAGAAATTACAGTCTTTACTCTCTTACCGTTTACCGTCTTCCAGATGACTTTGTGTTTTCTTGGATTCTCCCAAAAATACACATCACCAATTGATTTGATATCTTCACCATGTTCACACAGAATAATAAGCTGAATACCTGCGTCAAGCGCTCTGATAAGCTCCGCCTTGAATCTTTCGTGCTGCTGGCAGACATTTCCACATAGCTCTTGCAAATCCTTTTTACGGTCAATACAGAGCTTTGCATTATCCAATGACTGATAATCTCCGCAATATAACTTCGATCGGAAATACTGTACTCCAAGACTGTCGGACTGCTTTTGAATCCGTTCCCATTCCTTTTTATGTTCTCTTGTGTCTGTCTGTATAACCATTAAAAACACATCCTTTTAATTGAATGGAAGCTCTTCCTGTACACTATCCGGAATACTCATAAAATCAGTTCCTGCCGGATTTGCCCCCATGATAGCTTCTTCTTTCAGATGATCGTCATACGCTTTTGTGGTACGCTCTTCTGGAATATCTGCATCTTTGATTCCTTCCACGCTGCGGAACCATGCAAGCTTGTGACGTTTCACTTCTTTATTGGCGTACCAGTCTTTCTCCAGACGGAAGATGCCACCGATCAGCTTGCCTTTAAACTGCTGTCCGAAGTTATCGCCCCACTTAACAGCAAATCCCGGATTTGACTTTTCAACGCATGTAATAAACGTTTTGAGGTTACGAACACCATAATCTACACTCTCGTCAATAACCATGTAGTTTGTGCCTGCATTCGGGTATTTCTTGTCTGGGCGAATATCATTCTCAAACTGCTTCATAAAATAACCTGCCTGCTCGTCTCCATTTGCGAAATCAAACAGGACAACGATCATATTCAGTCCGCCCTGGGACTGACGTTCAGACACCTGTTTAATCACCATTTTGTGACCGCCAAGCTTAATTGGTTCAAATTCTCCTGCTGCCTGTGTTGTATCATAGCTATTTGGTTTCTGCATTGTCTGCTCCTCCTAATTCATAATAATCTCTGATAACCTTATCCACCTCTGCAAGGTCGTTATCAATAGTCAAACTGTCAAACATCCCAATCGGGGACTTGCTTACCGCTCCCTGACTGGACTGAGTGACAAATAAGTGTTTTCCGCTCTCTTCAATACAGCGAAGAACGATAGTAAACATGCCCTCGATACAAACCTTTTCGTCCAGAAGCTTACCAATTGTCTTAGGCTTTACTTCCCCGGAATCATCTTTTTCTTCATGCATCATAAGGTAAACAATCTTGTCTTGCGGAACTTTCGTGACAATAAACTGGATTAACTGCCAGAAATAGTCTCCGATATCATTGTACAGAGCGAACACCGCATTGCCTTTTCCGGCAGAAGCGTGTCCTTTCATAAAATGATTCGTGATAAGATAACCTGCATCGTCAATCACAATTGACTCCGCTTTTGATGCGATCAGGCACTTCATTAACTGTTGGTAATCATCTGTAAACCATCCGTCAATTTTTCCTTTGAACGGAAGCGGCTTATTTAATACTCTAATAAGATTCCAGTGTTCATTCTGGCAGTTTCTAAGACTGGTACTCTT
>OGHC01001229.1_pt1 | contig 12032 bp, 10 predicted proteins | sample 1571381 | NCBI WGS metagenome assembly OGHC01 (sample SAMEA2581945, study PRJEB24529) | metagenome | biome: Human gut stool | place: China | collected 2011 | reverse complement strand
CCATATATTTCGAATCCTGTGAAGAATCAATAAAATGCATTTCGTCACGAAGCCATTGGATGGCAGCTCCGGCTACATATATCGAGCCTTCAAGTGCATATGTGACTTTACCGTCAAGTCCCCATGCAATAGTAGTAACAAGACCGTTCTTTGAAAAAATAGGCTTTTCTCCAGTATTCATAAGAAGGAAGCAGCCTGTTCCATATGTATTCTTGGCTTCTCCTAGGTCAAAACAGGTCTGTCCGAAAAGTGCAGCCTGCTGGTCGCCGGCAGCACCTCCGATTGGGATAGGACAGCCGAAGAATTCAGCGGAGGTCTCACCAAATATGCTGCTTGATGGGACTGCCTTTGGAAGCATGCATTTTGGAATATCAAGCTCTTTTAAGATGTCTTCGTCCCATTCAAGTGTATTAATGTTGAAAAGCATCGTTCTTGATGCATTGGAATAATCTGTGGCATGAACCTGACCTTTAGTAAGCTTCCAGATTAACCATGTTTCAATTGTTCCAAAAAGCAGATCTCCTTTTTCGGCACGCTCACGGACACCTTTAACATTATCAAGAATCCATTTTAACTTGGTTCCAGAAAAATACGCATCAATAACAAGACCGGTTTTGTTACGGATTGTTTCTGTAAGCCCTTTCTCTTTAAGAGAATCTGCGTATTCTGAAGTCCTTCTGCACTGCCATACAATAGCATTGTATACAGGCTCACCAGAATATCTGTCCCATACAACTGTTGTTTCACGCTGGTTGGTTATTCCTATTGAGGCAATATCTGACGCGTTAGCACCTACATTTGCAAGAGCCTGTCTGGCAACTTCCAGAATCGTTGACCAGATTTCATCTGCATCATGTTCTACCCACCCAGGTTTTGGGAAATATTGTGTGAATTCTTTCTGTGCAACACTGCACATCTCGCCACTTCTGTTGAAAAGAATACAGCGGTTGCTTGTTGTTCCGGCATCAAGAGCCATTATGTATTTTGCCATGGTAAAGTCTCCTTAATTATATGATTTTTTATAAACATATCTAGTTGATAGTTATTTTATATTTAAATTATTGTTTTATCAATGTATTAATGATAAAATGGAAAAGGTATTTTGAGCAACGTGGGCTTATAAGATATTGAGGGTACAAAGGAGGCAGCTATGGTAGACATGAGCAGATACAATAAGTTAAGGATTAACCCTGATAGATATAATTATGATCTGGTTACGAATCTTCCATTAAGAAGAACTTTCTGGAGAATAGCTGATAAAACAGTACTTTTTGATAACAAAACATATTGCATACTGGCGATAGATATAGAGAATTTTCATCTTATTAATAAGTGGTATGGTCGTGAAACTGGTGATGAGCTTCTTATAGAGATTGGAGAAGCTCTTAAGAGTATAGATGCCGGGTATGGAACAATTTCCGGATATATGGGTGGAGATAATTTCTGTGTTATATTTGAAGAGAACGATGATGTGATTAATCTAATCAGAAAAAGAATATCAGGTATTGTTAACGGATATAGGGGACATGATATTACAAGGGCATATTATGGTGCATATAAGACTGCAGATAAGGATATAACTACAGGTGAGATGTGTGACTATGCGTATGGTGCGCTAGAGATAGCAAAACAGCGCCCTGATAAGGATATCTTCTGGTATGATGAAAGTATGGCAAGGGAACAGGAAGCAGAAGCAAAGCTTATGCCGGAGATATGCAGTGCAATGGATAATGGAGAATTTACATTTTATCTTCAACCCAAATGTATATTACAGACAGGTAAGATTATTGGTTCTGAGGCACTTGTGAGATGGATAAGTCCTGAAAAAGGATTTATTTCACCAGGACAGTTTATACCGCTGCTTGAAAAAAACGGATTTATAAATAAACTTGATGTGTATATATGGGATAAAGTATGTCAGACTATAAGAAGATGGCTTGATGAGGGAAGAACAGTACTGCCAATATCAATAAATGTTTCGAGAGCAGATATATACTCTATGGATGTTGTAAGAATACTTAAAGACATGATTGAAAAATATAATATTTCAACAGAGTATATTGAAATAGAGATTACAGAGAGTGCATATGTGGAGAATGGCTCAGTAATTAAGGATACAGAAAAGGCATTTAAGAATGCAGGCTTTAAGATTCTTATTGATGATTTTGGAAGTGGATATTCATCACTTAATATGCTTAAGGATATCGATGCAGATGTTCTGAAGCTGGATATGAAATTTCTCGACCTTAATCCGGAAAATAATGATAAAGGTGTAAGCATTATAACTGCAGTTCTTGATATGGCAAGACAGCTTGATATTCCGGCTATAGCTGAGGGTATTGAGACTGATGAACAGCTTAAACTGCTTGAACTTTTAGGCTGTGAATATGCACAGGGATACTATTATTACAGACCTATGCCTATAAGTGATTATGAGAAGCTTGTTGATGATAAGAATAATGTGGAGGATAAGCTTATTATTTTAAAAACAAGAAAGAATGATAAGTCTTATCTTAAGGAGATAACTGATTACTTCTGGAAGATTGCAGATGTTGATCTGGATACGGGAGCATATCACTTTATAAGAAGGACAGATGAGCCCGATTATGTTATGACACCAAGACCTAAGACTATTGCAGAATATGCAGGCAGATATATTAAGTATGGTGTTATTCACCCGGATGATGTTTCACTTTACAAGGAAGCTATTAATCTTGGCAGAATTAAGAAACAGCTTGATGAGGGGAAAGAAAGAGGAACATACCAGATAAGATATAATATGGATGGAACATATAAATGGTATGTATTTGAGGTTACTAAGCCAACAAATTATTCTGAGGATAACAGGAGAGTGCTTTTCACATGGAAAGAAGCTGATTATCAGGCAGGTGCAAGAGAAGATGCAATGGATATTATATATAATACATTTATTAAGATACTCAGGGCTGATTTTCTGCATGACAGATATGAACCTATAAAGTCAACCCAGGAGGACATAATAAGAGATGCCGGATTATCAGGCAGTATTAAGGAATATATTGACAAATATATTGATATGGGAGTAGTTCACCCTGAAGATGCCGGGACATATAGAGATTTTGTCAATCCAGACAGGGTGCTTGAGCATTTCAGAAACAATAAAAAATCATTGAGATTGATATTCAGACGGCTTCTTGATGGTGAGTATAAGTGGATGGAGTTGGTTGTGTCAAAGAGCAAGGATTACAGTGATGAGATACCTGTATTTATATATTATCTCAGGGAGGTAAGATATATATATGAAGATACGATGGTTTCCGAAATAGAGAAAAAGAAACAGACGATATATTCGCAAGGGAAATAGTAAGCAATATTAATGATGCAAAGAAACGGGAGATGGAATTGTGGGTTCAAGCCGCAAAAGAGAAGTAACTATGTTAAACAATAGTAACAATTGTTATTATGAATAACTTTACAACCTTTTCTTTCAATGATATTATGTGTGTTGCTAAAAGAATGTACAGCTAAGGAGGCATTATGGCACAGGAAATATTAAATGTGAGCCAGCTTAAGGTTGGTGTTGAAGATAAAGAAATACTTCATGGGGTTGATCTTTCTCTTAATAAGGGAGAGACTCATGTACTTATGGGACCTAACGGAGCAGGTAAGTCTACTCTTGGTTATGCTCTCATGGGTAACCCAAGATATGAGATATTAGGTGGTAAGGTTACATTTAACGGAGAAGATTTACTTTCTAAGAATGTTGCTGAGAGATCACAGGCAGGTCTTTTTCTGTCTTTCCAGAATCCTATTGAGGTTCCTGGTATCACACTTGGTAATTTTATAAGAAGTTCTATGGAGCAGCGTGGAAAGAAGATGACATACTTCAAGTTCAAGAAGCTCCTTCAGGAGAAGATGGAATTCCTTCAGATGGATCCATCATATATGGACAGAGACCTTAATGTTGGTTTCTCAGGTGGTGAGAAGAAGAAAGCTGAGATATTACAGCTTCTTATGCTTGAGCCTTCTCTTGCTATTCTTGATGAGACTGACTCAGGACTTGATGTAGATGCTGTTAAGACAGTATCGCTAGGTGTTGAAGAATATCAGAAGACTCAGAACGGAGCACTTCTTATTATCACTCACAGCACACGTATCTTAGAGGCACTTAAGGTGGATTATACTCATGTTCTTGTCAATGGTAATGTTGTTGCAACAGGCGACAGTGCTATGATTGATGATATCAATGAGAATGGTTTCGAAAGATTCATCCGGTAATTAAGGCTCGGAGGCTTGTAATGGAAGAAAAGACATTTGTAGATGACATAAACAGAAGTGTTTATGATATTAAGAACGAAGAGAAAGACGCTTACAGAATAAAGCAGGGTCTTACTCCTGAAATCGTTGAGAAGATATCAGAAGAGAAGCATGATCCTGCTTGGATGAGAGAGTTCAGACTTAAGTCATTAGAGATATATAATAATATGCAGGTGCCTGACTGGGGTCCGTCTATTGATGGACTCAATATGGATAATATTGCTACTTATGTTCGTGCCAATACGAATATGAAGGGCGACTGGAAGGATGTACCAGAAGAGATTAAGGATACATTTGACAGATTAGGTATTCCTAAGGCGGAGAGAGAGTCGTTAGCCGGAGTTGGAGCACAGTATGACTCAGAGCTTGTATACCATAATGTCCGTAAGGAGGTTGCTGATCAGGGTGTTGTATACACTGATATGGAAAGTGCACTTACAGGTGAATATGCAGATATGGTACACGAGCATTTTATGAAGCTTATTACACCACAGGATCATAAGTTCGCAGCACTTCACGGAGCTGTATGGTCTGGTGGTTCATTTGTGTATGTACCAAAGGGAGTTAATCTTGAGATTCCTCTGCAGTCATATTTCAGACTTAATGCTGCAGGAGCAGGTCAGTTTGAGCATACACTTATTATTGTTGATGAGGGTGCAAGTCTTCACTTTATTGAAGGATGTTCAGCACCTAAATATAATGTTGCCAATCTTCATGCAGGTGCGGTTGAGCTTTTTGTGGCTAAGAATGCAAAGCTTCGTTACTCAACAATTGAGAACTGGAGCAAGAATATGTATAATCTTAACACTAAGAGAGCAACTGTTGCTGAAGGTGGTAAGATTGAATGGGTTTCAGGCTCATTTGGTTCGCATGTATCATATCTGTATCCTATGAGTATCCTTAATGGAGAACGCTCAAGCTGTGAATTCACAGGAATTACATTTGCAGGAGCAGGACAGAACCTTGATACAGGTATGAAGGTAGTTCATAATGCATCAGGTACAACATCAGTTGTAAGTACTAAGTCAATATCTAAGGGTGGCGGAATCAGTACTTTCAGAAGTGCGGTAACAATGACTACCAAGGCTAAGAAGAGTAAATCATCAGTTTCATGTCAGTCACTTATGATAGATGATATTTCAAGATCTGATACAATTCCGGCTATGGATATCCGTGTTAATGATGCGGATGTAGGACATGAGGCAACAATTGGACGAATCAGTGATGATGCTGTATTTTATCTTATGTCAAGAGGAATTCCGGAAGATGATGCGAGAGCAATGATTGTTTCAGGATTTGCTGATAATGTATCTAAGGAGCTTCCACTTGAGTATGCAATGGAGATGAATAATCTTATCCGTCTTGAGATGAAGGGCAGCATTGGTTAAGTTAATCAGAGTGAGGAATATGATATGATAGGTATCGAAGAAAAGGACATGATAATAAACCGTATCCCAGCCAAGACATGGAATCATCTTCATATGAACCAGAGCAGGGTTGGAGAGGTTGTGATTAATCGTACAGGTGAGTTAAATGCTTCTGTTAATGATGTAAGTCTCATTGATGATGGAAAGCTTAATAATGGTGAGCTTAACAATATCATTGGTGGATGTGGTCAGGAGATTACAGAGGCAGCTAGGAAATCACAGACTGAACCTGTATATTATATAACAGATAAGAAGAATGCAGGCTTCGTAAGACTTGATTTCAATTATGGCAGGAACAATGCAGACATTAATGTTGTTGGTATTGAGACTAAAGAGAATGCCAGCATTGATGTTTACATGGATTTTAATGGAGATAAAGATGGAGAAGGCTTTGCAGCAGTACAGACAAGATTATATGCTGCCAAGGATTCGGTTATCCGTCTTATCCAGATTCAGAGGGTAGGCAGTGAGACAACATTTATTAATGATATCGGTGGTTACTGTGAAGATGGTGCAAGAATTGAACTTGTGCAGCTTTATTTAAGCGGAAAGAACAGATACGAAGGCTGTGAGATTAAGCTTGCAGGTGATGGAAGTTCTATGTCTGCAGAGATTGGATATGTTGCAGCAGGTAAAGAAAGACTTGATATGAACTACTGCGTAAGACATACCGGCAAGAAGACAGAATGTGCAATCAATGCGGCAGGTGCATTGAGAGATACAGCATTTAAGCTGTTCAGAGGAACTATTGATTTCGTTAAGGGTTCAGCAGGTTCTGTAGGTAATGAGAAGGAAGAAGTTCTTCTTATTGATGAAAAATGTGTCAACCAGACTATTCCTATTATTCTATGTGCAGAAGAAGATGTTGTCGGTAATCACGGTGCAACTATAGGAAAGCCTGATGAGGAGCTTTTATTCTATCTTGAATCAAGAGGAATACCGGCACAAGAATGTTATAATATGCTGGCAGCAGCTAAGCTTTTAGCTGTATGCGGCAAAATCCCTGATGATGGTATCAGGAACGAGATACATGACTACATTAAAGAGGTTTATTAATGAGTGAGTTAAGTAAGACGATTGAGTCTATAAGAAAAGATTTCCCACTTATTTCGGGAAGCAATATTGCATATCTTGATAATGCAGCGACTACACAGAAGCCACAGGCTGTTCTTGATGCAGTTAATAAGTATTATCAGGAGATGAACGCCAATCCGTTCAGAGGTGTATACGAATTAAGTGAGATTGCTACAGAAAGTTATGAGAATGCAAGAAAGGCAGTAGCTCAGTTTATTGGTGCTAAAGATGCAAGCCAGATAGTATTTACAAGAAATGCTACAGAGAGTCTTAACTTAATTGCATACAGTTATGGAATGAATTTCATTAAAGAGGGTGATGAGATTGTTGTTAGTGTTATGGAACACCACAGCAATTTCCTTCCATGGAAGCAGGTTGCAGAAAAATGTGGAGCGGTATTAAAGCAGCTTACACCTGATGAGAATGGAGAGATTACAGACAAGTCTTTAGAGGTTATCACAGATAAGACTAGGCTTGTAGCAGTTACCCAGGTTTCTAATGTATTAGGAAGAGTTAATGATATAAAGCATATTGCAGAGGTTGCACATGCACATGGTGCGGTTATTGTGGCTGACGGAGCGCAGAGTGTTCCTCATATGCCGGTTAATGTAACAGACCTTGATGTTGACTTCCTTGTATTTTCTGGACATAAGATGTTAGCACCTATGGGAATCGGAGCATTATATGGCAAGAAAGAGCTTCTTGACAAGATGCCACCATTCTTAAGCGGTGGTGAGATGATTGAGATTGTTCACTGGGACAGAGTTAAATATGCAGAGGTTCCACATAAGTTTGAGGCAGGAACTGTTAATACTGGCGGTGCAGTCGGACTTCATGCGGCAATTGATTATATTAACAATGTTGGATTTGACACAATTATGGCACAGGAGCGAAAGCTTACTAAGATTGCTGTTGATGCCATTAATGACATGAAGGGAGTCAACTTAATAGGTTCTTCGAAGGCAGAAGACCATGAGGGTATAGTCACATTTACAATTGACGGAGTACACCCACATGATGTTGCTTCTATACTTGATTCACAGCATATTGCAGTAAGAGCAGGACATCACTGTGCACAGCCATTAATGGATTTCCTTAAGGTTAATTCAACAACGAGAGCAAGCTTTGCTTTCTATAACACAGAAGAAGAAGTACAGCATTTTATAGAAGAACTATCTAAGATCAGGGGGCTTATGGGATATGGAGACTAAAACTTTTTATAATGAGGTTCTTACGGACCATAACATGCATCCATATCATAAGCATGATATAGACAATGCAGACTTAGAGCTTGAGGGTGTTAATCCAAGCTGTGGAGACGACATTATCTTAAAGCTTAAGTTTGATGATGCTAAGAAAACTATTGTTGATGGGGCATTTACAGGAGATGGTTGCGCAATATCGCAGGCATCAGCAGATATAATGCTTGAGCTTATCATTGGAAAGCCTATTGATGAGGCTGTACATCTTTCAGAACTTTTCCTTAAGATGATTAAGGATGAGGCAACTGAGGAAGAGATTGATGAGCTTGATGAAGCCGGAGCATTAAGAGATATCTCTCATATGCCAGCAAGAGTTAAATGTGCAGTACTTGGCTGGCACACAATGGAAGAGATGGTAGAGAACCTTAAGAATGTTTAGAATGTAACCCAATCACTTATAATATGGTGATTGGGTTTTAATGTTTGTAGATAAGAATGGAGTAAATATGGAAAAGAAATTAGTTAAGCAGCAGCTTCTTACAGGAGAACGTGCTCTTTTTGCAAGCAAAGACCTTCGCATAGAAGATTCTATATTTGATGATGGTGAGTCTCCATTAAAGGAGAGCAGTAATATAGAGCTTGTAAACAGCAGCTTTAAGTGGAAATATCCACTCTGGTACTGCAACAATGTCAATGTAAAGGACTGTTATTTCTTTGAGATGGGAAGAGCAGGAGTATGGTACACTAACGATATTAATGTTGAGGATACAATTATTGAAGCACCTAAGAATTTCAGAAGATGCAACAGATTAGGACTTAAGAATGTAGAGTTCGTCAATGCCGAGGAAACTCTCTGGAGCTGTGATAATGTTACTATGACAAATGTAGTGGCAAAGGGCAATTATTTTGCAATGAACAGCAACAATATGAAGATTGACGGTTTTAAGCTTGTCGGCAATTATCCATTTGATGGAAGTAAGAATCTTGAGATAAGAAATTCAAGACTTATGAGCAAGGATGCTTTCTGGAATGCTGAAAATATAACAGTGTATGATTCATACATTTCAGGTGAGTACCTTGGCTGGAATTCAAAGAATCTTACGTTTATTAACTGTACAATAGAGAGCCTTCAGGGATTGTGCTACATTGATAATCTTGTTATGAAGAACTGCAAGCTTATTAATACTACACTTGCTTTCGAGTATTCAACAGTAGATGCTGATATCACAAGCAGGGTTGACAGCGTGTTAAATCCAACTTCCGGAACTATAACAGCAGACAGTATAGATAAGCTTATAATTGAGAAGGATAGGGTTAATCCTTCGCTTACTAAGATAGTATGCAGGAATTAATAAGTAGAATTAAGAAGGGAAATCCGAGAATGAAATATGATTTTGATACAGTAGTGAACCGCCGTAATACGGATTCTTTAAAATGGAATGTGGCAGAGAATGAACTTCCTATGTGGGTTGCTGACATGGATTTTAAGACAGCACCTGAGATAACGGAGGCTATTAAGGCAAAGGCAGACCTAGGTGTGTACGGTTATACTGAGATATCAAAGGACTGGTATGACGCATACACAGGCTGGTGGGAAAGACGCCATAATTTCAGGATGGAAGACGACTGGCTTATGTTCGTAACAGGCGTTATACCTGCAATATCAAGCTCTGTAAGAAAGCTTACAACACCAGCTGAGAATGTTGTTATCATGACACCTGTATACAACATTTTCTTTAACAGTATTCTTAATAATGGCAGAAATGTGTTACAGAGCCAGCTTGCATATGAGAATGGCAGGTATGTAATAGATTTTGAAGACCTTGAAGTTAAGCTCAAGAACCCACAGACAACACTTCTTATTCTGTGCAACCCACAGAATCCGGGTGGAAATGTATGGAGTAAGGAAGAACTTGCACGTATCGGAGAGCTTGCTTACAAGTATGGAGTCGTTGTTATATCTGATGAGATTCACTGCGAGCTTACAGACCCGGGCATTGATTATGTGCCATTTGCAAGTGTTTCGGAGGTGTGTAAGAAGATATCTGTAACATGCATAGCACCTACTAAAGCATTTAACATGGCAGGTTTACAGACTGCAGCAATATGTGTGCCGGATGAGCGACTCCGTCACAAGGTATGGCGCGCAATCAATACCGATGAGGTAGCTGAGCCAAATGTATTCGCAGTGGATGTGGCTATAGCAGCATTTACAAAGGGCGAGGAATGGCTTGAGCAGTTAAGAGAATATATCTACGAGAATAAACAGATTACCGAAAAGTTCATAAAAGACAATATTCCGGGAGTGTCAATGGTGGAATCACATTCAACTTATCTTTGCTGGCTTGATGTGTCTGATATCACAGACAATTCAACAAGGCTTGCGGCATATATAAGAAAGAATACTGGACTTTACTTATCAGCGGGAGAAGGCTTTGGTGGAGATGGAAAGCACTTCTTAAGACTGAATGTTGCATGTCCTAAGACAACTTTAATGGATGGGCTTGAAAGACTTAGAAATGGCATATTGAGTTTTGACAGGTAGTGGGTTACAATAATATAAGTGAAATAACACATGAGATACGAGTGTATCTAAGAATAATAAGCGAGGAGATAATGATATGAATATTGTATGTTTAGACTTAGAGGGAGTTCTTGTACCGGAAATCTGGATAGCATTTGCTGAGGAGACGGGGATTCCGGAGATTAAGAGAACAACAAGAGACGAACCAGATTATGATAAGCTTATGAACTGGAGATTAGGCATTCTTAAGGAGCATGGTCTTGGACTTAAGGAGATTCAGGATACTATTGCTAAGATAGACCCAATTCCGGGAGCAAAGGAATTCCTTGATGAATTAAGAAGCATAACACAGGTTATCATTATTTCAGATACATTTACACAGTTTGCTACTCCGCTTATGAAGAAGCTGGGCTGGCCAACTATTTTCTGTAATTCACTTGAGGTCGCTGACAATGGTGAGATTACAGGTTTCAAGATGCGTTGTGAGCAGTCAAAGCTTACAACAGTTAAGGCTTTACAGTCTATTGGTTATGATACTATTGCATCAGGAGACAGCCACAATGACTTAGGAATGATTAAGGCAAGCAAGGCAGGCTTCCTCTTTAAGAGTACAGAGCAGATTAAGGCTGATAATCCTGAATTAGAGGCATTTGATACATATGATGAGCTTTTAGCTGCTATTAAGAAGGCACTTTAAGATGCATCAAAGGTAAAAGGGGTTACTATGTTATTAGAAGAGATACTCAAGCAGGAGCAGGAAAGATTCATTAAAGAGAATCTTCTTTCTGATGAAATGCTTGAGTTATTAAAAGAAAATATTATGCCGTTTAACACACTGATGGCTTATTACAGATGCGCCATTATGGAGGTTGAGACTAAGTTCAAGGTGCTTAATGAGGAGTTCTCATTACAGTATGACAGAAATCCTATTGAGAGTATCAAGAGCAGAATTAAGTCTATGGATGGCATATTTAAGAAGGCGAAGAAGAAAAATATTCCTATAACAATGGAAGGCATTGAGGAAGGTATAAGAGATATTGCGGGGGTAAGAGTAATATGCTCTTTCCCGGAAGATATCTATATGCTTGCCGACTGCCTGTTAAAGCAGGACGATGTAGTGCTTGTCGAGAGAAAGGATTATATCAAGAATCCTAAGCCAAGCGGTTACAGAAGTCTTCACCTTATAATTGAGATACCGATATTCCTTCAGAATGAAAAGAAGATGATGAAGGTTGAGGTTCAGTTCCGTACAATTGCCATGGATTTCTGGGCAAGTTTAGAACACCGTATTTATTATAAAAAAGGACAGAATAACGAGACGCTGCGCAATGAGTTAAGGCAATGCGCGGAAGTGAGTGCCGCATTGGATTTACGTATGCAGAGTATCCGAAAGGAACTCGATGTGGACGATTGATCTCAAAAAATGCATAATTTCCTCTGTTTTCCACATACTACCCATACAGTATAAATATGGAAAAGCATGTAGAAAACAGGAGGAAAATTTTTTAT
>OGHC01001215.1_pt1 | contig 12168 bp, 8 predicted proteins | sample 1571381 | NCBI WGS metagenome assembly OGHC01 (sample SAMEA2581945, study PRJEB24529) | metagenome | biome: Human gut stool | place: China | collected 2011 | reverse complement strand
CTAAATCCTGTTGAAAGCTACAAAAGGCCTAAATGGCAGGATGATTTGCTGAGCGATGTGCAAAGCCTAACGGGAATGAAAACCTACAACGGCAGCGGTAAAATCTCGTCCGCCCTCGCAGAGGTGGGCAACAGCCTTGAGCCTGAGGTGGATTTTTCAAATGCAGGCGCACTTACTCAAACAGGGAAAAAGGTTATGACTGTCACATCAAGTACAGACGGCAGAATTTACCTTAAGAGTATGGCATATGCAAATTACGAAAACAACAAATGGTCTGTACTTACCGATGAGCAGGCAGACAACTATCCGCAGGATTATCAATCCTTTATTATGACTATTATGACGCAGTATTTCGAAGAGGCAGAAACCGTAACCATTGACACCGTAAACAAAGAAAATGTTATTTACACACCCTATTATCTTAATTATATCAACAACAATTTTTCGCCTGTATGCGATGTGTTCATAGCAAACACCGACAAGGCAACAAACTACACTATGTTTGTTATACCGTATTCCGAGGAAAATATTAACGACTTTTCACGAATAGAAATAAGTGGCACCTCAAAATACGATGATTTTGCACAATGCTATTTATCTCTGCCAAACGATACCAAACAGGCAATGCTTGAAATTGCCGAGCGCAACAATATTAAAGATTTATCCAAGAGTGATATTTCTCAAACGGTTGCGGCGGTTAAGGACTTTGTTTCACATTCCGCATCGTATTCTCTCAATACACAAAAAGTACCCGATGGCAGAGATGTTGCAGAATGGTTTTTAAACGATGCCGAAACAGGTTATTGTATGCATTTTGCAAATGCGACAGCTGTAATGCTCAGAGCGCTGGGTGTTCCTGCAAGATATGTAACAGGCTACTGCGCAAATGTAGTTGACGGCAAGGCGACAGTCACCTCAGACAATGCCCATGCTTGGGTGGAATACTTTGACGAACGAATCGGCTGGATTCCTCTTGACGCTACATCATCTGATTTTGAAGTGCCGCAAGCTACCGAATCAGTGCAAACAACAACGCAGGCACAGACAACCTCTCCTACCGTTCAGCCTACTACACAGGCACAAAATACTAAGCCTGTAAAAACAGAAGTAAAGGCAAAAATTTCAACACCTGCCATAATTGTTATAATTATTTTACTGATTATAGCTTTGGAAATCTTAAGAATTATTTTAATACGGTATTACAGAAAATACATTTTTACTCACAAAGATTATAAATCAAGAGTAATCTGCATTTACAGATATTTAAATAAACTTTCCGTTCATTCAAAAGTCAGAATACCGAAAAAAATTGAAAATATCTGTACCAAAGCAAAGTTTTCCACGCACAATATTTCTGATGAAGAATATAAAATTGTTTTTAATTATGTATTAACATTCAGAAATAAAACAATCGGTAAAATGCCGATTGTTAAAAAGCTGTATTGCATAATAATTCTCGGTATATAAGTAAAAGCTGTACCCCGCAAAGGGATACAGCTTTTTGCTTTACCGCAAGATTACTTACAACCGCAACCCTGTTTTAACTCAAAGCTCTGGCAGTCAGTGCACTGACATACTGTTGGGTTTGACTCATGTGTACCAATCTTGATTGATTCAAGTGAGCAGTAATGCTCTGCCTCGTTGTTATGAGAACAGTTATTTACGGTGCATTTAATACTACGGTTTACATAGGAGTTGTTCATCATTGTAAATCACCTCATACATTATTAGCGAACACTGCGCCGTTGCAGTTCTGTTCGCCCTCTTATTGTCTGCAAAACAACAGTAAATATACCTCACCAAATTCACACTTAATAATAAAATATATTGAGGTGATTTTATGACAGCGATTTCAACTGCCATACTGATTATTTTTGCAGTTATGGGAATAATATACTGCGTAAGGGAAATTACATATTTCCTTTATAAAAACAAAAATAATTGCTCAATCATTATTGTTACTCCGCTTAAAGAAGAAAATCAAAATGCCGAATTTATATTGCGAGGTGCGGCGTCAAGATTAAGATGGTTTTGTCGTGGCGGTAAAGACTGCATACTTTGCCTTGACTGCGATATGGACGAAGAAACCGAAAACATTTGTAAAGCCTTGTGCAAAGAATACGGATTTATTCGCATGATAAAAAAGACTGAACTTATACATCTTTTAAACGAATAATCGCAAGGTGTATTGTTAAAGCAAAAAAACAGTGCTATAATAATTATAATTGTGGCAAAATACCGCTGTATTTTTTAAGGAAACAGGTATGTTTTTATGGATGACAATACACTTTTACAGCTTGAAGGCTATGTTGAAAGCGTAGTTTACAGAAATGAAGAAAACGGTTATACCGTTGTTGAAATATCGGACGATGACGACTATATAACAGCTGTCGGCATTATGCCAAGGGTACATCAGGGCGACCTTTTAAAGCTCACAGGCAATTATAAGGAACATCCTAATTACGGCAGGCAATTCTCTGCCCGGGTCTGTGAGCTTTGCCGTCCGAGCGGTACAGCAGGGATTCTGCGTTACCTTTCTTCCGGTGCAATCCGTGGAATAGGCGCAACAACCGCACAAAGGCTTGTATCTGAGTTTGGCGAAAAAACTCTTGATGTTATGGAAAACGAACCCGAAAGAGTAGCAATGCTCAAGGGAATTTCAAAATCAAAGGCAGAAGATTTTTCTCTGCAGCTAAAGCAAAGCACGGGTATCCGCTCGCTTATATTATTCCTCGGCGAATACGGAATAGGCAATGCTGCGGCTGTCAAAATTTTCACAGAACTCGGAACTTCCGCTATTGAACAAATTAAAGAAAACCCGTACATACTTTGCAACGGAGAGTTCGGCATAAGTTTTCAGACTGCCGACTTTATTGCAAAAAAGCGTGATTTTGACGAGCAGAGCACAGAGCGACTTCGTGCCGGAATTGCTTATATTTTAATACATAACGAAGGCAACGGTCATACCTGTTTGCCTTTTGAGGTTCTCTGCAAAAAAGCCGCAGATTTTCTGAAAGTTGACATAGCACTTATTGCTTCAACAATGCAGGAAATGATTTTCGACCGCTCGCTTATCAAAGACAATGTAAACGATAAAGAATTTATTTTTTCTCCTAACACCCACCTTTGTGAACTTTATATAGCCTCAAGAGTGAAAATGCTGCTTGGGTTTGCGGCTGAACAAATTAAAAATATTGACACCGAAATTGAAAAATGCGAAAAAAATGACGGAATAGAATATGCCGCACTGCAAAAAGAGGCAATCACACAGGCACTAACAAAAGGTATGCTTGTGCTGACAGGCGGTCCGGGCACAGGTAAAACCACAACATTAAACGCTATTATTAAAATATTGCAAAACAACGGCAAAAAAGTTTTGCTTGCCGCACCGACAGGAAGAGCGGCTCAACGAATGAGTGCTTTAACGGGAGTTGAGGCAAAAACTATTCATCGTCTGCTTGAAGTAAGCTGGGACAAGCACGATAAACCTATTTTTAATAAAAACGAACGCAATCAGCTTAAATGTGACGCCCTCATAGTTGATGAGGTTTCTATGGTTGACACCTTTATTTTTGAAAGCGTTATGAAAGCCTTGCCTATCGGTTGCCGCCTTATACTTGTCGGCGACTCTAACCAGTTGCCGTCCGTAGGGCCTGGCAACATACTCGGCGACCTTACCGACTGCGGAATTGTACCGGTTGTAAGGTTAAACGAAATTTTCCGTCAGGCACAGAAAAGTCTTATTGTTACAAACGCACATAAAATAGTCAACGGCGAAATGCCCGTTCTCAATGCATCAGATAAAGACTTTTTCTTTTTATTAAGGAATAACAAAACCGAAATTTCTCAAGTAATCGTTGATCTTTGCACACAAAGATTACCAAAGGCTTACGGTTACTCTGCATTTGACAATATTCAGGTGCTTTGCCCGTCAAAGAAAGGCGAACTTGGCACTGCCGAAATGAATTTCAGACTTCAAAAGGCTCTTAATCCAAAATCAGCCGATAAAGCTGAAATTGAAATTGCATCAAAAACATTCAGAATTGGCGACAAGGTAATGCAGATAAAAAACAACTACGATATAACCTGGATAAGAGATGACGGAGAGCAGGGTTCGGGAATTTTTAACGGCGACATAGGAATTATTGATTCTATCGACCGCAAAAGCCGTACGCTTATAGTTATTTTTGACGACAAGACAGCCAAATACACTTATGAATACGCAACCGATCTTGACTTTGCATATGCGGTCACTGTACATAAAAGCCAGGGTAACGAATTTGACTGCGTAATTATACCTATGTTTCAAGGACCTCCTCAACTTTATTACAGAAATTTACTTTATACAGCCGTTACACGAGCAAAGAAAACGCTTGTGCTTGTCGGAAATCCAAAAACGGTAGAATATATGGTACAAAATAACCGCCGTACAAAAAGATACAGCGGATTAAAGGAATTTTTACTGCGAGATGAACAGTTATATTAAAAGAGCAATGCTGTTTTTGCAGGACATAATTTTCACCGTAAAGTGCCCGTACTGCGAAAAAGTTATTGACAGGAATGACTACGCCTGTAAAGAATGCAAGAGTAAATTTCCGCAAAAAGGCTATGAAACTTACGCTGTCGGAGGATACAAAACAATAGCGCCGTTTAAATATGACGGTATATTTGCAAGCGGTGTAAAAAACTTTAAATTTTATGAAAATCCGTCATATTCCCGCCAACTTGCCATACCTTTGGCTAATGAAATAATCGCAAAATACGGTGTCGGCTGTTTTGATATTATTACCGCCGTACCGATGTATTATAAAAATATGCGTGAACGGGGATATAATCAATCGGAACTTCTTGCAAAAGAATGTGCGGAAATTTTTAACATTCCGTATGCAGAACTTGTTGAAAAGCATAAGAAAAATAAAGCTCAACATACGCTTAAAGGAAAAGAACGAGAAAGCAATGTTCAAGGTGTGTACCGTGTAATTGACAGTCAAGCAGTGGCTGACAAGAATATTCTTATAATTGACGATATTATTACTACGGGCAACACACTCGGAGAATGTTGTAAGGTTCTTAAAAAAGCAGGCTGCAAAAACATATGCTGTGCAGCGCTTTGTGCGGCTATTGTATAACTTAAAAAGGTTGAAAAAATTGGAGTATTACCAATTCTTTCAACCTTTAGTTTTATTGTTTTTAGATAGTTGTGAATAAATTATGGCTTAGTAAATTGTTTTGCCAATCTTTTATAATTGCCTGACTAAGTATTCATAATTCCTAATTTTTAAAGAACATTATACTGTCATTGAAATATACTTTTGAAGAACAGTAACATCGTTTACATCAATTTTTCCGTCGTCGTTTAAGTCACAATAAATTTTATATCTGTTTTCATCAAATATTGAATCTTCTTCGACAAAAAGAGAACCGTTAAGATACATCTGCAAATTTGTAACATCATTTACATTTGTTGACTTATCGGCATTAAGATCGCCGTAATATCTGGCATTAAAATAATATAAAGTATCAATATCAATAACACCGTTAGTGTATAATTCAACAATATTTTGTACTTTATTATCAGCATAAAAGTAATTGCCCACAGGTGAATCTTCATAAATAGGATATACAAAATTTCCTGTTTTTAAAGATTTAATATTATTGTTTGATGAATAATGATCCTCAACTAAAATATAATCAAATTTAACTTCTTCGCTTATTGCAGATAATTTCAAATATAAAATATCATAATCGCTTTCAGGGCAAGGGTAAGCTAAAGTTTGTTCAATATATTCTCTTGTCAGTTTTTCAATCTTAAAAAATTCATCCCATGTAATTTTGTTATCAACACTGTAGTAGTCTTTATCTGCAAGATCAATAGATACCTTTATATCGGCATCACCAAGGTTTAATATCTGTTCTTTTGTTGAAATGCAAAACAAACATTCACTTGCGGAAAAATATTTTATTTCTGATACTGAATATTTTTCATCAATAATTTTCTTTTTATCATCGGGCTTCTGACTTCTTATATTATTTTTATATTCTTCATAATCACGCAATAATTCATCACTATAAGTCTTTTTGCCGTCTTCATTTACAATAATCTCATCTAAGCGATCGTTTTTATCTGCAAATATATATATATCTTCACAATATGAAGTTAAATCAATTTTAACCGCAACCGTATCTGTATCGGCAATATCGTCAATCGCCCACATAAGTTCACCGGACATATCATTTTTATAATCGTGATTCCACATATCTACATCACCAACGGCTGAGTTTCCCGTATCAGCCGCAAATGCTGTTGTTGTGCCGCAAAGAACAGCACTTGCCAAAATTGCTATTGACATAATACCGCTTATAAGTTTTTTCATAATATAGCCTCCTTTAAAACATAGGTCATATTTCTTACGATTATTGTACTATATCATTAAATATCAAGCAAGTGTATTATTGTACAATTTTTCGATTAAACTGTTAGTTATTTAGCCTAAACAAAATCATATACAAAAACTCCCTCCGTAAAAACGAAGGGAGTAAATAATTTGATTAAATTATCAAACAGGATGAACCATATTTTTCTTGTCGAGCTTGTCGCCGTTAATGCCAACTTCGGCATTTCTTCTCTTCTCAAAGAAGTCGAGAGCAACCTTCGGGAACTGAGCGTATGAAAGAACATCCTCTTCCTGCTCAATCCACTGAGAAATCTCACCTCTGAGCTTATCAAGCTCCGGCTCAAGTAAATCTGCAGGACGGCAAGTAATAATCTTCTTGTCGCCGCAAATCTTCTTCTGGAATGCAGGGTCAATAGGCATTGGTGTTGTGCCATACTCGCCTGCAACAAGACCCTTAAACTCGTTTGTACACATCTTGTATCTCTCACCTGTAATTACATTGAATACAGCCTGTGTACCAACAATCTGTGATGTAGGAGTAAGGAGCGGTGTGTAACCTGCATCTTTACGAACTCTCTAAACTTACTCAAGTACCACTGAAAGCTTGTCTTCTTTGCCTGCCTGCTTAAGCTGTGAAAGAAGGTTAGAAAGCATACCGCCCGGAACCTGATAGATAAGTGCCTTTGCATCGGTAGCAAGCATTTTCTGGTCGAGAAGACCGCTCTTAATGTACTTCTCACGAAGTGTCATAAAGTAAGCACGAATTTCTGCAAGTTGCTTAATGTCAAGACCTGTATCGTATGGTGTGCCTGCAAGAGCGGCAACCATTGACTCTGTCGGTGCGTGTGAAGTACCGAGTGCAAGTGGGCTGATAGCTGTATCAATACCGTCAGCGCCTGCCTCAACACCCTTTAAAAGACACATTGACGCAAGACCTGATGTGTAGTGTGTATGGAGCTGAACAGGAAGGTCAACAGCCTCTTTAATAGCCTTAACAAGGCTCTCTGTTGCTGTTGGTGTGAGCAATGCAGCCATATCCTTAATGCAGATAGAATCTGCGCCTGCATCGGCAATTCTCTTTGCATACTCTACATAGTATTCATCTGTGAATACAGGACCTGTTGTGTAGCTGATAGCTACCTGTGCTTCAGCCTTGCCGTTTTCTCTCTTTGCAGCGTTAATAGCTGTTTTGAGGTTCTTAATATCGTTAAGTGCGTCAAAAATTCTGATAATATCAATACCGTTTGCAACTGAGCGCTGAACAAGGTACTCTACGCAGTCATCGGCATAGTGACGATAACCGAGCATATTCTGACCTCTGAAGAGCATCTGGAGCTTTGTATTCGGACAATGCTCACGAATTGTGCGAAGTCTTGCCCATGGGTCTTCGTTAAGGAAACGAAGGCAAGCATCATATGTTGCGCCGCCCCAGCACTCAAGTGAATAATAACCGATTTTGTCGAGCTTATCAAGAATAGGGAGCATATCCTCTGTTGTCATTCTTGTAGCAATAAGTGACTGATGTGCGTCACGCAGGGCAGTTTCGGTAACTCTAATTTTCTTTGCCATTTCGGACATCCCTTTCGTCAGTTATTAGTTAAGAGTAACAAGTGTTTTACCTGAATCTACAGACTCACCCTTAGCAACATCAACAGTTGCTACAACACCGTCCTGAGGAGCCTTTACAGGAGTTTCCATCTTCATAGCCTCAATGAATACGAGATCGTCACCGGCTTTAACTGACTGACCGGCTGAAACTACAACATTAACAACTGTACCTGGCATAGGAGCAGATACTACTACTGAACCTGCTGCGCCTGCCGGAGCTGCCGGTTTTGCTGCAGGTGCGGGTGCTGCTGCCGGAGCAGGAGCTGCTGCAACAGGAGCTGAAGAACCGCCGAGCTCTTCAACCTGAACATCGTATGCTGTACCATTTACTGTAATTCTTAAATTTTTCATTTTAAATATCCCCTTTATTTAAACAAACATATTTATCAGATTGTTGAATGTTTCTTAGCAACTGTCGGAACTCTCTTGCCTGAAAGCATATCAAGAGCAGAAATAAGAGTTTTTCTTAAATCCTGCTGTTCAACAATACCGTCAACATAGCCGTTCTGAGCTGCGTTGAAAGCAGAGAGATTTTCTGCTGCAAACTTCTCGGCAACAGCCTTCTGCTCTGCAACAGGAACATTCATTTTATCAGCTGCAAGGATAAATGCCGCAGCCTCTACATTTACAGGAGAAATAACAGCCTGTGGAAGTGTGTAAACCATATCTGCGTTTGCGCCTGTGCCTGCAAGTGCAATGTAGCCTGAACCGATAGCCTGACCATATACAACAGAAATCTTAACTGTTGTAGCCTCTGCATAAGCCGAAGCAGCCTTTGCAGCTGACTTAATTGACTCAAAGCCCTTGCAATCAACAAATGTAAGTACAGGGAGTGAGAAAGCATCGCAGAAACGAACAAACTTAGCAATCTTTGTTGTAGCACTGCATGAAAGCACACCGCCGTTTGTCTTTACAATACCTACTACCGAACCGCCAAGACGAGCAAGTCTTACCTTTGCGTCCTTGCCGTAATTATCAAAAATCTTATATACGCTGCCGCCGTCAACAGTAGAACCTACTACGCAGTCACAACCTGCCGGCTCTTCCTCAAATGACTCAGGAGCAGTGTTGAGGTTGTTAGACGGAAGGTAAAGAACAAGCTCCTTAGCCTTTGCAACAGCCTCTGCTGTATCTTTTGCAACAACAGATGCAACACCATGCTCTGCGTTGTATTCGGCACTCGAGTTTCCGCCTGTAACATCAAGAGAAAGCTGTGCCTTTTCACTCATAATAACAAAATCTGCACTTGCTGCGTTAAGAGCGTTTGTACCAAGGCAAGTGCCAAGTACAACAGAAATCTGCGGAACAGCACCTGAAATTGCAGCGGCACTGTTAAGAACCTGACCGCAACCTGCGAGGAGCTCGTTGCCCTGCATAAGTCTGCCGCCTACACTGTCATAGAAACCTACAACAGGAGCGCCTGTTTTAAGTGCAAGATCATAAACCTTTTTAAGCTTTGCAGCCTGTGCCTTACTCATAGCACCGCCGCAAATATCACTGTTCTGTGCGAAAGCATAAACAGGCATACCCTCAACTGTACCAAAGCCTGCTACTACCTCTGCAAAACCCTCGCCTGATTTTGCAAAAGCATCAATTTCAGTAAAGCTGTCAGCGTCAAAAAATTCTGTTATTGTTTTATAAGCAGAAGTAGATGCGATTTCAGCCTTTGCCTGATTGATTTTTTCAATACTCATCTTAAACATCCTCCAATACAATGTATTGAATATACCGACAAAAAAGCATATGTCGGCATACTAATTTACCACATGTATCATTATATCCTAATATTTATCAAACTACAAGGAAAAAGCAAAGCAAATTTGTAAATTTGAATATTTGCCACAATGATTTTACACAAATATTTTGTTTTACTGTGCATTTTCACTTGTGATTTTACTTTGATTTTAGTAAAAAATTTCTCTTTTTTCGGCTTTGAAATTAAATAAGCTGTTTTCCGTTTACAACTGGGTTTGAAAGCAGTTTTTTTACCTCAACTTCCGTAAGGTCACGCCAGTCGCCCTGCTTGAGCATACCCATTTTTACGCCGCCGATTTGTATTCTTTTAAGTCTTGCAACCTCAAGTCCGACAGCCTCGCACATACGGCGAATTTCTCGGTTCTTGCCCTCATGAAGTATCATTTCGAGTACAACTCTGCCCGGCTCCTGATGAAGTACATGCACCATTGCAGGGGCGGTCTTTACTCCGTCAAGCTCAATGCCTGTTTCGAGCTTGACAAGCTGATCTTCGTCAATAGACGGACGGACTGTTACTCTGTAAATTTTATAGACACTGTTCTTCGGGTGCATAATTTTGTTTGCAAGCTCACCGTCATTTGTGAGAATGAGCATTCCCTCCGAATCTTTGTCAAGTCTACCGATAGGATAAACCCTTGTGCCCACATTTTCCACAAGTTGAGCAACGCATTTTCTGCCTCTGTCATCGCTCATTGTGGTAATAAATCCTCTCGGTTTATTGAGCATAATGTAACGGTAAGACGGCTTTGCGTTGGTAAGCACACGCTTACCGTTTACAAATACCTTATCTGTCGGTCTTACCTTGTCGCCGAGTTGAGCGGTTTTGCCGTTCACTTTTACATGACCGTCAATAATCATCTGCTCTGCTTTTCTTCTTGATGCGATACCGCATTGTGATAATAACTTTTGAAGTCTTATTGGTTCATTCTTTGCCATATGTAAAAAAATCCTTTATCTTAGTCCAAATACTTTTGTTTTTATTCTGCGTATTGCTGTATTCAACAGCGGTTAAATTTGTACTTGCAAGCGTTTTGCCGTCAAGCGTGTATTCTATTCTGCCCACAATATCTCCGTCTTTAACGGGCGCATACAAGAAATTGTCGGCATACACCGTTCTTGCAACATTTTCTTTCTTGTCAAACGGCACTACAACATTTTTGCCCTTTGTACCCGTAACGCTGATTTTTTCATCGTCACCGCCTGCGCATGGTATTTCAAGATAGTAATCCGAATCATCACATTCTACGCAAGCAAGCTGAGAAAATCCGTAATTATAAAGAGCTATGTGGTCATTCCAATCGTTTCTGTCATTGAGTGTAACGCAAACAAATGTAAGTCCGTCCTTTTTTGCGGAAGAAACCAAACATCTGCCTGCCGCCATTGTGTAGCCTGTTTTTCCGCCCGTACAATACTCATACATCGAAAGCAGTCGATTGTGGTTTGTATAGGTGGTTCTCTTTGACTGCGGTTCGCTGAATTCTACCGTAACGCTTTTTTGCGAAGTCAGTTTTGCAAAACTTTCGTTTTCAAGCGCATAGCTCATAAGCAAAGCCATATCGTAAGCCGTAGAATAATGATTTTCGTCATCAAGTCCGCTCGGTGTAACAAAATGTGTGTTTTTCATTCCTATTACAGCCGCCCGATTGTTCATAAGCTCGGAAAATTTTTTTGCACTGCCCGCAATAGAAATTGCCGCCGCATTTGCTGCGTCATTTCCCGATGCCATCATCATTCCTGCCGCTAAATCACTGAGTTTAACCTTTTCCCCCACTTTAAGGTACATCGAACTGCCCTCGGCTGTCATATCCTTGGTAAAAGCAACAACCTTGTCGGCAGAATCGGCATACTCAAGCGTAATGAGTGAAGTCATCAGCTTTGTGGTACTTGCAGGTTTCATTTTTTTATTTTCATTTACAGAAAAATACACTTTCCCGTCATCAACACAATAAAGCGCGCAAGCCTGTGCATTTACTGTCGGCTTGTCAGATTTTTGTGCATTAGCCGTAATCTGTACCGTTTGAAACAATGTTACCGCCACAACAACTACAACGGAAAGTATTTTTTTCATAAGCTCGCCTCCGAAATAATTTTATGCGAAGGCTTTGCCATAAATTACACCATATCTATATCGTCCTGAGTTATTTCAGAAAAATCGTCAGCGTCCTTTTTCTTGCCAAACATTCCCTTTACTTTCTGAAGAACATCGGGAATCATACCCATAATGCCCTCGGCAGCACTACCGTTATTCTCAACAGATACAAGTCTTACTTCTCCCTGATAAACAGTTAAAAACGCAACCGGCTGAATTGTAACGCCTGCACCGCTGCCGCCGCCAAAGCAATCCTTATTTTCCTTTTTGGTAGGAAGATCCGAGCCGCCTGCCGCAAAGCCGTATGTTACCTTTGAAACA